>Ga0265797_10010849_pt1 | contig 11518 bp, 11 predicted proteins | sample P2T30metagenome_FD_192433 | JGI IMG/M metagenome (GOLD analysis project Ga0265797, IMG submission 192433) | Plant litter microbial communities from East Loma Ridge, Irvine, California - P2 T30 | ecosystem: Environmental > Terrestrial > Plant litter > Unclassified | place: USA: California... | reverse complement strand
TTTCGCCAATTTATTTTTTGTCGGAATTTTATAATTAAAAGAAATTCCAAATTTTCTGGTGTCATTTTTACTAGTCAAAAGTACTGGTGTAAAATCATTTGCCGGCACAGAATTGAACGTATTCTTGTTCATATTGAAAATATCATCCGCATAAAGTGTAACCGTTAATCTGTCATTCATTAATTTTTTGGTAAGGTTAAGATCAACAGATTGATTGAAAGGTTTTACCGCATCAAAATAGAAATAATTTCCTTTCGTAATGTGGCGGTAGTTCGCCGTAAATTTTATATCCTTCGGCAAAATAATCTGTGCCATTCCTCCGAAAACCCAAAATCCTTTGTTTTCAAGCGTCGGAATTTCGTGTCTTTGATAACTTGTAAATAAATAAAGGAAATTAATCTTGTCCGGATTGAAATCAAACTTCATCATCTCACTGAATTTTTTCGTGAAAACCATAAAAGGAACCGGCAATCCAGCGTTGAAACTTTGGATTCTCATCGTAGGAATATTGATGTTTGTATTGGTAACCAAAAGGTCTTTTCTCCCCACTTGCTGCGCAATATTGTTGTCGGCATAACTGATGCTGTAGCTGAAATAAGCATAATCAAAAGCCGAAATCTTAACTTCAAAATTATCAAAAATCGTAGGCTGTAAATATGGATTTCCGCCGTAATTGATATTTTGGTTGTTGAAAACCGTGTTATTCGGATTCAAAAACGAGATGTTGGGAAGACTTATTTTTTTGTTGTAATTAAAGCTGAAATACACATTTTGCATAATGTTGTACTGAACACTGGCGTTCGGGAAAATTTTGAATTGGTTGAACGGCGTCAGATCTGCTGCAGTTACCGCATTGTTTTTCATAAGTCTTGTAACACCGCTGATGTCATAATTCTCAGCTCTCGCTCCCAATATAAAATCAAATTTCTTCAGTTTCGCCTGCAATTCTGCGTACATGGACGAAGTTTGTCTTTGATAATCCAAGTTGGTAATGACTTTGTTATCCGTATCAAAATTGAGTTTTTCGTATAAACCGCCGATACTGATTTTCCCTTCATCCAAGATTTTCAAAGGCTGAGAAAAATCAACCTTGAAGCTGTAAACATTCTGATTCGAAGCATTCGCCGTATTGTTGGACGGATTGATGAAACTGTTTTGAGCAAAATCCGTATTGTAATTATTGTAATTCAGCTGGAAATCCAACTTCTTGTTTTTATCATCAAATCTCTTCTGATAAGTCACCGTCGCGTCATTCCTGTTGGTGAATGTCTTACCAAAATCTTCGGAATTAACAGGCGTAATGATATTATTAATCACTCCGAAACCGCTGCTGGCAACCGTATTGTCATTGTTGTTTTTATTGAGTTCGTAATTCAGGATTAATCGGTCCTTTCCCAAATCAAAAGTCATCGCTGCGTTTCCAAAATAACCTCTTCCTATTTTATCTGTGAAATTTTTCGAAAGATCGGCAACCTCGCTCCATTGTGCAGATTCACGGTAATTCTGACCAAAATTAACCTGCCAGCCAAAATATTTGTTTCGGGCATTCAGACTAAGGCTGTTGACGGTTTTGTTTCTTGCTTTATCATAATTGCTGAAAGCGTAACTGCCGCTGTAAGTTGCAGAAAGATAACTTTTTGCATTTTTGCTCGTGATGATATTAAGTATTGCACCGCCGGAAGTTGCAGGAAATTCTGCGCCCGGTTGTGTCACGATTTCGATTTTTTCTACAGAGTTGGCAGGCATTCCTTCCAGAAAAGCGGTCAGTTCGTTGCTGGAAATATTCAGCGGTCGCCCGTCCATATAAACTTCCAGCATTTTTCCCTGATACATCATTCCGGCAATATCCGTAGAAACCAGACCGGGAAGTTTCTTCAAACCATCCATTAATGTTCCGGAATTGAGGTTTGGCTGTTCCGAGAAATCGAAAATCGTTCTGTCTGCTTTTTGTTCTACTGCCTTTTTAGTTTTGGTAATCGTTACCGATTCAATTTGTTTTTCTTTGTCAATTTCCTTTTTCGGCGTTTCCTGCGCAAGGTAGATTTGACTTAGAAATAAGGCAGCCATTGGAAGTACAGATTTGATAGTCATAGTTTAATTTGTACTCTATTAGACTCTCACTGTTGGCGAATGTTACAATTCAGGCTTATTGGACTCTGTCTTTTTCATCAAAGTTGATATTCTTTCTCTCAATTTGCTTCTTGTTTCCGAAAGTGTAATTCACGCTTAAACGCAGACTTCTGCCGTCCCAATAATTGTTCATCAGTTGCTTGCTGTCTTCAAAATACATTTGACCTTTAAATCTCTGCGCAAAAATATTGGTAACCGACGCGTTGATTTGAAGCTGTTTTTCCATTAGCGAAATTTTAAATCCAGCATTCAAATTGGAGAAATTCTCAAAACGGTAATTCACATTTTTATAAGGCAGACTTTGGTCATAATTAAGGAAAAGAGCAACCGTTTTGGTTTTGTTTAATGTGAAAGTATTATTAATGGAATAGCTTAAAGAATAACCTTTCAAAGTTGGCGCGCTGATATTAAAAACCTCCGAAGTCTGGAAAGCAGCATTAGCCGTCATATTGGATTCCCAGAATTTGAAAAACGTATCGGTGTAAGAAATGTTCAATCCGTAAGAATCATTGTTGTAATAATTCTGATAATCGCCGGTTTGAGAACTGTCATTAAGATAAGCGAGCTGCCCAAACGCGTTTTTTAGTCTTAAATAATAAATGCTGGTTGAAAATTTGTTGTTATAAGTGTAACCCAATTCATAATTATTGATGTAAGAAGGCGTCAATAGAGGATTTCCTGTTGAGTAAGATTGTGGATTTTCGTACCATCTGAAAGGATTCAGATTGCTCATACTCGGTCGGTTGATTCTTCTGGAATAAGACAAACTGAAAACATTTTTATCTTCCTTATAAGAAACAAAAGCCGACGGAAACCATTGTCCATAACTGAAATTGTTCACGGTACTTTTCACAAATGTATTCTCGTATCGCAATCCAGCTTTGGTTTCCCAACGTTCGCCGAAACTTTTAGCAAAACTGGCGTAAGCTGCATAATTTTCTTCACGGTAATTGAACGTGCTGCTTTTCGTATTATCCAAAACAAACTGGTTATTTTCCCAATCCAAATATTGCAAGTCCGCCGAATTCCGGAATTGATTAAATTTCACACCAGTCTCAATTGTTCCAAATGAAAATGGCAGTTCCAAATCTGCTTGAGCCGACAAAATCTGAGGCTTAATCATCGACAAAGTTTTCACGTCCTGAATCGTGTTTTTAGGTAATGTAAAAGTTGAAAAATTGACTTGTGTCTCGTTGTTGTTTTTATAAAAATTCCCTGCAAAACTCAATTTTTTCCCAAGCGAATCCAACTTCAAATCGTAATACGTACTGAAAGTGTGCGTCGGCGATTTTTCTCTGTGAAAAGTGTTGGTCAGGAAATTTTTCTCATCCAGTTTCGGACTGATGTTTCTCGTCGTATTTACGATATCCATTCCATTTTTTCCATTGTCAAAAATATACTCCATTCCGACTTCGGAGTTTTTGCTGATTTTATAAGAACCGCTGAAGTTCGGTGTCAAAATCTGCCACATATCTTTTCGGACTGAGCGGCTGTAATTTTGCGAAGCGCCAAGAATCGTAAACCTTTCATCCGCACGTTTTGCCCCTTCGATATAACTTGTTTTTATACTTAAACTTAACTTTTCGGTTTGATAATTTAAAGTTCCGTTCGTGCTTCCGTTGCTGTAAGTTCGCTGCGTCAAGCCTGTGCTGATGTTCCCGCTGAAACCAAGATTCGGGTTTTTCTTCAGAATAATATTGATGAGTCCGCTGTTTCCCTGCGCTTCATATTTGGAAGGCGGCGTTGTAATGACTTCGATTTTTGAGATGTTTTCGGAACGGATAGATTTCAGATAATTTAATAATGCAGTTCCGGAAAGGTTCAGCATTTTTCCATTAATCATCACACTCACACTGCTTTTGCCGATGATAGAAATGGTTCCGAGATTCTCATCCACTTTCAGCATTGGAACATTCGCCAGAGTTTCGCCCGCATCCATTCCTTGTGAAGCGATTGATGCGTCCACATTAAAAATCAATCGGTCCGCTTTTCTTTCGAGCAGTTTTTTCTTGACTAATATATTAACTTGCTCAATTTCTTTCAAACTGTCTTTTTGAGTTTGAGCAAATGTTGCTGTTGATAAAATTGTTGCGATAAATAAATATTTAAGTTTCATAGTTGTAAAATCTTGCTGCAAATGTATTTTCAAAGTCTTTCCTTTGAAATAGCGTTTAGATTTGATGAGGTTTTGAGCCGACAAAATTATTTTCATCGGTAAAAAACAGGCGTTCATAGAATTTGGTTTTTTGGATATTTTTGCTGTTCCTATTTTTGAAATATGAAAAAGATAACTGTCATTTTGATTTTAATATCAATGGCGTCTTGCATCGGAAAGCATCGTGTAGATGTTTGGAAAACGATGAAAATTGCACCTGGAGACAGCATTGTCCTTCAAAAACTGAAAGCGACGGCAATTCTGGATATTAAAAATCTTTCGCAGCAAACCATAAATCTGGTTTCGGAACTGAATATGCCAAAAACCATCATCACAAATTCTCAGCTCAATTACAGATTGCCAAAAAGAAGTAGATTGATAATGGAGAATCCAAATTCAGATTCGGTTTCAATACATTTGCACTATTCTTCCTCAAAACCTATTTTAATTAACAACAAAGAACTGCGATGAAAAAGAAACAAATCATCTGGCTACAAATATTATATTGGAGTTTCAATTTTATCGGAACAGTTCTCACGCCGTTATTTTTCTTTGAAAATGAAAATAGAGTAGAGGATTATGTACTGAGAACAACTTACTTTTTCGTCGGAATCAGCACCTTTTATTTTTGTTATCTCATCATCATTCCGAGAATTTTCAATCCAAAAAAACTCTATACAACCGTTTCGGTCTTCTTTTTATCAATTCTATTTTTTGCGACTCTGCGTTATATGATAGAAGAAGTTTTTTTGCCGTCAACGCTTGGCTTTAGAAATTACAGTAAAGAAACCGGATACGCTTATTATTTTTTTGATAATATTTACAATGGCAGCATCACCGTTTTCATTGCTGGAATATTATGGTTGCTGGAAAAGTTTGGTGTTGTAGAGACAGAAAAAAAACAATTGGAACTCGAAAGAAACGAAGCAAAAATCCAGGCTTTGAAGACGCAAATCAATCCGCATTTTATTTTTAATACACTTAATAATATCTATTCCCTGGTTTATCAGAATTCGGAAAAAGCTTTGCCTGCTATTGAGGAACTCAGTCAGTTATTAAGATACAGCACGAAGGATTTGGAAAAAGATTCAATTCCGCTGGAAAAGGAAATCGGTTATCTGGAAAGCTTGATAGAACTGGAAAAACTCCGGCTGAAAAATCCGGAACTATTGATGATTGAAAAAAATATCGGTCATTCCAATCTTAATATTTCGCCGATGCTTTTGGTTCCTTTTGTAGAAAATGCTTTCAAACACGGCGATTTCAGCGGGAAAGGTTTTAATATGAAAATCTCGGATGATAATCAAACTCTGAATTTCCATCTTCAAAACTTCAAAAAACAAAGGTCAAAAGATTCGCTTTCCGGAATTGGAATCGGGAATGTGAAAAAACGACTGGAAATCCTGTACCCAAACAAACACGAATTGAACATCAACGAAACCGAAACCGAATTTTCGGTAGATTTGAAAATCGATTTGAAGTAAATGAAAAAGATAAAATGCATCGTTGTGGATGACGAGCCTTTGGCAATCCAGCTTTTGGAAAATTACGTGATGAAAATCCCTTTTCTCGAACTTGTTTTCTCTTCCGAAAATCCGATTGAAGTATTGGATTATATTCAGAAGAACGAAGCTGATTTGATTTTCCTAGATATCCAAATGCCGGAGATTTCAGGGATCAATTTTATGAAAATTGTTGGTGATAAGCTGAAGTATATTCTCACAACCGCCTATTCCGAATATGCTTTGGAAGGCTACGAACACAACGTTATTGATTATCTGCTGAAGCCAATTTCGTTCAGCCGATTCGAAAAAAGTGCTTTGAAAGCGCAGGAAAGATTTTCTGTCCACGAAACTTCATCAAATTCTTATTTCTTCGTCAAATCTTCCGGCCAGCAGCACAAGATTAATTTTGATGAAATCCTTTACGTGGAAAGTATCAAAGACTATATCAACATCAAAACGGAAAATCACGAATATATTGTTTTGGACACATTGAAATCTATGGAAAATCAGTTGCCGAAAAACTTCGTGAGAGTTCACAAATCTTTCATCGTCAATCTGGACAAAATCAACAAAATTGATTTGAGAAATGTTTTCCTGATTTCCGGAAAAGAGATTCCAATCGGCGAAACTTACAGGTCTGAATTTTATATGAAGATTAGAAATTAATAACTTTTATAAACCTGAATTAAAAATTTGGCAGATATTGTTGTTTGAAACGAAATTATTCTTATTTTTGCGGTACAAACACACAAATGAAGGAAAAACTACTCCACATCATTAATTCCATTAAACGGAATAAATTCGAAGAACCGGTTTCCGAAATCAAGGCGGAACAGCATCTTAGGGATGATCTCAACTTCGATTCTTTTGACTTAGCAGAACTTACCGTAAAAATTGAAGAAGAGTTCGATATCGATATCTTCGAAAACGGAATGGTAAATTCGGTTGGCGAAATTTACGCAAAGCTCTGATGCTCTTTCTTATAGACCGCAATATTTCTTTGTCTTACGAAGAAATTTTGCAATATCTGAATAATAGCGATTGTTATACCGACTGTTACATTTACCCGGATCTGAAATCTTATTTTCTGAACTGGATTTTTGCTTTGGTCAACGGCAAAAATATCGCATTGATGGACTCTGATCTTTCTTCGAAGGAAATAGCCGACAATGCATTGAAGGTCAATCAGATAATCACAGTTGATGATCCGCTAAAAGTAAACTCTGTGTCCGAATTGGTAAATCATATCAGGAATTCGGTATCGGAGATCACGCTTTTCACTTCCGGAACAACAGGTTTTACGAGGAAATTTACACATCCACTTGAGAATCTTATCCGGAAAATCAATGTCTCTGATGACAGAAAAGCCGATGTCTGGGGTTTTGCATTCAATCCGACCCACGTGGCAGGCGTTCAGGTTTTCTTTCAGGCAATTCTCAATCAGAATCTTTTGGTGAATGTTTTTATGGAACCGAAGGATGTTATTGTTAAAGCAATTACTGATTACAAAATCACCAATCTCTCTTCAACACCTACTTTTTACAGGTTACTTTTGCCTTTGAATCAATCTTTTGATTCTGTTAAAAAAATCACTATTGGCGGAGAAAAGTCAGATAATTATTTGATTTCGGAGATAAGAAAGTATTTTCCTAATTCCAAAATCAATAATGTTTACGGCTCTACGGAAACTGGACCTTTGTTTTCTTCCAGAAATGATGAATTTGATATCCAGGAAAGACATATTGGTTTCGTAAAAGTCGTTGATAATGAGCTGTACATTCACAAAAGTCTTTTCGGGAAAACAACGCAGCTTAATTTGATTGATGATTTCTATGCGACGGGAGATTTGGTAGAATGGATTGATGAGGATCAAAAAAGATTCAGATTTACCTCCAGAAAAAACGAATTGATCAATGTTGGCGGCTATAAAGTAAATCCTTATGAAGTTGAGGATGAACTCACGCAACATCCAAAAATCAGAAATGTGAGAGTTTTTGGAAAACAGAATGCCGTTCTTGGCAATGTTATCTGTTGCGATGTAGAATTGCTTCCCGACTCGGATTTGAAAGAAGAAGATATTCGATTTTTCTTGAATGGAAAGATTCAAAACTTTAAAATTCCCAGAAAGATCACTTTCGTCGACAAAATAGAATTAACCAGAACCGGAAAAAAGAAAATCGTATGAATGTATTGATAACAGGCATTTCCAGAGGTGTTGGTCTGGAGATTACCAAGCTGTTTCTTGAGAACGGACACACGGTTTACGGCATCAGCAGAACGGAATCTAACGAGCTGAAAACTTTAGGTAAACAGTTCCCGGAAAGACTCTTTTTTAAAAATTTTGATCTCTCAAATCCTGAAAATATTAAAAAAGACATTTTTAAAGATTTTGTTAATAATCATATTCCAATCCACGTCTTGATCAATAATGCCGCAATGGCTTACGACGATATTGTTACCAATTTAAACTACGATAATTTGAAAACGATGTTTGACGTCAATCTTTATTCGCCGATGTTTCTCACGAAATATGCGATTAGAAATATGATTTACAACCGTGTTTCCGGAAGTATTGTTCATATATCGTCCGTCAGTGCGCACACCGGTTACAAAGGACTTTCGATGTACGCCGCTTCAAAAGGAGCACTCCAGTCTTTTTCGAAAAATATATCGAGAGAGTGGGGCGAGCGTGGCATGCGCTCCAATATTGTTGTTCCCGGTTACATGGAAACTGAAATGAATGCAAAACTAACAACCGAACATAAGTCAAGAATCTTCAGAAGAACTGCGCTGAAAAGGGAAACGGATATGCGCTCTGTTGCTGAAACCGTGCTGTTTCTCTCGGACCAGCGGTCACAGTCGATTACCGGTCAGGAAATTTTCGTGGATTCCGGAACTTTATAACACAAAAACTAAAAACAAATGATGAACTTAATTTACAAAACACTCCACCTGATTCCAAAAAGCATTTCCAAGATTGAGAAACTCTATTCCTACAGTGTTCTCCGTTCACACGCTGGCGTCCATCTTCATTCGGATCTCAGAATTGGGAAAGCTACCTTTTTTGAGCTGGACGACAATGCGAGATTTGACATCGGTAAAAATGTGATCTGGCGAGACCATGTCGCAATCAGAATCAGACAAGGCGGTCATCTAATTTTTGGTAATAAGGTGGATCTCAGTAATTATATCTCGGTCAATTGTCTTGATCATATTGAATTTGGCGAAGACACTTGTATTGCAGAAGGTTGCAAATTCTACGATCACGATCATGCTTTTGATACGAAACCCGAATATATCTGGCACAAAAGCAAATTCAGTACGGCGCCCATAATCATTGGGAAAAATGTGAAAATCTATAGTAATGTCACCGTGCTGAAAGGCGTTACAATTGGCGACAACTGCATCATTGGTGCCAATTGTGTGATCTCACGCAGTGTCCCTGCAAACTCGATTATTTTTGGTAAACACGAGTTGATGAAGTTGCCTTTGATGTAGAATATCCGGGCAGTCTAATCTGTTTTAAGTTCCCAAAATCTGGCGGAGTTTTTAGGCCAAATCATTTAAGCTTAAAAATAGTTTCAGAAAAATTTTCATAAACTTTAAAGTAAAAAATTGCGGTTGTCGTCATATTCATATGGACTCGCTATCTTTACAGCAAATGACCGAAACTAAATCTGTCTCTATCACAGAAGTCGTGAAAAATTACGGCTCACAACTCCTGCGCTTTATCAATTCTAAAGTGGCAAAGACGGAGGATGCAGAAGATATTCTACAGGAAGTTTGGTTTCAAACCAGCCGATTGACCAATCTGAATGAGTTGGAAAATGTGGGCGCCTGGTTATATTCGGTCACAAGAAATAAAATCATCGATAGTTATCGGAAAAAGAAAACCGAATCTCTGGAAGATTTTGTCTATCAGGATGAGGACGGCGAACTGAATGTCAAGGATATTCTGCTCGCAGACGACAGCAATAATCCGGAAATAGGGATGTTTAAAGATCTGTTCTGGGATGAACTGATGAAAGCTCTGGACGAACTTCCGGAAAAGCAAAAACGCGTTTACGTCCAAAACGAACTGGAAGATAAAACTTTGCAGGAGATTGCCGATGCAGAGGGCGAAAACATCAAAACAATCATCAGCAGAAAGTCCTATGCTGTTAAACATCTGCGAAAAAGACTACAGAGACTTTACAACGATTTGAAAAATTAATTTTAAAAGAATGAACAAGCATAAAAAGAAATTTTGGCTGGCATTTCCGTGCATTATTGCAGCAATCGGACTGTTTATATGGTTTTTCCAATGGCTGTGGAATATGGTTTTGCCTGATGTTTTAGGTGTCAAAACGATTACTTATTGGCAATCGTTGGGTATTTTGCTGATATCGAAAATCCTTTTTGGAGGATTGGCGAATGCGAAAGAAAAATTCAGAAACCGCAACGGATTCGGAAATGATAACCGGGAAATGTGGAAGCAGAAACTAGAATCGAGATTTTGTGGCACCGAAGAAGAAAGGGAAAAAATGAAGCAAATGTGGAAACAGAGATTCGAATCCAAGTTTTGCAGGGACGAATCCGACGCAAAAGATAATAAAATTTAAAAATGAAAATAGACGCTTCACAACTTTGTGAAGCGTTTTTATATTTTTGATAATTTTTACGGCATTTTATTTAACGAAATATCTCAATTTGGCAGTTCGACCTATGAATTTGCAAGGTCGACCTACCTTTTTGGTAGGTCAACCTACGATTTAAGTAGGTCAACCTATGGATTTGGTAGGTCAACCTACGATTTTGGTAGGTCAACCTATGGATTTGGTAGGTCAACCTATAGTTTTGGTAGGTGCACCTATGATTTAAGTAGGTCTGCCTACAGATTTGGTAGGTCCGCCTATAGATTTGGCAGGTGGGCCTATGGTTTAGGTAGGCTTGCCTATGTTTTTGATAGCCAATGATTAAATTAATTTTAACATAAAAAATGCCTCACAGAATTTGTAAGGCATTTCTATTTGTAAGAATAAGAAATATTTAGTTCTCTTTTTCCATTAATTTAATCAGATTAAGAGCTGATCCTGCTTTGAACCAACCAATTTGTCCTGCGTTGTAGGTGTGGTTTGTCACAATCACATCTTTGGTGCCGTCAATGTGTACGAACTCCAGAGATAACTGTTTGCCCGGCGCAAATTGTTCAAGATCCAAGAAGTTGACGGTATCATCTTCCTGAATTTTATCATAATCCTCCTTATTTGCAAAAGTAAGCGCAAGCATTCCCTGTTTTTTAAGATTTGTTTCGTGGATACGCGCAAACGATTTTACCAGAACTGCTCTCACACCAAGATGTCTCGGCTCCATTGCAGCGTGCTCTCTGGATGAGCCTTCACCGTAATTCTCATCGCCTACAACAATCGTTGGAACATTGGCTGCTTTATATTGTCTTGCTGAATCCGGAACCGGTTTATATTGGCCATCCAGTTCATTTTTCACTTTATTGGTTTCCATATTGTAGGCATTAACTGCGCCTATCAGCATATTGTTGGAAATATTGTCTAGATGTCCACGGTATTTCAGCCACGGTCCAGCCATAGAAATATGGTCGGTTGTACATTTTCCGTATGCTTTGATCAATACTTTTGCGCCTGTGATATTTTTACCGTCCCAAATGGCAAAAGGTTCCAATAACTGTAGTCTGTCGGATGTTGGAGATACGACCACTTCTACTTTGGATCCG
>Ga0265797_10010848_pt1 | contig 11519 bp, 7 predicted proteins | sample P2T30metagenome_FD_192433 | JGI IMG/M metagenome (GOLD analysis project Ga0265797, IMG submission 192433) | Plant litter microbial communities from East Loma Ridge, Irvine, California - P2 T30 | ecosystem: Environmental > Terrestrial > Plant litter > Unclassified | place: USA: California... | reverse complement strand
CGTGTTCGACACCGCCGAGCGGCGGCGCTGGATTTTATTCTTCGACGAGGCCGACGCGCTCTTTGGCAAGCGTAGCACCGCCACCACCGCCAACGACCGCCACGCCAACCAGGAAATCGCCTACCTGCTCCAGCGCATCGAAGACTTCGCGGGCGTTATCGTGCTGGCCTCCAACCTTAAGGGTAACGTGGATGAAGCTTTCGCCCGCCGCTTCCAGGCCATGATTCACTTTCCGCTGCCCGGCCCCGCCGAGCGCGAGCAGCTCTGGCAAAAAGCCTTCGCCGAAGCCGTGCCATTGGCCGATGATGTGGATTTTCGAGCGCTGGCCGAGCAGCATAAGGTGGCCGGCGGGGCCATCATCAACGTGCTGCGCTACTGTGTGCTGCGGCACTTGCAGCGCCAGCAGCCCATAACGCAGGCCGATGTGCAAACCGGCCTGCGCCGCGAATTGGCCAAGGAGGGCAAGACGAGCTAGTTGCTTGATAGCTCAATACTTACAGTGGCTTTATTCTGGGTTATTAGAAGCATTGCGCGCGTCGAAGCGCTCCCGAGCCAGCAGCACCAGTTACCGCGAGGTGGCGGAATCGGCAGGTACGTCTTCTTCGTGCAAATAGTAGGTCAGCTCATTTGCTACTGTATCAAGTTCTCCCCTTATCTGCACGCAGGTGAGTATTCACTGGTTCACCCCTGCCTACGGCCGCGTTAGCCGCATAGCGCTAGTCGTTGGCTATATGGGTAAAGCCGTGGATTTTGGCGCTGGCTTGCCGGTTGGGCGTGCTGGCATAGTTTGGCTGTGGGAGTTCCAGAATATTTAGCCGCACCGTATAGTTGCGGTTGGGCAACTCCGCATGGTCCGTCTTTGCTACGCGCGAAGTGCCTTCTTCGATGGGGTTCTAAGACAACCTGTGGGTTGGTGCCCGGCTGGTAAGTCTACAGTTTCTGCTCGATGTCGTCTGCCCCTTGCCCATTGGGACGACCGCTACCATTAACGGGTGGGTGCCGCGTTTGGGCAGCCGACGAACTGGCTGTCATCGCAACTTTTAGCTAAATCCTGGCGGCGCGGGTAATCGTGCTGGAAAACTATTTGCGTGGAGGCTTCACGGTGTCTTATACCGTGGCTGTTGCCAATACCAGTGGCTTTTTATAAATCATTATCTATTCTAAATCGAACCCGGGCCTCGGCCCGCTCCTCGTCGGTAGGGTATCGCTTGTGAGTTGCCATCAGGCGGGCTAAGTACGCCTCGCCCTTCGATTGTGGGCTTATAGGTACCGCCACGTCCTCGCCATTGCGGGCAAACGTCACGGACGATGTGTTTTCTACCATTTGGTTGTAGGAGTCGGTCGCGGCTTGGCCAGCGGGCTGCTGGCTGGTCTGCTGGAAGACGGGGTTGAAGGCGTACGCAAGTTGATTAATCTGGAAGGCGTTGCCTGCCTGCCCACTTTCGAGCAGGTTCCGCTGGTCGCGGCGGTAGCTTTCGGCATTAAAGCCTGACGCATCCACGGTACCCCTCGAGCCGGTGCCGATATGGTCGCGGTGCAGTGCCTTCACCTCTTGGTAGGCGGGGGCACTGTTTTCCAGCTTCCTGGCTCGGCCCCCGCTGCCGCGCCTCAACCCTGAGCTTCGGTTAATCGGCTCGAAACCAATAGCGTGCTCCGATTCGTGAGTATCACCGGTTACCGCTATTTTGTGCCTGTGCTTGAGCCGGACTTGCTCGTGTTTTTTAAAGCCATGCGTGCCTGGTGCCGCTCGGTGGCGTTTGGAGCGGGCGGCGTTGTGCTTGCCTAATTTCTTGTTTTCGCCCCGAGCACGCTGGGCTACTCCAGGCCCGGGAGGGCGGCTGGCGGCCGACCGCGCTGACCGGCGTGGCCTACTAGCTTCGGCCGGCAACTGACTTACTGGCCTGGTGCCTAAACTGATGCCAGCGCTTGGCGCGTGGGCGTGTAGCTGGGTGGCCTGTTGGCGCTGGGTGACAACCGGCGTGTGGCGGGCTGCCCGCCTACCCATCAGGTCGGCCTCTCTTTCCAGCCCGTCGTTGTCATTCACGCCTACGCCTTTCAGCTGCATAGTGGGCCGCACGCGTCCCTGCTTCTGCTGCGCCACGTGCCAGGCCTCGTGCGGCAGGTGCTTTTCCTGGCCGGGGGCCAGGTGAATGGCGGTGCCTTGGGCGTAGGCGTGGGCCTGCAACTGGGCCGGCTGGGCCGAGTTGTAATGCACCTGCACATCATCAAGCGAGTGGCCCGAGAAGCTTTCCACACCGGCCTTGAGCGCATCGGGCAGGCCCGTACGATTGGGGCGCGGCGGGGGTAGCGCCGCTGCGGTTTGCTGGCGTTGGGCCGTCTGGCGCGGGCTGTTCTCGATGGCGGCCATCACCTGCCGCTGGGCCACGGTAGCTGGGCGCTGGTCGGCCTGCTTCTGGGCGCGGCCGGCCGGGAGGGCATCGTGGGTGGCAGCGGCGGGGCGGGTAAGTGTTTTCATAAGCAGGTAACTAATAGGGAGTAATGAGCTGGCCGGCGCGCCGGGCAATGTTACGTAATTTTTAGTCGGCTACCAAAGCTGCCCGTTTCTAAAGGGAGGCCAATGGGGCGTACTGCCTGGTTTTTAGCTTAGGTTTGTGCTCGCGCACCAGTTGCCGCCCGACCTCGGCGGCCTGCTGGCAGCGTGGCCGTTATATACCGGCTCATCTTACCTGCTCTAGCGCTATGAAACGCTCTTTACTGACTAAGTGGCTGGCTGGGGGGCTGGCCGCCCTGCTGCCCTTGCTGCCGCTGGCTACCCACGCCCAGGCCCCCAGCCTGCATGACCCCGCCGCCTACCTGCCCGCCGACCAGGCCCGCTACCAGCCGGGCGCGCCCGCGCCGCCCGCCGCCCGGCCAGCCGGCACCCATCGGCTGCGGCCGGGCGTGGCCGTGTTTGGCTGGCTGCCTTACTGGGTGCCGCTGGCCTACGCCCGGCAGGTCGATTTTAGCTTGCTCACGCACGTGGCCTACGACGGCTACCGCGCCACCGAGGTGGGGGCGCTGCAAGCCCCGCCCACCGGCGACGCCGGGCCGCTGGCCGGGCTGGTGCACGCGGCTAACCCAGCCTGTAAGGTGCTCCTGAGCGTGCGCTACCAGGAGCCAGCCAGCGGCGCGGCATTGTTTGAAGGAGCGGCGGGCCAGGCGGCGCGGCTGGTGCTGGTGCAGGCCATAGCCCAGCAGGTAGGCGCCCTTAAGGCCGATGGCGTGCACCTCGATTTGGCGTTTGGGCCCCGGCCCGTGGCCAGTACCGCGCCCCGGCCGGGCACTAAAAGCGAGCGGGCCAGCACGAAAAAGCGCCTCAGCCAAACGCTCGACGACCTCAATGACCGCAAAAAAGTGCTCGACCAGACGGAGGATGGGCTTAGTCACATTCGCAGGGACTTTGCCCAGCGCCGCAAGCAAGGTAAGGACGTTACGGGCAATGAGCTCAACCAGTACAGCCGCGCCCAGCGGCAGCACCAGGCCGATTCAGCGCAGTTTTATCAAGACCGCGCCCGCTACCGGGCCGAGCGCGACGCCCTGAAGCAAGACCAGGTGCTGCCGGCCGCCGAACCCGCGCCTGATGGCCGGCCGGCCGCCGTGCGCGCGCTGGTGGCCGCGCTGCGGCAGGCCCTGCCGCAGGCCGCGCTCACGCTGGGGCTGCCGGCCCGCGATTCGGGCCGGGTGTACGCGGGGCTGCTGGCGGCCGGCCCACTGGCCGATGCTTACGTGCTGCAAGCTCTTGACTGCACGGCCGGCCAGCCAGATAAGCCGGGGCCGCTAGCACCCTGGCCGGCTATTGTGGCGGCCGTCGCTTATTATCGCCAGCAGGGCGTGCCGCCCGCGCAGCTGGTGCTGGCGCTGGCCTCGGTGGCCAAAGTCTGGCCCAAGTATAATCGGGAAGGTGAGATACCGGCCGAAGGCGCGCCCAGTCGCTACTGGTACGCCACCAGCCGCAGCCTGGCCGGGTGGCCCATCAGTTCGGCGCAGCCCGACGCCGCCAGCGGTAGCCGCCAGCTAGCGCTGCCTCCGCCCCCCGATTCGGTGCGGGGCTTGCCCTTGAAAGTGCCTTACTATGCCTGGGCCGACGACACGGCCAGCTTAGGGGCGCACTACCAATGGGTGCGCAGCCAGGGGTTGGGCGGCGTGGGCATCTGGGCGCTGGGCTTCGATGCCCCCAATGCCCCCTTGTGGAGCAGCGTGCGCGCCCACCTAGCCACGGCGGCCAGCCCGGCCCCCGTGGCGGCCCCGGCAGATACGGCCACCGCGCCGCCTACGGCCACCGCGCCCCCCGCCGACACCGCAGCTACTGCTGGCGACTCGCTGCTACCGCTGGCTACTACGGCGGATGTCGAGAAATGGGCGCACGAGTCAAAACTACCCACCGTGGCGCTGCTAGCGCTGGCGGTGCTGCTAGCCGGGGCCTGGGTAGGCATGGTGGTAGGTGCGGTCCGCACGGCTCCCCACTGGGTGCCCTTCGGCCGCCGTGTGGCCTGGGTGCTGGCCTTGCTGCTGGGCGTAGCGGTGCTACTGGGCATCTACGTGAGCTGCCTGGGTGTTTTTAGCCGAGGCACGCTGTGGCTAGCTTGGCTGGGCGCGCTGACGCTGCTGGTTGGCCTGAGGCTAGTCTACCGGCAGGCCCGGCCCGCCTACCCGCTGCCGTAAGCGGCTTGGGCCTGCTCATCGTTAGGCCGGTTGGGCATCCTGCGGAATGGTCTGAACCAGGCGCGCTATACCGTACGCGCCTAGTCGCCCCAAATAGCAGCTCAGCACTACCAGTACATACAGGCTCACGCTCACGTAGCGCGGCCCTAGCACGTTGCGCAGGCTGCCCACCAGGCTGGGCACCTGCTGTGCGAAGGCGTGCAGTACGGCCGCCAGCGGCAGCGCCGCCAGCAGGATGCCCAGCAGCCACAGTAGTTCGCGCACGATAAGCGACCGGATAGGGGAGGGCATGAGGCTGTTTAAAAGGAGAAATGAAAGAAAAAATAGAGGTGGCAAAAGGCTGGTTAAAAGTGGCTTTTGCCGGCTGGTCCTAGCTGTCGCCCACAATGCCGCCGCTCCAGCAATACTCGTCGTCTGGCAGCGCGTACCAGCGATTATTACCGTTAATGTCATCGCCCACTACGCAGCCGATGTAGACCAATTGCAAGCCTGCTGGCACCGCCCGGCCGGGCGCCAAGCGCGAGGGCTGGCCGTAGCGTAGGTTGAGGCGCGCCCGCACCGTGATGGTGCCCGCTTGCGGGCCGGCCACCCAAGCCGCTGCCGAAGCGGCTGGGCGGGCGGGCGCAAGCGCAGCCTTGCCGCTGTAGCTGGCCAGGGTGGCGGCCACGTCACGTAGTAGCTGGGCGTAGCTACCGCCACTTTTGGCTAGGCCCGAGTGCGGGTCGGTTTTGCGGGTGGGGTCAAGTCGATGGTGGTCGATGATGTCGTGCGCCGGGTCGAGGTGAAACTTCCAGCAGGCGTAGGCCAGCACCCACACGTAGCGCTGGTATGCCTCCTTAGCCTTAATGTTGGGCCCGTAGCAGTACTCAACCCCGATGGCCGCGTCGTTGGCGTGGCACTTGTAGAGGGCGAGGTCTACCCGTTCGGCACAATTGTAGCGCACGTGCCAAGCCTTTTCGGGCGGGGCCGTGAGGGCGGGCACGCACTCGATTATCTGCTTATCATCGACAAACAAATGTGCCGAGGCGCTGCACTGCTGGCACGAGCTTTCGTAATACTTCACGTTGCCGGCGGCCGTCGAGCCGGGGTTGCCAGTATCGTGGGCCACCAAAAAGCGGATTTTATTGGCCAGCCGCTTGCTGCGTCGCTTGGAGGGGGCTGGCAGCCAATGCTGCGTAATAGGATATTCGAGGTCAGGAAACAGCCGCATAGCTCAGCGTAGTGACAAAAGAAGGGTTGCGGAATGGGGCGGCCTAAAGCTACTAAAGCCGTGGCGAAAGCCTTGGTTTGCCCCGTAGCGACGGGGGCTCGGGCCGCCACCCGGTTTGGCCCGGCCGAAGTGGCCCCCATTCCGAAAGTTGCTTTGAAGGTCCGGTAGCTTGCAAAAGCAAGTGGCCCCAGCTAACTCCCAGTGGGCCAGCTCGGATAGTCTTCCTCTTCCAGGGGCCCCATATCGTCTTCCTCATGGTACAGCACCTCGCCCGTTGCTGGGTCGGCCCGCGAGAGGGTAGTCATTACTACGTCCGCTGGCAGCGTGGCCGCTGCCAGCGGCTGAGCCTCGGCGGGTGTCGGCTCTGGTGCCAGGCTGGTTGGCTGAGAAGGGGCCGGGCGCGGGGTGAGGGGCGCGGGGGTGGGCAGTACCGGCCGGGGCAGTGCGTCGGGGTGCGTAGCCGCCGCATAGTCGGGCGCGGGAGCCGCCTGGGGCAGCGGGGCGGGTGGCCATGCGGGCAGCCCCCCCGGCCAAGCCAGGTAGGCTGGTGCCGCCACCGGGGCGGGGGCAGCAGGCTGCGGCCGTGCCCGCCGCCATTTGGGGCCCACGTAAGCGAGGCTGCTGAAAGCCAGCAGGAGCGCTGGCCCTGGCAGCCAGGCCGGTAGTACGCCGGTGGCATACAGCGTGTAAATAAAACTGCTACCCACGGCCAGGGAAGTCAGCACGAATTGCAGACGGTGGATGGCCAGCCCGCGCTCGTCGCACAGCAGGTCGGCCAGCCAACCCCGACTGTAGCGTGGGGGCTCGTCTTCGGCCACGGGTGGATGGGCCAGCGCGGCCAGTACGGCCGTGCCCACGCTCACGCCCAGTAGGGCCAGTACTGCGGCGGGCAGCATGGGCAGCGCCCCCGTAACACTGGCACTCACCAGCCCGCCGCCCAGCACCAGCCAGCTCCACCAGGCTAGTTGCACGCGGGCCAGGCTATAGGGCGGGGCCGCCTCAACCACGGCTAGCGGCTGGCCATCAGCAGCGAGCGGCACGGCCAGCGGGGTACGGAGCAACCACGAGCGGGCCGCGCCCAGCAGTAGCAGCAGGCTAGCTAGCGCCGCTACGCCCAGCCCGGCCTGCCAGCCGAAAGCCGGGGCCAGCCGCACCGGCGGGCGGCTAGGCAGCTCAGCCAGCAACTGGTGGCTGGTGCCTAGCCCCAGGCGCACAGGATGGGCTGCCTGCCAGGGTGGCCCATCGGCCAGCGCCCAAGCGGCGGGCGCGGCCGTGCGCCGCAGTACAAAAACTACTTTGGTAAGTGCTGGGGCTGCCGAGTTGGGCTGGGGGAGGGCGGCGAAGGCCATTTGGGCACTAGAATCAGTTTCGCCACCCGGTGCGCTGCTAGTGGCACCGGCCTCCACACCAGCCGGGGCCACGCTGTAGGCGGCCAGCGGGGCTAGCCCGCGTAGCGGAACGCCATTTAGGTACAGTGTGAGGCGGTGGGTGGCCAGCCCTGGGGGCAGGCCTGCTACTTCCAGCGTGAGAGGGCTACCCAGCCGGAGCAGCGAGTCGGGGCCTGGGCTGGTGGCCAGCGTGGCGCGTAGCTGGGGCTGCTGCGCGCTGGCCGTGCTGGCCAGCCCTGGCAGCAGCCCACCGGCCAGTAGGAAATGGGTTAAAAACCATGAGTACGCGCGCATGAGCAAGTGCCGGCTGGCTGAGCAGAAATCTAAGAATACTGAAATATAAAGGGGTAAATTAGTAGCTTGTCCGGGGCAGGCCCACCGGCCCACGAGACGGCCTTGGTGTTGGTTGGCCCAGCCCGGCTTGGGGCAGTGGCAGCGCGGGCGTTACTTTGCGGATGATGAACGGCTTACCAGCGCCGGTTATTTTTATACGCTTCTTTTTCGCTATGGCAAACTTTACAAATTACTTTCCCAAGCTGCTGCGCAATGAAGGCAACTACTGCCACACGCCCGGCGATGCGGGCGGCGAAACTTACCGGGGTATCGCTCGCGCCTACCACGGCACCTGGCCCGGCTGGCTCATCGTGGATGCGGCCAAGCAAAAGCTCGGGCTGGCCAGCCCCGTGGGCCGGGGCAGCTGGGTAGCACTCAACCACGCGCTCGGCGCCGATGCCGCGCTGAGCGCCAACATTCAGCAGTTTTACAAACAACGCTACTGGGATGCGCTTCGCCTCGACCAAGTGCAGTCGCAGTCGATAGCTGAGCAACTGGCCGACCATGGTGTGAACGCCGGCCCCAGCCGGCCGGTCAAGATGCTGCAATACCTGCTCAACACCCAGTTTGGGATGCAACTGGCGGTGGATGGCAAGATTGGCCCGCAGTCCATCGCTGCCCTCAACGACGTGCCGGCGGCCCTGTTCTACCTGAGCCTCGTGGAGATGCGCCGCGCCTTTTATTATTACCTGGCTGGCAGCCCACTCACCTCTACCCCCAATATGGTGGCCTGGCGCACTTTCCTGCACACCAAGCTCAACGTGCGGCCCAACGCGGGAATGCAAAAATTTCTGCCTTCGTGGCTGAGCCGCACGCAAGCGCTGTTCGTGGCGTAGCCAGCGCTAGCTTGAAAAAAGGCATCAATTAGGATAGAAACGCAGCTACATGACTGAAATAACCATCGCCTTTGGGCCTCGGCGCAGCCGGGCCCTGTGGCTAAGTGAGGCCGACGCGGTGCCATCCCTGGTGAGGCATTTGCAGGTGCCCGACTACGACGCGGTGCTGGCCGTAATTGGCAGCGCCGCCCGCCTCGACCCCTCATTGCTTCCCCGGCTGGCGCAGCTATTTGGGCGGGGGGTGGCGCGCGCCGCGCAGCAGGCCCGCGCCGTGCTGGTCGACGGCGGCACGCAGGCCGGCGTGATGGCACTGCTGGGCGAGGCCGTGGCGGGGCTGGGCTACCACACTCCGCTGGTGGGCGTGGCCCCGGCCGCGCTGGTGAGCTACCCGCAGGGGCCAGCCGGCGGGGTAGCCCTGGAGCCTAACCACTCGCATTTTGTGCTGACGCCCGGCACGGAGTGGGGCGACGAAACCGGCGCGCTGTTTGGGCTGGTGCAGGCGCTGGCTGGCCAGGGCGGGCAGCGCCGGCCGGCAGCCGTGTTGCTGGTGGGCGGCGGGCAGGTGGCGCGGGCCGAGGTACTGGCCGCCGTGCGCCTGGGCCTGCCCATTGTGGCCCTCACGGGCAGCGGCGGGCTGGCCGACGAGCTGGCCGCCGCCTGGCCCACTCGCGCCGAGCTGCCCGACGACCCCACCTGGGCCGAAATTCTGGCCGATGGCCGCGTGCGCTTTTACCCCCTCAAAAAATCGGTGGAGGGCCTGGAAAATACGCTGCTGCGCGAGCTGGGCACCGACCCCGTGCTGCTGCAAGCCTGGCAAACCTTTGCCGACTACGACTACAACGCCAACCGCCAGCAGCGCAAGTTCGACCGCTTGCAGCGGGCCATTATCGGGCTGGGCATTGTGGGGCCGGCGCTGGCGCTGGTGCAGAAGCTCTACGCGCCTCCGCTGCAGCCCAGCCCGGGCCCGCTGCCGGCTGGCTCGCTTTGGTACGCGGGCCAATATGGGTGGTGGGCGCTGCACCAACTGCTGTTGCTGGTGCCCATCACGCTCACGCTGCTCGTGGCCATCACCAACCAGTTTAAGCAGGGTAATAAGTGGCTGCTGCTGCGGGCGGCGGGCGAGTCGGTAAAGCGCGAAATATACCGCTACCGCACCCGCGCCACGTACTACGCCGAAGCCGCCAACACCCACCCGCCCAGCGTGCTGGCCCAGCGCATTGAGGAAATTACGCGGCGCACCATGCGCACGGAAGTCAACACGACCTCGCTGGTGCCCTACGACAAGCGCCGGGGCTTTCCACCCGGCCTGGACCCCGCTGACGATGGCCTGGCCTACCTGCCCCCGGCCCGCTACGTGCAAGTGCGCCTCAGCAACCAGTTTAGCTACTTTCGGGGCAAGGCCGTGCGGCTGGAGCGCCAGCTCAAAATGCTGTCGTGGGCCACGTTTGGCACCGGAGCGGTGGGCACTTACCTGGCTGCCATCGGGCAGGAAGTCTGGATAGTACTTACTACGGCCATAGTCAGTGGCATTGGCATCTTCCTGGGCTACCGCCAGGTCGAAAGCACGCTGGGCAAGTACAACCAGGCCGCCGCCGACCTGGACAACGTGCGCGCCTGGTGGCAGGCCCTGCCGCCCGAAGACCGGGGCTCGCAGGCCACCACCGATGCCCTTGTCGACCACACCGAGCAGGTACTGCAACTGGACCTCGATGGTTGGGTGCAGCAAATGCAGAACGCGCTGGCCGAACTGCACCGCAACCAGGCCCGCTCGCCCGAGCGTGAGGAAGACAAGCCGCTGCGCGCCCTGCCCCGGCCCTCTGACGAAGACGAACTCGGCGCCAGTGCCCCACAGGCCGACGAGTCGGTGGGGGCCAATGCCCTGACGGCGGCCGGGGCCAGCTCGCTGGCCGCTGCCCTAGAGCCCGAAGACGAACATGCCCCGCCCGGTGGCCCCCGCATTCCTGGCGATGAGGAGCCAGCTGACGACGACGACGAGGCGCTCGGGTAGGAAGCAGGCGCTTGGTTGCCCGGTTCCTGAATAGCGCTGGCAACCCGCTATTCCATCGGGCCGATGTAGTCGGGCGCGCCCGGAATAGGACCCGCCAGTACGCTGTGGTCGTATTCGTGCCAGCCATCGCCACGGCTGTGGGTGTGCCGGTGGGCCAGGCTCAGCAGAATGCCGTTGAAGTAGAGTTGGCGAATGTTTTCGGGCAGGTTGGTGGGGGCCTCGTGCAGAGCCTGGTGGCTCTGGCCAGCGAGGCTATAGCCAATGGCCCGCTCGCAAAACAGGTAAGGCACGTCTACTTCCTCGACCAGCCGGTCGGCCAGGTCGCGCAGCCGGCCCCCGCCCGGCGTGCGCAGCTCACCCCGGCCGTAAAATAATGCAAAGGCATTGAGCGGCGTTACTTTAGGCGTGTGCTGTATGCGCTCGCCATAAGCCAGCAAAAAGCTGTCGGCCCGGCCCACCCGCGTGGCATTGCCATTTAGTAGCAGTTGCTCGGCCATCCGCAGCCGGGTGGGCGTGGCGTTCCAGTCGTCGAGGCAGCGGGCTAGCGCAAAGCCATCGGCTACCCGCCCGGCGTGGGTCAGGGCCACCGCCAGGTTAGAAAATAGTACCTGGATGGGGTTATAGTAAAAGGTGCCAGGGTCGAGCTGCCGCAGGTAGGTACGCAGCCTCGGCGTAAGTCGTAGGTGCGCCAGCCGGGCCGAGTCTTGCAGGGCGGTTGACACGGCCAGCAGCATGCTATTGCGCCGTTGGCGCAGCGTATCGCCGGGCACTTGGTAACGGGCCGCCGCCCGCAGCCATGTCAGGTTGGGCTGAAACTGGGGCGGGCGGCTTAGGGCCTCGGCCCACAGCGAACGGGTGCGAATGCTCGAAAAGCGGTCGGGGAAAATCGCCTCCACAAAAGCCAGGCTATCGAGCTGCCGTACTAGCTGCCAGTCGGGCCGAGGGCCCGTGGTGGCGCGCCGTAGCCCATCGATATACAAAGCATCGAAAGCGCAGGTGTAGTAGCCGCCAAAATCACGCGTTTTGGGTCGGCTAGGCTGGCGCAGAAAGTCGATGGGGTCCTGGCTGTCCTGGCCGGGGGC
>Ga0265797_10010847_pt1 | contig 11520 bp, 12 predicted proteins | sample P2T30metagenome_FD_192433 | JGI IMG/M metagenome (GOLD analysis project Ga0265797, IMG submission 192433) | Plant litter microbial communities from East Loma Ridge, Irvine, California - P2 T30 | ecosystem: Environmental > Terrestrial > Plant litter > Unclassified | place: USA: California... | reverse complement strand
CTACCACTTTTCGACCCATCATTCCAACCCACGGGCGCAACAACGGCCGCTTCACAACCTGCCACAAATGGCCACGCAAACCCTCCTGCTCTGCCTGTTCCAGCAGTCCCAGCAACAATATTCCGAAATGCGGAGGACTCAGACGACGACCAGTACGGCTCAGATGAGCATCCATCACATTACCCTCGGCCTGGGCAAGGGCTGATGAGCACATTACCCCCGGAGAAGAATGACCTACATTATCTGGTGGACGAGGAGAATTCACGGGGTGTGTTTACGCATGTGTATCAGGCGGATGCGAAGACGGAGGGAGCGGGTGTGAGCGGTGGTGCAGAAGTGCAGTAATCTGTGAGCAACTGGTCCCTTGACCCACTACTTATTCCAATGAGAGCGTACAATCCAGAAGGTGCTGAGGATAAAGTCCTTACGCAGCTGGGGCTACGAGGTCGCCTCATAAACAGCCGTTTGAACTCGCTTACCACCTGAAGGAACACTCATTCTAGTTTCACATTGTCCCTCATGCCAGGTGGTCCCACCAGTCCCTTTCATCCTCTCGACAAAGGCGCCAGCTTCGGATCTTAATATCTGGTCGTCCTCGTAGTTTCCATTCATACCAGTGGAACTGGGTTTCGCGTGGTATGCATCCTATCACCTGATAGGGTCGTTGTAAACCCAACCGTCGAGCAAATCACCATGCTCACAACGCCCGCCGAATGTAGACTGCTTTTCGAGGCAAGTCAAGCACAATCCGCGTGCGATCCTGCTGACATCGCAACACAGGCTTCTCAGTTCTCCACCTTTAACGGTGATCTGGTTAGATTGGAGGTGACAGCAGTGGTAGGAAAACTCGACTGTAACATCCCCCCGCCTCAACACGATTTCCAGATATTCCCGAAGGTTTGAAAACATGGTGTCTTGTGGTGGCCAGCGCTTCTCGTCCGGAGTTCCCGACACTGTATAATCGACAACCGCGGCAGGGAAGTTGACCCCAGTACCGACAGCCGTGCAGGACTCGTCCCAGCACCGCTTGTCTGCGAGTTTGGGCAGCTTGTCGCGGAATTCCGTCCATGCGCACTTCCGCTGCTCCTCGAGAAGCACTGTCCCCGATGTCAGCGGTTGCCCTCTTGGTACGTCTTCCATGGAACACGGTGCACTTACACAGAAACATGTAAGGTAATTCTTCGAGGGCATAGTTGCCGGCGAGATTGCTGTAGCTCACTCCGAAGTCGAGCACCAGACGTCGAGTGAAGAGCGCGAAATGACGACAATCGTAGATCTTGTACGCTATGGCGCTGAGGACTAGCGTCGCCCTCGCCGACATGCGCTCGCATAGCGAGGGCGATGCGTATTCAGAGAGAAGGTATTTGACTACGGCTTCGACACTGTCGCTGCAGTCGTACTTGTCCGAGACGACCGTCAGCGCGAACAAGTCGTCTATGCAACGCCCAATAGTCTCGGCCGGTGTGTGATCCGTATCTTGCGTTAAGAGCGTGTCTCTTGTTTCGCTCTGGTGGTGCAAGATGCGACACAGCTTGGTCATCGCGGAGACATCGTCGTCAGATAAAGTGATTTTTCTCGGATTCTTACTGCTACGCTCTCCTTGGCCTTCAGCGAAGTTGGGACCGAACATCCTCTTGAACACTGGCGAGGCACTGAACAGGATCGCTGACGAGACACGGAGGCGTGTTTGCTGGAGCGCGAATATCACATCTCCATCAAAGGCGATATTGATGTTACACGTTCCGACAGGTACAGGCGCTTTGGTGGTTGGGGATTCGCCGAACGGCTCGGGGCTAGTGGCCATGATGCTGATCTCGTTGGCGGCTGATGGCGATTTCTATGCTCGGTTTGGGTCGGGATTGAGGGTGTGTCGTGGGTGTTTGTTTGCATTGGTCACGGAGTTCAAGTGTGCGAACGCGCTAACGATGCCAAGATGCATGTTCGTACTGAGGCTACAGTGGGGCACAAAAGGCAAGGTGAAGTGAAAGCGCGAAGCGAGCTTGGAGGGGCTCCTATAACCTTCCTCAACGCATCACTAAGGCCAATCCCAGCATACACACCGGCCGAGGAAGACGAATAACAAGATTTTTAGAATAGCATGTTTCACCGTGAGGTATTATGCTGATATGCCCGCTCGTTCAAAGGACGTGCAGAGTTACCATCTCCTTCACAATGACAAAAACTCGACAGGAGGCGGAAAAGGTTAGTTGATCGCAGGCTTTCATACATGTATCGATGACCTCATTGAACCCGCGCAGAGAACGAAGACATTGGTCCCAATGGAGCGCTCATCCAGCCCATCAGTTTGTGTCGTACCAGCCAAACAACCACAAAGTCTTCTTCTGCTCAGCACAACGCCATGTCTGCCGCATTGCTGGAAGCATCACATCTCCCTTCACAAGTTTGTACAAACGCGATTGTGCCTCTGAGTTCGTGGATCTTCCTCGTTGCGATTGGAAGCAACCACTCGGACTAAGGACTACAAAAAAGGGTTGTCGGCCCACTGCTCGAGTGATTGGCGATGGATGCACGCCGCCGGATCAGTTTTGTTGTGCTGGAGACATTTAAGGCACAAGCCACATGCGATCCTACTGACTTTCTTGCATACAGCTTTCAACCTGTCACCGGTCACTTTGTGCTCCAAATCGTGCTCATGTTTGCAGCGAGTCGCAAGATGAATGTCGACATCACCGCAGCTGAATGTTTTCTCCAGGAGATCTCTCAGATTCCAATATCTGTCGTGCGGAGGCCAGTACACCTCACGGCGATCGAAGAGCCTGATGGTGTTGATCTTGAGCGCGAGAGCGTTGGCGAACGTGACATCAGTACCGGTATTGCTGCAGCCATGTCTGTAACACCGTTGGTTCGCGAGCGCTTGTAACTCGGACCGAAGCGACATCGCGGCAGCGGTACGCTGCTCTTCTAAAAGCACTGCGATTATGTCAGTACCGATTGGATTTTCCTCGGCTAGACAAGTACTCACGTAGCAACGTGTTGGGCAGTGCGGTGAGATCAGGGAAATTGGCAACGCGGCTGTACGGTTCCTCGAAATCCATCACCATGCGCCTGGTGAAAAGTGCGAAGTGACGCGAATCTTCGAGCATGTAAGCAGCAGCGATGAAGCGTAGCAACGTTTCCATTGACGTGTCGACGGGATCTGAGACAGAGGCCGAGCTGAAAAGTGTATAGGCACCAATGAGTCGGACGCTGCCAATACAGCCGTACTTGTCCGCCAATGTCGTCAAAGCCAGAAGCTCTTCCGCACCTGCGGCCAGTGAGGTCTTGTCATGCGGAGCTGCCGGCATATCGTCTTGGTGATGAATGAGGCGGCAGAGCCGGACCAGCGCAGCGATGTCGTCGTCAAACAAAGCGATCTCCTTCGGGTTTTGAGCACTGCGGTCGTCCTGGCCTTCGAGAAAATTCGGTCCGAGCATCGTCTTAAAGACTGGCGAGGCGCTGGAGAGAATGACGGACGAAACGCGAAGTCGCGTCTCTCCGAGAACGAGTAGGATGTCTCCATCGGTCGTGGTGATGTCGATGGTCGTCATGTTTGGCGGTGGGAGTAGTAAGGTTCCAATCTCGCTTTCCACCATGTTTTCGGTTGTTGGTGGAGATGTGAGTGAACGGCGATTTGGCTGGTGTTTGTCCTGGTGAAGGTGGCGGAGGCTCGGGTGACAAACGCAGGTCCCAACATAGCGGCACATGCCGAGGTGAAGTCAGTGAAAGTGAGGCAGTGCGATCACACCTTAGCGCGCGAACGCCGACTACTCGTCCGCTCTCAGTGACTCTGAGCCTTTCTCTTCTGTTGTGGGCTCCACAAGGCCTGCGTATGCATACATTACCAGCACCTGCTTTGTTCTCGGAGGCCCACAACACGAGCAAACAGTTCACATCCCAGATTGGATCACCTCTGAAAGAGACGTGTTTGCTCATTGTCCAGCAAAACATACAGTTGTGCATATGTTTAGCTCAAGCCAACAAAGAAGGTAACAAACATTTTACCATCGTTGAACAGTCGCTGGTGGGTACAAATATTGCAGCCATGGCCTCATCATACATGGAATCATATCCTCACACAACACAGCCACCACCGCTGCGATGAGCGGTCTATTCGACTTCGGGGATGAATCTGACGACCCGCCACCACTCGAAGGCGACGACAACACTGACGATGACAATGGAGAGGTGCCAGATGAGACACAGCCGCGACACTACAACATTATTCCACAGGACTCAGGTGGCGATGTGATATTCGAATGCAAAGACAAGACAACCTTCCTCGTGTCTTCAGCGGTGCTGCGACTTGGCTCAGATTACTTCAAGGTTTTGTTCGACGGCGCGTTCAAGGAGGCTCAGGCAACACGGAGCGCAATGAACCCACAGGAGATCGAACTGGGCGAAGAGAACTCAAGTGCGCTACACTATCTCTTCTGCTTGATGCATCACCAACCCAACCCAAATAAAGACCAGAATCTGGAAGATCTGACCCTGTTTTATCTGAGAAAGGATGAAGCCAGAGACAGGATCGCATCTGCTGTACGCAGCTTTCGAGACCTCGCAGTAGTGGTTGATTTCTACGGATGCTCCGAGTACCTAAGCAGGGCTCTCAATTCCCTGCTCCACGAATTTGCAATGCCCTGCATTCGGAGCAAGATGAAGTTCGAGGCCACTGTTGACTTGACGTCGGCTGCATACAAGTTGAACCACCCTCGATACTATCGACTATTCACCAAACGACTGCTGACAGATCATATCGAGCCGCTTGAAGATGCGAAGTTTGCTGAAGGGCTACCCGACATTACCATTGGCTTGCGTCAACAATCCAAGATGGCGTGGGACCGACTGCAAGAAGCTGTGCGCAAAATGTCTCAGAGTCGGTGTCCAGTACGAAATTTCTTATGCAGCTCTGCAGGAACAGATCGTTTGTTTGGTCAAAAGCTGGCTGATTGTCTCCTGACTCCAGGAACTGCTTGGCCGATGGACCGCAAAGATGGAATCCCTCTACGCCGTCTCCTTGTTGGAATCTACCACCTCAGTGGCGTGCAGCGAGTCTCCTGGTGCACCAGTCATAGAGTACACATCCAGGAGAACGTGGGTCCGGATGATTTCAGGGCACTCTGTCGAAAGATCGACAGTGACTATCCTCACCCTCATCCTGGCCCTTATCTTGGTTCTTGCCTAAATTGCCAGAGAGACGCGGAGAACAAAATTGGTTGGTGTGAGTGTGAGAACAACAGAAAGCAGTATCATTATCCGTCGGATGAGGTGAGCTGGGTTTTTGGTGATTCATACCTGCTTGGAACTGGCGCTGCAGAAAGAGATTGGCCGCCCAGTGCCAGTCGATCGTAACCGACGGACATGTCGAAGGTGGTTCTAGAGAGCGTACCAGGTGGCGTCTTCCAATTGCATCGTTGGAACCAGATAGTCCAAAAGTATATCGTTCTAACGAAAGCATTTCATTTGCAAACCACGTCGACACAGTGTGAAGTTTCCCGTGGACCTCAATACAACTATCCTGGTGGCATGTTCCAATCCACATCGCTACACTCACTGTCACATTCTCAACAACCATAGTGCTTGCTTGAGGGTAAAGAAGGGCAAAAGTGAAAGCTACTTTCACCAATCCAAGCATGGCAGCCTCAGGCAACTGGCAACCTCGTTCGCTGTCATGGCAAACACGCTAGCGTCAGGTCCCTACACTTGTACCGGAACTCATAAAGAGCGGCTTTCCCTTTCTCCAGACTGTCGACGACCACTCATCGCCACTGTCTTCCAATCACAAGATGTCACCTTCGTCTTTGCACCCAAACGACTCAGCAGTCTCTAGCGAAGACAACAAACGCGCTGATCTCGATCTGAAGCGACTTCTGGCTATGTGCGGGTATAAACTCCACTCGATCGCTATCGATGGCGACGTCCTCCTTGATCTCAAACACGGCAGGATCCTAGTGCTCTTCGATGTACTCGCTCACGCTTCGCCTGTCTTCAAAGATATGCTTGGTCCAAACTTCAGTGAAGGTCAAGCACTACGCTCGACAACAAATCCCAAGGTCATCACACTGGAGGACGATGACATCGAAATCATGGCAACTCTCTGCATCTTGCTGCACAAGAACCTCAGCACAGTGCACCTCAACGCATTGGATGAGCTTGCAAAGACTGCTGACCCTTCTCGTATCTTCCGAGTCGCGGTACTGGCGGACAAGTATGCTCTTGTTGACCATCTGGAAAACGAAATGGGCCTCAATCTCCTTGCACCATTTACTCAAGGGCACAAGGTGCGTAAGCTTGATCTCCCACAAGCCTTGCACCTGGTAGCGGCGGCATACTTGCTACAGCAAGCCGAGCTGTTCAGTCTATTCGCGAGGCGCTTGACCATTGACTACGGGGACCACTCGACATTGCTGGACTCCACTGAACTGTTCGATCATATTCCCGCCAGTGCCATTCGTAAGTTACAAGTCCAGTGTAGATCGACTCAAGGCTTCCTACTGACCACAAACAGTTCAAATCGAGGGCCAACACAACTTCGTACGAGCAAAAATCGATGCAGCTGTCGACTACGTGTCAGCCAGAACATGCTACATGTGCGGCGCCGAGAAGTACGACCCGAACCTCGCCGACACGATCGCTCAACGCCTCAACCCAAAGAAGGATCACTGGCCGCCGGACTACCGTGGACAGCACACTCTTCGCGATACCCTGATTGCATTCGGCTCGATGCCCGAGTACATCGCTTTCAGGGACGATGTCTACGCTTTGTGTCCGAGGCACAAGAACCAGAGTTTCTCCAGGGCGAAGTTTTTCGATGCCAAAGCGCAGGATATCAGCAGGTCCACGGAGGTGCTGTGCTATACTTGCACGAGGGAGGATAAACAATACGCCGAGTGCGAGCACCAAGAGAAGTTGCGGCAACGCATGCAAGAGCTGGACCCGCTCTTCAGCTCGAGCGCAGGCGATGTCTCGTTGCAAACAAGTACGAGCTTCGGTACTGGGCGAAAGATCTGATGGAATACAAGTTGAAGCCGGATCTTGTTGTTCAGGCGACCGAGTCATGAAGAGAGATGTCCAGACGACCACTTCGGCGATTGATTGGCATCATCGATAGATTATAGAATCTTTTCATCGCTTGGCGGACAGCCTTACGCTGCAAAATACAAGAATCGCTCACTCCTCTCAGTCTCCCATGACCTTAGTTGAGAGCAAGGCAAAACGTAATTTCCAGTCGCCCGTTGCGGCCTGCGTCAAGATGTTTCAAGCCAACGGTGGAGTAGGTAGAAGGAGAGTGAGGTGTACATCTGTGTGTCATGTCTCATGCTTTAAGTGAATGCCGCACTGCCACGCTTGGGTTTGGTACCCACAATTTTTGTTTGCTCGCCATGCCAATCCAACCTGCACCGATACTTTCGGTATCTGCTTGACACGCTCGTCTCCTTCTCTTGACCTCAGCATATCCACACCCCACCGGCGCCGAAGATGGCGTCGCCAAAGAAACTCAGCAAACGCCGACCAAGAGACTCTGCTGAAGACTCTCTGATGACTATCATGGAGTCTTTGGCCGCCCAGAAACGCCAGCTCGCGAGAGACGACGAGGCGGACGTCGTGCTCCAGTTCGAAGATTCGTACATCATCGTCAGTGCAAGGATAATGTCCGAGTCCTCGGCAGTGTTCAAGAAATGGCTGAGTTCGGACTCCAGCGATCCAGCTACACGCTCTGCGATAAATCCGCAGTGGCTCGAGATGAGCAGTGATGTGTCGCCTGTTCATATGAAGTTCCTCTGCGCGCTCTTGCATGGCCATCGGCTCAGTCCAGAATATCCGAGCACAGATGAGCCTGCAGTGTTGGCGCTCCTTGATGGTCTGGCCGTCATAGCGAAGAAGTTCCGCGCCGTCGGCTACCTCGCCGACACCATCTCACCAAACCTCTTACAGCCGTTCACGAAACGCCTCCCTCGGGTTGCCCAAGATCAAGAGCAACGAAGCTTCGACCGCGATGCACGGCTGGCGAAGATTGCATACCTGCTGGAGCAAGAGGCAATGTTCAGTGTCTTCACAAGGCGGATGATCCTCGATCACTGCCTTCCTCTGTCCCAGCTTGACCCGAAGACCGCACAAGCGTTCGAGCCCATGCTGCTCTGTAAGTTCTGAAGTGAAGACTGACTCACCTGTCCGATGTCCGATGACCCTCATTGACCACCCCACAGTGAAACTCGAAGAAAAGCGCGCCGAAGCAATCAACATCATCGACTTCAAGATCCGCCAAACCGCCACCCGCACCTGCCGCTACTGCCCAATCACCACCTACATCCCCAGCATCATCGCCGCCATCGGAGACAACCTGAGCCCGCACCTCACTCTGTGGCCGCCGCGCTACGACAAATACAGCATCCGCCAGGTGCTCGTCGCCATTCACTCACTTGGGAAGTTTCGCGCGACTGAAGGCTCAGACTTTCAGTTCTGCCCGCAGCACCGGAACCTTGCTCTTGCGGTGAAGACTGACTTCAGTGAAGTTGCGAATGAAGCGAGTCGGCTTATGTTGGGAGCTTATTACTCGTGTAAGGCGGATGGTGAACTTCATTCTGCGGATTGTGAGCACTTGGAGGCGATTCGCGATCTTGTTGCGAGCTTGGATCCGCTTGAGTAAACCTCATAGATAGGTAGATATTGGGAATGCGCGGGTAATGTTGTTTCTGCTATTGATGGGAGTGCGGCGGAGGTCATTGGAAGTGAAGCGTGGATGGTGTTCTGCCCGGTATCCGTAGTGAGGCCATCAGAAGTGAAGTGATTCTCCCTTCACTTGGCACAAAGTTCGAGCTGTAAGTGAAGTGTGCATGCGCCGCCCCACTTGGCGCGGCCCGCACAATGACAAACGCCCATATATATTTCCTCCGCCACTCCCACAAGTAACTTCTTGCACAACCAACTCTCACCCCAAAACCAACAAACATGGAGCCGCCAACCGAGCACGGCGGAGTCTCCCTGCAAGGCGAAGACCCTTCGCAAGGCGAGTACACCATGGCCTCAGGCCCATTCACCGACACCCCGCCGCCTTACACGAGGGCCAGAGTCCCACATGAATATCAACACCTGTTCAAAGAGGACGGAGTCTTTCCGCAAGGCAAAGCCCCTTTGCAAGTCCCATACCTCGTGACCACAGGCCCATTCCCCATTTCCACGGGCATGGTGCCCTACAAGAGGGCAGTTTCGCATGAGAAAGAACCTCTCTCCCAAGACGACGGAGACGTCGTCATTTACGTCGACACGCCCTACTTCGACGTAACGTCCGAGACGACAGAGTTCACCGTCAGCGGCGCAATCCTCGCCGCCGCCTCACCAATCTTCAGAGAGATCCTCTCGGGCCCGAACGCCCACCACGCGCGCTCCGTCGCAGACCCGCAGATCTTGAAGCTCGACGACTGGCGCAAGTACACGGGTCTGGCATACGTGTGCCACATCCTGCACGGCTTGCCCTACATCAGGCTGGAAGAGCCGGATTTCCAGGGGTTCCTGTCGCTGCTCCAGTTCGCGCAGTCGGCCAAGGAGTGGCGCATGGTCGAGTACATGAAGCCGACCATCTCTCCACGCCTCCTGGCGCCGTTCCTGCAGCGTTCCACCGCGCCACGCACCGAGAAGACTTTCCGCACTGCCACGGACTTGGTGGCCATCGCGTACCTCCTGGACCAAAAGGAGCAGTTCGAACTCTTCACCAGACGCCTCATCATGGACCATTGTAGACCGCTCAACACGTGCGCGGATGACTTGTTCCACGCGCATGACTTGTTCGATGTCGTCCCGGCCCAGGCCATCTGCAAGTTAACCTTCATCCTGAAAGCACAGCGAGCAAAAGCTAACCTCACCTTCCTCCCAGTGTACCTCGCAGACCAGCGCACCGCCGCCCAAAACATGATCACCGAAATGCTCCGCAAAGCCGCCACGACCTGCTGCTCAGTCTGCGGAACCTGGTCGTACGACCGCCTTCTCACCGATCAATTCGGCCAGAAGCTCAGGCCTCCAGTCGTGATGTGGCCGCCGTTCTCCAGGGGCTACCACACCCTCAGAGACATTCTCGCCGCTCTCGATTCTTTCCCCGGCTTCCGCGCGCGCGGTAAGATCTGCCACGATGAAAGCAAGGACTTCTTTGACCCCGAGGATGTCCGCAGGCGTTGCAAAGAGATCGCGGACACCGTCAATAAGCGCCTGGTTGGACTGTGCCTCACCTGCGTCAAGGAAGCCCGCCCGCAGGTTTTCTGCAAGCACCACGACGCACAGCTCTTCGAAAAGGATCCCCTCGCCTGAAGCGTCACCTGACCGCCCGCACGACTCGGAACTGGATAATCGGAAGATCGAAAAGATCATAAAAGGTGAGCTATGAGATTTTTTCCTTTTTTTTCCAGTTGTTTGAGCCGGCGGGCAAGAAAATCGGGAGATTGAAAGGATCCAGCTGGCAGGCTGAGAGCTATGAGCGATGGTTTGTTATCCCCCTTCTTGCGTTTTGATGACCTTTGCTTTTGACGATAAGTATGAAAAGAATATGCTATGATCCAATTTTCGTTCACAGCTTCATGTTGCGGGTGGTGTGGAGTATAGCACCTTGTGATGACAGGCCAGCGTATGGGATATGGTGGTCTTCTCAAGGGTAAGACTCTCGTATTTTTTGCTTGGTACGAAGGATAGCACCTTATGAGCATGGGCCAGTTCATGGGACATGGTGGTCTTCTCAAGGGTAAGGCTCTCGTATTCTTCGTCGGGTGCGAAGTACAGCACCTTGTGGTTGAAAGCCAGCGCATAGGATATGCTGGTCTTCTCAAGAACAAGGCTCTCATATTCTTTGCCGGGTGCGAAGTATAGCACCCTGTGATTAAATGTTAGTTTATGGGATATGGGAGTTATCTCCAGGGCAAGGGTCATCGTATGTCGTGCCGATAGCTCGAGGTAGCAGTGCGAAGAGGCCGAGATACTCGTGAGATCCTGTTAACGATCTCGATGGCGTATAATTTTCTTTGTATGACCTCAAAGCTGTATGTATGAGATTGTGTGTGATATACTTCGCAACCACCCGAAAGAGGTGGCGCCAAAACTTTGTGCAAAAATGATATCCGTGAAAATGTCTCCCAAAAATGCCCGCTCAGAACGCTCCGCAATCCTCAGATCAAAAAGAGATAAAATGTAAGAACTTACAGCACACCTCAATTAACAACCTGCACGCTCCCCCTCGGCGCCGCACTCACAGCTCCCCCACCCCCACCACCCTCACCACCAATAACCACCCTCTCCTGCACCCCAGCATCCCCAAAAACCCTCCTCAACTCCTTACAAGCCCGCAAATAATGCTCCCGCACGCCCGGCGTAGGTTTCCACGGGTTAGGAGCCTTATCCCAGCCGTGCGGCACGCCTTCGATCATTTTGTACACGACGTTCTTGCCGATTTCGGGGCTGGTCAAGCGGTCGCGGAAAGCCTGGCCTTCGTCGAGCAGCATGTCCCATTCGCACGTATGCAGGATGATTTCGTGGGGGAGGCCA
>Ga0265797_10010846_pt1 | contig 11520 bp, 3 predicted proteins | sample P2T30metagenome_FD_192433 | JGI IMG/M metagenome (GOLD analysis project Ga0265797, IMG submission 192433) | Plant litter microbial communities from East Loma Ridge, Irvine, California - P2 T30 | ecosystem: Environmental > Terrestrial > Plant litter > Unclassified | place: USA: California... | reverse complement strand
GAATTCTCGCTTTACTAGGCTAAGTATATGCTAAACAATTACCCTCTTCTTAGTCTTGTGCAAACTTATTGTTATTAGCCTGCAATCTGCCTGTATAGGTTGTCTAGCGCGTTAACAGCGCAATGTCTCTTAGAGGACGTTATAGATAGCTGCGACGCGTCGCAATAGAAGAGTCGCGTCTTGTTTAATAGCTTAAAGCGCAGTCTATATTCTAGCTTTCTTTAATAGTTCTATCTCGTGTAGTTAATAGGGCATTATAGGGTAGAGGTAGTGTTAGTAGGGTCTTAGCACAGGTAACCCACGAAGCATGCTAACCCACGAAGCATGCACCTACGTTAACTATATATTCTAAAATAGTATATAAATAACGTAAGGTAGTAGATAGCTACTCTAGAAGTTAAAAAAGATATCTAAAAGTAGTAGGTAGGTTCTAACTTATTAATAACTACTTAAGTAGACATCTAGATATAGTGTATAAATATATAGAAAGAGCTTATTAGACTTAATAATATAAAGCGTTTGTTTTACTAAATAACTATTTTAAATAAACGTTTTTAAGTAAAGTAATTATTCAGCTACTTTTATTAAGAAAAGTAGTTTTACAGTTATAGTTAAGAGAATAGAAAATAAGCTATTTATATAGTTGTTAGCTACTAATATAGTAAGTGAAGTTCTAGTAGTAATTTAGTAGTTTCTAGAAAGTTATAAATTATTAGGTAGAAATCGAAGTCTTAAGTAGTAACACTTATAGCTTATAAGAGCTACTAATTCTAAAAAGATAAGAACTACTACTAGTCTTCTAAACAACGTGTAACTAAAGGTTTTACTTACATTTAGAAGTATAGCGTTAAGTGAGCTAAGACATAGAGCTTTAGCGCTGCTACTCCTAAAGTAGTTAAAGCTTCTTAATCTTTTAATCTAGCTAAAAAGCTATTTTAATACTAAATACTTTATAAAAGAATTATAATATAATTACACGCTCTAATTAGCTTATAACTAACAAAGTAATATATTTTAAAGCTTTATAGTTAGAATACGTGTACTAGATCCTTAGTAAAAGCGCGCTTTTTCTATCTTTTATACTTATATAGTAATAGTATTTAGAGCTAGAAACATTAAAGATATAAGTAGCTTATATTTAATACTAAATGCTGTATTACTAAAATGGTACTTCTGAATAATTAATAAGTTCGCTAGGTAATTGTAAGTTTATATAAAACTAATCTCTTGCTAGTTATATTATATTACTGTATTATTAAGAAGCTCTACTACGTTACTCTACAATTACTCTATTTATTACTTTCTATATAACTATATTACTATCTCTAAAATCTTATAAGCTACTTTATATCTATTAAAAGAGAGACAGACTAATAAAAAAGCTATTCTAAAAGCTATCCTAGTAACAATTGAATAAGATACTATCTATATAATAAGAAATAAAATCTCAAACTTCTACTCTAAAAAAATACGTCTTAGAGCTATTAATAAAAATATTGATATTTTTAGTAATGTTTTTATTATTTCAAAGAATTACCTAGCTAGAGTAAAACATTTTATTTTTCTTTCTTCTATTCTTACCCTCAAGAAGCTTACTAAGAAGATATACAATATATTCTATAGTTACTACTATTATATTTCTAAGAGCTCGATGGAAAATTATATTAAATTAATAAGCTAACTAGCAAAAAGCAATTACTCATAATTACTATTTATATATTTAACTTCATATACTAAGTAAGGCTAGAAATAAAGCTTTTACTTTCTCTATATATAAAGTAGACTATACTCTAGTAATATAGTACTATTTTCAGGATTCTTAGTGTAGATAATAAAGAATAGAAGATAATAGATTAAGTATTTGTAGCTTATTTGTTCTTACCTAATACTATTACTTACATAGACGCTATAGTCGCAGTTTTTAGTTACTTTTAATATAATCTATTAGTAATTATTACGTTAATACTACTAGCTAAAAACAGAAATAAAGCTATATTTAACAAAGAATAGACGTAGAAATTCTATTACTAGTGTTTCTATTACTATATATTATGTTATTTCTAGTTATTTCTATTTGTAGTATAAAGAAAGTCGTATATTATATTATAGAGTTAGACTATTCTGTAGACTAAAGTAACTATATTACTATAATAATATATACTAGATTTAAATTAAAACTGTTTAGTAGTTTTAAAAGAGATTAGCTTAAAGTCTTTAAACATCTGTTAATATCTTCTAATATTATTTTAATATCAAGATAATACTAAATTAAGCTTAAAATACTAAGAAAGTCATTAATAATAAGAATAGTAGTAAGAACTTAAATTTCTCTATTTAAGCTATATTTCTATATTATAGAGGCCTATAGATATCTATACAAACTCTAAGCTTTACTAGAACCTAGATTATTACTAATAATTAGCTAGTAGCTTAAATAACTATAGACATATAGATAGATAGGTAGATAGATAGCTACTTATTGTAGTAGTGTTACGTGTTAGTAATATATAATATAGCTATACTATTCTTACTTATATAGACTATTATAATATCTAGATTATAACTTCTAGCTATAAACAAAGCTATTATAGTAATATATAAGATAGTCTACTAATAGGCTTCTTTAGTGCTAATAGAGAAGTAGTAGCGTTGAATTAATTAATAGGTTAGTATTACGACCTAGAGTTAAAACGCTTACAACTCCGCCGTAACTGTGCCGCACTACTTAAAGCTAGAATAGTAATCTTCTAAAATAAGAACTATTAGTAGTTATGTAACTAATTACTCTGCTAAGAACTATTACTTACTCTGCTAAGAACTATTACTAAGAGTAATTACAACTATTATAACTATTACTAGAACGTTACACCTACTATTGCTAGAAGATACTATAACTACCTTACAAGTATATAGCTTAGATACTATACTCTTATAGTTTAGTTTGTTTAACTTTATACAAGACTCTAGTATTTAATCTAAGAATTATACTTCTTTCTTAACCTCTTCTAATGTTATATTATTCTACTAAACGTGCTATTATACTCTTATGCTATTACATTAATCTACTAATTGTGCTAGTACACTAATCTATTCTACCTTACTTACTTACTTACTAAGAACTAACTCTTAGGTTATCTTAGAACAACCTTTATAGTTTTATACTTATTATTACCTAAGAAACTTATATTTTATTTAGATTACTAAGGTATTCTTAGAATTCTAAAAGTTATTATAATAGAACTAAAAGAATATAAGAAGCGCGGTATTCCTAAGATTTTAGTATACGTATTCTAAAATAAAGCTTTAATATATTTTACTTTATTAGTTATAAGCTAATAAGCGCGTATAATTCTATTATAATTTTCTTAAAGTATTCAGTATTAAAGTTTTTCTTATAACGTACTTTAGTATTAAGATAGCTTTATAGCTAGCCTAAATTTAGAAGCTTTAACTACTTTAGAAGTAGTAGCACTAAGGCTCTAAGCTTTAGCTTACTTAACGCTATACTTTTAAAAGTAGACAAAACTTTTAGTTATATATTCTCTAGTATACTAGTAATAGATTTTACTCTTTTAGAACTAGCTTTTAGGCTATAGAATTATTAGTTTACTAACAAATTAATAACTATAGTATTTTATTTCTAGTCTAGAACTTTTATTTTCTATTCTAATTTCTAGACTTAAAAATTCTACTTTATAATAGACTAACACTAGCAAGACGTATAGAACAGGTTCTAGAGGTGCTATTTAAATACTGCTATGTACGTTCTGCATGTGTTCGTACGTCTCGCCTCCGCTGCCAAGCGTCTTCATGCAGAACCAGCAGATGTGTGTCTGGCACGAGGTGCATGTCATGTGATTGCAACCATCCGCTTTCTCGATCGGCACCCCGCACTTTGGGCAGTCTCGTACATCATGGTCTTTCTTCCATCTCGTGAGCTTCTCGTCTTCCTCTATAGCAGCTCTCATCAGAGCTTTGTTGGTCTCACAAGTGTGCCCGTCATGGGGTCCTTGGTGGCAGCAAGTGCAGATAGAGGTGAGGCAGCCGTCGCAATCAAAGATTCGAGGGTTTTCAGCGCTTGAGATTCTGTAAAAACGATCGCAGTCGGGTGTAGAGCAGTAGTGGAATTCAGTTGGTCGACTACGAAGGTATGACGTCAGGGATGTCTGGAGAAGATCATCGTATTCCGTTCCAGAAAGAACTTTCTTGACGTCGGAGAGATGCAATGCAGAGTCACAAACAGCGTCCTCCCCGAGACATTTGACCGGGAAAAAGTCGGCAAATGTGCATTGCGAGACAAGGCAGGAGTTGCAATAGACGTGGCCGCACGACGTCTTGATAGGGTCTTCCGGTGGGGTGAAGCAGACCGGGCAGAGTAGCTCACAGTCGTCCTCGCTATTAGACAGCCCGGTGGTTTGCGTTCCCAACGAAGACGATGTACACGATGCGAGAATCTCCTGGACCTGGACCGCATCTTCCGTGGAGCCTTCAACGATGATTCGCTTTGGGGTGTTAATGATGTCTAGCTTGACTTTGTTCTTCCCTAAAGCGGCGACGATTTTACGAAATCCACCTTTGAGGGCAAATGCCAAAGCCTCGGGATGAAGAAGGACGGTGTGAGAATGCTCCCTCAATTCTGCGCACTTAGCCACCAGAGCGCTTTCGACTCGTTCGATACCCTTGTGATCTCCGTATAGTCGAAGGACTGATCGACGTAAATCCTGGTGGATGAAGACCCCATGTGAGGCTTCCAGATCGTCCAGAAAGCTCTTTGATGAAGGCCTGAAGTAGAACGGGTCTGTGATCGGGCCATGTCCGTCGGTGACGATCTGACCGGCAAGGAGCTTCTCCACGGCTGACTTGGCTTTGGCAACTGGTTTTCTAGACTGCCCAAAGATGCGAACTTGGGCGTATTGTTTGCCTAGAGTTTTGTAACTCCTGATCTGAACGTAATCTGTTTGCCATGTTTGGTCGACTAGAGGGTCAAGCTGTGGTCGAATGGCTGCTAGGATTCGAGAGGAGACCGACAGTTTGATGGAAACCAGAGGGGTGACCTGCATCTTGTCATTCGAGCTGGGATCGAGACTAGTTTCGTGCATCTTCTTGACCGCATTGCGTGCTGCCCCTGCTTCGCTAAACTTGGCAATGATCTTCGTTCTACTTCCTCCCTTTTGGGGGTGAGGAATACACTCTTCGATGAGGGTACCGTGCGATCGAAGTTGCGTGATAGCCCTTTCCTCTAGTTGCTTCGCAGTGAGATTGTGAGATTGAGGTCCCCAAGTCACCTTAGTGGGCCGTGGATAAGGAAGAAAGCGTCGAAGTCCTGCTTCATTCGTGTTCAGGTCTAGATTGCCTAGTTGCAATGACCGAACTGGTTGATACGTGACATTGAGCTTCCGGCCCTGGAACTCATTTGAATTCGGGCGCTCGATGCGTTCGAGCGCCCGCTTCGCTTTCCAGGTCTCGTCATATTCGAGATAAGCCACCTTGGAAGGATTGAACCATGAACATGTTACGCTGGTGAGCTGGAGCCGGTTTATTCCGGATACTGCCTCTCCTGCAATCTGCATTTTCAACACGCGAACTTCCAAATCCCTAAGACGAACCGGAGTGTCCTGAAGACACTGGAGAAGCTTGTTGGCGAAGTCTGGATGACGGACTTTGATCACAGCTGTCTTATAGAGCTTCTCAGGGATGTGTCTGAAGCGAACACAATCGTGGGTCACCTGGGGAAAGCCCTTGCTGATCAAGAAGTCGACTAGATCTTGTACAGATGTATGTGGAGATAGGTCGGATGTGAACACGGCGGAGAAGTCCGAAATCAAAGAGATCTTGGAAACAGATACACCGTTGGCAAACTCCACGGTGGCTCCTCCGATTTTACTTGGTATTTCGGTTTCATTGTGCTCATTGAAGGAAGGATTGGCGCGCGCCGAAGTGGGTGCAGTGAGGCTGACGTCCTTGATGGACGTGTGATCCGGCAGCGTCTTCGGCATGACTAGATTCTCTCGAATCTCATGACTGAAGGGGCATTGCTCTCCCATATTACAGATGCCGCTCTGAAAGTACCTACACGGTATGCTCGGCCTAGTGTCCCTTGATGTAGAACGGAAGTCTGTAGACGTGACTGTAGTCGGATTTGAATGCTCGAAAGTACAGAAGTGTCCCCTAGTACATGTGCCTTGGAGATAGAATTTGCAAGGTATCTTCGCTTTTGGAACGGAGCTGCTCGACTGCGAGCGGGTAACAGGTTCCGCTTTGCGTTCGAGGGAGGGAGGGGTGGGGACCGTGTCGGGATGTTGGAAGCGACACGTCGACCCGTTCACGCAACGTCCAGCGACGAAGAAGTGGCATATCTTGTTCGCCATCATTGAGAAGAGGTGGTAAGGCGGGGTTCGAGTTCGGGCTCCAGCATCGTTTTGCTCAAAGTTCGAATGGGCTGCTGTGTAACGTCAAGTGGGCCAATCGCATATTGCAGCGCCGGGCCAACTTCATGATGTGACGTAGTATCACGCGTTTTAGGCAACAGCGATACGCACCTAGTAAAACTACTGTTTGCAGCAGAACGAGTGTGACGTATCGCACGCTTGATTACCGCCCGCATTGGTGTCACCCGCCAAGTACGTTTCTACCCACTTACAATGTTCCATCTCGCTATCAAGCGATACGATTAGCGTAGGTGATACATTCATTGGCGGATTATCAAACGAAGATCTTCTTCGCGACCATAAGCTTGCCCCCCACGCCGCCATGGCTATTGGAGTCAGTTCTCTGGTAGCGAAGTCTTGGGGGAGAGGAATCCCAGTGAGCCAGCTCGACGATGGCGGGTTCACACATTTGGCATTCGCCCGACCTACCTGCACAAAAAAGATTTCCGTCGTTCTCTTGATCAAGGCGCAGATGTTGCTGCGCTCACCCCTGATCGCTCGACATCGCTCGATTGAGTGGTCGCAGCGATTGGGTTGAGAACGCACGGCTTCTACCCGGAACCCAGCCTGAACGAGTACTATTCAAAGCAAAGGGCGACACAAGCTTGCACACCGGTGTATTCGGCTCTGGCCATCGAGACGTTTTCGATATGATCGTCTCGCACGTGAGCGAGATGGATGAGAAGGAGTCACTGCTCGAATCCAGAGATATATTAAGCTACACGCCCTTCCACAAAGCTGTGCTAGTTTGGAGAAGTCAGAATACCCTGATCATCGTTCAAAAGATGGGGGCCAAAATTGAAGCAGTGGTAGGGGAGGGTGAGACCCCACTGCAGACCGCCGTTCGCAATCAGAACGCTGGCTTAGTCTTACATCTTCTTTGAAGTGGCGCCAAGCCTCAAGTCAAGTCGAAGGATGGACTGGATATCTTAGAGCTGGCTGAGGTCTCCTTTTTGAAGAGGTTCGTCGAACACAGAAAAGCGGGAAAGAACAAAGCTGTGTATTTGTTAGCTTGCGAAGGAGACGACAACTGTTTCCAAGGGTCTAGCCGCACGATGGCGGAGGTCGACATGGCCAAGATCGACCTGATCAAGGCACTGCTTCAGTCTTGTTTATCAGGACGACTCTTTCACCATGCGCAAAACGAGCAGCGCGTCTAGACAACGTTGGGTGGTGTAGCGTTAGTGGGGAACACTTCCCTTTGATGTTGCTGGGGCATTCGATGAATGATGCAGACTGTTACACCTACTCTCTATTGCGTTCCACTTCCTACGGTCACTTCCAAACAGCACGAGCATAGTTTATTACCGATGTTGCAAATGAAAAGCGTCAAATTCTAGGGTATCGTGTCTCGTCTAAACTAGTGTTGTACAAGTGCGCAGTCTAATGCCTCCATCCAATCATTACGTTCATTTCCTGTTCTCAGCTACGCTCGCGTCATCACCGACCACGACGATCGCTGGCGCAGCACCAGCCTCAACCTCGCTCTCCTCGCTCTTCTTCTTCTTGAAGATGAACAAGGTCTTGACCTTGCTCATACCCGTGCAGCACCATCGATACACAACGACGACAGGCTTGCCGACAACACGCGCGATGGCAGCGAACCACTCATCGGGGAAGTACCTGATGAGTACTGCCCATGGAATGCAGACGAAACCGACAACGATGCTGATAGCCCATTGTGTACCATCGATGCCTCCTGGCTTGATCTGGAATGCGCGTCCACCGACAAAGACGATGAGAACCTGAAGGCCGATGATCATGACAACGATGCCGATGAAGAACCAGTTTCTGAATACACCCTCAAGAACATTGAGCTTATTATCCAGACGCCTGTTGTTGAAGATGTTGAAAATTTGCATCCAGACGAAAGCGTTGAAGATAACGGTGTCGAGCTCGAGTTGCTTGTTGGGGTCGGACAGGTCGTAGCCAAGGATGTCGCCGCCAGCGAAGTATAGCACGAAGATGACAGTGATCTTGTAGATGTTCTGGCCCATGATTTGCTTCCACATAGTTGTTGTGATGAGAGGACCTTTGCCCTGTGGTGGGCGGTCGAGGATCTTCTCGGTCGGTGGGTCGGTAGCGAGTGCGAGGGCGGCGAAGGTGTCCATGATGAGGTTGACCCACAGAAGCTGTACGGCTCTGAGGGCTGGCTTCATCTCATCATCGTAGACCGCGGTCACGAACGCGAGAACGACGGCAGTGATGTTGACAGTGATTTGGAACTATGCATGTTAGCTAGCTGGAACAAACTGGAAGATTATGTATGGCTTACCTGGAGGAACTTCTGGACGGCGTCGTTGACAGCCCTACCCCACATCAACGCAGTGATGATGGAGGCAAAGTTGTCGTCCATGAGAATGATCGAAGAAGCTTCCTTGGCAACCTCAGTGCCAGAGACCATGGAGAAGCCAACGTTGGCTGCCTTCAGTGCTGGGGCATCGTTGGTACCGTCACCGGTCACAGCGACGATCTCGCCAAGGGTCTTGAGACGCTGAACGAGGATGCGCTTGTCTTCGGGCGATGAGCGGGCCAACACCTGTAGTCGCGGCAGTACCTCATCGAGCTGCTCCTCCGTAAGGCGACGGAAGTCTGGTCCTTCCATCACTAGCCCGCCCTCTGTGTAGATCAGGCACTCAGTAGCGATCGCTCGTGCAGTTTGCATGTTGTCACCGGTGACCATCCTGACCGTGACACCAGCCTTTTGTGCCTTGCGAACAGCCTCAGGCACACCAGGGCGAACGGGGTCCTGAATACCAACCAGACCGAAGAATGTAAGATCGCGCAGCAGGGAGGCGAAGTCGACACTGCCACCCTCAGTGAGCGTGGCGTTGACCGGTGGCCATTGCTCGAAGTCGCGGTACACTAGCCCGATAGTCCTGAGAGATCGGTTCGCGTATGCGTTGATCGCCTCGGTCAGTACCTGGTGGTGCTCTTGCGACAGCGGCTCTCTCTCCAGTGACTCGAAGTGCGCAAATGCAGAGGAAAAGCTGAGGAGGATCTCAGATGCACCCTTGACGACGAGGCGGTAGTGTCCGTTCGGAAGCTTCACAACGGCACCCATGCACTTCTTGGCCGAGTCGAAGGGGAACATGTGTACCACCTGCTCGCTGTCGCGGGTCTCTGACAGCGAGACGAGTCCGAGATGTTCCTTGGCGAGCTCAAGTAGCGCAGTCTCAGTCTTGGATCCGACGAAGACAGACTTGCCGTCCTCTTGGCCTTCGAAAGCTGTAGAGTTGATTGCGATGGACTGGATGAGAAGCTGCTTTGCAGCAGCCGAGACCTTAGATGCCCATGCCGAAATGGTTTGGTCCTTCTCCGAGGCGGCGTCCGCGTGAACAAAGCTGGTGGTGCCGAAAGTGCCGGCAACGACCGTCATTCGGTTAGTTGTCTGTGAGGTATTAGCATATGTTCATGTTCAATCGAGAAATAGTACTCACCAAAGTACCGGTCTTGTCTGAGCAAATGGCTGTGGCATTGCCCATAGTCTCACACGCGCGCAAGATCCTGACAAGGTTGTTCTCCTTCAGCATCTTGGTTGTCGCGAAAGCCAACGCCAACGTGACTGCTAGTGGAAGACCTTCTGGAACTGCTACCACGATAATGGTAACAGCAACAATAAGGATATCCATAAACGCTGAACCTTTCTGAGATGCAGATCGGGTATCACCAGATAGCCCACCAACAAAACGGAAGAGAAGGACAAAGAAGAGGAGACCAGCAGCTGCAGTTCCGAGGTAAGCGATAGCCATGGCAAGCTTAGCGAGCTTCGCCTGTAGTGGTGTCTCCTCGATCTCGACGCGGACAGACATCATGATACGGCCAAAGCTGCTGTGCTCTCCGACAGATGTCGCCATGAAGGTACCGACGCCCTCGAGAACCTTTGCGCCGGAGATGACGAAGGGGTCAAGGCCCTTTGTGGACTGACCAGACTCAAGTGCCTTCATGACGGCGGCACCTGGTGTCTTGCGCATGGCGTCCGATTCTCCCGTAGCAGAAGACTCATCGCACCTGACGTCGGAGCCGTCCACAAAGATTCCGTCGACTGGAATGACATCGCCAGGCTCCAGGTGTATGATATCGCCGGCTAGGACGTCGTAGATGCTAATCATAGCGGTCTTTCCCGATCGTGTGACTTTGATATCGCGTTGTTCCTTCTTTGCATTGAGCTTTGCGAACGCCTGTTCCTTCTGCCAGTCGTTCACAGCGGTGACGAGTACAACGATGACGATAGCTACAACGATTGCGCAACCCTCGACCCAGTCCACAGGTGTGGGAGATCCCGGTGGATGTTCCGCACCGAACGTTTCGTAGAGTCCAAGTGCTAGCGAGATGGCCGCTGCAACAGTAAGAACGATGAGTACAGTATCATTGTACGCGTTCCAGACAAGTCTCCATAGAGGGGTGACCTTCTTCGGTGGTAGTACGTTCCGTCCGTGTATGCGTATGCGATCCTCGAAGGGCTTTCCGTCACTTGGCGGTCGACTTGATTCTTTCTCCTTTGTAGGTGTCTGTGGATTTGTTGCTTCGTCAAAGGAAATGTGCCTCGCAACTGTCGATTCATCGGAACTCAGACCGGAGTGAGTGTCGGATTGAAGTCCGGCTGCGATACCGTGGATGCCTCCCAATGCTTGATATACAGGAAGCGATTTGGGGTTCAACAGTTTGCTGAGCTGTGATGGTGTGAAAGCAAAAGGGTTGTTCGTGTCGGCTTTAGCTTCAGCGCGCAACTCATTTTGCAACGCTATGTCGTAGTCTGCTACTACCGTCGATGCACCACTTGTGGACGCATTGCTTGGTGATATTGGTGTCCGGAAGGGATCTGATGTTTGTGATGTGACCGTGTCTGCTTGACTCAGAGCACGCTGTCGCGTGTTGATTTGGAGTGTCGGAGGGGCAAGTTTGCCGGACTCCATATTTGAAGTATGATAGTGATAACGCAAATGGACCGCTGAAAAGATGCAGTTGATGATCGTACTTCAAAGAAATAGAGACTATGTGATAACAGTATGAGAGCTGGATTGTAACAAGGCGGAGGACGGAAGCCTCTCAAGCTGCCATATACTCTTTCAAGGTTGAAGCGGGCTGTGTA
>Ga0265797_10010845_pt1 | contig 11522 bp, 8 predicted proteins | sample P2T30metagenome_FD_192433 | JGI IMG/M metagenome (GOLD analysis project Ga0265797, IMG submission 192433) | Plant litter microbial communities from East Loma Ridge, Irvine, California - P2 T30 | ecosystem: Environmental > Terrestrial > Plant litter > Unclassified | place: USA: California... | reverse complement strand
TTTGACGACTCAACGATCATTGGTTAGCGGTGCGAGGTTGCGGAGGAGTGGAGCTTACTGTGGCTTATATTACCTATGGACGATATCTGCAACATTGCTATTCCTACAATCGTCTCCGAGTCACACAGGGATTTTTTCGTGTTTCACAATACTAGCATTCATTCTGTCTAGGAAAAAAGATTGACGAATCATTTGTTTGCCATAGGACTGTTGAAAGAGACATAACTGATGCATGCACATGCAGATATATTACTGTCTAGGCAACACAGATGCCAAAAATGAGCACCGGTAATGAACTTCTATCCGGGACACGTTCGCGAATTTGACCGTGATAGCGAGCAAAAGCTGACAGGCTATGCACAACTGATTAGTGCGTATTCTGAAGCTCGAAAGCAGTTCAAGCGCTGCAATAGGCAGCCACTTCATATTTACCGGTCCAGACTCAAGACCTTCAAGCCATCAGGCTGAATATGATACGGGCTCAGTCTCGAGCCAGCATTAGGCTGAGCACGTCTCCATGTTGTACTTGACGGTAGACCCAAAGACTGTCGTATAACAAGCCAATTAGAAGTTAGCAACTAAGCCTCCCCAGAAGGATCAGTAGGCAATGTGTCCTTCGTATCAGACTCAGCTACCACAAAGGATAGATCTAAGCATCTGCACTGCGCCATACTATGGCTACGCCTCCAGCCGCGTCAGCTTACAATGCCTCGAGTCCAGAGAGCCGACTCCTTTGGACCCCCAGAGCGAGCTTGCAACGCACCGCAAGTAGTTGGATATCGCCTAGATCCAGAACAGTCGGACAATGTGAAGAACCAAACATATAAGAAACCAAAACAGACCCTCAAACATCACAACTCCAAACAATCATCCTCACCAGTCTCGACCCGCCTCGTCCACCAAACCCACAACTCGCCGCCAACACACCCGCTACCAACAAAATGCAGTTCTTCGGTCTCCTCGCCTTGAGCATGGCAGCCTTCGCCGCCGCCACCACAACCTCCAGCCAATCTGTCGCAGGCGCCATCGCGTCCTCTATTTCCACGTCTGCGAAGCACAGTCAGACCCAAGCTGCTAAGACTTCGTCTGCTGCCACCTCGAGCAAAAGCTCCAGTTCGAAGGGCGCCGCCGCAGCGACTGGAATCCCGGTCCTTGCTGCTGGAGGCGCATTGGGAGCAGCTGTTTTGAGCTTCCTCGCATGATTGCGCATCAAGGCTTATAAGTCAAGGTCAGTGTTTCACAAACGCGCGACGCAACGCAGAACTGACGAAGGAGGTGCAGTAGGAAGACTTTGGGGTGCTTTTCGGTCAGTTTGTTGAGAGAGTAGCGGAGCTTATATTGCGGGTTTTGTCGTAATTACCAGAGTATGCAGTAGTGTTATGGAAGTGTTGATAATCCTTGAGATCGTTCCCTGGAAGCCTAGCACCGTCTGCGCTTTCGTCTTGCCTGACTGGATGTGGATCACCTGCCTGTTATACCGTTCTGGCACGTTCTGAGTATCCTGTTCCTGTCATATCTTGTTACACCCACCTGAGGAATTTTGACACACTGGCAGCAGTGCGGATTATTGGAAAGGCATGGACAGTAGTCTACAGATAAATGGTGCTGAAGACTCGGCCAGCGCTGAATTATTAACACAGCCGTTGGTAATAAGAAGAAGATCTGCAACGGTCCATGCCAAGAGAGATCCTCGCGCCCCATGTGGGCGTCCCTGAACTAAGAGAGCGACAGCATTATATTCGCATGTCGAAGTAGACACCTTAACCTTCGTAACTTATATCACAAGCATAATCCTAATAAACTATCCCAAACCCGCCCCTCTGGACCCTCCCGCAGACATCCTTGCACCTCTGCCGTGTGAGCCGTCCAGTCTCAAAGATCAAGACCAAGGTGGGGCATCTCGGCTTGCGCGCCCTTGCCTGGCCCTGCCGCTCCCTCCATTGAAGCATGCCAAACAGCGTCTTTGGTCGTTTCAGACGACACCCCAATGACTCCCTCCATTCTGCCACTGGCCTGACCTCGCCGCCGCCCACCTCCGCCGTCTTCGGCCTCAACACCACCACCAGCCTGCCCTCCTTCGTGGCGGAAGAAGCCGACGACGACGCCCAGGTCTCGCCGACCAACACCACCGCCCCTCACGGACTCTTCCTCGAGCTGGACAGGGACAAGGACAACGAAAGGGACGGGAGGAAGAGCTTGCACGCGCACAAGAGAGACAGCAGCATCCTGTCCCTGAGTAACAGTGTGCAAGGGTTGCGGAGGTCCGTCTCCCTGCGCTCTTCCAAGTCCCACTCCAGCACATCACCTTACGGCCACCGCTCTCGCCAATCCTCCCATCTCTCCAACAACCACTCTGTCCCATCCGACGAAGCAGCGTCGCCCTACCACAACGCCCAATCGCGCAAGAAACCCTCCATCTCGACCTTCCCTTTTGCCAAACAGGCCAAATCCGCCGAGAACCTCCCGCTGTTCAGTCCGACCTTTGACGACGCCCCGCCCGTCCCTACCCTCTCCCGTCTGGACCTGCATGCAAAGAGCTCCTTCTCAATGCTCGCCGGCGGCCCACCAACTTTGCGGCGCCATGCGACCGACAGGCCGAGCGTAAGCAGTCAAGGCATGGGAAGCGGCAATGGCGCACCACTACAGCCTGCCCCGACATTACAATCAGTCAGCATGAGCGGACAGAATCCAAGCGCAGTGTATCAGAGCATACTGGAGACAACACAAAAGAGAATGGCTACAATCGACTACCTGAAAAGAGTGCACGAAGGAGACGTATACTACCTGTCAACCCTCCATTACCCAGCCGGGGCAGTCTCAGCCATGCCCTCAATGCACCCGCACAAGCTCGGCCGCCGCTCGACGAGCTACTTCCTCCTCGGGTACAGCCTCCCGGCATTACTAGAACTCAACTCCGGTTCGCCAATGGAGTACCTCAAAGCCTTGATCGCTCTTCTACAAGAGTTCGAAACATACCAAAACCTCAGCGGCACAGACAGCGCAAGCAACAGTCTCGGCCGCGGTCGCATGGGTCAAATGTTCAAAGCCGGCATGGGCATGGGTCTGGGCAAGAGTTCAGGCAAAGGCCGCCGCTCCAGCACAGCAACAGACAGTTTCTCCAGCGATTCTCAAAGCATTAATGGCTTCCCATCATCAGGCGGTCCCGGCAGTCCGCACGAGATCACGTCGCCCATCAATGCCGCCGGCCATGATTTCCAAAACCTGCTTACACCTTCTCTGCCCTTCGATCCGGATTTCGGCACCACGTTTGCGACGCTTTGCGATACTTTGATCGAGACTTACAGTAACCTCCTCAACCTCATCACGACGCCGGAACAGTGCAGTCCGACAGTAGGTGAAGCTTTTGCCAAAGCAGACAAGAGCGTGCGCAAAATCCTGGTCGCAAATGTAATGCGCGAATTTGAAGAGACAACGCGCAACGGAATCAAGGGCGAAGTCGCTGGGCTTGGAAAGCTGGTCCTGGGAGGTCTGATGTGAGGAATTAACGTTTACTGGGTTCAATGATGACATTTTGGAATGGCGTTAGAAGTAGTGGGATCTTGCTTTTTTATACATCAGGTGTTGTGATCTTGGGATGGGAAGAATGATGAAATGATACCCCACAACGCATCGTGTTGCGGCAACAGTATGTTTTTTGGTTTCGAGCATGTTGGGAGGATTGTTCTGAGGTATGTGTACATATGAAGCACATGTATTTATCGCTTGAATCTCCGTCACCTTTCACCATAACGATTCGTGAGAGGGCTTTGGATTCTCTCTGGCTATCACTTTAAGTTTTAGAACAAGGCCGATTACCAATGCTCTCGAGATAAGATTTTTCTGCTGAGAAACCGAACTCGCCACCCAGCACGACTTACAGCAAAGCTTCCGCCTCTGCGACAATATTTCCCTCGCAAGCCTCCATCTACTGCAAATAAGGATTATACGGCGTCCCATGCTCCAGCGCATACCTCAAAAGTTTCTTATTAATCCTCCACAAACACCACTTCAACAACATAGCACCCGCAATACAAATCCCCGCCATAACAAACATCAGAATAAAAGCCATCAAATACCTCGGCTCATCCGACGCAATGAAGAAGTACGGAGCAATCACATTGCCCGCCTGTCCCAAAATATTATTGATCGCGATCGAAGTGGCTTTCTGCTCCGGGCTTTTGCTCAGTGTTCCAGAAATCCAAGTCTGAATCAGCGGGTTGGCGCCGAACAGGCCCACCACGTAGATGTACGAGACGACGTAGCGCGTCACGCCGTGCTGCGTGGCCATGCAGACGATGTAACCGACCATGGCACACGCCACAGGGACGGAGAAATGCCAGCCACGGTCTTGCATGCGATCTGAACTCCACGCGATAGATACAGCGGCGATAGCGGCGCAGAAGTACGGCGGGAAAGTAATCACCAGGGTGATAACTCTCGAGTATCCGAAACCGCGGACGATAGCAGGGTAGAAGTTGGAGAACCCGTAGGCCGCGGAGATGGTGATGTTGATGAGGATGATGATCCAGAGCTTGTAGTCTTTGAGAGACATCTTGAGGCCTTGCCAGATGCTGGTTTTGATCTCGGCGGAAGTGGCGAGGGTGACTCTGTCGGCGAGGATGCGGGTCTCGGCGATACGGCGCATGTCTTCTGTCATGGTCCACATAGTGCTGCCGGTGCGCGAAGCTGGGTAGTCGGGCAGGATGAGAACGGCCATGACGCCGAAGACGCCGCCACAGATAGCAAGCACGATGAACAGCCATTGCCATCCGAGCACGCCGGCTTTGCCTTCGAGGTTCGAGAATACTGCTGCGGCGATGAGTCCCGACATGCCGTTCGCGATGGGTACGCCAGTCGCCATCATAGCCATGCGGACACCAAGCTCCCTGCGAGTGTACCAGCACGAAAGATGATAAACAGCGCCAGGGAACAGGGGTGCCTCAACGACTCCAAGGAAGAATCTGACAGCCAAGAGACCTTCATAGCTCTTAACGCCAGCAACAGCAGCAGCAACACCAGACCAAACAAAAGCGCAACCGCCAAGGTAAAGCGACGGCCGAATATAAGGAATCAGCATGTTCGACGGAAGCTGGCCAAGGACATACCCAGCGCTCAGTATAGAAATCGCATTGCTGAATTGATACCCAGTAAGTCCCAGGCTAGTATCGATACTAGGCTCACTGATTCGCGCCTGCCCTAGAGAAGCTCTGTCGAGATAATTGGTGACATACAAGATCCAGAGCATAGGAACTAGGGTGAAATCCAGTCGGCGAACAAGCTTCTTCTCCAACTTCCTCCAGTCGGGGATGCCCAAGGCTTCGATGATCTCTTCGGGACTGGGAAGCTCATCGGCAGAAGTGAACTTTGGAGCCTCTTCCATCTGCTGGATTGTGACGCCTTCGTCTTTTTGGGGGTCGATGATCGCTTCGATGGCGGACTTGCGTCTTGCTTCCTCGGTGGGGAAATGGTTGATGGTTGGATCATTGCTGATATGAGAAGATCGGCCCTCTGTCGTGGGCTTCCCGGGAGGAGACATGGTGTATGACCGAACGAAAAGGACGTCTGTGGGCTGAGAAGACAAGACCCAGTTGCTTTCAACCAAACGTTCTATCGAGAGTTGCGACGACTTTTAATACTCGCCTTGCCAATGCTATGCCCACTTAACCGCCTCCATACTTCTCCATATCTCCATACCTTGGCCACTCCCCACGGAGACACGTGCGGAGGTCTTGCAGATTCACGGTTGAGCAGGACGTCCCTTCTTCGCCCGCTCCGGTATTTCCCATGATCAGCAGCTACCTCTGGGTTCATCGGAAGGTCTTGGTACGCAAGGACATCATCGCATATACGGGATCGTGACGAGAGGCTTGGCCTCCTCGCCGTCAACCGTGCTGTGAAGGAATGGCATATCGATGACAAGGAATTGCGGGTTGCGTGCAGGTATGCTGGGCGTGGAGTATTAGTATTCCAAGACACTAGGCATGGGTTATGCTTGCCGTGGAAGGGGGCACTCGTGTTCAGCTCTAATATCTCGAGTGTCCGCGGGTTAGCATTGCCGCGGCATGTCGTTGCCCGAGTGTAACTACTAGTAGTGTCCTCCGTTAATACAAGCGCGAACAGGATGCTTGGTTCACCTACAGTTCTGGTTACATCCGTTCATATGCGTCTCCGCGGCTCATAATGTGCCACGGAACATAGTTCAACGCACCAGGCGAAGATATCGGAATTCGCCACTTGAAATTGGCATCGAGCATGTAGCAGCATTCTTTCGACCTTCCACCTATCATTCATAACGAAAACAGTAAAACAATGAAGCTTATAGATTAGTAAGGGAAGGCGTGATGTCTCGCGAGACATACTTGTCTAATTGATCGCAAATCTTAACCCTGTTCAGCCCATAGTCCGCGAAATGTTTGCTTAGGACGATTCACTCCGTATTTACGACAGCATGGGGACAAATTACACACAACAAGTGTATCGACAGGTACGCAAGTGGATTCAAAGACAGGTACATCATACCATCAGTATCCAACCTCACACATGTCTTCACGTCAGCTCCCTCGAGAGCACGTGCAAGCAACAACGTCTTAATAACTCCCCTGATCGTTCCTACAAGGCCATCGTAAGCTCATTGCCCCACGTGCACCACTGAACCTCCAGACCACCACCACTCAAGAAACTGAAAGAAAAAGAGAAAGAATCACTCACCAATAAAGCGTCTCATGCTCCACCTCCGGCCCCGTCTGCCTGTACTCCCACCCAAACACCAACTTCACATACATCATAAGCTGGCTCGCCAGCTTAATCTGTCCCACGTCCGTCGGGTGGTACTGCGGACCGATATCGTTATGCTGCAGGATCCCCGTAGTATTGAAGTAATACACGTAACAACCCGAACATTCTCCTCGGGTGTTCAGCGACCCGTTGTTGAAATGCCTCACAACACTCTCGATCTCCGGCTCCAAAGCGCTGTTCTGCGTAAACGTGGAGTTCACCGCGCCGAAACCGCCCCAGAGACTCAGCACGATGATTTGCGTGGAAGGCCAGGTGCTGTGGATTGTGGTGATGAGGTCGATGTAGCTCTGGGTGAATTGCGATGCGGAGATGTTGTTGACGGCATTGGCGTCGTTGGTGCCGATGTTGATGAGGGTGATGTCTGCGGCTGGGTGCGCGGTGAAGTTCCAGAGGGGAGGGTTGTCGCCGTAGAGGTCGAGGGCGCGGCCGCCTGTGTCGGAGGTGCGGAGCCATTGGTAGGTTTGGCCGTGCATGTTGTCTGTTAGGATGGGGGACGTTAGTTTTGGCGTGATGGCCTGGAAGATGGATATCGTCGAGACTCACCGTAGCATCGACTATTGTGCAGACAGATGCCTGGGTACGCTGAGACCGTGAACTCCACGTCTCCCAACCCGTACATCAGCCCCCAAGGCGCGCTGCTAATGCCCTCCAGAGTTCCATACTGCCCTGCCGAGAGCGAGTCGCCAATAAACTCCATCGTACGTGTATAATCCGGGATCTTCACAATCTTCGTATCGGCACCACCACTAACGTGCACGCCAGCAATCTGCACGCCATAAGCCCAATTAGTGACCCTCACCTCTAGAACTTTCACCTCACCCGCAGCCGTCAAATTATACCCCAGCGTGCTAGGCTTGATGAGCAACTGCGTCGAATTGGCCGTCACATTCGTCAAAGACCAGTCCTGGCCATCGAGGCGATACGCGAGCAAGACGCCTTGAGACGTATGCTTGCCGAAGCTCAGCGCAACGCTTTCTGCTTGGAAGCCGAATTTCAGGCCTGGCGCGGACCACCACGAGATGTGCTGGTCGTCCCAGCGGCCTTTGTAGGACAGCTCCGGGGCAGAAGGAGGGTAGGTCCGCCAGGTGGAGTCTGAAGGGCTTATGGCGGGGATGGCGGTGGAAGTGTAGTTGTTGGGACGAACTTGACCGTTCTGCAGGATTGTGGCGGAGACTGTGCTTAGCAGGATTGGGGTTAGGAGGGAGGACCACATGATGACTAGTAAATGAGGTCGTGGTGATTGCTAGAAGCACCGCAAGGTAGGACCTTTATACTTACGAATAGAGCCATAGTTTCCACTTGCAGGCCGGATAAATAGACCAACAAATGTTTCCGCCAACACGCAGTGGAGAGCAAGAGAGCATTGGCGGAATATTGATGACGATATGCCGGCGCAGTGTCTACATCATTAGAGGGGTCAATGTTGGACTGAGGGCATTGTTGCAGGTTATCGCGGAGGTGTAAACATTAGATCGACCAGATTCGGAACCGGAGAAACTTCTCCACTGCTGCATTGGGACATGATGCGCATCGCTTTCAGTGAAAGACATTTTCGGAGAATGGGAAACTGATCATTGACGACGATGTATTGTTGAGAAAAAAATAGAAATGACCAGGAATTGTCGCAAACATCGCTAGTTCTGCGAAGACACTTTGTTAGTTGTAAATCTTCATGTAGGACATTGGATTCAAGCCCGAATTCGAGCCCTGGAGATGTGCGCTGTGACAATAGACCATGAGTATGCTCAATCTTGTATTAGTCGGTAATATATTTGATGCGTGGGTATCATGAGAATACATGCAACAGACCGATGATGCTCTCCTTCTATTTCCATTTCGTGCCTCCTCTTCTTATACCTGCATGTTCTCTAGCAAAGGTGCTCCTCGGTCTTCCTGGGACCATCGCCAACGGAAGTGATGATCACACGGCTAATGCCCTTCTTCAAAGCCTCAACAGCGACCTCGTTGCCCTCAGGCACCTGCACATCGCTCTTGACCGCCTTGTTCTCCCAGCCAGTCTTGTCGCCCAAGAAAGTCTTGAAAGTACCGGCCACGCGCTCCTCGTTCTCGGCAAGGTAGTAGACGACGGCGTTGGGACCAGCGTCGAAGGTGTAGCCGCAGACAACCTTGCCAGCGGCGTCGTTGATGGCGTCACACAGCCTGACGGCCGCGCGGGAGGTGTCGTTCATGTAAAAGATTGGTGGGGCGGTGTCGAGGCAGGTGGCGTGGAAGTTGTTGGAGTCCTTCATAGAGAGAGTCGCGAAGGCCTCGAAGTCGCGGTTGTGGATGGCCTTCTCCATAGCGACCATGCGCTTGGGGACGACGTTGTTGGCGCGCTCCTGGAAGAGGGCAGAAGTGGCGACAGTCGCTTGCATGCCGCTGGTGGAAGAGACGTCCTTCTTCTCGGCGCTAGCGACGAGGATGCAGGCGCGCATATCGGGCCAGTGGCTGGCGGGAGCGACCTCGTATGCCAAGCTGTCACTACCATCCTCCTGTTCACCCTTTTGCCAGCCGGCGTAGCCACCGAACAAACTCCTGCAAGCGGAGCCAGAGCCCTGGCGAGCGATCTTGCTGAGGTCGGTGGGAGTAGCGGGGAGCTGGTAGAGGTTGGCAATGGCGCGGACGAGAGCAGCGAAGCCTGCTGCGCTGGAAGCCAGACCGGCGGCGGTAGGGAAGTTGTTCTCAGAAACGACCTTGAGCTTCAGGTCGGCAAGCTTGGGCAGGCTGTCATCCTTGGCCTCGACATCCTTTCGTAGCTGGCGAAGTTCGCGGAAGCAGGCCTGGGTGCGGGCACCAGAGATGTCCTGGTCCTTGCCGTTGAGGGTGAGGGAGTCTTGGCTGAAGCTGGAGCTGGTAGAAGCGGTGGTATGGGTGCGGAGGTCGTCTTGCGAGAGTGTGACGGAGAGGGAGGAGTTGGTGGGCAGGTTGAGTTTGGTGTCACGTTTGCCCCAGTATCTGTAGATGGAGGGGTTAGAGATGGGGAGGTAAATGAATGGTGGGATCATTTGTGAATGGCAACGTACTTGATGACAGCAATGTTGACGGGGGCGAAAGTGCTCGCGCGGTAGATCTGATCGGTGGCCATTGTTGCGGTGGTGGGAGAAGAGGATGTTATTTTGTATGTTGGTATGAGGGGAGATATATCAACAAATGACTCTCGTACGTTGTTTGAGGGAAAGTTCCCATCCCACATGTCCCACAACCCCTGCCCGGCCCACAAATATCCGCGTGCTATTGTACCATGCAGGGGACCGTTGCTCGAGCCGTACCTTAACCATTGTGTGTCTGTGCAGCTGCCTTTCGAGATTCGCTTATGCATCATCATCATCATCTTCCATTTCCATCCTCGCTTCACTCTTCTTCACTTTTTCTACCAATTCTACCAAACAGCAATAACACCATCACCCACCACCACAACATCAATGCGCACCGCCGACATGGACCCCGAGGCCAAGTGCCCCGTCGACGACAAGACTCGCCAGAAATGGCTCGAAGCAGCAAAAGCCAAAAAGCAGCAGGAACAGACGCAAACACCACAACCAACAATCCCATCTCCATCCTCACCACCACGCATGCGCCTTCGACTCCCTCCCAACGCCCGCTACTCTCTCGACTCCGGCCTGTGGGTACTCCCACCATCAGAATCCTCACCCTCCCAACCACAGCCCAGCGCATCCGGCCTCGACTCGCACCGCGAAATCTCCACCATCCCCCGCTCGCTCTCCACCGCCGGCAAGCCTCTCAACGCCGCCGAGCGCGCTGCTCTCCCCTCCAACGCCGAGCGTGACACAGGTCACGACGAAGCCTCCGGAAATTGGATCTACCCGTCGCAAGAAATGTTCTTCAACGCCATGAAGCGCAAAGGCCACGAGGCCCAGGAACAGGATATGTCCTCCGTCGTGCCCATCCACAACGCCGTGAACGAGCGCGCATGGAGCGAGATCAAGAAGTGGGAAGAAGGACAAGGTTCGGAAGCGTGTGGCGGGCCGAAGCTGGTCAGTTTCGCGGGCGACAGCAAGGCGTTGACGCCGAAGGCGAGGTGGAATAACTTTATTGGGTATGCTCTGCCGTTCGATCGACACGATTGGGTTGTGGATCGTTGTGGAAAGCATGTGGATTATGTGATTGATTTCTACTCTGGGAAGGGAGAGGGTTTGATGGGAAAGGGCTTGAACTTTTACCTTGACGTTAGGCCGAAGTTGAACAGTTGGGAAGGCGTGAGAATGAGGGCGAGCAGGATTCTTGGCATGTGAGAAAGAATTTGTTCAATAGACGGGAGATTGAAGGGTCGATATGAGGGAGCATGCGAGGAAAGAGCAAGATTCGTCATTGGTGCTCTTCTTGCCACAATCTGGTCTTGACCATACTGGAACACCTCCTCAATACTCGACTTCTGCCTGGAACCACACACGATGGCAATGCCGGACTCGCACCTGCAATGACTTTGCACAGCCCAACTCTGAAGGCTTCGACTTTTAACAAACATGACGGACACCATGCTGGATTCCGACTTGTGGCGACTGGGGAAGCCCAGACAAGTTTAACACAAACTCGGAGCCCCATTACCCTTCTGGTCAAGACCGACAGCAGCTTTCCAATGCCTTGCATTCTCAGATGGCCTCAAAAAAAGCCTTCTTGGATGTCTCTCGAGGCCACTGAGCACCGACCTCTACTCTCACACTTCGAGCTTCACAACGCCAGCCTCATTCCTGCTCTGGTCACCAGTG
>Ga0265797_10010844_pt1 | contig 11522 bp, 17 predicted proteins | sample P2T30metagenome_FD_192433 | JGI IMG/M metagenome (GOLD analysis project Ga0265797, IMG submission 192433) | Plant litter microbial communities from East Loma Ridge, Irvine, California - P2 T30 | ecosystem: Environmental > Terrestrial > Plant litter > Unclassified | place: USA: California... | reverse complement strand
TCTCCGTTTCGAGGTGGCAGAGTGAAGTTCGAGCAGGTTGAGGGATAGTGCTCTTCAAGGCATCTGAAACCTAGACAACGAGGTCTCTTGATATGGCGGATGTAGCGGTCCCGTTGTTTCTTATCGCGGGTCGCCTGTCTGTACAGAAAACGAGCCGATGGGGAAGGAAAGAGGAGCGCCCAGCGAAAGACAAGGTAGGAGAACAGGACTCCAACGAGAAGAAAAAGGCTCAGCCACCCACTGCGAGTCCACAGCCCTCCTCCTCGTCTTTCTCTCTCACAACAAGCAAAGCAAAGCCTACTCGAAGAGTCGGTGAGCAGATGAAGAAAGGTGAAATCGGCGAGGCAAACAGCAAACATTTCATGCTGCATGCCTGAGGTGAACAAAGGAGGGAAAGGAGAGGGAAACATGCGTTAGATCTGAACGGCGGAGCTAGGCAGACAGTCAGACATGTTCAGACCGACTATGATGCAGAGTCTAGGCGAAGGCAAACTTCTCAGATACGTCACTCATTAGTAGGTAGTAGCAGGCGTACCAAAAACACATCTACCTATCGTCAAATAGTAAGCCCGGAAGCAAACTTCCTTCGAACCCGGGCAACGCCTCGCCAATCGGCCACGATCCCCATCGCCGAGATTGGGCACACGCAGAGGGCACGTTGTCTTCGATCGATGGCCAGATCACCTCAAATCCGCCTCGTGATCGATTCTGCGACGGTGTTTTCGTGTGGCATGCCAGTACCCGTGTTGCCTTGATCGTTTAGTATGATCGGAGAGAACTCCCCTAGGCCGTGTCACCGGAACGATAGCAGCTGACGGGTCGCGGGATTCCCGCGAGAGTGACAACGAGGTCAGCGTGTCAAACAATGTGGCTCCTGCGCTGCGAATGGGAAGTGAACGGGTCCGCCAGACGAGGCAAAAGCGGCCCGTGTACAACAACGACGAGGACGTAGATCTGTATGTAGTTAAAAATCGAGTCGATGCGGGAGAGCAGGAAGTCAGTGGAAAAACAAAAATTCATTCTTGGAGATGGTGCCAGACCCGAAAGCCAAACCCATCTTTCTATGCGCCTCCTTCGCCAACGCTTGTAATCAGACCAGAACCGTTGTGACTCTTTTTTCAACTTTTCGCGATCCCATAATGCGATTCCCATGCTAAACACGGTAATGATTTTGGAGAGCCCTTGGAAATCCCTCTTCGAATGCATTGTCCAGATCTAGTACCTGTGCTTGTAGTCCTCAAGCGTAGACCATACGTACTGGCAAGCGCAGCAAACGAAGAAAATGGCCTGCGAAATGTCAGCCAGGGTCGCCACCGTGGACATTTCTCGAATAGCTTACCATTCCCGTCTCGGCAGTGCGCTGTTGTGATTGAAAGTAAACGGCGTCTGCAGCATTGCACCCCTTTCTCTTGCACGGTTCTTTGGCGTGCGGGAGCTGTACGAATCGACCTGTCAGCAAATGCTGCTGAGCAGATGTCGCAGTATCTCGATAATCATGCCATGTTATCCTCCTCTTGCCTCCCTCAAGACGCGACGCTGGACACGGCCCTCTCCCTCTGCTCGGCTTTGACGAGCTCCTCCTCTTGCTCGCCGTTCTGCGCGCGATCTGGGTCGTCGACCTCGAGCGCCATATGACCATCGGACGGCTGGCCGCAGAACGGACAGAGGATCTCCTGGCCGCACAGCGTGCACATCTCGGGAATATCATCTCCTTCGCTGTCCATGTCCTCATAATGATCCTCCATAACAGAGTCGGCGTGGTGGTGCGCAGAGTCACTAACCGTAGGGTCCTGGGCGACGTCTTCGACGTTTCCGGCGGTCTCGGCGATCTGTTCCTGGAGGGCGTTGCGGTAGATGCAGGCGGCGGTGGCGGGCTCGCTGTACTGGCAGGAGCGGCAGGCGAACATGAGCACGTTACTTGACGGGTCTTCTTTGGGGTAGAGCATGTTGGAGCTGCGGGCTTGGTTAGCATGGGTTTGTACAATACTTGCGAGGATGCTCACCACTCGCGACAGAAGCGGAAGCTGATCTTCTTGGAGTCGCCTTGCTCTTCGGTGGTGGCCGGCTTGGCCTCGACGTATTCGGTCATGGTATGTGGTGGGATCTGTGGTAAGTAGTGTGTGGTGTGAGATGTTGCAGGTGTTCGTGGTGTGGATGTGGGAGTGGATGTGCTCGACAGTGTTGGTGGGGAGCGGTGATCGGCTAGATTGGTAAGGCACAGAGGTATGAATTCTGGCGCGCGTGGAGAGAGTCGGATAAGGTAAGGTTTGGCGCTGGCATGTCAGTCACCAACGCGATTAAATTAGGGTTCAGCTGCGGGAGGCTGCCGAGGCGTTGCTCACGTGCTGCTTGCTTCCACGCTTCAAGTTGTTTCCGTTGCTTGCTCCCATGTCTCTCTTGCTAGCAACTTAGCTTCCACGTCACCGCGCCAACGTACATGTACAGTACAGCATACATCTTTCTACCTCTTTAAACGACAACACCCGTCCAGCGTGCAAGCTGCATCATCTGAAACCCTCTGTCTGCGGAGATTTAATTCACAATGGTGAGTGAGAAGCTCCTCCACGCCCGCGCCCACGGTGGAATCTGGGGAAAGCTGTCCGCCGATGGGGATTCAATCATGCTAACCAACCCGCGCACATAGGCCACTGGACTCCCTCCTGGATGGGTATGTAATGTCCTCTGTGATATGTCATGGTGCACAGCGATCGACTGTGCCACCGGCTGCGTAAGCGTCTAACGCGTCTCGCAGGAGGTTCGCCACTCGAACAGCAAGAACCTGCCATACTACTTCAACCCGAGCACCAAGGAGTCACGATGGGAGCCTCCCGAGGGCACTGACAGTGAGAGCCTCAAGCACTACATGGGACAGTACCACACTGCCCAGCTCGGCCGCGACGGCGCGGCTAACCAGCAAGGCCTTGAAGGCAAGATCAGATGCGCCCACCTGTTGGTGAAGCACCGGGATTCGCGCCGCGCCTCTTCCTGGCGCGAGGCGCAGATCACCCGCTCCAAGGAAGAGGCCCGGGGCATCATCAACAACTACGAGAGCAAGATCAAGAGCGGATCGACGAGTCTGGGTGACCTTGCCACCACCGAGAGCGACTGCAGCTCGGCTCGCAAGCGCGGTGACCTGTAAGTTTTTCCACTCTCTACCTCTAGCAAGCCCATGATGCCGGCTTGGGTTACACATGGCGCGTGTCCCGACGCAGCCACTGACGACAGCAACAGGGGATTCTTCGGACAGGGTGACATGCAGAAGGAATTCGAGGAGGCTTCCTTTGCACTGAAACCGGGCGAGATCTCACCTGTGATTGAGACTGCATCTGGCCTGCATTTGATCGAAAGGTATGTCGCATACACTCCGTGCAGTTCTGACTTACATGCCTTTAAACATTCCGCGAATCGCTGGGAACGGCAATTCTTGGCACGCCATGCGCGCACCCGCGTTCATGATCAACGATTGTTGTACTGACACGTCTCTTTGTTTCCAGACTCGAGTGATCGCAAACCTTGCACGTCTTGCGCAACAACGGATGGGTGCGTTGCTGTTGACAGGTCATTTGTCAGGTTGACACCCGGTGGTAATGACAGCTCGCCTACGTGAAGATCCTCACACTTAGAGAGGTGAGACGCAATGAGTATTGAAAGGAAAAGCCTTTGGAAATAGGTCCGTAGGGAGAGGCATATTGATGCTAATGTGAATACCATCGTCATCTTTCCTATCCGACTGCAGCCGGCAGCCAGACTGAGTTTCATTGTCACTGAACCCTGTTCCTCCCGAAAACGTGCTGGTGCTTGCCTCGCCTCCCTGTCTTGTTCAACACGTCTTTGAACTGGGAACGTATTGACTGGCCATCCCAAGTGTCGCAACATCAAGGCTCAAGCAGCTTCCCCGAACCTAGGTATCCACTGCCAACAGGCCGTCGTATGGTTTGACAAACAATCCAACGATCCCATGACCCGCTATAAAGAACCGCACCTGTGCCATAGAGGACTGTCGCATCCACGCTATTCACCAATTTCTGGTTGTCTGCAATCGCGACATCATTCACCTCAAGCTATCACTCGACCCGAGAGTACCCGTTCAATCCGCGAGCGCAGCTTGACCTCAGAGCAAGCACGAACGAACAAACTGGCGCTTGCCATTTGCCGCCCCGTCACTGCCTCGACCTCGACCGACCGCAGAAACACTTCCAATCCCTTCATCCATCTCCATTGTCGATACACACACACTTGTCGGTCAACGTCAAACACCACTCCTTTGTGCCCTTCCTTGGTCAGCAGCAAGCAAACCTTATACGCACAACACAGCCCTACCAAGCAACGCCGGCGTTGTCTGAACGAACTGACCCATCAGTCCAACAACACCTCATAACCGTAGTAATGGACAAGATCCCTCTCCACCGCCGCGCCTCTTGGGGCAAGAACCCGCTGTCTTATGACACTTATATGCGCAACGACATGGCCAAGAACAGATCGCCTACCTCCAGCCAGGATGACGGCATTGGAAACTTCTCGTACGACGACAAGCACCTGAGCGAATGGAAGATGCCCGACAACATCACTTCGCAGCACTTGCCCTCTCAGCTCAGGGGGAGGATTGATGATTGGACCCACTCTGGCGCTGCCCTCGACACTGCTCTTGAACGCATCGCCCAGCTCAAAGCCGACGCCATATATCGCGGCTGGCCGGACAAGAAGAACACCCACTTGCAGGTCCGCCACTGGCCCTCTCCTACCAGCGCTGGCGCCCAGTCTCCAGCAATTGGCTCACCTGGCTCACCGGTCTCACCGGGCATCTCCCTGCAGGACTCTCTCGAGAGGTCCGACTTCACGTTGCCGTTCCCTCACAAGCCCTTTGGCTCTGCCATGCCAGGTAACCCGCCAATGGGAATGGAATCCCCACCATTCACCCCCATAAATGCCCCGACCACGCCTTCCAACCCTGCTGAAGCACCGGCAGCTACCCTCCCAGACCTCTCCAAGATCGACACCCAGCTCTCGCCGCCCGGCAGCCGCGGGGTCACCCCGCCGACCGGATCCAGCACCCCATCCACCCTTGCCCAGCCCGGCACACCTCCCTCGGCCTTTGACGAGCACGCCTGGGAGACGTACTTTAACCAGATCAAAGCCGAGCACACCGACGTCCGCCTCAACGCGCTGAGCCGTTTCAAGGGCACGGCCAGAGACATCGACAACTTGGCCCGGGAGTACTCCCACGTGACCGAGTATTCCGAGGCCATGAAGCCGTTCAAGCTTTGGTGGGACGATCAGAAGGGCAAGGTCAAGCTGTACGAGGACAAGGTCAAGTCGCTTGAGATGCCGACTGAGGACCAGGCCAAGCGTGAGAGGGTTGCCAAGGGTTTGACGATTTGAGGTGGTACTTGAAGATGGCCAGGGAAGATGGCAAGGACTGGCAGAGCTGCAACTCCAGCGTTGAGCGTGGGAAGCAGGTGGCGGGACTCCTTTGCTTTGAGAGCATCTTCACCGACCGAGACATCTGGCGAGAATTTCCACTCTCCTCCCTTCGGATGCAGAATCCTGGAATTGGGGCAGCCCTGAGTTTTCCTTTGGTCTCTCGCTCTCCTTCTCGCACATGGATTATCGAGTGCTGATGAGAAGGAACCTATCGCATCTTAGTCTCAGCTATACTTTCACAGGCAGCAGGGCCTGGTTTTCTTTCAGTCACCTGGAAGAGCCCTCCTACGATGTACCATTAGCTTTGGCTCGACAAAAGAAAGCATGTAGCCAATCCGTTCCGCTCTCATTCCCAAAGTACCGCAGTTCACTCTCCATGAATTACCACCAGCCGCGACGCATCTCAATACTGCACCACATCTTTCTTTGACATGTTTTTCTTTCGTTTCGCCTGATGTGTTGTACAAATGTTCCTGGTATCCCTGTCAAGAAGCGAATCCGTAGACTGTTCTTGCATCTCTCGCTGAAAAAAAGCACCCTGCAACGCCGTCTCGCATGCCATCGCCGGTCTCTTATCCATCTCGTCTCATCTTACAAGTCCCTCCATCACATGCCCTCCCTCCCTCCCACCCTCAACCTCTTTCTTCCAACTCTTACAAGTGCATCGGCGCCAAACTCAGAATCTTACTCCACTGCTTTCCCCTCAACTCCTTGCCCACCAGACTCGACAAGCGACTCCCAATCGGCTCGCCGCTCTTGTTGATCAGCACGCAGGCGTTGTCGTCGAACTTGACCACGCTGCCGTCGGGTCGCGAGTACTTCTTCGCCGTCCGCACAATGACCGCGTGTCGGATGTCGCCGCGGCGGACTTTGTTGGCGGCTGAGACGGAGACGCTGCCGCCGGGTCCGGATTCGGGGCCGAAGTTGCGCTGCTTTTGGACGACGACGATGATGCGGTCGCCTAGATTTTGCGGGTTAGAAAGAGGTGTTGGGTGGGTGGCTCGGTGGTGGTGGTGAGGACGTACCGACTTTGGCGGCGCGGTTCATCTTTAGCACGTTGATGCATTCGGCGACGGCGGCGCCGGAGTTGTCGATGACATTGAGCATGGACTGGAGGCAGGCGGGGTTAGCTCGTGAGTGTGTGAGTGCGGTGGGTGAGAATGCGATACCTTGAGTTGAATCATGATTGCGACTACTGCTTCGACCTGACCGGATCTCTTGCTGCTGCTACGACGCACTCTCCCTCTCACTGGTGTGGATGGATCTCAAGAAGTTCGAGGTGGAGGATACTAGCGCCACGGGTCAGGCCGCGCCATCTGCAAGCGCTAGTGTGCCGCGCTGTTTCCGTGGTGCCACGAGAGCAGACGAGCCAACGCGGCGGGTTTAGACAGGGGTTTTATCATCTTTTTAGACGCAGATACAACGCTACATACGCAATCTAATAACAATAAACACATTTCAGCACCAGCAACACTCCAAGCAAGGCACACTTCACTCCTCCAACCTTCTGTTTTATTTCCATTCACTTCCATTCCACACCTCAGTCAGGCAGGGGTGGGCATCCTTTATTTTCGCCTCCTCTTCTTTAGTGCCGCCAGCCTCGCCGGACAAAGGCGCATTGGAAGGCAGGTTTCCGATTCCGTCGCTTGGGTCTTCGTCTAATCTGCACTCTGCACTCTGCTGCGCCGCACGCGCCTCTTACAACACTCTTGCAGTCTTACTACCACCATCACCTTTCCTTGCCGACACTCTCACCACCTATCTTTATACCCCGTCTTCACTGCTGCTCGGCTATGCGACAGTGACCCATGTCCGGAATGCGCTAGACTTCTATTTGAGTGCTTGTCTGCTTGCCTGTTCATTACAACAATAACAACAACAACAACAACATGCCGGCGCGCGCGGCTGACCTGGACGAGGCGCTGCAGAAGAAGGGCGGCCTGACTCTGTCGCAACTTGCCAACTACGACGACCTAATCACCGACGCTCTCGTCGATCGCGTGAGTCGTTTAGCCCTCGTGCCAAAGCAGCCATGACCGCAACACACTAACCTTATGTTTGCCAGGTCTACTTCTGGGCTGCGATCCGCAAACTCAAGCCCAACTTCCACGCCTCGCGCGGCATCCAAGAGGAAGCCGTGTGCACAATCCTCCGCGAAGATGTAATCGTCCGCAAAGACGCTGGCCTCGCGCACGGCAACCTCCTGCGCCTCCCCGGAATCACAAAGTACGTGCGATCGCTGCGCACTCAGGACGAAAAGGAACACTTCGAGCGCCACCTGCGCAAGTACGTCAACATGTACCTGCCGGAATGCCCCTTCGAAGTCTGCACCACGAACCGCTACACGATCCTGACCCACGAAGCGTGCGTTGTCGCGAGACGGCCGATCAGCCCGGGCGAGTCGATCAAGTTCTTGACCGGAATCCAGGTGGAGATGACCGAGAAGGAAGAGGAAGAACTTTCTAGTAGGACGGACTTCAGTATCGTCATCTCTAGCCGCAGAAAACGCCCGAGCCTGTTCCTTGGTCCCGCGCGCTTCGCCAATCACGACTGCGACTCCAACGCGCGCCTGTCGACCAGCGGACCACACGGCATCAATATTGTCGCGAGGAAGCATATCCAGACGGGCGACGAGATTACTGTTCAGTACGGAGACAACTACTTTGGAGAGGACAACTGCGAGTGCCTTTGCGCTTCGTGTGAAAAGGCTGTTAGGAACGGCTGGGATCCCAAGGGCCCTGTGTTGCCTGATAGCGATAGTGACGACAGCTCGGATGAGGAAGAGGAGAAGCAGTCGTCCCGCAAAAGCAGTGTGAAACCCAAGCGTGAACCGGCGGCTAAGGTGACTGGAGCGTTGAAAAGGAAGCGGGATGAAAGTGTTGTAGCAGAAGGATCGAAAGGACCCGGGTTGCCCAGGAAGCGTGGTCGTTGGACAAAGGCAAATAACGGGAACAAGTTCGCCTCTGGAGCTCAGGCAAAGGGGAGCGTGCAAGCATCGCAAGAAATGATGGCTGAATGGTTTGCCAAGAGGGCTAAGGGTGAGCTTGAGCTTGAAGAGGAAGAAAATCGAAAAGAAGAAGGAAGAGGAGAGGAAAAAGATGGGGGCGAGGACGAGGACGAGAACGAAGAAACGCTGGACGACCTACACGAACAATTTCAGATCAAGAAAAGGCCCACTGCACGAGGCCAGCAGCCTCAACACCGACATTCAAAGAAGCAAAACCTGTTCGGAAAGGCCTTCGGATATATCACAGGCGCGACTACAAGAAGCATCTCTAAACTGGAAGCCGAGATACGCGAGATGAACGAACGAACGGCGACGCTCATGCAGATAGATGTCGCCGATGTGCCATCACACTACAAACAAGCCGAATCGACGATGACCCAGGCTCAGGTGGACTTGATGAAAGGAAAGCACCGATCGCCTGCGAAAGATGATGACGATGCGACCAAAGTCGATTGGGACTGGGCAGCCGTCGAAGCCAGTCCACAAAGGTCTGGCCGCCGGTCTGATTCGAAGAAAACGCCATCGTCGAGCCCCGAAATTCGCAAGTCAGGGAAGTCTCCGAGGGTTACAGATCGATTTGCACAGGCAAAGCAGTCTTTCACGTCTGGGGAAAAAGGCCGCAGCAAGTCGAATCTACGGAATGTCTTGAATGCGAACGATGATGATGACGACGAAATCGACATATACGAGATTCCCGAGTCGCCACCACCAGAGGAAGCATCTAGACGCACTCGCGCTCGGTCAAGGAAGCATCTGCCGAGACACGACGCCAATCAGCGTATCGAAGCTACGCAAAACTCGACGGATTCCAGCTCCATTTCCTCGGTCTTCAGTACTGAGGGTGCGCCGGGCGAGGCCTCTTCTCTGTCTTCCACGGAGCAATCACCAGATCGTCTCGATGGGTTCGCTGCCGGCAGGATTTGTCAGAACATTGTCGAGATGTACACCACCGAGACCTCACCTGTCAACCAGGACTGGGAAGAGGAGCGCAAATTAAGCGACGCACGACTAGAAGGCTGGGACCAGCCTCGCGGCCGCTTGCCCGTTCGCAAAAGCAGCCGCCGAGCACTGCTCGCAACCCCCTCACAAGCCATCACAAGCATCGAATCAGCCACGCAAGTCAAACATGAAGACAAGGACGAAGATGATGACGACGAAGAAGGCTGCAAACGCGGCCCCGTGCGTACACCAGGCGACTTCCACCTCACCACCGCCCTGCTCGCCACCTCCTACCACCGCTGGGTCGAGTGCCGCAACTGCGACGAGTTCTTCGTGCAAGCAGAAGCCTACCTCACCCGCATCGCCTGCCCGCGCTGCGAACGCCACAGCAAACTCTACGGCTACTACTGGCCCAAGACGGACCGCGAGGGCAAGCACGACACCGAAGAGCGCGTCCTGGACCACCGCACCATCCACCGCTTTATCGACCCGGAGGACGAGCGCATGGAGAAGAAGGGCAAGAAGGGCCTTGCGGAGGTCATCAGGGAGCGCGAGACTTCTTCGCGGTTGCAGAGTGAGGCTTTGAGCGATAGTCGGTTCGATCGACTGAGGAATAGTCCTAGGCGGAGCGAGAGTCGGAGAAAGACTAGGAGTTCTATGGCGTAGTGTAGTGTAATGGTTGGGGATGTTTGCTACGATTGGTTGTATGAGTAGGTATGAGTGATTTGAATTTATGAGCGGATGAGACTTTTCCTTGTAGGGCTTTTGGTGTCTCTCGATCTTGCTGTCATCTTCTCATATTATTACATGTAGATGTGTTTATTACCCGATATCCGGAATACCAAATCACAGATATCGCGCTAGTCCAAAGAAGGAAATCGCGCTCGACTATTCGCCTCTTCACGCGTTTCGACATGCATTATTGTATCCAATCGATCTAACCATCGAACAAGCCAACAAAACCAACAAAAACACTCCACAAACGAAAGAAAAAGAAAAGAAAAAAGAAATGCCAGAAACCACAATGCCCCCCAACCTAACCCTCATCGTCGCCGCCACGCCCAAAAACGGCATCGGCAAAAACGGCGCCCTGCCCTGGCCCATGCTAAAGAAAGAAATGGCCTACTTTGCCCGCGTCACAAAACGCGTCCCCAAATCACAAACCAGCACAGAAGAAAGCGCCCCAAAGCGAAACGCAGTCCTCATGGGCAGCAAGACCTGGTCCTCCATCCCCCCGCGCTTCCGCCCCCTCAAGGACCGCACAAACATCATCATCTCCTCGCAAGACCGCACCTCACTGCCTGGAGTCACGGACGAAGTCATCGTCTCATCTTCCATCCTAGCCGCTCTGCAAGACTTGGAGGCGAGTGTAGAGGCTGGGAGAGTCCCTGCGGTCGGGAGGGTTTTTGTCATCGGGGGCGCGAGGGTTTATGGGGATGCGTTGGGGCTGGAGTGCGCGAGGAGTGTGCTGCTGACGAGACTGGGGCGGGAGTTTGAGTGTGATACTTTCTTCCCGGAGCTGGAGGGGTGGGTGCGGAGGGGGAGGGGGGAGTTGGAGGAGTTTGTGGGGGAGGAGGTTGTTGAGGGGGGCCTGGTGGAGGAGGGGGTTGGGTATGAGTTTCAGCTTTGGGAGAGGTGAGGGAGGGGGGTTTGATGCGTTGGGGGGTTTATGGGACTTGAGGCTGTTCTGGTGTTTTTTTTCCGTTCTCGAGGACGGGTGCATTGGGTTTGGTGTGCTGATTGCTGGTGGTAGGTAGTTATTCGTTACTACTGCTACTGCGCAGAGGAGCTAATCTCTTCTAAGTTGTCTTTGCAATCGAGTGACTTCTCGTCCGGAGCATCGTCGTAGTTAATAATCTCCGGCCATAGCAGACTTCCGCGAGCAAGTATCGGAGATTTCGACTCTTGCCAAAATGGATATCTTTCGCCATTGAAAGATTTATTTACAAAGTGGCGTCTGCGAACGAGGAATGCTCCTGTTCAGCGACGCTGCGATTCGAGTCTTCGTGCGGAGCTGGCATCGAATCCAAACCACGCGTGGAACAAGCATCGAATCCTTATGGTTACGAACTTGGCGGTGGTGGTTGGCAAACTGTTCAGTATCGTTCACACGTTTGACTAACGCGAAACCCAAAATATCAGAAGTCGCTAATAT
>Ga0265797_10010840_pt1 | contig 11525 bp, 7 predicted proteins | sample P2T30metagenome_FD_192433 | JGI IMG/M metagenome (GOLD analysis project Ga0265797, IMG submission 192433) | Plant litter microbial communities from East Loma Ridge, Irvine, California - P2 T30 | ecosystem: Environmental > Terrestrial > Plant litter > Unclassified | place: USA: California... | reverse complement strand
CCCCGGCACGGGCGCCGGCCCGCGACCGGGTGCACGGTGGGAGGGGTGAGCACCGAGACGCCGACCACCTCCCCCGCCTCCACCACCGACGGCAGCTTCGGCGGTGGTCCGATCGACCGTGAGGCCGCCTCGACGACGTCGTCCGAGCCGGAGGCGCGGGTCGACGGGTACGCCGACCTGCGCGCGTACGCCGCGATCGGCGACGGCCGCACGATCGCGCTCGTCGCGAGTGACGGGCAGATCGACTGGCTGCCCATGCCCGCCATGCACACGCCACCGGTGTTCGCCGGGCTGCTCGACGCCGGCAAGGGCGGACGGGTCGAGATGCGCCCCGTCGAGGACTTCACGAGCACGCGCTCGTACGTCACCGGCACGAACGTGCTCGTCACGCGCTTCGTCACGGCCAGCGGCACCGTCGACGTCACCGACGCCCTCGTCGTCGGGGTCGCCGGCCGCCTGCCCTGGTCCGAGCTCGCCCGCCGCGTCGAGGGAGTCGAGGGCGAGGTCGAGATGCGCTGGGCGGTCGTCCCCGGCAACACCTTCGGCACCGAGCCCGTGACGCGGCACGACTCCGCGCACGGGCCGATCCTCCGTGCGGCGTCGATCGACCTCGCCCTCGTCGGCTTCGAGCACGGTCGCACCGACCCCACCGAGCCGGGCTCCGGCCAGGTCGACGGGCCGCTCGAGTTCCGGGGCGGCTTCACGACCGCCCCCGGGTCGCGGCACCTCATCTGCCTCTGCGGCGTCGACGACGAGCCGATCCACCTGCCCGACCCGCGCGTGGTCGACCAGGGTATCGACCGCACGGTCGACGCGTGGAACTTCTGGAGCGAGGAGTTCAACTGGCAGGGCCCGTGGTCCGAGGCGGTGCACCGCAGTGCCCTCGCCCTCAAGCTGCTCATCTTCTCGCCCACCGGTGCGATCGCCGCCGCCGGGACCGCCGGCCTGCCCGAGAGCCCCGCCGGTGGCAAGAACTACGACTACCGCTTCGCCTGGGTGCGCGACCTCGCCTACACGGTCGACGCGCTGCTGAAGTTCGGCCTGCGCGAGGAGCCGCACGCGGCCGTGAGCTGGATCCTCAAGGCGCTCAAGGCGCAGGGCGAGATGCACGTCTTCTTCGAGCTCGACGGCACCCCCACGGACGGCGTGCACGAGACGGGCAGCGAGGGCTGGCGTGGCATCGGCCCCGTGCTCGCCGGCAACAGCGCGGCGGGACAGCTGCAGCTCGGCGTCTACGCCGACATCCTCAGCATCATGAAGTCCTACGTCGACGGCGGCAACATCCTCGACCGGGGGACGAGCGAGATCCTCTGCCAGTTCGCCGACGAGGCGTGCCGCACGTGGCAGGAGAAGGACAGCGGCATGTGGGAGCTCGACGAGCTCGAGCACTACACGTCGAGCAAGATGGGCTGCTGGCAGGCCATCGACGCCGCCCTCGCCCTCGCCGAGAGCGGCGCCATCCACCCCGACCCGGACGACCTCGAGCACTGGCGGAAGAACCGGGACCTCATCGTCGAGTGGATCGACGAGCACGGCTGGGACGAAGAGCTCGGCTCGTACGTCATGCACCAGGGCACCACGAAGGTCGACGCCTCCGTGCTGCTGCACGCCCCCAGCGGCTTCGACCGCGGCGAGCGCATGTCGCGCACGCTCGACCACCTGCAGCGCGAGCTCGGCGCCGGCCCCCTGATGTACCGCTACTCGGGCATGCCCGACGTCGAGGGCACCTTCACGGCCTGCTCGTTCTGGTACGCCGCCGCCCTCGCCTGCGTCGGCCGTCAGGACGAGGCCGAGGAGCGGATGGACGCCCTCGTCGGGCAGGTCAACGACGTCGGCCTGCTCAGCGAGATGATCGAGCCGAGCGACGGCGCCTTCTGGGGCAACCTCCCGCAGGGGCTCAGCCACCTGGCGCTCGTGACGAGCGCGATCACCATCGACGAGATGCGCCGCGACGCCGACGACGCGGCCGACGACGCCGACGCCGACGCCCGAGGGGACGACCGATGACCACGCCCGCCGCGCCCGTGCCGCCCGCCACCCCCGACGAGCTCGAGCTCGTCGACGCCTGGTGGCGGGCCGCGAACTACCTCACCGTCGGGCAGATCTACCTGCGCGAGGACCCGCTGCCCGCACGCTCGATCGAGCGCGACGACATCAAGGCGCGGCTGCTCGGGCACTGGGGCACGAGCCCCGCGCTGAGCTTCGTCTACGCCCACCTGAACCGGGTGATCCGCCGCGACGACCGCGACCTGCTCTACGTCTGCGGCCCCGGGCACGGAGGCCCCGCGATGGTCGCCAACACGTGGCTGGAGGGGACCTACTCCGAGCTCATGCCGCACGTGTCGCTCGACGCGCCCGGGCGGAAGGCGCTCTTCGCCCAGTTCTCGTTCCCCGGCGGGATCCCCTCGCACGCCGCCCCCGAGACGCCCGGCTCGATCAACGAGGGCGGTGAGCTCGGCTACTCGCTCAGCCACGCCTTCGGCGCCGTGCTCGACGACCCCGACCTCGTCGCCGTGTGCGTCGTCGGCGACGGCGAGGCCGAGACCGGGCCGCTCGCCACGAGCTGGCACGCCGCCAAGCTGCTCGACGCCCGCCACGACGGGGCGGTGCTGCCGATCCTCAACCTCAACGGGTACAAGATCGCGAACCCCACCCTGCTGGCCCGGATCCCCGAGGGGGAGCTGCTCGAGCTGTTCCGCGGCTACGGGTACGAGCCGATCGTCGTCGCCGGCGGCTTCGACGGGGAGGACCCGGTCCGCGTGCACGAGCGCATGGCCGCCGCCCTCGACCACGCCTTCTCGCGCATCGACGAGCTCCAGCGCGAGGCCCGCTCGGGCGACAGCGACGCCCGTCCCCGCTGGCCGATGATCGTGCTGCGCACCCCCAAGGGCTGGACCGGCCCGAAGGAGGTCGACGGCGAGCAGGTCGAGGGCACGTGGCGCGCGCACCAGGTGCCGCTCAGCGGCGTCCGTGACGACGACGGGCACCGGGCCCAGCTCGAGGAGTGGATGCGCTCGTACCGCCCCGAGGAGCTCTTCGACGAGGAGGGCCGCCCTGCGGCGTTCCTCGACGGGCTCCGCCCTCGGGGCGAGAAGCGCATGAGCGCGATCCCCGCCTCGAACGGCGGCCTCGTCCGCCGTGACCTGGCGCTCTCGGACCACCGGCCGCACATGGTCGCCACGAGCGACGACCGACGCACGACGGCCGAGGCCACGCGGGTCCTCGGCCGGTGGTTGGCCGAGGTCGTCCGGGACAACCCCTCGACCTTCAGGGTCTTCGGCCCCGACGAGACCGTCTCGAACCGGCTCGACGCCCTCTTCGAGGTGACCGACCGCGTGTGGGCGGCGGACCTCGAGCCCACCGACCAGCACATGGCCCGGTCGGGCCGGGTCGTGGAGGTGCTCAGCGAGCACCTGCTGCAGGGACTCATGGAGGGGTACGTCCTCACCGGGCGGCACGGCCTGCTCAACACCTACGAGGCGTTCGTGCACATCGTCGACTCGATGTTCAACCAGCACGCCAAGTGGCTCGAGGCCAGCGTCGGGATCGACTGGCGGGCGCCCGTCTCGGGATTCACCTACCTGCTCTCGTCGCACGTGTGGCGACAGGACCACAACGGCTTCTCGCACCAGGACCCCGGGTTCCTCGACGTCGTCGTCAACAAGCAGGCGCACCTCGTCCGCATCTACCTCGCGCCCGACGTCAACACGCTGCTCGCCGTCTTCGACCACGTGCTGCGCACCACCGACGTCGTCAACGTCGTCGTCGCCGGCAAGCAGGAGGCGCCCGCCTGGCTGTCGCCCACCGAGGCCGAGGAGCACGTGCGCCGCGGCGTCGGCGTCTGGGAGTGGGCCGGCACCGAGGGCACGCCCGTGCCCGGCGAGGACCCGGACGTCGTCCTCGCCTGCGCCGGGGACGTCCCCACGCTCGAGACCGTGGCCGCCGCCGACCTGCTGCGCCAGGAGCTGCCCGAGCTCCGGACCCGCGTCGTCAACGTCGTCGACCTCATGCGCCTGCAGGACGTCGGCGAGCACTCGCACGGCCTCACGCACGAGGACTTCGACGCCCTGTTCACCACGGACCGGCCCGTCGTGTTCGACTTCCACGGGTACCCGTCCCTCGTGCACCAGCTCACCTACCGGCGCACGAACCAGGCGAACCTGCACGTGCGCGGCTTCCAGGAGAAGGGCACCACGACGACGCCGTTCGACATGGCGATGCTCAACGACATCGACCGGTACCGGCTCGTCCTCGACGTGCTGCACCGGGTCCCCGGCCTCGCCGACCAGCACCCCGACCTCGTCGCCAAGTACGAGGGCCTCCGCGAGGGCGCCCGCGCGTACGCGTACGAGCACGGCGAGGACCACCCCGACGTCGTCGGGTGGGAGTTCGGCCGCTAGGCCGACTTCTTCTTCGAGGCGGGCGCCTTCCTCTCCGAGGAGGGCGCCTCCTTCGTCGACGCGGGCGCCTTCTTCGCGGACGCCTTCTTCGCGGGTGCCTTCCCCTTCGCCGACGCCTCCTTCGCCGACGTCCCCTTCGCCGACGCCTTCTCGGCCGACGTCTTCTCGGTCGACGTCTTCTTCGGCGCCCGCTCCTTCGCCGGTGCGTCCCCCGTCGCCGTGCCCCCGCCTCCGGCCCCCTTCGCGCGGCGGGCGCTCCCCGTGCCCGCGCGGGGCGACGACGCCGCGCGGTTCGCGTCGACGCTGCGGCGCAGGGCCTCCATGAGGTCGATGACCTCGCCGCCGGCGTCGTCGTCCTCGTCGTCCTCGCGGCCGAAGGTGGCGTCGGTGTCGAGCGACTCGCCCTCCTCGAGCTTCGCGTCGATGAGCTGACGCAGCTCCTCCTGGTAGTCGTCGTCGAAGTCCGCGGGCTCGAAGTCGTCGCTCAGCGAGTCGACGAGGGACGCCGACATGGCGAGCTCCTTGCTGCTGATGCGGACCTTCTCGTCGAGGGCCGGGAAGCGCGCCTCGCGCACCTCGTCGTCCCAGAGCAACGTCTGCAGCATGAGCACGTCGCCGCGCACCCGCAGCGCCGCGAGCCGGGTCTTCTGCCGCAGCGAGAAGTGCACGATCGCGGTGCGGTCCGTCTCCTCGAGGGTGCGCCGCAGCAGCACGTACGCCTTGGGACTCTTCGAGTCGGGCTCGAGGAAGTAGCTGCGGTCGAAGGTGATCGGGTCGACCTGGTCGCTCGGCACGAACTCGAGAACGTCGATCTCGCGGGAGCGCTCCTCGGGCAGCGACGCCAGGTCGTCCTCCGTGAGCACCACCGTGCGGTCGCCGTCGTCGTACGCCTTGTCGATGTGCTCGTAGTCGACGACCTTGCCGCACACCTCGCAGCGGCGCTGGTACCGGATCCGGCCGCCGTCCGCGTCGTGGACCTGGTGCAGCGACACGTCGTGGTCCTCGGTCGCGCTGTACAGCTTCACGGGCACGTTGACGAGGCCGAAGGTGACGGAGCCCTTCCAGATCGATCGCATGCCGGTCATGCTGCCCCCGCGCGCCTCCGGCCGCCCGCCGCGTCCACCCGGACGGGGTACAGGCGTGCCGTCGACGCGGAGGCGCCGAGGAGCAGCGTGGACCCATGAGCCAGTACGAGAAGAAGAACCCCGTCGACCTCTACCCCGCTCCCCCGTTCCCCGAGCAGGAGCAGTCCCTCCCCGGCGAGGCCTGGAAGATGGACCCGAAGCCCGACCACGGCGAGACCAGCTACGTCGGCAAGGAGCGCCTCACCGGCTTCCGCGGCATCGTCACCGGTGCCGACAGCGGCATCGGCCGTGCCGCCGCGATCGCCCTCAGCCGCGAGGGCGCCGACCTCGTGCTCAGCTACCTGCCGAGCGAGCAGGAGGACGCCGAGGAGGTCCGCGACCTGCTCGAGGGCGAGGGCCGCAAGGCCGTGCTCGTGCCCGGCGACATCTCGGACGAGCAGTACTGCCGCGACCTCGTGCAGAAGGCCGTCGACGAGCTCGGCGGGCTCGACACCCTCGTCATGGTCGCCGGTCGCATGAAGAGCAACGACGACATCCTCACCCTCAGCACCGAGGACATCGACTCGACCATCAAGACGAACGTGTACTCGCTGTTCTGGCTCAGCCAGGCCGCGATCCCCCACCTCGAGCCCGGCTCGTCCATCGTCACCACCGGCTCGGTGCAGGGCACGCAGCCCAGCCCGGACAAGATCGACTACGCCCTCACCAAGGGCGCCATCGGCGTCTTCACCGGTGCGCTCGCGCAGCAGCTCGCCCCCAAGGGGATCCGCGTCAACCAGGTCTCCCCCGGCCCGGTGTGGACGCCGCTGCAGCCCGGGTCGGACGACGCGAAGACCGTGTCGGAGTTCGGCGGCCAGGCCCCCTACGGCCGCCCTGGTCAGCCGGCCGAGCTCGCCGCCGCCTACGTGCACCTGGTGAGCCCGGAGTCGAGCTACACGAGCGGTGCCACGATCACGATCGCCGGCGGCATGCCCGCGGTCTGACCGGCACCCGCACCACCCACGCCGCGCCTCCTGCGCCCGCGTCCGCACCGGTCCTGCCCCCGGTGCGGGCGCGGGGGCCGGAGGCGCGGCCGCGTCCGCCCCGCCTCCCATGCTCCGACAAGGCGACACCTGGCCCGCGACACGCCGCCGCGGTGCCCGGGCCGGCGGCGTGTCGGCCCCGAGATGTCGCGTTCGGCAGGACCACGACCACGACCAGGACCAGGACCCGCGGTGCCTCTGGCCGACGGAGGGCCGGCCGCGCTGGTACGACTGGACACCGAGGGCAGGAGGCGCGATGGCGGCGAAGGGGCGCGGCGAGCGCGTGCAGGTGGGCGGACACGCCCTGCAGCTGACGAACCTCGACAAGGTGCTCTGGCCCGAGACGGGGACGACGAAGTCCGACGTGCTGGCGTACTACGCGGCGGTCGCCGAGTGGATGCTGCCGCACGTCGAGGGGCGTCCGGCGACGCGCAAGCGGTGGGTGCACGGCGTCGACGGGCCGGTGTTCTTCGAGAAGAACCTGCCCGACAGCGCGCCGGACTGGGTGCCGCGGCGCGAGCTGCAGCACAGCGACCACGCGAACACGTACCCCCTCGTCGACGACCTGGCGACCCTCACCTGGTTGGGGCAGGTGGCCGCGCTCGAGGTGCACGTGCCGCAGTGGCGCTTCGGGCCGCGCGGTGCGCGCAGGAACCCGGACCGGCTCGTCCTCGACCTCGACCCGGGCGAGGGCGTGGGCCTGCCCGAGTGCGTGGCGGTGGCGCAGCTGCTGCGGCCGATCCTCGTCGGCATGGGCCTCGAGCCGGTGCCCGTGACGAGCGGCAGCAAGGGCGTGCACCTCTACGCGGCCCTCGACGGCGCCCAGACCTCCGAACAGGTGAGCGGCGTCGCGCACGAGCTCGCCCGCGTCATGGAGGCCGACCATCCCGACCTCGTCCTCAGCACCATGGGCAAGGCGGACCGTCGCGGCAAGGTGCTGCTCGACTGGTCGCAGAACAACGGCAACAAGACCACCGTCGCCCCGTACTCCCTGCGCGGCCGGTCCCGCCCCACCGTCGCCGCCCCGCGCACCTGGCGCGAGCTCGCGTCCCCGCACCTGCGCCAGCTGGAGCACGGCGAGGTGCTGCAGCGCCTCCGCCGCCGAGGCGACCCCCTCGAGGGCGTCTCGGCGGGCGTCCCGGCCGGAGGCGCGGCGCCCGTCGACGAGGACGGCCCCCGTCGTGCCCGGGTCGAGCTCCGCCACGACGCGGACGACGCGGACGACGCGGCCTGCCCGACCGCCTCCGGCGCGGGCGCTGACGACCCGACCCCCGCACGGCCCGCCACCGACCCCGACCGCCTGGCGACCTACCGCTCGATGCGCGACCCCGCGAGGACCCGCGAGCCGGTGCCGACCGACGCTCCCCCGCCGAGCGACGGGCGGACCTTCGTGGTGCAGGAGCACCACGCACGACGGCTGCACTGGGACTTCCGCCTCGAGCACGACGGCGTCCTCGTGAGCTGGGCCCTGCCCAAGGGCGAGCCCACCGACGCGACGACGAACCACCTCGCCGTGCAGACCGAGGACCACCCGCTCGAGTACGGCACCTTCGAGGGCACCATCGCGAAGGGCGAGTACGGCGCGGGCGAGGTGACCATCTGGGACTCGGGCACGTACGAGCTCGAGAAGTGGCGGGACGGCGCCGAGGTGATCGTCGTGCTGCACGGCGAGCAGCGCGGCACGAGGCGCCTCGCCCTGATCCACACCGGGCACGGCGGCCAGCGGGCCGCCCGCAACTGGATCGTCCACCGCATGCCCGACGACGACGCGCGACCGACGCGGCGACGGTCCTCACGGACGCGGGACGCGCCTCCGGCCGCCGCCCGCGCCGACGAGCAGGTCGCGGTCGCCGCGATCGCGCCGATGCTGGCCAGCGCCGACGGCACCGTCGACGACTCCGGCGAGTGGGTGCACGAGATGAAGTGGGACGGCCTGCGCGCGGTCGCCGTGGTGCACGACGGGCGCGTCACGCTGATGAGCCGCAACGGCACCGACCTCACGGCGAGCTACCCCGAGCTCGCCGTCCTCGCCGAGCGGGTCGACGGCGACGTCGTGCTCGACGGCGAGGTCGTCGCCGTCGACGGCCGCGGCCGCCCCGACTTCGGCCTGCTGCAGACCCGGATGGGCCTCACCCGCGACCGGGACGTGCGCCGCGCGCAGAAGGGCGCGCCCGTGCGCTACCTGCTCTTCGACGTCGTCACGGCCGAGGGACGGGACCTCACGCACCTGCCCTGGCACGAGCGCCGTGCCGTGCTCGAACGGGTCGTGACGCCCCAGGGTCCGGTCGACGTGCCCCCGGTCGTCGAGGGCGACCTCGACGCCGCGCTGCGCACCTCGCGCGAGCTCGGGCTCGAGGGCGTCGTGTCGAAGCGGCGAGACTCCACCTACTCGGTGGGACGCCGCTCGCGCTCCTGGGTGAAGGCCAAGCACCACGCCAGCCAGGAGGTCGTCGTCGCCGGCTGGCGCCCCGGGACGGGCCGCCGGTCGGCCGGCGTCGGCTCGTTGCTGCTCGGCGTGCCCGGTCCCGAGGGCCTGCGCTACGTCGGACGCGTCGGCACGGGCTTCACCGACCGCGAGCTCGACGACCTGCTGCCGGAGCTGCGCCGGCACGAGCGCCGCACGAGCCCCCTCGTCGACGTCCCCGGGACGGACGCCCGGGACGCGCACTGGGTCACCCCGTCCCGCGTGGGCGAGGTCGTCTTCGCCGAGTGGACGGCCACCGGTCGGCTGCGCCACGCCTCCTGGCGCGGCTGGCGTCCCGACAAGCGACCGGAGGACGTCGTCGTCGAGTCGTGAGGCCCGTCGTGGGGACGTCGGACGGGGGCAGGGCGGGGCGCGACCGGACGGTGCCGCCGTCCGCTACCGTCGCGGGGTGACCGACGAGCCCTCCTCCCCCGGCCCCGTCCTCGAGACGCCGCGCCTCCTGCTGCGCCGCTGGCGGGACGCCGACCGGGAGCCCTTCGCCGCCCTCAACGCCGACCCCCGGGTGATGGAGCACTTCCCCGCGGTGCTGACCCGCGCCGAGAGCGACGCCCTCGTCGACCGCCTCGAGGCGGGCTTCGAGCGGCACGGCTCGGGCCTCTGGGCGGTCGAGCGGAAGGCCGACGGCGCCTTCCTCGGCTTCACGGGCCTCTCCCGGCCCACGTTCGTGCCCTTCCTCGTCGGCACGGTCGAGATCGGCTGGCGGTACGCCGCCTCCGCCTGGCACCAGGGCTTCGCCACCGAGGCGGCCCGGCGCGTGGTCGAGCACGCGTTCTCGCCCGACGGCGCCGACCTCGACGAGCTGGTGAGCATGACGGCCCGCAGGAACCTGCCCTCGCAGGCGGTCATGCGCCGCCTCGGCATGACGCACGAGCCGACGGACGACTTCGAGCACCCGTCCCTGCCGGTCGGCCACCGCCTCCGGCCGCACGTGGTGCACCGCCTTCGGCGGTCCTAGGGGCCGGAGGCGCCGGTCGACCCGTCGAGGCCGAGGGCCGCGAGCACCCGCTCGACCTGCTCCTCGGGCGGGAGCCCCGCGTCGACGTCGACGTGGCGCTCGTCCGGCTGGGGCGGCTCGAGGGCCGAGAACTGCGAGTCGAGCAGCGAGGTGGGCATGAAGTGCCCCTCGCGGGCGGCCATGCGGCTGCCGAGGAGCTCCCCCGACCCGCGGAGGTGCACGAAGACGACGTCGTGCTCGCGGAGCACGTCCCGGTAGCGGCGCTTCAGGGCCGAGCAGGTGACGACGCCGGGGACGCCGGCGAGCGCGTGCTCGACGATCCAGGACGACACGGTGTCGAGCCAGGGCGCGCGGTCGTCGTCGTCGAGCGGCACCCCGGAGGCCATCTTGGCGACGTTCTCGTCCGGGTGCAGGTCGTCGCCCTCGACGAGGTCCCAGCCGAGGCGCTCGGCGAGCAGGCCGGCCACCGTGGACTTGCCGCAGCCGCTCACCCCCATGATGACGAGGACGGGCGCGGCGGTGGTGGGCTGGAGCATCGGTGCTCGTCCTTCCGGGAGGGAGTGCGTCCAAAGATCATACCTTTGTCGGTGCGCTCCTCCGGGGACGAGACAGGGGTGCCGCTCCCGCCCGGTGCACGGGGACCGTGACGGACGGGAGCGACACCCCTGCGGGAGTCGCGGGACGGGTCAGGCCGCCGTGCGGCCCCGGGCCAGGGTCTGGTGCGCCTGGGCGGACAGCTCCCCGCGCACGAGCACCTCGTACCGTCCCGCCTCGAGGGCCTTCACGGACGCGAAGTCGCGCTGGCCGCGGGTGGCGGCGTGCCCCACGAAGCCGAAGAGCGCACCCCAGAGCGCACCCAGGCCCACGGCGAGCAACAGGATCCCGAGCCAGGCGCCGCCCGGGGCGAAGATGGTGAAGAGCAGGCCGAGCAACAGGCCGAACCAGGCGCCGCCGCCGAGGCCCCGCAGGGCCGCCTTGCCCTTGGTGAGCCGCCCCGTGACGTTCTCCACGGTGCGGATGTCGTGCCCGACGATCGAGATGGCCTCGACGGGGAAGCCCTCGTCGCTGAGCAGGTCGACGGCCGCCTGGGCCTGCTCGTACTTCTCGTAGGTGGCGAGGGTCTGCGGCCACGAGCCGCCGGCCCAGGCGCCCGCACCGGGTGCCGCCGTCGCCGCGCTCCCTCCGGCCCCGGGCTGCGCGCCGCCACCGTAGGGCTGCCCCTGGTACGGCGCGCCCTGCTGGGGCTGCCCCTGGTGGGACGGACCACCGGCCTGCCCGGTCGCCTGCGGCCCCTGGCCGGCGCCGCCGGCGGGAGGCGGCAGCGTCCCCTCGGGCGCGTACTCGCCGTACTGCGGTGCGGGGCGGCCGTCGGCCCTGCGGGGCGCGTCGGCCTGCCCGGTCGGCCGGGCGTCGCCGGCGGGGTGCTGGCCGGCGGGGTGCTCGCCGGCGGGGTGCTCGCCGGCGGGGTGCTCGGCGTCGGGGTGCTCGGCTCCGGGCTGCGGGGGGCGGGGGTCGCTCATGGTGTCTCCTTCGCGGGTCACCCCCACTGTGCCCCTCGGCGTCCCGCCACGCAGCGCA
>Ga0265797_10010839_pt1 | contig 11529 bp, 12 predicted proteins | sample P2T30metagenome_FD_192433 | JGI IMG/M metagenome (GOLD analysis project Ga0265797, IMG submission 192433) | Plant litter microbial communities from East Loma Ridge, Irvine, California - P2 T30 | ecosystem: Environmental > Terrestrial > Plant litter > Unclassified | place: USA: California... | reverse complement strand
GCCAGACTCTTCTAACACCGAATGAAAAACAAATGCGCAACGCAGGGTACAAGAACGCTCAATGACAGGTAAAAGGAGAGTCACCGCGGAGTTTTGCCAGACCAGAATGCTGCGACACCTTGCAGTGCCGCGAGCAACTAGCTCAGCGAATTATCGCCACCGTCTGGCTCGGGAGGTCGGACAGCTGGTGTACCGGCCGGAGCTGGTGGCGGCGGGTAATAATCCGCCGGGTATTGGTCTTCTGGGCCAACAGGCTCATACTCATCGCCGTACTCGTCATCATCGTAGTAGTCGTCGCCTTCTGGGTGTGGAAGGTTTGGGTCGTATGACCCGTTACCACCGTTGGGAGTAGGCGGTGCTGCGGCAGCATTGGCGTTCTTACCACCTTTCGTGCCCTTTTTGCCTTTGCGACCCTTCATCTTGGCCTTTTCGAGTAACCGACGTTTTTCGGCGGCCTTTTTGCGCTCCGCACGGTCCTTTTCCTCGTACCAGCGGATTAGAGCGTATGGAGGGACACCGAAAATGTCTTCATATTCGCAGAACTCGCAGATCCAGAGGTTATCGCCAGTCGGACGGTGGTGATAATTCGTGTACTCTTGTTGGAGCTTGCGTTGTCGAGCGGCAAGTGCGTACTCTTTGCTGGCCGGGCGACGTGGTTTTGGTTTGGGTGCTGGGGCTTGAGCCTGCTGGCCGGGTGCAGGCTGTTGATTGGGTGGGACCGAATTGGGATGGGTGGGCGCGCGAGGTGCTTGGCCGTTGCGCGAGGGTGTCGTCTGCGTGCCTTGGGCATGCATGCGGTTTCCAGAGCCTACTGGCTGTCCGTTGACTCCGCGGTGGTGGCCTGGGGTGGGCGTGCCGTACCCTGCTCGGTATGCTGCATCTGCCATCGCCTGCTGCTGGTCAACCATCTTGCTTGCACTGTCCGATTCGCAAGTGAAAGTGAATTGAGTTTTGGGGGTGACGGAGTGAGATGCGGACTGCTGCAGGAGACTGACGTTCTCCTTGCCCTTCTGAGGCGTAAGAGGCCCTTGTTCCGCCGCGGTCTTAATTGCCTGTGATATGATGCCGCCGGTATGCTCGGGAACGATGTCTGGTGGTAAGAGAAGGTGATATTAGTGACTATTCCTTGGTTGAAGCTCTGCAGCAAAAGCAGCATGACCATGACTTACCAATGCTCCTGACTTCGCCACCACTGACCGAGCGAGCAGGTGCTCTCGGACCGTAGCCATTCGCGATCGTGTTGTTATTTCCAAGCGGCCTCCTGCTGTCTCTGCCGTTTTGCCGTCCATACCTGCCACGTCCAGCGCCACTGATGCCGGTGCCCGACGGCGACGAACCCGGCGCGGCGTGATGCGGTCGCTGTGCTTGGCTGTATTCGTCTGCTGTGCCGTCCATGTTGCTGATACCCATGCTGGCCATCTCTGCGCTCAAGCTGCTCTGGTGCATTGACGATGCGCTCGAAAGTGGTATCTTCCTCTTTTTCTTGTTGCTCGTGTTTTCAAAGCTCTCGTATCCGTCAGCGCTGGACGTCACCGAGCCCGGCCCGCCCACCGGCTTTCCGCCCCGCGAAGCCTCCATCAATCGCCGCTGTACGGAATCGAGTGGCGCCTTCATATTGGCTGCGATCGGTCCCATTGTCGCATATCGGTGATCCGGATGATCAAACTCCACCTCCTCGTCGCCACTGTCCGCCTCGTCATGATTGCATGTGCAATGGTCGTGAACAGGGATCGCCTCATGGTGGTGATGGTGATGGTGGTGGTCATGATCATGTTCGTGATGGTGATCGTGGTCATGGTCATGGTCGTGATCCAGCTCCAAATCCCCGTTCATCATCCCTCGTCCTCCGTTATCTTGGGCGTGGAATTTTAAAGTCGGACTCATTGGTGGCGGGTCTGGTGGGTATATGATCGAGCTCTGCTGCTCGGGGGAGAGTCTGGATTTGAGGCGGCGGTTCGGTAGGGGACGAATAGCTCGCTCGGGATATATGGGCGATGCTGTGTCGGGCGATCGGGCGACAGAAAAGGATGAAGAGCGAGAGTAGGCATAGCCTTCTGTTGGAGGAAAGACGAAAGTCAGTGGATTGTCCGATGCTGAGTATGACTGTGACTCTTCGTGAAGAAGGCCACGGTTGTGTTCGAAACCGAGGACCTTCGGCATGTCTGCCCCTATGTTTCGCAGTGGGCCTTTGACATACCCGTAGCTGTCGCCATCTCTGCTCTCCCTCCTGGGTATCTCTGCTCGAAACTATCCAACTCTTAGCCCCTAAAACAAGGGCAACTGTCTAATATGCCTCAATGTGGCTCGGTCGATCCAAACGCACTGGGGAAAGTGTCAGCGAGGCATTCCCGATCGCTGCGCTGTGATGAAGAATGAAAGAATGTCGCCCAGCGGCGGCGAGAAGAAACGTACAATCGCTATGTTTCCCGGTGATGGGTGGGTTGACTAGTTAGCAGGGAAGTGTGTCCGACTCAAGATGTGTGCTACGAACCCGCCAACCCGCGAAGCGTCCGTGCCGAATATCTACATCTGAACTTTGATTGGTCTTCACGCCCGACTTCATCTCTCCTCACCTTGTCCATCTGTCATCTACCATCGATACAAATCTATCAACCACACACTGTACATATATGAGGGCAGACACAATGGAACTACTTCCGTCAGCTAACTCAAATGCGTCCGTCTCGATCACCATCATGTCGGGCTTAGTATCGTCGGGTAGCTTTCAATCTCTGTATTCCATTATCTCTGTTGCTCTCAATTGTCACTTAACCAGCTCCATGCAGAACGAATACTCAGCTGACCAAGAAACAATCTGGAAACTCTGCTGCGACCTCGTGTCAGCGGATCTGTATACTGGAAGCGTCCCAGAGCAATGAAACCATTGCGATGGAGGATGTGACCAAGATGGAACAACTCTCAGTCCTCCAATAGCTCGGCTCTGCGCGCCTTGAAGGATTCTGCCGACCTTGAACCCGATACTACGGCAGCAGAAATGTCGGTCAGGCAGTTGTGGGCGTAAAAAGTCCAAGCCAGGATGTCACAAGCAGCCTCATTGTCCTGTTAACGCAGTCTTCCCCTTCAGGATTGTACCTCAGCCTCCTTCGCAGCCTCGCTCATGCCTTCATCCATGAAGCAGATCTGTGGCAACACGCTCAGCCATCCGTTCTTCAGCACAGCTCTCCCATCCGCCAGATCCTCGCCTTCATCCCAGGTCACCAACTTGTCATACTCGACGGCGAACCACATATTCCATACCGCAGCCTGCAAGAAACGCATGCGGATCTCGGCCTCTTGGAGCAATACGTCGCAACGCCGCAATTGTATCTCCGCCGCCTGCCAGTCTTTGCCAGGATGGCACAGCAAGTCTTGCGACTCCCCAAGGCGGAGGCTCACTTCGCCGAAGATGGACACCAAGTCTGGCAGCTGCTCGAAGTGCAAGGCTGTGAGTGCTTTTGTAGCCTCGTCGCGCATATCCGAGACTACCCACCTGGTGATACGAGCAGAGTATGGTAGTTCGTGGTAGCTGCAGCCGATACCGTGATAGGCGGCGCCGTAATGCTGGGCGAAGGCGGAGATGTGGTCCATTATGTCGATGAGCTCTCCTCGGGTGAGGACCGGATCCTGGCTGCTGGTGCTGCGGATGCAAGTGCTAGATTGTGGTGAAAGATTGTCATCGCGTTGATCTTTGCGGTTGAACTGCTGCTCTTCGTGCGTTGTGTGTGGACTGGGCTCACTCTGGCCCTCTTGCTGGCCCATGGCGCGCTTTGTGCTTTTGCTTAGGGGGTGGTCGTGGCAAAAGGTCGACACCTAGTGGTAGGCCGAGGACTGCAGCGACCTTTTGTCACATGCGAAGTGTCGCATTGCATCGCCATCACGTGAAATTACCCTTGCATGTGACGGGAAGAAAAGGTAATGCTAGCACACTTCACTTCTACTCACGTGCTCTTTCACCCTTTCGTGTAAGTTCGCCTGTTCGGCACCGTTGAGAAACAAGCATAAGATTCTAGGCAAATGCTGCGACTGGCAGCTTAGGAGTCGACGACGGACTATACCGCCAGCAGAGAGAAGAGCTTACAGCCAATCGTCATTTTTTGAAGAGTGAGGTTTGGCAACGCTTGTCCTACAGACGAACAATCACTACAAACTATACTACGAGCTTCATTCACATGCAATCCCAGTAACAGCGGAACTCACCGTGACGGACGTTGCCGTCACCTTGGCCGTTGCATTCGTGCATTCGTTTGCACGACGAACAAAGTCCCGCAGCTCACCATCACATAACCACCCATTTCACAACATTGTCTTTCTGCCTCCTTCCTGCACCTCGCAAACCACAGCCTCCCCTGTCTTCGTTCCACCTTCAGCCAACCTGCAGTCCAACAAAAGCGCATCACCATTCACCTCATAACATCGTCGTCTCGTCAATACATCCTCCGTAGGCTCACTTCTCACCCTCAAATCAACTCCAGTATGGCCGACAACACGACCGCGGAACAAGCCAACGCCACGTCCATCAACAGCGTACATCCATCGAGTAAGGCATCAAATAGACTCGCGGCTGATCTCTCACCCATGGCCATCAATCCACGCCGTCCGAACTTGCCGCTGCCTCGCGAGCTACGGGATCAAATCTGGTTCTATCTTCTCGACGGCAGCTTCACTCGAATCTCAAGGAGCTACGGCCAAGTCGCTTCGCGACAAAATTCGAATCCAAACCGGACGGGGCCAAAATCATACCATTTCCACACCGTCATTCTTGCAGTCAACCGTAAGATTCACGCAGAGACCGAAGAAATCCTGTACAAGCGCAACACCTTCGTGGTTGTCAGCTACCAATGGCCTTCACTTGGGAAAGAGAAGGATGGCTCCTTCTGGATTCCCGTTGTGTCAAACAAGCACGCCGCCAAAATGACATTCAACTCACTGCGCGTCCATCTGACCCCCGATCAGACTCAACTTCAGACCAACGTGGGTGTCCCTGTTGAGTCCTACATTATCCTCGCTAGCGATGTCAACGCGTTTTGCGCATCCATGCATGCTCGGGAGAGAGACCCTAATGGAGCTACTGTTACAACCAGTACACTTCCCAACACAGAACCAGATCTCAGAATGGCGAGTGTTGCTCGGGGTCTTCGAGTCACGAAGCATCGAGAATCTCATGTCATCCAAGGGAGCTTTGACGAGTAGTCAGCATGCCTGAATGTACGTTCCTAGAACGTCGACCATTCCTCGCGCACATAAAGCTCCGCCAATGGAATGTAATTTTGTTCTCGTACCATCAATATCTATCCGTTCGCACCGGTAGCATCGCAACTGAGAGCGTTTGATCGCTGCGCGCACATCTCTTGAATTCGATAAGAGCTCATGTTGGTGTCAGCGGCGATGGCCCAACTTATTCCATCAAGAGTGTTTCATCGCTATACGCTTTGATCTTGCGTTTTGTTGACAAGGTGTGCTGGTAACAGCAGCAATGGTTCTAACTCATCCAAACGTGCATTCCATTGTTACGCGTACATCTCTTGAGTTCGACCAAGAACGTGTGCTACTACCAGCAGCGAAAGCCTGCACGATCTCGCGTCGCATAGTCTGCGAGATCTCAAAGAGGGGTATCATTGACAGAGCAGTACAGTAGGATGGACGTTGATGAAGTGTTGTGGTCAAGATGTGAGGATTGGTACGTACTTTGCATGTGGTACCGGCAAGATACGCAGCAAATATAGAGCTAAGCGATCTATACCAGGTCGCTACTTTTACTATAAAAATAACAGGCCATTGATTCATGAGATGTGAAGTCTCATGGAAGCCGGAATTACAGAGCCATGAGTCCAGAATTCAGACCCACTGCGTTGCGGGGTGCAAAGGATCAACATAGTCAAGCATGTGAAGATCAATGAAGGCTGAACTCAAAATGAGCATCAGTCCAGAGCCTAGACCCGCTGTGTTTCAGAAGTTGCCTTGATGATGAGGGGAATTTGAGAGTATAAGGCTTGATTGTTCGGCTGTCGCTGAGGTAGTTTGCGACGTTCTCAAAAACCACAAGGACCGAACATCAAGACAACGAAATTACCTTAAAACCTTCAATAAAGATGGTCGTCCAATCTTTCCGCCAGATAGTCGGCGCCTCGCCCTCGTCCGCTTCTCCCGTCAACAGCACTCTAGTCATCATCGACGCGCAGAACGAGTACGCCGAAGGCAAGCTCAAAGGCACCAACACCGCGTCCTCGCGTAAAGCGATAGCCAATCTGCTGAATAAGTACCGTGATGTGAAGGGCAAGATCGTGCACGTGGTCCACCAGACGCCGAATGGCGCTCCCGTTTTCACACTAGACTCGAAGTTGGCGGAAGAATTTAACGAATTTGAAGCCTAAGGATGGCGAGGAAGTGATTGGCAAGAACCATGCAAGTGCGTTTGCGAACACCGACTTGCAGGACTTCATTGGCGATGAGGCTGGGGCGAAGATCGTGTTGACTGGGTATATGGTGAGTTGCTTCCTTTTTAACGGGCTGGTGCTGCATTGCACTGCTGGTGGACCATGTAGATGACTTCACTTCGCAGGCACATGTCTGTGTCTCTACCACGGCCAGAGATGCCGCAAGATTGGGTTACGACGTCCTCGTGGCTGAGGAGTGCGTGGGCGACAGGGACATTCCTGGGGTCGCGGGCGACGATCTGACCAAGATCGTGATGCACGAGCTTGCGGATGCCTTTGCGACGATTGTCCAGAGCAGCGACATCAAGTAGATTTCGGATGGCAGAATGATCGACATCTTTCCTTCCTGGCTGTTCAATCATCCTCCTCTTCAGGCACCGGCGCCAGAACGTCCATGCCTTCGAAGACATTCGGATCGTCATCAAAGTACGGAAAGCGCATGGCCTTGTACGTCTTGTCCATCGCCTCCAGTAGTCTCTTCAAGTCGCCCTCTGCGAAAGCTGTTCCCGTATAATAGCCTCGCGTGCACATCCTCCTTGAAGTACTCATGAGCAGCGGGACTTGACTTTGCGTGAGCGTCCTGATAGTACCCTCACTATGCTCGATGTAAAGCTCACACACGAACGTGTTCGGTCCGAAGTACTTCGTAGCCGGCCCACAGTCAGGTATCGGATATATCCCAGGCTTCATATCCGGAACAACCAGGCCCAACGTGTCCAAGAACTTCTTGTCAAGCTCATTGTACCAACCCTCCTGCACGTAAATGTCCCCTATCTCTTCCCCAATGTCCCGCAAGTACTCGATGGTATCCAGAAACATGGCGAACTGCTCCATGGTCCTCTTCCGGCAATCGAAGTTGTCGCGCGTGAAACTGCCTGTCCCCAGACATACGGCTGTCTTGATCTGCCAGCCTGCGTCGGGTTTGAGGTGCGCCAGAGTGCGTCGCAAGCTTTGTCGCGCCTCGCTGCGTTTCCAGATCCTAGCCTTCACCCCATACTCCCGAGCTATGTCCTCCAGCGTCGCATCTTTGATAGAGAGTGGTTCGTGGGAAACGGTGGGTTTTGGCGCTGCTTTGCCATTCTTTTTGCGCGGCACGAACGTCCAGTCGTCGTCGGACATTGTGGATGGTGTGTAGACAGGTTCTGCGCGGATTATGGGTGTGTTGCGACACGAGTATCAGTGTTGGAGGGGAGCTTTTGGAAGACACGAGGTCTTGCATCACGAGCCAGCAAATGCCGAAAAGACCTTGGATTTCACCTGAGTTGCTTGCTACAGTATTGTCGCATTCGACTCTACTCACCTGGCACAAGAGTCTATCGTCGAAGTCTGTCGGATGCTCGAATCACTGGGCCAGTCTGTATGTTTCACCTTACATTGTCGGGCCATCGAAGAAGGCGTAGAACGCTTCTGGAATGCATCTTCGATGCACCCTAACCCTAACATGGCGATCTGGTGCTGCTAAAGTCTTAGCGGCGGCTGGGACTTCACTTAGTCCGGCCCCGTCATCTTCTGCTTCTTCTACATCGACTTTACATGCATATCCCAGTCGTGTCACGCACAATCGCTGCAATAACATATCCGACTATCGATTATCGATTTGTTTCCTTGACGATGACTACTCTGACAACGCAAAAGGAATTTATCATATCGCGTTCTGGATGACGGTCGAAGGATCAAACAGGAGGGTCAGCTGAATGGAACGGATGAAACGGCTGGCTTCTAATGCGTTTCGAGGAACAACCTCCCTTTCCCCTCCTATAATCCTCTTTCTTACGACACCGAAACGCCACCGAAGATCTTCCTCTCTCACCATGCATCCTTCCGCAATACCGCCTTGTGTAAAAATCTCTGCCCTCTAACGCTGGGGGGAAGTTTACCAGCCACTCGGACAACACGCGTAAAACAGCTATTTTGTTTTGGCCCTATCCCAATAACACCAGGACTCGCACGCCCCAACTCCTGGATCATCCCTGGTTCATCTACACTTGCATACGCAATGGCTGCGCTTTGCTCACTGCACCCACGAGGCGTCCTCTAAGGCGTAACACTCCCCAAACTGGTTCTCCATGCCTACGATGCTCCTTTTCGGGACTGCGCGGCCGCAATCCGCACGGCATGCGCATGGTCAACCCGGTCTCTAGATATCCGAGCGCGTTGCGATCTTGAAGCAACCGCGCGATTGGAGTCTTGTTGTGTCCAAGTAGTACGCACGTTTGTTCGTTCGTCCCTCGGAGTGCCAATTGAGGGTTCCAGGGCTGACAAGGTAGGTCACTTTGCGTCACGTTCCTTTTCTTTCTGAACGACGAATGTTTCCATGTCAACGGGCCGAAAGGTGGCAGGCGACACGCTCCCGTCTCTCTTATATCTATCGCGTTTCCTTGTCGTCTGTTGATTGCAGTTCCAAATCGCGAGCAATTCACTTACCATCGACTGTCGAAATTCACTGCTTCATCGACATCAACCTACAATGTCTTTTGAGACGCCTCATCGTGGGCAATCCGCGACGCCTGGCACAGGCGTACGACCCTCATTCGAGAGCGTTCATCCGAACATACCCGCACCAACACCTCTGTCTCCTGTTGCTCAATCAGTCGATCACAAAAGTAGCGGCCTTCGATCACCCAGCGTGGCGCAGCAAGAACAGGAAGACCCGGACCATTCACACGATCAACCTGAAAGACCTTCCCTCAATCGCAACCGATCCTCATGGCGATCTGGACGTACGCAAAGCTGGGGCGTTGATGACCATGAAGATCATCGCAACAAGAACATCGCAAAAAGCTATCGCGCTATCAACTCGCAGGACTTTGCCCCTCCTCCTGCTAGGTTCGCTCAATCAAAGGATTACGCGGATCCCTCTTACGATCATCGTTTCTCATACTACGATCACCCATACTACAACTATCCTTACCACGGCCCACCTCCGCCACACAACGGCCCGCCACCAACAGGCTCAATGCGCAATGGCCCACCACGCGCCAGCTGGAGGTCAAGTGCTACCACCGCTGCTCCACCTTCGCGCGCATCTCGAGTGCCAATCAAAGCAGCAAGCGCCGCCAGCGCCAACAGTCGTGCGGGCAGTCGTGCCCCAAGCCGTGTCGAAGATCCGTCCGAGAGTGAAAGCGAGGATGAGCAACAACAACAGCAGCCGCCCCAACAGGTGAGGGAGCAGCAGCAGCGTCCTTTGACGTGGGGTTACGACGATATGAGCCAGGTGACGGCCCTTCCGCAAACGCAAGAAGTCATCATGCGTCTTCCGTTCAGCGATTGGATGAATAGCGGTCTCAGAGCTCGTAAGTTCTTTACATTACTCTGAACCCAAAATGATAGACTAACATTTACATCAGACATGGTTTCGGCCCTGGCGGAGTTCGTCGGAACTGTCATGTTCCTCTTTTTCGCCTTCGCCGGCACCCAAGTCGCCAACATCAACGCCGACAACCCCACCGAAGCCGCAGCATCGACCACCGGCGGCTCCACCGGTTTCTCCCCCATTGTCCTCACCTACATCGCCCTGTCATTCGGCTTCAGTCTGATGGTGAATGTCTGGATCTTCTACCGTATCTCCGGCGGCCTATTCAACCCTGCTGTCACTCTGGGCATGGTAATGGTCAAATCTTTGACTTACACCCGCGGCTTCCTGCTCGTGTGCGCGCAGATCTTGGGTTCGATCGTTACCTCTCTAATCGTCAAAGCACTCTTCCCCGTCGACTTCAACGTCCGCACTACGCTTTCACCCGGCACGAGTTTGGTGCAGGGTGTTTTCATCGAAGGTCTCCTGACCGCCGAGCTGGTCTTTGCGATTTTCATGCTGGCCAAGGAGAAGCACCGCGCGACTTACCTTGCTCCCATCGGTATCGGTGTCGCCATGTTCGTCGCTGAGCTTGTGGGTGTTTACTACACGGGTGGATCTCTGAACCCTGCCCGCTCGCTTGGGCCGTGTGTTGTTACTGGTATTTGGGACAAGGAACATTGGATTTACTGGGTTGGTAAGTGGATTGCTTCTATCCCTTTTTTCTGTGTGTCGCTTTGAGGGATAATCATGCTGACCAACTTTCTCCAACAGGCCCTGGATGTGGTGCCATCGGCGCTGTCGGTTTCTACAACTTCATCAAGATGCTGGAGTACGAGATGGCGAATCCGGGCCAGGATTCAACTAGTGAGGGTAAGGCCGCGAGGGAGGCGAGTGCTCTCAAGGAGAAGAAGGATGAAGAGACTGCGGCGCTTGCTTGATGAGTTTGATTGGAGTTTGATGGGATTCTGTTAAGGAGTTTATGGGAGGTCATGTATGCGTACATGGACATTTGGGTAGGGTGGGCTGGAAAACATATATGTTCTGTAAGTAAATAGCGCTCGATAGATTACGTAAACGGGATGGCAAAATTATAAGAAATATCTGCAACCCACCAATTGGATACCTTGCTTTGATCATGATCGATTCAATTAGACTGAGGTCGCAGTATCGTGGCTACCGTATCGGCCTCCTTGCAGTGGACAAATTCATCAAGTGATTGGCAAAAGCATCGCGTGGGATCAGCAACACGGGGATCGTTACCATATGCTCTGCGGGTCTGACCAGCGACCTGGAGCCAGGAATGCGCAACGCTGGAGGAGTGATTGGAAAATTGACCCGCCATTGGCAACTGTTTGGATTCAAGGAGTTTGTGGAGGGGACGGATGACCATTGTGCTTTCCTTTATCATCGCATGTGTGATGAAAGGCCGAACATGGCCACGGTCTCGCCGCACCTGTTCACATCAAACTTAACAGAGACCTATGTAACTCCCTGGGTTCACCTGGCGGCAACCTCCGTACAATGGTTGATCTCTATTAACTGGTCATCTTTCTCAATCATCATAGTCCAATCCCATCTTATTCTGGCCATTGAATAATAGCGCAGAAATCAAGAATCTGGGCTATAATATGTGATTGCCACGATCATCTAAGTGTCCCGGTGCACGTTCCGATGCATCAAATAGAGATATGCCGAGTTTGGGAAGACTGCCTGAGCATTTCAGCGAGGTCATGTCGGTCGTCACGGGAATGGCTTCGGTCTTCTGCGTTGTAAAGGGAGGCAACCTATCGGGATCTACGA
>Ga0265797_10010837_pt1 | contig 11529 bp, 7 predicted proteins | sample P2T30metagenome_FD_192433 | JGI IMG/M metagenome (GOLD analysis project Ga0265797, IMG submission 192433) | Plant litter microbial communities from East Loma Ridge, Irvine, California - P2 T30 | ecosystem: Environmental > Terrestrial > Plant litter > Unclassified | place: USA: California... | reverse complement strand
AGCGAGGAGGTCTAGGATGTGGGTGGATGATGGGTATGTGACTTGAGAATTTGTCTTTCTCGGGTCGCTATTTACCTATCTCTGCTCTAATCCCACGTCCTTTTTGCTACTTGCTTTCGTCGAGGTATGAGTAGATTCCTCGTCGCGACACGAGTTAGCTCTTTTCTCCCCACGCCATCACACAGCCACAGTGGGAACAATGACAATGCCGTGCCATCCCAAGCCGGCCAATCAAGGTACAGTGAAAGATGCCCGGGGCATTGACACGGAGGAATAAGTCAGGATTAGCGTCATCAATAACTTACGCATTAATTTCATTTCTTCTGTCTATAGTTAACGTATTCAATCATCGCGTGGGTCACATCATTGCGTGGGTCAAAAATGCTTAGTGACTCTCTTTTCTTAATAACTTCTCTAATATTGAACTTTTTCGATGATTTTTTTAACGTACTTAGAGTCCTAGATAAGACCTTTGCAGACGTATAGGAATTACTTAATTGGGCCTAGTATTGCTAAAGTTATTAGCTAGCAAAGATAGGATTATCGCTTAAGCTTTAATCCCTGTCTCACGTGCTAGACTATAGCAATGTATTCTAGTTATAACTTTTTTTAAACCCATACAAAGCATATTTATATAGCTTGTATTATAGCGGCCTGTGATTGAAGAATATCTATGGCTCTTCCAACATCAACGCAGAACGTGTCACAAAAATGGAAATCGAGCATGTAAAAACTTCTAGAACAGTGCATGATATTGTGCGTGATAATGTCATTTCATATGCATATGTGAGTGTAAAAGGGCGAAACATGAAGTCGTCATAAACCCCAGCATAAAAACGCCAATAACCGTAGGGTACCTTGGTATCCGTCTCTCATTTCCCAGTAGCCTTGCCCTGAACCCAAATGAGAAATGTGTAAATACATAACACGGCTAACCATGTCCGTGTGCCTATGTCCTTGCGACGCCAAAATTGAACACAGATCCTGAGCCATCACCTACACTTAAGCGAAGAAGGTGTCTGGCAGACAGGTAAGGAGAGCGAAAGCGCCCGCAGCACCAACTGCTCCGTAGCTGAAATAAGCCGCGGTGTTACCGAGCTTCTTGAGAAGGGAGCGTGGCTGCTTCTTCGGTCGTTGAGCGATGATGGCTGCGGCTTGAGCTGCTGCGGCCTCGACGGCGGCGTCGGCCATGGACACATCTTCGCCAGGTGCGACAACGACATGTGTACCTGCCTCTGGCATATCCTTCGAGTTAAGAACGTCTGCCTTTCGCTTCAACTCGTTGTCCGAAGGCGGTGTGGGTGGCTGCTCTTCAACAATCTCCGTGATAGATACCTTCGTCCTACGACCGGGAGGTGGTGTGGACGAGACGACATCAGAGATTGGCATCGATGGAGGCGTCTGGAGTCGATTGCTATCGATGTTGCTGTGAGGGAAGTCGATTGAGGATGAGCCGAATAGTGAGGTGGCAGGCTCTGCTTCCTTGCTTGACGTGACTGACGCAGGCGCAGGGCTGAAGAGAGACGGGCGATCACCGTGGTTCGTCCCGAGATAGTCAGAGAATGTAGAGGGCTCGTTGTTGGACCAATTCATTGTCTGTGGGCGAGATTCTTGGACACGGTTGTAGAGGCGGAAGGTGGATGGTCGGGGTGGGAATGGAGGAGGGAACGTGCTGTTGAACACGCTGGTGTCTACGGCCTCCTTGAACATACTCATTGATGGGAGCTCGGAGTGTTCGTGTGACTGCATCGAGCTGTAAGAGGTACTTGATTCCCGGATGGCCCATTGCGGGAGGCTTTGGGGAGTGTTGTGGCTGAGCGTCGGCAGGTCTACGGGTGCAGGCGCGGGTGCAGGTGCAGACTGCGAGTAAACAGGCTCGATGGCGGCCTCCAGTTCAGCCTCCAGCTCAGCCTCAGCTGCCGCCTCGCTGTCTTCAACTTCAGGAACATCAAAGTCCGAGTTATAGTCAACCTCCAATTCGTCCACGTTTGACTCTTGGCCGTCAGAGTCCTGCTCTAAGTCGCTGTCATGGTAGCCGCTGGGGTAGTCACCAAGGCTCTCCTCATCGTCGTCGGAGCTTGGCTGGCCGTAGGCCTCGTCCAGGCTACTAGTAGGCTGACCTTCTCTGGCGTCCTCAGCGACGAAGCCTTGCTCGAACATGGTCGTCTCCGCCTGGTCGTTGTCTGACATGTCGGATTCGGAGTCTGAGTCGTGAATTGTAAGCGGCTGATTTGCCGAACCTCGACGGGGTAGAGTACCAGCTACTTCTTCGCCATCGCTGTCTGGCACTTGGAAGCCGTGCGAATAGAGCGCCGGCGGAGGCATGAGGCGTGCCTCGAATATGTATTTGCGAGCGATGTAGTACTCTAGAAGAACACAATGTTAGCACGAGACAGTATGGGATGGGTGTTGGTAAAGTTACGGTAGTGCGTACCCTCGTTGCGATTCACGTCAACGCCAAACGTAAGCTCATCACCCGAGGACAGCTGCTTCGGGATGCCAGCCACCAGTCGTTCTCCGTTGACGAAGGTGCCGTGCATAGATTTGACGTCGGTGATGGATATCTGAGGGGCGGCGTCCCCTCCACTCGCTGAGAGCACGGCGTGTTCCCGCGAGATGACGGGGCTGTCAATGAAGGCGTTGTTTTCGGCGGGCAGCAGGGCAGCCTTGGTGGTATTGCGAGATGACCGGCCGATGGGGAAAGTGCTGCCCAGCGGAAGGTTGAAGCGGCGAGACTGGACGTCCTCGGGGTCATACTGCTCCAGGTCCCGCAGCTCGACTTGGTAGACTGCGCAGCTGTTAGCATGGGCTGAAGTTATACGCGGTGCCCCGTATGATGACTGACCTGCAGGCATTTTGGCGAGTAACTAAGCGGAGAAGTCGACAGGTGAGGTAAGGTAGAAGAGGAAGAGAGCGTGAGACGTGGTCGTCGAGGTCGAGGTCACGATGCCTGGGCACTAGTGGGGCGGCAGACTGCGGGGACGAGTAGTGTACCGTAAGTGAGGAAGGAGCGGTTGTGTGCACAAACGCTGCGAGGAAGGTGTGGAATAGAGAGAGAGACAGAGAGTCGAGTAGGCTGAGGCGCTCGGTGTATGAGCAGTCAGTCCGCCGTGGGCGGGGCAGAGAGGGTGTGAGCGTAGATCGAGCTGTCGTCGCGGCTGCCTTCCCCATGCGTCCGTGCACTGTGCTCTACCAGTCGCCGTATCGCCGCAGTGACTATCCGGGGTGAATGTCGCTGCGAGTAAAAGGCGTGTGTCGCTCCTGTACAGTATTGAAGGTGCTCAAGACACGGTTGAATGCCGACAGATCTCCCAGACACGGTGCATGTAGCTGCGTCTCTCTCACGCGGACCTTCACTGCGGTGCTATCAGCTTATCGGACTGCATTAGCGGCCCACCCCAGCTTAGTCCCACCATGAGCTGCGCCGGGAAGTGGATAAGTGGGCCCCCACCAAAATCTTTCACCCACAGCAACTGCAGCAGACGCCAGTAAATGATGCGCCGTTGAAAATGACTCACGGCGCAACCACCATGCACGCAACATCTGAAGACTTCCGGTAGCACGACCCACGCATACAGCTCCTACGAGCACCAAACCACCACAATGGAGGCGCCTCGCACGGCCAAGCAGCAGGTGGTCGACCGCATCCCCGCGCGCATCAAGCACATCCAGTTCGGCATCTACTCCAACCAGGACATCGTCAACCAGGCCGTCCTCGAGGTGTCCGACCGCAATGTCTACGACATCGCCCCCGCCGCCGACAACTCGCGTACCATCACCGCCAACGGGCCCATGGACACGCACATGGGCATCTCGAGCAAGGCGGGCGTGTGCGGCACCTGCGCGGAGAAGCTGGACAAGTGCAACGGCCACTTCGGCCACATCAAGCTGGCGCTGCCGGCCTTCCACGTCGGCTACCTGAAGCACATCATCGAGGTGCTGAACTGCATCTGCAAGGACTGCTCGCGCGTATTGCTGGACGAGGTCGAGCGCCGCCGCTACCTGCGGAGCATGCGCCGCCCCGACATGGACACACTGCGGAGGAGTGCCGTGTCCAAGAAGGTGCTCGAGGACTGCCGCAAGAAGAAAACGTGTCCGTACTGTGACGCCCTGCAGGGCACCGTGCGAAAGGTGCCTGGCCACCCGCTCAAGATCATCCACAACCGCTACGACGCCTTCAACCGCTCCACCGCCAAGACGAAGAAGCCGCCCGCGGGCAAAGTCGAGTTCGACCTCTCCTTCGACACGGCCAAGTCTGCGAACCCGGACCTGGACAAGCATCTGAAGAAGGCCGTGGACGACATGCACCCGCTGCGTGCCCTAAATCTGTTCAAGAAGATTTCACCCGAGGACTGCGAGCTGCTGGCCATGATTCCGGAGGATGCGCGCCCCGAGATGCTGATCTGGGAGTACATGCCCGTGCCGCCCGTGGCTCTTCGCCCGTCCGTCATGCAGGAAGGCGGAGCTACCGAGGACGACATCACCAACAAGATCGGCGACATCTGCCAGATCAGCAGCATCATCCGGGCGGGGCTCGCGCGAGGCTTTCCTCTCCAGATCCTGATGGAGCAGTGGGACTTCTTGCAGCTGCAGATCGCCATGTACATCAACAGCGATGCGCCTGGTCTCAAGCAGCAGGGCCTCCAGAAGACGATGCGCGGCTTCTCCCAGAGACTGAAGGGCAAAGGCGGTCGGTTTCGTCAGAATCTGTCTGGAAAGCGTGTCGACTTCTCCGGCCGTACCGTCATCGGTCCAGATCCCAACCTCAGCATTGACGAGGTTGCGGTACCCCAGCGTGTGGCGATGATCTTGACCTACCCCGAAAAAGTGACGAGGTACAACAAGGAAAAGTTGCAGAGACTAGTGCGCAACGGACCTTACAAGTATCCGGGTGCAAATTACATTTACAAAAACCTAGGCCCAAATCAGGATCCTCGTAAGATTTCTTTGACAGCAATGACACGCAATGATCCCCAGAGAGAGAAGCTCGCGAGGCCCGCTGGTGAATTGAAGTTTGGCGATGTCGTCGAACGCCATATCGAAGACGGCGACATTGTGCTTTTCAATCGACAGCCATCTCTTCACAAGCTCAGTATCCTCAGCCATAGAGCCAAGATACGCCCCTGGAGGACTTTTCGGCTGAATGAGTGCGTCTGCAATCCGTACAACGCTGACTTTGACGGCGACGAAATGAACCTACACGTGCCACAAACAGAGGAAGCACGAACAGAAGCGACCGAGCTAATGGGAGTCAAATATAACCTTGCCACACCCAAGAACGGAACGCCAATCATCGCCGCAATCCAAGATTTTATCACAGCCGCTTACATTCTGAGCAACAAGAGCAACTTTTACGACCGACACACATTCTGCCAGATTGTCAACTACATGTTTTGCGGAGAGGGGGCGTTCAATCCCGACACTGGAAAATATGAAGCCATTGAGATACCACAGCCCGTGATCTGGAAGCCGCAAGCACTCTGGACGGGCAAACAAGTCTTCAACCTGCTCATGCGGCCCAACAAGTCGTCCAGGGTGCTTGTGAATCTCGATGCAGCTTGCAAGCAGTTCAAGCCTGTTGCCGGTCGTACGCACGATCTCGATGAGAACGACGCTTACCTTGTGATCCGGAATTCAGAAGTCATGTGCGGTGTCATGGACAAGAACACCGTCGGCGATGGCAAGAAGGAGTCTGTCTTCTATGTCATGATGCGAGACTTCGGACCCGAACACGCAGTGCAGGGTATGAATCGCCTCTCCCGGCTTTCTGCGCGCTGGTTGACAAACAATGGCTTTTCCCTCGGTATCAGCGACGTCACTCCTGGCTTTATCTTGAACGAAAAGAAACAAGCACTAGTACAAGAGGCGTACGCAAAGTGCGACAAACTCATCAAGGATTACAAGGAAGGCAAGCTGGAGCGTGCTGCCGGATGTGATCAAGAACAGACCATGGAGGTTTTGATTGGTGGTATCCTGTCTGGCGTACGTCAAGCTGCCGGTGACATTTGTTTCGAAGAGTTGAGCAGATGGAATGCTCCACTGTTGATGGCAAAGTGTGGGTCTAAAGGCTCTAACATCAACGTCTCTCAAATGGTGGCTTCCGTCGGACAGCAGATGATTGGAGGAGCGCGTGTCGCAGATGGCTTCCATCACCGAACCCTTCCTCATTTCCCGAAGGCTGCCCGCCAGCCAGCCTCCAAAGGTTTTGTCAGTAACAGTTTCTTCTCAGGCCTGACTCCTACTGAATTCATCTTCCACGCCATGAGTGGTCGTGAGGGTCTGGTAGATACCGCTGTCAAGACTGCTGAGACGGGTTACATGAGTCGTCGTCTGATGAAATCGTTGGAGGATCTATCAGCTCAGTACGACGATACTGTTCGTAACTCATCAGGAACCGTGGTACAATTTCAGTACGGCGACGACAACCTCGATCCGGTGGATATGGAGGCTAAAGCGCAGCCTGTGGAATTCGGACGAACGTTCGGTCACGCGGTGACATCGACCTGGGACAATGACGAGCCCGGCCTTAGCCCGGAAGAAGTTCGACGCCATACCAAGACCAGGCTGAACTCTGAGCGCAACAAGCACCCTCGCTATAAGCTCGATGGCATCACCAAACTCGAATACGACGATATGCGCGACAGCAGCATTGACCAAAAAGAGTCAGTACGAGACTTCTTGACCGCAGTGGAAGGTTACATTTTTGAGAAAGCATCGAAGCTTGAGACCACACTGGTACATCTGGACGTGAAGCGACTCGGGATCAAGGAAGAGCCGTCAGAGAAAAAGATTGATCTGTACAGCCTGGCAGACGGTATTGCAAAGATTTCGCAACGCGCGCTGGACACTTTCATCAAACTATGTCTTGAGAAGTATGCTCGTTCGCGTGTTCAGCCGGGCCATGCAGTGGGTGCTATCGGTGCTCAGTCCATTGGTGAGCCTGGTACGCAGATGACGCTGAAGACTTTCCATTTCGCCGGTGTCGCTGGTATGTCCATCACGCAGGGTGTTCCCCGTATCAAGGAGATCATCAACGCCTCTACTACCATCTCAACGCCCGTCATCACCTGCGAACTCTCCAACAAGCTCAGCGAGTCGGCTGCTCGTATCGTCAAGGCACGTATCGAGAAGACATACCTGCGCGATGTTATCTCCTACGTCGAGGACGTTTGGCACCCCAACGGCGCCTACATCGCCATGCGCATCGACTGGGACACCGTCAACGCCCTCCACGTCGACATCACGCCCCACGAGATCGTACAGGCCATCAACAAGCACAAGCCCCTCAAGTGGGGCAAAGCCGGCACCAAAGTCCGCATCTCCTCCTCCCTCATCCGCGTCGAAGTTCCCGACCCGTACGGCGCGAAGAAGCGTCCTGTCAAAACTACCAAGAACCAGAAAGAATTCTTCGAGCGTGTTCAGCATATCAAGGCCCTCATCCCAGACGTCGTCATCAAAGGCTACCCAGACTGCACGCGCGCCATCATCAAGAAGGAAACCAAGCCCAACGCCGCTGGTCTCTATGAATGCGAGCTTCTCGTTGAGGGCTACGGTCTGCGCGACTGTCTCACAACTCCTGGCATCGAGCCGTACAACACCATGTCCAACAACGTCATGGAAGTGCGCACCGTGCTCGGCATCGAAGCCGCACGCAGAACCATTATGCGCGAAATCAACTCTGTCATGGGCAACATGGACATCGACCCTCGACACATGGCGCTGCTCGCCGACGTCATGACGTTCAAGGGCGACGTGTACGGCATCACGCGTTTCGGCCTGCAGAAGACGCGCGACTCAGTCCTGCAGCTTGCGAGTTTTGAAAAGACTCCCGATCACTTGTTTGAGGCGGCGGCGCGCGGCAAGACGGATACAATTGATGGAGTCAGCGAGAGTATTATTATGGGCCAGAGCATGAAGCTGGGTACCGGGGCGTTGCAGGTTATTCGCCCGATGGATCTGGAGGAGAAGCATTTCGTGGTGCAGAGGACGATGTTTGAGGACGGGTGGGATGCTTTGTAGATGGTTGGGTGTGGACTGTGGTGGTGGAGGAGGATGCATGGGAAGGCGTTTTGTGGGCATGTGCTGGCGCGAATTTGCATAGCGATGGATTTGACGTAACTATATATTACTTGGAGCAAAATGATCAGAAGCAAAAGATTGACACTTCACATGTTCTACGATGCGGTTCTGTGCGTGATGACTTGTTATGGGAGATCTGAGTGATGACTTGTTATGGGAGATCTGAGTGATGACTTGTTATGGGAGATCTGAGTGTGTGACACCCGTGTTGTGCAAGGGTCGTGGAAGACACCATTTCCGAGTGTGTCTAGCGCGCGGGCTAACAACGCTTCTCTTCAGACGACATGACTGCACTGCTACTCCATCCCATCATCATCATCAATGTTCGTTGCGCGGCTATCATAGCAACGGAATTCAGATGGCGTAGAGTGAGATAGGTGAGATAGTGAGGTTTGTAAGACGCTGGCCGTGGTCAGGCAAGGCGGTGTCTTTGAGGACGCAAATGAAGCGGTGTGGTAAGATAACAACCTTGAATGGATTTGTTCCCTTGATCTCCTCTCAAGTCATTTCGTTCAGACACATACGCCGTCTTTTTCAAGGTAGCGACGGTATCCTATCTCTTTTTTTCACATTGAACAATTGGATTGATCTCGACTTTACTTTACTTTCTGGCCCACGTCTCTTACCTACTGCCTCTGTCATCAAAATCGTCTCCTCTCACAAGTAAGAGCTTCGCATACAGATAGAGCATCTTGGCTCATGAAACTCTCAGTGTGGCACCAACCTCTAGACAAACGTACTCTCGTCTTCACAGTCCCGCTATCGCACTCTCGCGCTTGCTGGCTACGTACCGACGCGCTCGACCCATACTTGTGTGCGATCGCGCGACATCTACGATATACTTACATATCACTTTCACGTTACGGCTGCCTTGTCTGCAAAATGCGGGGTCGCGGGGAGAGGTGAAGGCGCGCAGCCTCCGCATGTGCTAGCGCGGTCAAGACTTTTGATCATACCGGTACCACTCGAATATGGGTAGAGTATATAAACAGAAGGTTTGCAAGTAACTCATATTGACCAACAACAACCGCGTCTTGATCAAGGTCAGTATTACCCCATCCTCCTCTTTCATAAGAACACATTAAGTATCTCCAGTCCGGGCTCGGAAATTCGACCCCTCCTTTAACCACACATGTTGACAACGTGCGCACTGAGTCTCTGTTGTGGTTACACATATCGAGAATCTTTTTTTGCTCTTTCTCAATCACCTTTTGGCTCCGTTCTCTCACTCGCGCAGCCCGCCTATGCCCGCTTGCCTATCACTCTTCCGAGACTTGTTGCTTCCATCTACGGTTCTGCTTGTGCCGCTAACAATCGTTTGCGCTGTTCACCAGAAACGTTAAAACCCAGCTGTTTTCCACCCCCACCATTCAACTATCTAATTGGCCTCGCTTTCGACACGACCTTCTTTTTGCATCTCCTTCTTGAGGTCATCCTCGACTCTCGCCAACATGTCAATGTTCGCTAGTGATCTCCCCGCCGATGACGAGGCTGCTCTCCAGCGCCTCCTCGATCGCAAGCTCAAGGGCGTCCCCAAGAAGATCCGTGAGCAGCAGGATCTTACGCTGCGCGCGATACTCACAGCGTACAATCCTGTCATGCCTTTCGACCCGTAAGTAGTTTCACCGGTTTTACAGCGCTGCAAAGTTCCACCCTGTTCCGAGCATTATGCCAGTCGCGTTGTTCTGGTCTGTCGACATCAGTATATGTGTACTGCCCATCTTCCATCGTGCAAGTTGATTGGGATAGACAGATCATTACATTGGCTATAAGGTGATAATCGGAAGTACACGTAGTTACATACTTAGTCGCACCCCAGACACAGACACGCTCTTCCCTGCCACCTTCGCTGACCAGCTTCAGTATCGCGGCACCATCATGAGTTATGCCAGTGCTAACCCTCCCACCCCGTTCTCGCACTGGGCACCCGCGATGATTCTTGCATACTTTACCTCCAACGTCGACAAGAACCGCAACCTCAGCATGGCCTTCGAGCAGACCCGCGCCCGCGTCTACGAGATCTACGGCTACTTCAACAAACACCGCGTCCACGCACATCTAGTCGACAAAGCCTACCTCACATCGGTCCTCGAGTACCAGAAATTTCCCGGCGTCTTTGATCCATATCGTCCGGTCCAGTTCCAGGTGGAGTTCGTCAAAGCGGTGCGCGATAATCCAGAGGCCTTCATCATACGCAACAAGGTGCAGAACAGCAAGCTCCTCGACTCCTCCAAGAAAGTAATGCACGAGCTGCGCAACAACCAAAACAGCTTAAACAACATGCATCCTGTCCGCCGCGCGGCTCTCGACTTCTTGTTTCCTGCTCCACCACCGTCAGCTCCTCGGTCGGAGCCGTCCAAGCCTTGGCAGCGCGGCAAGGCCCGGGGCAAAGGCACTGTGAACAAACAGATGGACACAACAGCTCTTGATCCAGCTCATCGGAAGTCTGGCAGCGCCAAGATGACGTACAACTACCTACCCTTCCGTGAGCGCGCCATGGACAACATCCTCCTCACTGGCTTGGTCCATGACATGCCAGGTGTGCACACAGGCGAGACTCTGTCTACCATCGAGGAAGCTTCTGTCTTCGATGGCGCTAGCATGTCAGAGGCTCTCGATGGTCTTTCCGATCGCACTGACGCCGACGGTGATGCAGTCATGGGTGAGGACGGGGACGAGATGGAAGAAGAGGTGGATGAGCTGATCATTGCTGCTACGGACGTCGACGACGACGATGGCTTCTTCATTGACTTCCTTCCCGCCTATTTCAAGGAGACCTAGTGTCTGAGTTGGGACCCTTGACGTTGTATAGGGTAGTCACTGACGGGGATTGCATGATGCTAGAAACATGATCGGTACACGGACGATTTCAGTCATTGGTCACGCGACTAGAGCCCTCACGGTAATAGCAGCTACTAGCATGCCTGCGTGCCAAGATGCCTTAAATATGTACTGCGATGGTGATGTCGTGATTTTGTTCGTCGCTGCTGGTGACGTTGACATCATGTTTGCTTTCCGCAATCAGGAGTATGATGAGGCTAACGACGACGATATTTGAGGTAGCCTCCCTTGGCTCAGACACACTATGGTAGGTAAAAGGTGGTGGCATTATATAACCTGGAGTCATACGTGTATGCAGGGCATGAAAATGGACCAGGACAGCATATGTGAGCTTCTCCAAAACTTGCAATGGCGTTACAACTATACCCCCATAAAATCCTCTTTGTAGCAGCTTTAGTTCGCCATTAGCTGTGAGAGCTTTGTTGAATGCTGTAGTATCTTGGTCTGGCGCAATTTTGGACTATTTGTGTGATGCCTTGGGCTTAAGACGTGAGCGTTTGCAGGTATGCAAGGGCTGCAGACTCCCGTTTGTCACGCGCAGCTACACCCACCAATACCTATCTACGCAAACTCTTTTCCACGACCGCTCAAGCTGACTCAATGCCCTCC
>Ga0265797_10010836_pt1 | contig 11529 bp, 7 predicted proteins | sample P2T30metagenome_FD_192433 | JGI IMG/M metagenome (GOLD analysis project Ga0265797, IMG submission 192433) | Plant litter microbial communities from East Loma Ridge, Irvine, California - P2 T30 | ecosystem: Environmental > Terrestrial > Plant litter > Unclassified | place: USA: California... | reverse complement strand
CCGACCAGGAAGCCGATCGCATAGATCAGGCCGTCGAAGCCGTCCAGGAACACGGCGGCGGAAATGCCGAGGAAGGAAGCGGCCGACATGAAGTCGCCGGCAATGGCGAGGCCATTCTGGAAGCCGGTGATGCCGCCGCCGGCGGTGTAGAAGTCCGAGGCCGAGCGGGTGCGCTTGGCGGCCCACTTGGTGATGAACAGGGTCAGCAGCACGAAGATCGCGAACATGCTGATCGCGGTCCAGTTGGTCGGCTGCTTGGTGGCTTGCCCGAGGTCGGGCGCGGCCAGGGCGCTGCCGGCCAGGGCCAGCAGGGCGAAGGCGGCAGCCAGGTAGGAAAAGATGCGGGTGGTCTTGGTCATGCGCGTACCTTGATCGGCTGGGTCACGTGGGCTTCGGCGGCCACCGGTTGGGCGGCGGCGGCGTTCTTGTGGATGGCGTCGGTGAGCGCGTCGAATTCACGGTTGGCGCGGCGCACGTAGATGGCGGTGACGGCGACGGTGAACAGGATCACGAACAGGCCCAGGGGTACGCCCCAGGACATGACGCCGCTGCCGATCTTGGAGGCCATGAAGGCCTTGTCCCAGGCATTGAGCGCGGTGAAGCCGTAGTAGACGATCATGACGGCGAGGGCCAGCAGCCAGCCGTAGCGCGAACGCGTCCGGACGAGTTTCTGGTAGTTGGGGTCGTTCTTGACCACCTGTACGAGGTCTGCTTCCAATTTTGTCTCCATTCATTTTATTAATGCCAGTACAACCGGCTGATTCGATCCTAAGGGCCGCCCCTTACCCGATTCTTACGGCATGACCCTAAATACATGTTTACGGGTGTTTCAAGTGAAACATCGCGCAATGAAATGCACTACACTTGAAACATGCCTTTTCCCAACCGCCCTGCCCTCGATGCCGCCAAGCCGGTGATCTGGACCGTGTCCGTGTCCCGCCTGTCCGACCTGTTCCGCGACATCACCCTCGAATACGACCACCTGGCCCAGATCGAGCCGCTGCATCTCGGCTTCGACGAAGCCGCGCGCCATATCCGCGAGCGCATGGCCAGCGAGCATTGCGATGTCGTCATTGCGGCCGGTTCGAATGGCGCCTATTTAAAAAGCCGGGTCTCCGTGCCGGTGGTGGTGGCCCAGGCCAGTGGCTTCGATTTCATGCAGGCGCTGGCGCGGGCGCGCCGGCTGTCATCGCGCATCGGCGTGATCCAGTACCAGCGCCCGCTGCCGGAACTGGCCGAGTTCGCGGCCACTTTCGGCCTGGTGATCGAGCAGCGCACTTACGTGACCGAGGAAGATGCGCGCGCCAGCATCGACGAATTGAAAGCCGGCGGGATCGAGGTCATCGTCGGCGCCGGCCTGATTACCGACCTGGCCGAGGAAGCCGGCCTGAAGGCGGTGTTCGTGTATTCGGCGGCCTCGATCCGGCGCGCCTTCGACGATGCGCTCGAGCTTGCTCGCCTGACCCAGCTGGAAGCGGGCCGCGGCCGGCGGCCGGTGGTCTCCGACACCCGGCGCGCCCGGCGCGGCCTGAACGACCTGCGCGGCGAGTCGGAAGCGATGGAACGTCTGCGCCAGAGCGTGGTGCTGTACGCGCGTTCGCCGGCCACGGTGCTGATCCAGGGCGAGACCGGCAGCGGCAAGGAACTGGTGGCGCAGGCGATCCACCGCGAGAGCCCGCGCCGCGGCGCCAACCGCCCTTTCGTCGCCGTGAATTGCGGTGCCATCGCCGAGTCGCTGCTGGAATCCGAGCTGTTCGGCCATGAGGAAGGCGCCTTTACCGGGGCGCGTCGCGGCGGCCATGCCGGCCTGTTCGAGGCGGCGAATGGCGGCACCCTGTTCCTGGATGAAATCGGCGAGATGCCGCTCGCGCTGCAGACGCGCCTGCTGCGCGTGCTCGAGGAGCGCGAGGTGATGCGGGTGGGCGGCACGCGGCCGGTGCCGATCGAGGTGCGCGTGATCAGCGCCACCCATTGCGACCTGGAAGCACGCGTGCGCGAAGGACGTTTCCGCGCCGATCTGTTCTACCGGCTGGCGGTGCTGCGCCTGGCCCTGCCGCCGCTGCGGGCGCGCCTGGAAGACATTGCGCCGCTGGCCGAGTGGTCGCTCAAGCATGCGCTGGCGGCGCTGGATGCGCGGCCTCATCCGAACCTGGCGGCCGAGATCGCGGCCTGCGCGCCGCTGCTGGGAGCGTATGGCTGGCCGGGCAATGTGCGCGAGCTGCGCAACCTGATGGAGCGGCTGGCGCTGTTCCTGGCGGCCGAGCCGCTGCAGGCGTTGACGCCGAGTTTCTTGCTGGCGATTGCACCGGAGCTTGCGCGGGTTGCTGTTCCCTCCCCTTCGCCGGTGGCGGTGCCGATGACGGTGCCGCTGCGTGAAAGCGCAGCCGAGGTGCTGGCACGCTTTGGCGGTCAGCGCGATGCCGCAGCGCGTCATCTCGGCATCAGCCGTACGACCTTATGGCGTCGTTTAAAGGATGAGAATTAGCCCTCAGGAATTTGCCCGTCCATAAAACAATACGGACTCGGGCGTTTTGTTCTTGCCCAAACACCGGCGCCGAAATGCGGCGTATGATGCCTTTTTTATACGGCCTGGCACCCGCTCGTGCCAGCTTTCCAAGGCGGCGCCCACGAAGCGTCGCGTAGTCCGGAGGCATCATGCAAGACGCGCGCAGTAACGCACACGCTGGTCCATCGGCGGCGATCTTTTCGCTGATCGGCAACACCCCGCTGGTCGAAGTCACCCGCATCGACACCGGTCCCTGCCAGCTCTTTCTCAAGCTCGAATCCCAGAATCCCGGCGGCTCCATCAAGGACCGCATCGGCCGCGCCATGATCGAAGCGGCCGAGCTCGATGGCCGCCTGCAGCCGGGCGGCACCGTGGTCGAAGCCACCGCCGGGAATACCGGGCTCGGGCTGGCGCTGGTGGCGCGCATCAAAGGCTACCGCGTGGTGCTGGTGGTGCCGGACAAGATGGCGGCCGAAAAAGTGCTGCACCTGAAGGCGCTCGGCGCCGAGATCCACCTGACCCGCTCCGATGTCGGCAAAGGCCATCCCGAGTACTACCAGGATTACGCGGCGCGGCTGGCGAAGGAGATTCCCGGCGCCTGGTTTGCCGACCAGTTCAACAACCCGGACAACCCGCGCGCCCACGAAACCACGACCGGCCCCGAAATCTGGGAACAGATGCGCCACGAGATCGATGCCATCGTGGTCGGCGTCGGTTCGTCCGGCACCCTGAGCGGCCTGTCGCGCTACTTCGCGCAGGTGCAGCCGGGCCTGGAATTCGTGCTGGCCGATCCGCAGGGCTCGATCCTGGCCGACTACATCAAGACCGGCAAGCTGTCCGATGTGTCGGGCTCGTGGGCGGTCGAAGGCATCGGCGAAGACTTCATTCCGGCGATTGCCGATTTGTCGCGCGTAAAAACCGCGTATTCGATCAGCGACGAGGACAGTTTCAACACTGCGCGCGAACTGCTGCGCCGCGAAGGCATCCTGGCCGGCTCCTCGACCGGCACCCTGCTGGCCGCCGCCCTGCGCTACTGCCGCGCCCAGACCACGCCAAAGCGCGTCGTCACCTTCGTGTGCGATACCGGCACGCGCTATCTGACCAAGGTCTACAGCGATGGCTGGATGGTCGACCAGGGCTTGCTGCAGCGTCCGAAACTGGGCGATCTGCGCGACCTGATCGGACGCCGCTTCGACGATGGCGAAGTGGTGACGGTGGCGCCGTCCGACACCCTGCTGACCGCCTTCAACCGCATGCGCAGCGCCGACCTGGCGCAGTTGCCGGTGGTCGAACACGGCAAGCTGGTCGGGCTGATCGACGAGTCGGATTTGCTCCTGCACGTAACCAGCGAACGCGAGCGCTTCGGCGCACCCGTCTCGGATACCATGACCACCGAATTGAAAACGCTGGCGCCGTCGGCGCGCATGCGCGAACTGCGCGAAATCCTCGACCGCGGCCTGACTGCTGTGATTGCCGAGGGCGATCATTTCTATGGCTTGATCACGCGCTTCGATCTTCTCAACCACCTGCGCCGCACCCTCACCTGATCTGACATGACCGACGATACCAAGCAAAAACGCCGCCTGGCCACCCGCGTGATCCATGGCGGCCAGGCGCCCGACCCGGCCACCGGCGCGGTGATGCCGCCGATCTACGCCACCTCGACCTTTGCCCAGGAAAGCCCGGGCGTGCACAAGGGCCTCGACTACGGCCGTTCGCACAACCCGACGCGCTGGGCGCTGGAACGCTGCGTGGCCGACATCGAAAGCGGCGGCGCGGCCTTTGCCTTCGCCTCCGGCCTGGCGGCCATCGCCGCGGTGCTGGAACTGCTGCCGGCCGGTTCCCACATCGTCGCCGGCGACGACATGTACGGCGGCACCTTCCGCCTGTTCGAGCGCGTGCGCCGCCTCAGCGCCGGCCACGAATTCAGCTACGTCGACCTGACCGATCCGCTGGCGCTGGCCGGCGCCCTGCGGCCGGAAACGAAGATGGTGTGGGTAGAGACCCCGACCAACCCGATGCTGAAGCTGGCCGACCTGCGCGCCATCGCCGAAGAGTGCCGCGGACGCGGCATCGTCACGGTGTGCGACAACACCTTCGCCAGCCCGGTCAACCAGCGTCCGCTGGAACTCGGCATCGACATCGTCGTGCACTCGACCACCAAGTACATGAACGGGCACTCGGACGTGATCGGCGGCGTGGCCGTGGTCGGTACCGAAGCACGCCATCAAGCGCTGCGCGAGCGTCTCGGCTTCATCCAGAATGCGGTGGGGGCGATCCAGGGGCCCTTCGACAGCTTCCTGGTGCTGCGCGGGATCAAGACGCTGGCCTTGCGGGTCGAGCGCAGCAATGCCAATGCGCTGGACCTGGCCCAGTGGCTCGAGGCTCACCCGAAGGTGAAACGCGTGTACTACCCCGGCCTGGCCTCGCATCCGCAGCACGAACTGGCGCGGCGCCAGATGCATGGCTACGGCGGCATCATCTCCGTCGACCTCGACACCGACCTGGCCGGGGCGCGGCGCTTTCTCGAGCATTGCGAGGTGTTCACGCTGGCCGAGAGCCTGGGTGGCGTGGAGAGTCTGATCGAGCATCCGGCGATCATGACGCATGCGACCATTCCGGCGGAGCAGCGGGCGGTGCTGGGGATTGGGGATGGCTTGATCCGCTTGTCGGTGGGGATCGAGGATATGGAGGATCAGCGGGCGGATTTGGTGCGGGCTTTGGGGGCGGTGTGAACACCCTGTGAACAACGGAGGCCCGCTGCCTGTGCCCGTCGTTCCCGCGTAGGCGGGAACCCATACTGAGCAACAGAATTCGGTATATCGGAAGCCATACCAATGCGCTAAACATACGGCTTCGGTGCTTCAGCATGGGTCCCCGCCTGCGCGGGGACGACGGGTGCTGCGCGACGTGATTACCGCTTCAACTGCGACAAATCCCGCACCGCCCCACGATCCGCCGACGTCGTCAACGCCGCATAAGCCCGCAGCGCCTGCGACACCACCCGCTCCCGATTCAACGGCTGCCAGGCATCCCGCCCACGCGCTTCCATCGTGGCGCGGCGATGCGCCAACTCTTCCGCCGACACCCGCAAATTGATGGTACGCGCCGGAATATCGATATCGATAAAGTCGCCCTCCTCCACCAACCCGATCGCCCCACCCTCCGCCGCCTCCGGCGACGCATGCCCGATCACCAGCCCGGAAGAACCGCCGGAAAAGCGCCCGTCGGTGAACAGCGCACACGCTTTACCAAGCCCCTTCGACTTGATGTACGACGTCGGATACAGCATCTCCTGCATGCCCGGCCCGCCCTTCGGCCCTTCATAGCGGATGATGACGACGTCGCCGGCCACCACCTGGTCGCCCAAAATCGCATCGACCGCGGCATCCTGGCTCTCGAACACACGTGCGCGGCCGGAGAATTTCAAAATGCTTTCATCCACGCCGGCAGTCTTGACGATGCAACCCTTCTCGGCGATGTTCCCGTACAAGACGGCCAGGCCGCCGTCCTGCGAATAGGCGTGATCGCGGTCGCGGATGCAGCCGAGGCTGCGGTCGATGTCGTTGCTGGCGTAGCGTTCGGCCTGCGAAAACGCCACCTGGGTCGGCACGCCGCCCGGTGCCGCTCGGAACAGCTGGTGCACGGCGCGGTCGTCGCTGCGGCGGATGTCGTAGCGTTCGATGGCGTCGGCCAGCGTCGGGCTGTGCACTGTGGGCAGGGAGGTATCGAGCAAACCGGCGCGTGCCAGTTCGCCCAGGATTGCGATGATGCCGCCGGCGCGGTGCACGTCTTCGATGTGGTATTTGTCGGTCATCGGCGCCACCTTGCACAGGCACGGGACCTGGCGCGAGATGCGGTCGATGTCGGCCATCGTGAATGCCACTTCGGCTTCGTGGGCGGCGGCCAGCAGGTGCAGCACCGTGTTGGTGGAGCCGCCCATCGACACGTCCAGCGCCATTGCATTTTCGAACGCCGCCTTGCTGGCGATCGAGCGCGGCAGCACCGAGTAATCGTCGCCTTCGTAGTGGCGCTTGGCCAGCTCGACAATGAGGCGGCCCGCTTTCAGGAACAGTTCCTTGCGGTCGGCGTGGGTGGCGACGATGGTGCCGTTGCCCGGCAGCGCCAGGCCGAGCGCTTCGGTCAGGCAGTTCATCGAATTGGCGGTGAACATGCCGGAACAGGAACCGCAGGTCGGACAGGCCGAGCGCTCGGCTTCGAGCACGTCGGCGTCGGACACCTTGGCGTCGCCGGCCTTGATCATGGCGTCGATCAGGTCCAGCTTGATGACCTTGCTTTCATTGTTGACGACCTTGACCACCTTGCCCGCTTCCATCGGTCCGCCGGACACGAACACGGTCGGAATGTTCAGGCGCATCGCGGCCATCAGCATGCCGGGCGTGATCTTGTCGCAGTTCGAGATGCAGACCATGGCGTCGGCGCAATGGGCGTTGACCATGTACTCGACCGAATCGGCGATCAAATCGCGCGAGGGCAGCGAATACAGCATGCCGCCGTGGCCCATGGCGATGCCGTCGTCGACCGCAATGGTGTTGAATTCCTTGGCGACGCCGCCGGCGGCCTCGATCTCGCGCGCCACCAGCTGGCCGAGGTCTTTCAGGTGCACGTGGCCGGGCACGAACTGGGTGAAGGAATTCACCACGGCGACGATCGGTTTTTCGAAGTCGCCATCCTTCATGCCGGTGGCACGCCACAGGGCGCGCGCGCCCGCCATGTTGCGGCCCTGGGTGGTGGTGCGGGAACGGTAAGTCGGCATGGCGGTCTCCTGAACGGGTTATTGCTGAAACAAAACCCTAGAGTGCCGCCACCGCTGTGATTTGTCCAATATATGATTTCGGCACCTGTGATTCTTTAAAAGTATCACGGACTTTGAAGGTGGCGACTACCCCGTTCAGTTGCTCGGCCTGGCCGCGCATGCTTTCGGCCGCCGCGGCAGCACGTCCGACCAATTCCGTATCCTGGCCGGTGGCGCCGTCCATCTCGGCGATGGTTTCACGCACGCGCGCGATGCCGGATGCCTGTTCGGCGCTGGCGGCATGGATGGATTGCAGCAGGCCGGCCACGCGCTCGACCCGGTCGAGGATGTGCTGCATGGTGCCGCCCGCCGCGCCGGCGATGGCGGTGCCGGCTTCGATCGTCTCCACGGTTTCCTGCACCAGCGCCTTGATCTCGCGCGCCGCCGACGCCGAATGCTGGGCCAGGTTGCGCACTTCGGCCGCCACCACCGCAAAGCCGCGGCCTTCGGCGCCGGCACGCGCCGCTTCCACGGCGGCGTTCAGCGCCAGGATATTGGTCTGGAAGGCGATGCCGTCGATCAGTGCCGTGATGTCGCCGATGCGGGCGGCGGAATCGCGGATCGTGTCCATCCGTTCGACCAGCTGGGCCACCGCACCGGCGCCTTCACGCGCCACCGTCGATGCGGTCAAGGCCAGGGTGTTGGCATCCTGGGCATTGGCGTGGTTGCGCTGCACCGCCTCGGTCAGCTCGGCCATGGCGCCCACGGTGCGGTGCAGGCTGTGCGCCTGCTGCGCGCTGCGGCGTGCCAGGTCGCGGTTGCCGACGGCCAGTTCGCCGGAGGCATCGTCGATGCGCTGCGCCGACGCCAGCACTTTCGACACCGTGCCCGAGACGCCGTCGGTCATGTGGTTGAGGGCATCGAACAGGCGCCCGATTTCATCGCCGCGGCGGTGCGCGATGACGCCGCTGAGGTCGCCGCCGGCCACGCGCTCGGCCAGGTCGACCGCGGCCTGCAGCGGACGCACGATGCTGCGCGTCAGCAGCGCGCCGGTAGTGCAGCCGATGGCCAGCGCCAGCAAGCCGAGCCCGATCAAGAGGTTGCGGCTGAAGGCGAAAGCGCTCGATGAAGCCGCGGCCAGCGCATGTGCCTCACGCGTCTGATGCGTCAGCAGCGCGTCGAGGGCGCCGCTCCACGCATCGAAGGTCCTGGCCAGTTCGTTGCCGGTAAGTTGCTCCACTTCCTGGGTCTTGCCGAATTCCTTGGCCTGGAACACTTGCTGGCGCACCTTCAGGTAAGCCTGCTTGTGGCGCCGGGCGGTGTCGAGCAGTGTGCGTTCGTCCGCCGACGCCGGCAGCGCAGCCAGGCGGGTGTCGAGCAGTGCCGCCGTCTTTTCGCCGCTCGTTAGCTGGACCTGGAAATAATCGCCGACTTCGAGGCTGTCGCTGCGCGCGATCGACACCGCGCGCACACCGTTCAGGCGCACCACGCCCAGCAGTTCGGAGGTCACAAGCTGGCGCGCCAGCTTGTGGTCGACCAGGTCGCGCGCGGTGGCGTCGGCGGCCCCCATGCGCCACAGGGCGACGATGGAAATGATGACGATGGACAGGGAAACCACGGCAAAGGCGCCGAGGATCTTGGTGCGGGTCTGCATACGGGAGAGTGTCATGGTGAAGTACACGGGGTCTGGGTGTACCCGGCAGTATAAAAATGCCGTATGACAACATCATGAAACCATGACGAAACGTAGGGCCGAAAAAAAGCCCGCACTCGGCGGGCTTTCGGGGTCTTGCGACCGTATTCAAACCATTACTCGATCTCGACCGTCTCGACCGGTTCCGGCGGCGGCGGCACATCGCCTTCCGAGAACTCGAGGATCACATCGTCCTTTTCGTTCAGATCCACGGTGACGCGTCCGCCGTTGGTCAGGCGGCCGAACAGCAGCTCGTCGGCCAGTGCCTTGCGGATCATGTCCTGAATCAGGCGCGACATCGGACGCGCACCCATCAGCGGGTCGAAGCCTTTCTTGCCAAGGAACTTGCGCAGTTTCTCGGTAAAGACTGCTTCCACCTTCTTCTCGTGCAGCTGTTCTTCCAGCTGCATCAGGAACTTGTCGACCACACGCAGGATGATGTCCTCGTCCAGCGCGCGGAAGCTGATGATCGCATCCAGGCGGTTGCGGAACTCCGGCGTGAACATGCGCTTGATGTCGGCCATCTCGTCGCCTGCCGCCTTCGAATCCACGAAGCCCACCGAGCGCTTGGTCAGGCTTTCCGCACCTGCATTCGTGGTCATGATGATGATCACGTTGCGGAAGTCCGCCTTGCGGCCGTTGTTGTCGGTCAGCGTGCCATGGTCCATCACCTGCAGCAGGATATTGAAAATGTCCGGGTGGGCTTTTTCAATCTCGTCCAGCAGCAGCACGGTATGCGGCTTCTTGGTGATGGCTTCCGTGAGGAGGCCACCCTGGTCGAAGCCGACGTAGCCCGGCGGCGCACCGATCAGGCGCGACACCGCGTGGCGTTCCATGTACTCCGACATGTCGAAGCGCACCAGGTCGATGCCCAGGATGAAGGCCAGCTGCTTGGCGACTTCGGTCTTGCCGACACCGGTCGGACCCGAGAACAGGAAGGAGCCGATCGGCTTGTCCTGCTTGCCCAGGCCGGCACGGGCCATCTTGATGGCCGAGGCCAGCGCATCGATGGCCGGGTCTTGCCCGAACACGACGTTGCGCAAATCGCGGTCGATGGTCTGCAGCTTGCTGCGGTCGTCCTGGTTGACCGTTTGCGGGGGAATCCGCGCGATTTTCGCGATGATGTCCTCGATCTCGGTCTTGCCGATGGTTTTCTTCTGCTTCGACTTCGGCAGCACGCGCTGCGCTGCACCGGCTTCGTCGATCACGTCGATCGCCTTGTCGGGCAGGTGGCGGTCATTGATGAAGCGCGCCGCCAGTTCCGCCGCCGTCGACAGTGCCAGCGACGAATACTTGACGCCGTGGTGTTCCTCGAAGCGCGACTTCAGGCCGCGCAGGATCTGCACGGTCTGCTCGACCGACGGTTCATTGACGTCGACCTTCTGGAAGCGGCGGCTCAGCGCATGGTCCTTCTCGAACACGCCGCGGAATTCCGTGAACGTGGTCGCGCCGATGCACTTGAGCTGACCGTTGGCCAGGGCCGGCTTCAGCAGGTTGGACGCGTCGAGCGTACCGCCCGAAGCCGAACCGGCACCGATGATCGTGTGGATCTCGTCGATGAACAGGATGCCGTTCGGGGTGTCCTTCAGCTGCTTGAGCACCGCTTTCAGGCGTTGCTCGAAGTCGCCGCGGTACTTGGTGCCGGCCAGCAGCGCGCCCATGTCCAGCGAGAACACGACCGCGTTCTGCAGGATTTCCGGCACGTCTTCCTGGACAATGCGCCATGCCAGGCCTTCGGCGATTGCGGTTTTACCCACGCCCGCTTCGCCCACCAGCAGCGGATTGTTCTTACGGCGGCGGCACAGGATCTGGATCACGCGCTCGACTTCCTGCTCGCGTCCGATCAGCGGATCGATCTTGCCGTCCGCGGCAGCCTTGTTCAAGTTCTGGGTGAACTGGTCCAATGGGCTTTCCTTGGCCTGGCCTTCGACTTGCGCTTCTTCCACGCCTTCCGAGGCCTTCTGGCTGTCGATCTGCTGGTCCTTGCGCACGCCGTGCGAGATGAAATTGACCACGTCGAGACGGGTCACGCCCTGCTGGTGCAGGTAGTAAACAGCATGCGAATCCTTCTCGCCGAAGATCGCCACCAGCACGTTGGCGCCGGTGACTTCCTTCTTGCCGTTCGAAGCCGACTGCACGTGCATGATCGCGCGCTGAATCACGCGCTGGAAGCCGAGCGTCGGTTGGGTGTCGACCTCGCCGGTGCCGGGCACCGTCGGGGTGTTGTCGCCGATGAAATTCGTCAAGGTTTTGCGCAGATCTTCAATATTGACCGCGCACGCACGCAGGACTTCAGCGGCCGACGGATTGTAGAGCAGCGCCAGCAACAGGTGTTCGACCGTGATGAACTCGTGCCGAGCCTGCCGCGCTTCGACAAAGGCCATGTGTAGAGATACTTCTAATTCCTGCGCAATCATACTTCCTCCATCACGCACTGCAGGGGATGCCCCGCCTTGCGCGCATGCGTTAATACAAACTCCACTTTGGTACACGCTATATCTTTGGAAAACACACCGCACACCCCTTTGCCATGCCGATGTACGGAAAGCATGATCTGCGTCGCCGTTTCGCGAT
>Ga0265797_10010835_pt1 | contig 11530 bp, 8 predicted proteins | sample P2T30metagenome_FD_192433 | JGI IMG/M metagenome (GOLD analysis project Ga0265797, IMG submission 192433) | Plant litter microbial communities from East Loma Ridge, Irvine, California - P2 T30 | ecosystem: Environmental > Terrestrial > Plant litter > Unclassified | place: USA: California... | reverse complement strand
CTACAGCACGTGTGGCTGTGCAATCGCTCTCCACTTCAGCTTACTGTAGGGGAGGGATTCGTATACTCTGTATAGTCGTAGTGGTACGTATGGCGCGTAAGCGTGTAACACCACAAGTAGGCACCATACCTGGCCCCTTCCTCCAGCCTGACAGGCAATATTCGCCTATACCTGTATTGCGTGCTCTTCAACGTAGATATCCAACTAGCATCATCCCTAGGGCGATCTCTAGCATGCCTCTGGAGTTGGTTAGAACAGGAGGAAATGAGTATTGTATGACTACCGCTTTGACTTGTGGGTTCTGCTCAGGCATCCACTCTAGTCTTTGAACTCGAACAACCACCGCTTATTTGCGTCCCAGCACCACGGGCAAAGTTTTCCTACAACTTTATCAGAAGGATCAACAGTTTGGTGATATCACCGGGCAGAAGGTATAGACGAAAGATCACCTAAGACGGTAATGAGGATCTTCGTTACAACAAGTCATGTAAAAGGACCTCGGAACGTCACCTAGGTACCGCGATGGCAACTCCCGTTCGACCATATCCACCCACGAAACCCACTTACAATACCTGACTTGACAATCCTTGCTCGGGGAAAACCAGCCTGGTTATCTCACGTTGCTGATCTTGGCAAGAGTCGTCGTCATGTCGGACGGTCGCTTTACAACGGCTGCGGATGCGGCTCACTTGGTCTTGGCCGAGAGGGAGCCGCAAACGCTGCGCAACGGCTTTTCTAGGTTCTTGACTAAGGTTATTTCTCCGACGGACGGGGCGACGTTTCGGCGCGCCTTGGGTTGTGGAGACACGACTGACTCTCTTCTCTTTTGTTCAAGGAAGAGACGAAAGAGGCCGGGTTTGGATTTGGAGACAGAGGTGGAGAGGTTGCGTGGTTTACTGAGTCATAATATCGCTGGGCTCGCTGGGGTAGGACAGAAATCGTCCATGTGTTGGAGTAGCCATTACACTGGAACCATGTGTAAATCTCTGTAATAGAAACTGTCCTTGATATCGAAAGTTCGAGAATGTGTAGCAATTTTCGAGTTTCGCAGGTCACTTCTGACAGCTGACAATTAAAAAACGGTCCAGCATGAGCTGAGATGACAAGAGACTTGTGAAACCCATACTGTACCAGTTACACCTACCATTATCGGGAGAAGACCCACGGCGGTAGTATGACGCCGAATGCGGGGAGATTTGGGGCAAGTTCAACCATACGTTCGACAGTGTTTCAAGATTACTAATCCGCAGTTCGCGAGGCTGTCAAGTGTCTTCAGTAGTGCCTAACACCTGTTGTTACTCTGTGCTATGGCTCACGAAGCAGCTGTTGCGAGCTGTGCATGCCGAAGATATGAAACTTGAGACCCTGGACAACGCCTAACGGGAAGTGGAGGTACTGGGTGAAGGTACTGGGTAGTATCGACTCTGGTGGGTGTCGGAGGCGTATGGTCCATAGTATTCAGATGTGATCGAGAATAGCATGTATATCATTCCCTTCATGTTAGTTTACTCTAGCGACCAATTGTGGTGAACGTAACACTTTCTGTTAACTTCGATGCCACCAGGTTCTGGTTGATCAGCCAGATGTACGCATAAGCCATCGTCTTTCATGTCGCAAGACTGCCCAAACAGTATGTCACCAACTCGATAGTCCCTCACCAGCTTATCTGATCTTCGTTCTAATGCTCAGCCGAGAACAGTCCATGCAAAGTCGTCACTCGTTTTGTCTAGACAGCGACTGTGCCAGACCCTGCATGCAGCCGCGATATTCTCCGGAGTGACACCAGTAGCGCTTTATTGGCTCTTCCCGGCTACTCGATACGAGAATAGGTTCGGAACCAAAGGCAAGCACCCGAGTGGTTCGGGTTTTTGGTGCGCGTGGAAGCTTAACTTGCTTCACTTGATGCTCTAATCGTAAAAAGGTTATGTGTTTCTGTGATGATGACGCTGTATTTGGGTATCTACAAATGATTCAAAGTGTGTTAGGTCGATGGGACGACTAGCGCAAACACTTCTGACCGTCGATCTTGGGTATATATGCGTCCCTGGTACCATCTCGATGAATTCAATTTGTAAGCACATCTGGACTGTGTGAGGCAGACTTTCACAAAGGTTGTGCTCGAATAGTCTGCTCAACGCGAATTCGAGAGCGATCGGGTTCATGAGTCGCCCACTCTGAGATGCATCTAAAAGCATGGGCCTTTAACGTACGTTCATCTGCAGCTACCATTCCTTACTTGTGCGCATCGAAATCCCGTAGACAAGCAGGGGTTTTACATGATAGAGAAGTACCGAGGCTAGCGAGTTTTTAATATACAGCGCCGCCCAGGGACGGCTTCAATGCCATATACGATGTGTCTCCCGTGTGTACAGCAAAATGTAACGGAGAAAAGACCAGACCAAGGTTTAGCGAAAAGGTCGGTCTGACCGTCGTGCTATGTGTGTAAATTGGATATCAATTGTCTTCTCGTATAGCGGGAACGTCATCAACTGAGGACACTGTCCTTTTACTAGTCACACAACGCGTCAAGTATGAGGTGGCACTAGACCAAAGGCTTCGTGGACGCAAGGACGTCGAGTGTGATGATGATGTACGGCGCATGTTCTGTGAATAGCGTTGTCGTGTAGCAGTAGGTTGAACCCTACTCGATTGCGCACACAACGTGGCTGCCAATCGTGGAGCTCGGACCTTATTCCAGGGTTGGGTTCCCAGGAATCTGAAGCAAACAAACTGTACAGTCAACTCCTGACGCTGTTCAGCTGAGGCTGAAACGTAGACACGAACTCAGAGGCCGTGTCAGGATACGTCACCTTATGCCTAGTGTGTAGCTCGAGCTTTTTGAGCGAACGTGTGGTATTCTTGTACCCGAAATGACCATTCATGGGCGAATAAGGCGGAGTGTGTTCCGCTAGCATATATCGAGCTAAACGTTCCGCTTGGTAACATGGGAGACCCTTAAGTAGGTATACCCAATAGATACCTGACGGTGCAGGGTACGCCAGACGATGCATTAGTCGAACTATAGGCGTTCTTTGCTGAAGTGGTCAGTATCGTATAGTCGTAGCTGACATATGCTGTAGAGGTATAGATCTAGCTACAGGCGCAAAGAAATTGATGAGGGAGCATCGCGTTTGAGGTAGAGCCGTGGTTTGTCACGAGTGGGTGATAGTGTCGTTGTTGCGGACAATAATAGCTTGGGTGGTGGAGGGTCTGGGGAAGGGTATCCAGGCGTATCAGTGGCGCTGCGCCGAGGCAATGCAAGTCACAGCCTGCACGTCGCTGACCGGAGTTCTTCCGGTATTGCATACAGAAAACGTGTGGTACATACTTCAGCAAGGTTTCTTGCCGTCTTAACAGTGCGTTACGCCACTCACTTGAACCCCTTGAGCACCAAATAGAGCCTCGCGTCGGACATATATGTGCTAGGTGCTGAGGCTCAGTATGACGACATATGTACGCCCAAATGAATGTAAGCAACCAGCAAAAATGCGCATCTCTGTCGCTAAATTTCGACGGCCGTTATCCGCGCCAGGTTAATGATTTGGTGCTGTGACAAATTAGTTGCAAGAATATGCTGAATGAATGGCTGGGAAGTCTTCCGCAAAAAAGGGGACCTTCTAGAAGGAGTGGGGAAAGATATCAGCACAAGAGGCGGGAAGGAGCGCACATGATCGTCATGGATCCATTGATAGGTCTTGTGGCTTGAATTGGGCGTAAAAAAGGCCATGAAACTTGAGTTTGACGAGGTGGCTTCCGTAGTGGTGTGGTGGTTTTGCTGGCGCACACTAGATGGGAGGCTATTCGAGATCGCCAAAAACTAACGCACTGCATTAGTCGCATTACCACACGTTGACTGTAGGCAGAATAGCTCCGATGGTCAACGGAAGATGAGAACCAAAACCTCGAAGGAGATCGTCGTGCTACCGTATCTCGTAGCAGGATATCCTTGGCACAGTCAGGTATCCATGGACTACGACGGCTACGAGAAGTAGGGATCAGAGCAACAGTAAGGTCACCCAAGAGTCATTCATACTCAGAGCAAGCGAAGCTAATGCTACTTCCAGAAGGTCGACTTTTTAATGTAGTGGAGGTAGTGACCAGATCACCTACATGGAGCTCGCGATTGCATTGAAAACCTTGGATATGCGGTGAGTACGACCAAAGGCCGCATCAGTAGCTTCGGAAAGGCGCTTAGCCACATGGCAACCAAGGTATCAGGCAACCAGCACCAGTCGGAGAGTGGAAAGGCAAGACAACCGAATGGTTCGAATAGTGAGGCGCCTGTCACAATGGTGACAGCACCTGTTCGCGTCTTCCGCACCTACTGATAACCATCGTACAGTACGACTGTACCACAGCCGTCAAAGGGAAAGGCTATAGAAGGTAGCCATGTATGAGTTATAAGACTGATATACCAAGGCTTTTCTCTTTTCTTTGTCTGTGTCTGCGCTTGCTCGGTTACACTATGGGCTGTACGAACGGCGCTCAGCCGTGGCGGGATCTGAGCGAATCCGCACATCTGCCGGGTAAAAATGCAGGGTAATGCAGACTTTGTTACTGACAGCGACAGGAAACACGAGTGATGAAAAGCTATTGTGCATAGCTCGTACAGTGCCTGCAGTCAAAGCACACGTAATGGCAATCTGCCGCGGAAAATTTGTGCATCCAATCCGATCACAAGATGTGCCTATCTTGCGGGTGCAGGAGACTGCAGGAAAGGATAGCCTGGATAATCTGGTGCAACAATTTCGTGCTGCATATCTGCACACACGAGATGCGATTCGTCCTACGGTAGATCCGGAGATCAAAATATTGCGATGGACGTTGCTGATTGAGTAGTTGGAGATCCCGCATCTCGAAAGTTCATCATGACGTTGATGCATCCACGTGCGTGCCATGTGCTGATTGCGCAAATACCCGCCTGGGGCCGGAAGATCCAAGGGACCACTATACCTACAGCGTCGTACGTCCGACACGAGTGTCTTTGAGCAACGTATCAAGTTCGGTGAAGCTCCAAAGATACGTTGAATAATAAGCAAGGTTCCGATGGCAGAAATAAGATGCACCCAAGTTCGCGATGGTGGTGCATTTTCGTTACCAAGAAAACCTCAAAGATTATTGTGCGAAGGTAGTGTGACGCTCGCTTGCGCAACTGGAGTCCACTAGCCACGCATTACACGTGGAGAGAAATTGTTTCCCTCAAGTCACCCCTTCGTGAAATGCTCCTGGCAGGATTCGTGGGAGTCTTCTAGAAGTGGTGTGTTTCCGAGGCATCCCAGTTGCAGCCAAACTTTAACGGAACAGACTGACTCAATGTTGAATCCGTGACGCTGGACAGTGGACCGTGGTTTAGGAGGGCCAGTGGAAAGCGCGCTCTTCAATGGGTCCAAACAGAGCTTCTAGCGCGTTCCCTATCTGGAAGAGGCAGCATGCAGGTTTTACGAGGAGTAAGTATTGCGGAGGAGGTGCAATGTCGTCACATTTGGGAAGAGGAGCCTCTTTTGTCATAAGTGTTTCCCCTGACGTGGAGTGTCTGGATCTCTCCTGATTCGACTCAGCTCGCCAGCACTCAAGCGGGTATGTGGGCTGCCTCCCTACTCGGTTCGACGTGCTCACGGACGCAAAAGTTGAGGATTTGCAATGCGAACGGTCTCTGGCCCGCCATCATGGACCACTTTGCGGACTGAATCGCGGTGTAAAGTATTGGCGAATGATAGGCGAGGTGGCGCATGGCAGTCATTCCCAAGCCTCCCTATTTTCGCATGCCCTTCCGGTCGGTCGTTGCAGGGGACCAAGTGCGTCCGTCACGCCCCCGTGCAGGGGGTCGCGCGACATGCCTGCAGCCATGCATCGGTGCTGCTTGGTCTTCCCTGTAAACGGGATGCCTGCAGTCTTCCGGTCTTGTAGTGCAAGCCCGGGTGTGACAAAAGCCAGGGCATATCCTGCAGCTCCTTTTGAGTCCCTAAAGAAGCGTTACTTTATTTCAAGGACACATCCTAACGGGCCGGCGCATCGCATTCTCCAATTCTGCACAGTTCATCCCAGACAGGTCCGTGTTGCACGGCTCGAATCGCGTCGGGCACAATACCCCGGCTAACGCACTTTGCCGGTACCTGGTGCCTCTAACCTAAAGGTCCACCCAGCCCGCGGGCTCTTCAACGATCCTCCGTGTGCTCTCTCGATGCTGAAACGTGCTTGAGGCGATCCAAAAGTGAGCCCTGCTCCAGCCCCGGCCCTTCCATGTCGAACGGTTTTGAACTTTCTTTGTCTGGACGCCGCCGTCTTCACACACCCCACAGTCAACCCAAGGACACCCTACACACGAACCTATACCAGCTCGGACTGTTGGGCGACAAATACCACAAACAAGACAAGAAAGCAAAGAAAAGTGTCGAGTTCAGTCCGGTCGTGGGCTCCAGCGATAGTACTGCTCTCCCTACTACCATTGTGACCTGTCTTGGAGCTCAGGCCGCTCATGTCTTTCCTAGGACTCCGTCCCCATTCGCGCAGTAGTCATACGACGAAGCCCTTCACCTCGCATAATCAACGATCCGACGCGACTCTTAGTTCACAACCCCCTCCTCGCTCCGGCAGAGGCATGGCAGGAGTAATGGATATCGAGCGAACCCGGACGAGACGAGAGCGGACCTTCATTGGGAGCGAATGCTGTGTCTGTGAGGAGAACCTGGAGTACACATTGCGGGGCGAACGGATACTGCAACTCTCATGTGGTCATGTTTCCCACGAAGCGTGCTTCTATGAGTACATTCGCGAGTTCGAGTCGCAGCATTGCCCCACGTGCGATGCCACACTAGGCCTGGACACAAGCAGAGGTGGAAACGTTCTCGATCTTGGTAGGCAGCCCTCCGAGACGGCGCTGGCTAGCCATGCTGATGTGCGCGCAGAGAAACTGTCGACCATTGTGCGGTCAGTCCAAAACGAGCCGTCGCCATCGCAAGCAGCTGAGAGTCACCGGAGCGCGGCCAACACGCCAACACCATGGGATAACCAAACCGTGGCGTCAGAGCGACAGCACGACGACCACATGACCACTGGTCGTTCTCGCAATGGAAGCAACGCGTCGTCGGCGCGCTATCCACCCACCACCCACACACGCCAACGAGACAGCAGCCACAGCCGTGATCGTGGTTCCGATAGGGGCGCGTCGCTATCCAGGGCGCATGGACGTAGTGATTCTGGAGCGACGGGACTCGCTTCTTCCAACGACTATGCCCCGACCCACGATGGTCGACGGCACGACTATGACGTGCAATCCATGGAGACCAGCCTCAGCAGCCCACGTGGCCTACTCAAGAGCCCAATTCCTGCGCCAATAGTAACTGTCCGGAGTGAGTTTCCAACTCTTAGCAGATCGCGGCAGCAACAAAGCCTGACGTGCCTGATCACCGTCGAGGTGGTCGAGGGGAAATGGCGTCCGAACCTGGATGACATGCCTCGTGCATCGCCGCTACCTCCACTTGCAAGCGTTGCAGAGAGCGATTACGAGCGCAGCAAATCGCCCGCCACGAGCAGGCCTACTGAACCTCAATATGAGCCGACTGAGGTGCTGGATGAGATAACTGAAGACCTCCATGCCCGTGTCGACAATTGGCACGGTCTTGACTTTTCGCGCTTCGGGAAGCTGCGACTACACGGTCACATCCGCGTCGGCAAGGACCGACAGTCATGGCAAGAGCTCGAGTGCTACCTCTTCTCCGAGATGTTGATCTGCGTAAAAGAGAAGAAGATCGCGCCGCAACCACAATGGGATGGTGCAGCCCCGATCAAGAAGACAAAGTGCACCCTCAAGGGTTCTATCCTCATCAAGAAGCACCTCAACCAGGTCGAGCACTCACCGGACAACTTCATCCTAACCCTTAGCCTCTCTGTGGCGGAGCTGCCCGCTTTCCATCTACAATTCCAGGATCGTAGCCAATTAGAGTTGTGGCGGCGCGCACTTATGGACATCCGCTTGGATTTCCCCACAAGCAACCGCATGGCAGAGTACGACCAGGACAACTCTGGAGCTGAAGAGGACGACTACCGTAGGCCTAAGCGGGTCTCATCAATCAACTCTTCCTACGGCGCCGCCAGGTCGACCATGACAGCACCCACCGAATACAGCGCCTCGCGTGGCGGTATGACAGAGCCCCGTATGTCTGCTTCAATACACGTGCCTGTTGACATTGTCGTTGTCATTCCAGTTTCGTCATCGATGCAGGGCTTGAAGATCAACTTGCTCCGCGACACATTACGTTTCTTAGTTTACAACCTGGGTGAGCGCGATCGCATGGGCCTTGTTACTTTCGGCTCCAGCGGTGGTGGTGTCCCCATTGTTGGCATGACTGGCAAGGCTTGGAGGGACTGGCCCAAAGTGCTTGACTCCATACGTCCTGTAGGACAGAAGAGCCTGCGTGCCGACGTGGTCGATGGAGCAAACGTAGCCATGGACTTGCTCATGCAGCGCAAGTCCAGTAACCCCCTCTCTAGCATCTTGCTTATCAGCGATTCTTCCACTTCCGATGCCGAGAGCGTTGATTTTGTCATCTCTCGCGCAGAGGCTGCCAAGTAAGCACTTCGATAACATCAGACACATGATCACCACTAACGCTCATCTAGGGTTTCTATTCATTCGTTTGGTCTTGGGCTTACACATAAACCGGACACCATGATTGAACTTTCTACGCGAACCAAGGCTTCGTATACATACGTGAAAGACTGGATGATGCTTCGCGAGTGTGCCGCGGGGTGCCTTGGTTCACTCCAAACTACCTCGCATCAAAACGTAAAACTGAAATTGCGACTACCAGAAGGCTCTCCTGCCAAGTTTGTTAAGATTAGTGGTGCGCTACAGATCACCAAACGAGCTACTGGACGTGACGCTGAAGCAGCACTGGGCGACTTGCGTTTTGGCGACAAGCGAGACATCTTAGTCCAACTAGCCATTGCACCGGATACTGGCTCCCCAGAACAGCTTCCTCAGGACCCCTGGGAGTCGATCGTGTCTGGTCTGGAGGCTCTCGGTGGGCCACTCGATCAGGACGAGTCACGCACGCTCAGCGTCGAGGAAGTACCTCTGATCCAGGCAGACCTCACGTACGGCGATATCCTAAGAGAAGGATCTCTTTCACACCTGCCACGGCCATCGTTACTGGCCATTACTCTGCTACCTTCCGGGCCAAAGAAGAGCCCAACAGGAAGACCACCAACACCTCCTATCCCACCACACCCTCATGTTGTACAGCGACGCATGGAGTTGCTCACGTCAGACATGCTTACACGCGCATTGACGCTTGTTTCGCGCGGCCAACACGAACGCGCACACCACCTCCTTAAGGAAACACGCAGTATCCTGAAAGGACTTGGCAAGGGAGGTCTTCCACCACTACCTCCTCCTGGCCACCGACGTAACGAACCATCAAGTGCAGCAGGCAGCACTGGGTCCGCGTCACCAACAACTCATAGCGCTTGTGGCGATTTACGTGCACGAACGCCCTCTCCCCACGCAGATAGCCCGTTCACTCCTGCGGCAGGCATTGACGTGAGGACTATGTATGCCCTTGACGCAGAACTTGAGTCCAGCCTCGAATGGATCAACCATCCTGCGGTCTTCGGCAGAGATTCGCGCAAAGCAGTACTACAAGCAATAGGTGTCATCTCATCACAGCGCGCGTACACATTCAGATCGCCATCCGAATCGCTTTGGGCAGAGCGCATTGCAGGCGTCAAGCGCCTGTCTGAGCGTGCGCGCGACTGGCGCGAAACCGGCGACCAGGAAGCATTGATGGAGGAGAACTAATTTCGCACACGACCCTTCGAAGTCTTCGCATTTGCTTGCATATACCCTGTATCATACCGCATCCTTCTTTGGTATTATCTTTCCTTGCTTCTCTTCACGGCCACACTGTTCTTCGGCGATTTCATCACTAGGGCTACTTCTGGACTCTTCCCACTTTGGGCGGCTTCTTTCACTTTACATATCTTCTTGGGTTTATGATACCAAAACGGTCTACACTTTCTTGTGTTACGCGGATTCCCCTTGGCTTGCAAAAGTAGGAACTGGGGCGTCGCCATCATCACATCTATGCTTTAGAGGATACCACAGCTGCTTAGCGATTGATTAGCTACACCCACTTAGATGCACGAATATCACATCCTTGCCATACTTAGTACTGCATCTTTTACGCTACTCGAACAGACCAGCACGTTTACGCATGTTCAATAGCTCCACTCGGATACAAGCATCCGCATTTATGCTTGCCCTGAACCTGATAACCGTCATGTGCATCTTTCAACAAGCGGACTATTGTACATCTCCACTTGCACTTAGTTAAGGCTGTCTTGGAACTCCACTACGGTGAATTCCGCTAGAGGACGCCATCGGTACGAGCCAAAGCCGGCAGAGCTACTACTTCGGTGTGTTCGGCGCATTACCCCTCACCTTAACGCTGCACCATTATACGTCTATAAGGCTACCACTATACATTCATACACGCATAGTTCATCTCAGCATGCAAGGGGTTTTATCGTCGATTTGTGCACATGTGTATATGTAACTGCAAGAGCACTTTTCCTTCACACAACCTTGAGTACTCGGACCGAGGAGTGATTGGCAGTGCTAGCTGCCTCTGTTTCAGACGACCAACAATACATGAAACCCCCCCACCAACTGTTCACCTATGCATCGGGTGCAACTGGTTTTGTGTCACTCGGAGTGAGAGTAGTACTACCACATAATCAAAAGTAATATCGAGACCTGCATCTCCGGGATGAGCGCAGTTCGCCCAGCACTCAGAGCCGGCGATTACTGCCTGTGGCAACGCACCTTGAACACGCACGTTTCGTGCTTTGCGCCATGAGCTGAATGGTCTGCAAACATGTACATACAGATTCCCGAGACACTTTGCAGAGTGCAGGCTTCCAGCATTGTGGGCTGTACCTGACATGTAACGGCTTCCGCCAGCATACGCTTGCCGCACCTGCCATCCGTTACAGAGGCCTGTTGACGTCAAGTGTAGAAACAAGTTCTGCACCAACAAGTAACCCACTGTCTAGATGTCCCACTTATCCCTTTCAAAAGATGACCCATCGCATACTCCTCCCCACACGGCACATGTTGAGTGAAGCAAACAGCAAGGCGGTACTGCCGAGATGACCAGGATGCGAAACGTCTCCATCCCGTCTCCTGCCCAACAGCAGAATGAGTCCCTTAGGCGTGAGCACAATGCAGTGCGACACGAAGACAACCGCGCATACTTCAATATATTGAGTCTTATTCTAGCACTGGATCGCCAAACGTATGTCCAAGCGGCGACCCATGGGTCACGGAAATACGCAGGAACGGGTCGCAGCTGGAGGGGGCGGCATAGACGAATGCAGTGGAGACGTCTGGCTACATACCGCATGTCGCTGCAGATACAGATACAGATCAGATGTAGATGCAGATGCAGATGCACTTGAAGAAGGATAGGCCCGGCCTACGCCTTGCTTTTCACATCTTGTTCCGCTGCCAGGACTCGTTGACTACATG
>Ga0265797_10010834_pt1 | contig 11531 bp, 11 predicted proteins | sample P2T30metagenome_FD_192433 | JGI IMG/M metagenome (GOLD analysis project Ga0265797, IMG submission 192433) | Plant litter microbial communities from East Loma Ridge, Irvine, California - P2 T30 | ecosystem: Environmental > Terrestrial > Plant litter > Unclassified | place: USA: California... | reverse complement strand
CCCACTGCTCCATGTCCTTGAGCTGGACGTTGTAGCGGGGGGAGATGACACCAGTCTTGTTGAGGCGGCCGTTAAGCTGGATGACGATCTTGCCGTTGCGGTGGTCGTCAACCTCCTCGAACTCGCCAATGTAACCTGGAGGAACTTGTCAGTTTGAAATGTCACAGAAGATTAAACGTGCGACATCAGGAGTCAGAAGACGTGTAAGATCCTCGGAAAGATTAATCTTCCGGACACTTAAAGGGCGTTGATCGTGGAGAGATATGAGACCATTGCCTAGTTATCAGCCCGGTATGGGTGTTGCAGTGATCTTTCTCGAGGTCTTCTTCGTCTTCCTGATCCTGACTGCACGCATTTGCTGGGAATGATTGGGTGTCGACGTACCGTGCTTCTGCATGACGTGCAAGAAACGGATGATGACCTTGGAGGAAGGACGGATGAGAACCTGGCGCTTGCCGGCCTTCTCGGCGTTGTTGATGGCGTTCAGCGCATCGTTGAGAACGGAGGTCTTCATTTTGGCGGTTGTGTTGTGCGGAGATTCTGTAGCGGCGGGGCGGCTTCAGGTATCTGGACGCGAGATGTGTTAGCCTTCAAGAGCCTTCCTGAGCGCAAAGAGTGCCCTTCTGGCAGCCATAATGGATGGCGCACAGAGGGTTCTTCAGCTCGACCATCCTGGGCGCAGCGGTGTCGTAGTGCTCGCAATGAGCAGGCCACGATTGCTGCGCCTTGGCTACCTGAAGGGCATCTCTTCACTCGATAGCAAGTCCCACATACCTCTTGATTATCGGCGAGCTTTGGTGTTGAGAGGGAGCTGTTGGCGAGCGCAGGCGTTCGTGAAGCCGCAGATTTCAAGTGTGCAAATTCCAATCGTCCGTGCGTTTTCGTTTGTGGGCCCAAAATTTCTGCCTTAAGGCATCCACGGCCCAGCCCAACTCGAGTAAGCCGCTCCCTCTCTCCACTACTCGCTTTGCTCGAGCCCCACTAGCGTCGAAGACCCCTCCGAGGAGAAAATAAAGACAACAGTCCTTGCCGCTGCGTCTCTCATCCAGCCTACATCTTCTACCACCTCATCCAGTACCTTCACACTCGTTCCACGCTCTCCCCACAAACACCGCCAACATGCTTATCTACAACGTAAGTCGCGACATTCCCCTCCGGGCCGTGCGACCGAAGGAGGGGCATTCTGAGTCTGAGCGCGAACGCTGGGCTGATCACTTTTGCACAGGACATCATCTCCGGTGACGAGCTCATCTCCGACTCGTACGACCTCACCGAGGTTGACGGTGTTGCCTACGAGGCCAACTGCGCCAAGATCACCATCGGTGGTGAGACCTTCGACACTGGCGCCAACGCTTCCGCCGAGGGCGGCGACGAGGAGGCCGATGACCAGAAGGAGACCAAGATCGACGTTGTCCACGCTTTCCAGCTCCAGGAGACCAACTTCGACAAGAAGGCATACCTCGGTCACCTCAAGTGTACGCTGCAAATCTAGCGAAAGATCGTGAGACAAAGTACCTTACTGACCATACATTGCAGCCTACATGAAGAAGGTTAAGGAGACCATGAACGCCGCCGGCGCCAGCGAGGACGAGGTCAAGGAGTTCGAGAAGGGTGCTTCCGGTTTCGCCAAGAAGATCGTCGCCAACTTCAAGGACTACGAGTTCCTGATCGGCCCTTCCATGGACCCCGATGCCATGTACGTTTCTTGTCATCCAAACTTACGAGTGCATCAACAAGCTAACATCATCTCAGGGTCGTTCTCCTCAACTACCGTGAGGACGGTACCACCCCTTACGTTACCCTGTGGAAGCACGGCCTCAAGTCCACCAAGGTGTAAGCGTTTCTTTTAGTAACATGTTGAGCGAAAAGGTGCAAGGCAGGAGCTCTGGGAGCGTTTACGAAGCTGCTCTCGAGCTCCTTGCTATGAGCGATATCCCAGGACGAGCATTATGGTAGACATGATTTTGGAAATAACCTCAGGCTCTGCTTGAGTCTTTCCACACAAAAGTTGAAACTATCCTTTCATCCCACTGCATCTCTTGGTTTTTACAGGATACTAAGGGTGTGCTGTAAGCATTCGTGTCGTTTCGCGAAGGTATTCCTACTGTCTTCTGGGCATCCGATCAGCGGTACATATATTGCCTGTAGATCTGCACACATTCCTGAGCTCTTTGCGCTAGTGCTGTTGCATATCAGCATTGGTACCGGACTGACAACCATCGAAGTACGAGCAAGGCTATACTAGATCTCAAGTGCACTAGAATGACCAGGTGCATGCATTTGAATGCAAAGAAAACCGTTCCGCATGCTATTTTCCGACCGTAGACCTGTCACGACTTGCCACAAGAGCGTACAGTACCAATCTGCATGCGACTCATGATCACGCCTCCAATGCTGCTACAATCGAACCTGTCGAAGGTCCAGATGCCGTGTGCACGTGCACTCATGCATATGTCGTGTACGTATGCCCAATATGCAACTGCTCACATTTCCGCCGTCTTCAGCTGAGGCAATCGATATTCGTTCCGCACTTCCCCTCACTCTTGTCACTCAGCCTTCTCAGGGCAGTGTTTCGCTTCGCTTCGCGGCGCACTTCCCGCACCACCAGAAGGTAGAAGGATCCGGTTCACATGCTAAACCTTAGGCATATCTTTATTAGTTTCGTCTCATCTTCACGTTCCTGATTTTCAATGTCCTTTAAATGATCATTGTGTTCGGATGAATTTGGTTCTTGTGTTCATGAACATACGGGCTGAAGTATCTGCTCTGCCACAATGACTGCCCGCTTCCCTGCTCAAGACCCAGCCCGAGGGCGGGAACCTCAGGCTGCACCTAGGACACCTCGAAAGCCTGGCGATGGCGCTCTCATCGACGAACTCGTCCGGAAGCTTCGCGATGAACTTGGCCTAGCTATTGCCCCGCGCGATCAATTGTACTCGCCGTCGAAAAGCAACAAATCCCAAGCTGATCGCCTGTACAGCAGGATCCAGACGCTCTTTTGGCAGGAACACGATACGCTGGAAGCCATCATCAAGGAATGCAGGGCTGATTTTGCAGGACAATGGAGCTTGCTTTCTGCTGAGGGACGCAACGATCACCTTTTCCGGAAACTGAATGACCCAGCGTGGTTTACAGCCAACCGCATCCGCCAACCTTTGCTTCATGCCAGCCCAGGCCTCAGACGAACATCAGCAAATCCACGGCCAGCACAACGCTCTTTCCAAAGAGTTGACAGTGGAGTCGGAACGGCCTCTCCCAGCACACCCGATTCGCCACTGGCAAAGAAGACAATGGCTGAAAAGGCAAACGACAACTCCAAGAATGCCGCGGATAGCTTTAGGTCCAGAAGATCTAGCACTTTTGACGACACTACAACTGATACTACAGCGAAGACTACGCCGAATACTAGCTTCTCAAACAGCATCAAAAGCTCCGCTGACGATGCTGACGATGAAGGGTTTGGCGGTTCCTCGGTATTCAGTCAATGGGAGGGTCCAACACCGGGTTTTCCAGAAGGACAAATCACAGAAAGTATCACTCCCGCCACAAACCTGGGTCACACACCCGCCAAACGTAGAAGATCTGACAATGTCGAAGAAGTCGAAACGCCAAAGAAGAAAATCAAACAGGAGCCTCAGCAGTTTTCCGAATCACCAACAAAGCTTCCCGAACCTCACTGGCAGCTCAAGGACATGGCGAAAAGTGGCCTTGTATTGGACACCTACGGTTCATCTTTCACCGTGAGCCAAGCGGAAAAGCCGCACACAGGTCAGCAACCAAAAATATTCAGCTCGCACACTCAAAAGAATCGCCATCCCGCGGTAGATTTGGTGCAGAGTCCTGCTAAGCGCAAGAGATCTGACGAATTCGAAGGCCTACTGGAAACTCCGAGCAAAAAACTTCGGGTGCAGCCTCTTCGGAGTCCTAGAACGTCCAATTTGGGAAATAGTATCCCCTGGAAGCTCAGGAATCTTGTGGAGGATGGCCTCGGGGCTGATCCTGAGACCGACATCAATGCATACTGGGAGGAGGCATCTGCTTCTCGTAACATCACACAGACATGCGTTCTGCGCGGTACAATCGTCCTGAACAGCAAAAGACAAGGCTCGCTAATTCAAACCAAACTTGACCCTTTGCGATGGGACAATCAGTCATCACGAGCTCAGCGACGTTTTGGCCCCGACCGTTTCCTTATCCTCACCGCGCCATCATTCACAACGAATCTGCCAAGCGACATCAGCGGCCCGGACCAAGTCGAGAATCGACGACTCGCTTTTGACGACTGGTTAAGTGCGCCCAAGAACTTCATGGGTAGGGAATGGTACATCTTCCATGTGGAAAATTTAGATCAGAGGAAAATGAAGAAGACAGCCAAAGGCAAGAAAGATGACACTTTACCGGTCAGGGAGTTTTGGCTGTTCGCCACTCAAGGGCTTGCTATTTCGAAGAAAGTCACCATCTTCGACCTGCTGAACTGGATGTTCCCGTTTCGAGAGAATGCAAAACAGCCAGTCTGCAAGAGCTTTGCTCGATTCCTTCTCAGCATCAAGCACAGCATACCATCGATCAACTTCAAGCCATCTCAGGTTATGTTCGACGATGACATACTCGCCAATAGCGAACCAGAAGATACAAGCTTTGAGGATCCCAGCTTCCGTCGTGAGCGCAAAAAGTGCTGGAAAAGCAACGAAGTCATGACTGATGGCTGTGCAATGATCTCTGTTGGCGCAGCTGAGCTGATTCGAGAAACCCTTGGAATCGACGAACATCCATCTGTGTTCCAAGGCCGTATAAATGGAGCGAAGGGCATGTGGAGCATCAGTGCTCCGTACGGAACCTCGGATTCCGAGCACAAGAAAATCTGGATTCAGATCCGTGAGAGTCAGCGGAAGATCGAGCCGAGGAAAGAAGATCTAGACGATTCATCATGCGAAAAAGATCGTTGGAGCTTTGACCTCAAAGGGTATAGCAGACCACCGAGGGTCGCGCACTTGCACAAAGACTTCCTGCCTGTGCTAGAAGACCGCCATGTACCCAGTGAAGCTTTGCTCGACATAGTGAAGGAAGGTGTTAAACCGCCGATTGCGGAACTGAGAGAAATGCTGGACGACCCAGCCAAGCTCGTACTTTGGCGCCAAAGATGTTATCCGGCGGCGGACGAGCACTTCGTTTTTGATGAACCTGGTCTGCCTGTGGAGCCATCGCGGAAGGCATGTCTGTTCGTGGAAAGGGCCGGGTACATGCCACACGAGCATCCTATCATCGCCGACGCTTTTGAACGCATGGTTGAGGCTTTCCTTCAGAATATTCGCTACAATCACCGCTTCTTCTGCCTGAAGTCCACCCTGCTGCCTGGCATTGCTGATCCTTATGGGAAGCTGAAGCCCGGAGAAATCCATCTCATTCTTTCTCAGCCGCTCAAGGATGAAATCACTGGAGAAAGGTTCTCCATGTTTGCAGACAAAGATGTGCTGGTCGGCCGCGATCCTACTATACGGGGCTCGGACATACAAAAGGTGCGCTGCATCCGCCATACTGACCTGGCACATCTCATAGACGTCGTTGTGTTTTCCAGCAAGGGACAAATTCCTCTGGCTGCAAAATTGCAAGGTGGCGACTACGACGGTGACAGGTTCTGGGTCTGTGCGGATGAGAGATTAGTGGTTCCTTTCCTCAACGCACCTGTGCTGGAGCAAAGAGGAATTGGTTTCTTCGGTATTCAAAAAGAGACGCGTACCCTGGAAGAGATTGTCAGCCCTGAAGAGTTCGGGACGGAAGAACACGCGACGGCCTTTCTAAGGATCGTGCTACCGATCGCCTGCCGTGACAAGCCACTCGGCTTGGTGACAAACTACTGCAACGACCTCAGTTACAACCGCCACAAAGGCAGAGGGTTGTGGGATGATGGTGTTGCCATGATTGCAGACTTGCACGATCTTATCATCGATGCTGACAAGAACGGCTACCTATATGGCATGACGGAGTTCGCACAGTTTCGCCGCAAGAAACGGCTGCCCGAGGAGTCCTTTCTGGGACGGCGCGAATACGACCTCAACCTCAATGCAGCGAAGCTCCGTAACGAGAATGGCTACAACAACGAGACAAAGCTGCTGACCATATTGGCCAAGGGGCCACGATACAAGACCGGCCACATTTTGGACCGCGTAATCTTCGAAATCGTCAATCCCCCTTTCCTTGCCTACCTGGAGTACTTCCAGAACAATGTAGTGAAGGCAGCTGAGCAGACCATCTGTGACCCAGACCTTGAGTTTCAGTATAAACAACTTGAGTCTAAAGCTCCTCGAAGACGTCCCATCAACTTGCACACCGAGGTGCAAGCTTTGAAGCAGCCACTACAAGAGATCTTGCAGAAATTGAAGCTGCTCTGGCCAGCTAAACCTGAGGAGTTCAAAGATGCTCTGTCAGAGTGTATCGATCTTTACGACAGGCTCCAGCCAACAGACCCAGACGACGCCTACTGGGATAAGTCAATTGCATCTTCCGTCCCAAATCCTTGGGATTGTTTCAAGCTGGCCGTCTTTTCGCGTGAACACAAGTACAAGGCCGTCTTTTGGATTGCGCGAGACATGGTATGCGAGGTCAAAAAATTGAGCACCAGTGGGAGGAACAACCTGGAGCAGATCCAGAGAATCATGAAGCCGACCAGGCCTAAAGAATGGAAACGAGCAGACACCTCCGATGCGCTGTCAATGGCAGATATCGAAGATTCCGACTTCGAGACTGACCTTGACGAGAGTCTGTTCGATTTGATCTCGTGATGTGAGGAGAGAATGTGCCGCATGCAATTTCTGCGGAGCTTGGGTTTGGCAGCAGCGAGTTCATCAAGGCGAATAGATGGCGGTTGGTGAGAGAGATTTGACGAACGGAATTCGTCTACATAATGATATTGAAGAATGACTAATGACAAGACACATGACAACAACTCGTGCATCCATCAAGGATTGTGATGTGATGATCCCGCCACCAACTTTCGATTCGGAAGTCGGATGGGTTGTCAAGCGAACCACCACCAAGCCCCAGACTCGCGCTAGGAGTTTGCGCCGCCTTTCACGTTTTGATCACCATCTATTGATGATGTTGATGTTGAATGATCGCCTGTGTGAAACTCATGCGACATGTTGTTGCCACTCTGTTCATCTTTGAGAATTTTCCACGCGCCACGCATTCTTAAAGTCTGGCCAAAGTACAGCTTCGCATGTTTGACTACGGAGGTATTAATGTAAACGACACAAGATACTTACGGCATGTCTCATCCTCAACCGCGGAAGTAGGCTCCTAGCATGCTTGGCGCAGACGATGATGAACGATGAACGCAGTTCACTTTCACGGAACACTGCCACGAACGGCACGGTCTTTGATACTTGCCAGGGTTGTTCGCAGACGACCTTTCGTATAGTAAGAAGGTAGGCTTTCGGGCAAGAATTCTCTTCCATTAGTTGCTACTTTACTACCATTTTAATATCGTCTGAGGCGACATAACCATACAAATGTCTTTAACTTCATCTCCAGCACCAGTCCAAGCTGTCTTCGCCCTCCAGGTGGCCGTTGCAGCTCTCGCATTTCTTGTCTTCATTATCACAGCCGGCCTAGCAGCACTTCTCTTCCTTCGCCGCCGCTCTCGACACTCTCAAGGCAAAACTTCACCTCGAGGTACCTTTGCTTTCCTCAGTGTTGGTGTCATCTGCCTGGCCATTGCACAGGCTGCCACAGCTGCCAGCGTTGCCCAACAGACCAACAGCTCATCGCCAGCTTCCATCACACATGCTTTCTCCTTGCACTACAGAGGAAGCAGCATCAACTCGCCCGGCGAAACAAGCACAACATCCGTGAACCTCAGTTTCCTCAATGCTTTTGCATTCATCATCTCCACCGTCTGTTTGAACGGCGCTGTCTGGCTCCACGCTTCTCACGCCACGAGCAATGGTCTCGCTGTTGGCCAACCGTCCCGCATCGATATTATCGGCAACACATTGCTCTTGTTGCTGATGACGGCGACTGGGTTTGCTAGCTGGGGACTTGCCATGTCATCTTACACCGCCAACCAGCGCTACGGAAATGTGCTGCAAGATGACCTGCCAAGCAGAGCAGTCTACACAGTCTTCCGAGCCTGCGTAGTCGTGTCCACAATCAGTGTTGCCATCGAGTCGGTTCGACGATACGTACAAATCAAGAATCACAGCTCTCGCAACGTAAGTGCCATCACCCTATCAATCAAACCCTCAACGTGACCACTAACCAAAATCTCTAGGCATCCGAACGCCCCATCCTCTCGCGCCTCGCCCTCCTCGCAGTACCAGTCCTCATCCTGCGCAGCATATTCATCATCCTCGACATCGCCCTCCTCTGGGTAGCCGACACCTATCCAAACTGGAGCATCACAACGCAAGAAGCAATCTCGTTCCTGCTCATCGTTTTCGGCCCTTACGCAGAAGTCTGGGTGTTCGCGATCGTGTGCTTGGGTGGGTGGCAAATGTCGCGATTGAACAAAGGTCAAATCGGCGAGTATGGCATGGTGATGTAGTTGGTGGGCGTGGTAGACGAGTTTGTAAGACCACTTCCAATACATCGATTAGCCGAAATCTCCACCATTTTGTTCCTTGAGCTCGTGTGATCTCGTTTTGAAGACATCGACGGTCCTATCGCTATCTATCTTCCTATAACCGCTAGTGTCTCCATCGACGTCAAGCTTTGTGACTCGCCCTTTGCCCCAACACTACAGATACATGGAATCTGCATCGATGAGAGAAACCGAGTTAATAGACGGATCCGCATTCTATCCGATCAATCCATTAAGAGATTATAGCTATACCGCGTAAACACACGAAAAGATCCATGGTTCAACTTACCCCAACACGAACCCTACGATGCACTTGTCGTCACGTCTAGTGTCATACATGAAAGTGCGTGTAGTATGTGTGGACTGAAACGCATAATTATCAATAGCTGCCAACATCAAAGCCCTACTCCTACCTCTTCCCGCAAGGATACGAGCAGAAAAGTGACTTTGGTAGAAGGTCCGATCGCAACATGTGCTTCAATGGACTTTCGCAATGGCTCGGAACGACACTCTGAGCTCCATACCATTGACTCTGCAAAACCAGATCGTACAGTATTGAACCTGCACTACCATATCATTGCCATGCTTCGGAGTTGTAACTCTCCTTCAATCAGTATCTACACTGCCTGTTGTCATTGTTCTGACCCAGCCCGAGATCAACGAAACATGGAAAGCTTCACAGGAAACAAAAACCAAACACACACGCATAACAAATGGTTTCCTTCTTTCGAATATTGCTTTATTTCGGGTGGGGAGGAAGAAGAAAAGATTTACATAGGAGAGAACAATGCACTCCTTCTGACAAGATAAGATATCTCCACCTCTCCATCCCTCTCTCTCTCTTGCTCTATACTTTGCTTCTGCTTTCAACAATGGTTTCGCTCCACAGCGCGGTCCGGCCGCGTGTTTTCCTGAGAAGCGCTTTCGTTCCCGTTTCGCTTCCTTCCTTCGCGCTTTCGTTCGGTTTCGTCTCCCTCGTATCGTCTGTACTCATCGTTGGCGTCCTTTCAATCTAGGGGATTCCTGTAGGGCAAGCACTGTCTGGGCGTAGGTCTGCTGATCCGCTACCCGTCCACGGCAACAGGCTTGACGTTGCTCTTCATCTCGGTCGGGCTGCCGACGGAGTCGAGCGCGACCTTGTGCAGAGCAGGCTTGCTTGCTTCCTCGTATTTGCCGGAGCGTTTCCTCTCCAGGGCACCCAGAACCCACTCGGCGACCTCACGATCGTGGTAGGTGTGCGCGGTTTCTGTGGTTGCGCTGGCCATGTCCTCGCCTCGTTCGGCGGCTTCCTCGTCTTCTTCCGAGATGACGTCGGGCTTGAGCAGTGGTGCGAGCCAAGCGTGTTGGAGCAGCATGGCGTATGTGGGTCGAAGATTGGGGATCTTGTTCAAGCAACCAGCAGTGAAGTCGTGAGCGGCGGCGGAGAATGAATCTTGGGGAAGATCTGGTGGTTCACCATCCACAATGGCCTGTGAGTATTGCAGTTAGTACGCATGGTTTTGTTTTAGATCGCACAACGGAAGAAGATTTCCTTACCGAAAGTTGGCTGAAGATGTTGTCGTAGGTCTCTGGCGAGTAGGGATACTTGCCCAGCGCGCATTCAATAATAGACAATCCAAGTGACCAAATATCAGACTGCACGCTGTAAGTTCCACCACCGGGGTTCGCACCAGCTTGTGCAACGCCACCGCCTGATATCCGCTCCGGAGCCATGTAAGATTGGCAGCCGATGTTGGTTTTGGCTATGCTGGCCACCAGGTTTCCAGAGACACCGAAATCGCAGATCTTCACTTGACCTTGAGTGTTGACAAGAATGTTGGTAGGTTTCACGTCGCGATGAATAATGTTGTGCTCGTCCTTGAGCGACTTGAGACCTTGGACGGTAGCGAGTGTGACCTTGGCGAGAACTCCTTCGGGCATACCTCCGGCGTAGATCTTGTCTATTGAGCCGCCGTCCATGAACTCCATGCAAATGTACACGGCGCCTTCCTGGAAGAAAGCTCCGTAGAAGTCGACGATGAAGGGCGATGCGCAGCGATGTAGAACATCAAGTTCCATGATAATTGTGGCGAATTTCGAGTCTTCCAGCTCGAGGCGCATCTCTTTCATGGCCATCACAATTCCAGTGCCTCCCACAGCGACATCGTCTGCTTGCACTGGCGCCTCTCCAGCACCGGCAGCACCCCAAGCTTTGTTGCCTGCAAGGCCTTGACCTGGTCTGCGCATCTTTGGCCTGCTGTGTCGCACCTTGTAGACCGTGCCGTAGTTGCCCTTGCCCAACTCATCGAGTGTGTCAACCTCATCCAAGCTGATGTTGAACTCTTTACCAGAAGCAAATTTGATGCCTTTGCTGTCGACAGTTGCCTTGCCTTTAAATTTCAGCGCGCCCGTTTCCTTGTCAATGTATTCAGCGTACTTGTCCATCTGCGACTGCGGCTTCTCAGGCTCCGGTTTTGAGTCTCCATTGGCAGGTGCACCTCCGTTAATATCGGATAGTTTCATGCCTGGAGGCTTCCTCCTCCCACCAGCGGCAGGCGCAGGTGCAGCAGGAGGCGCTGCACCGGGAAGACCACCGGGCAACACCATTTTCCTCCTTTCACTGAGACTGGGTTTCTGGCCAGGCACAGCCGGTGACGAAGCCGTAGGATGAGGGAAAGGGCGTGAGGGGAGGTTGGCAGCAAAAGTTGCAGGGATACCTCCAGGGCCAGGTGATTGTACTGGAGGACTCATTAGGCCGGCTGCACCCGGCGGAGGACCAGGTCTGCCTTGAGGAGGGCCAGGTCGACCTTGAGGTGGACCTGTTCTGGATGCGTGGAAAGATCGCATCTTAGCAAGCATGTCTGGATTGAGGCCACCGGCTGGGCGAGCAGGGTTTCGTGCGGCGTTGACATTTCCGAGAGGAGTGGAGGAGGAGGTCATGTTAGAGACAGGTGCAGCCGTGGTGGTGGATGCA
>Ga0265797_10010833_pt1 | contig 11531 bp, 11 predicted proteins | sample P2T30metagenome_FD_192433 | JGI IMG/M metagenome (GOLD analysis project Ga0265797, IMG submission 192433) | Plant litter microbial communities from East Loma Ridge, Irvine, California - P2 T30 | ecosystem: Environmental > Terrestrial > Plant litter > Unclassified | place: USA: California... | reverse complement strand
TACCTCGACGGTGAAGAAGCCCGCTCCGGCGAAGAAGGCCACGAGTGTGAATCACACGTCCTCCTCCTGGAACTGCCCGAAGGGATACCCGATCAAGGGCAACGCCAGCTCGAAGATCTATCACGTCCCCAGCGGCTCCTACTACTCTCGGACCAATCCCGAGGAGTGCTTCTCCACCACCGCGGCAGCCAAAGCTGCCGGCTACCGCGCTTCCAAGCGCTGAGCCCTTCCTGGGCCGTTGAGAGATTCGGTCGATATATACAGACCGGAGAACTCAACGACCAGGAGACGTGGGTCAGCGGGAAACGGGGTCGACCGAGTTAGCCAGGAGTTTCAACTCTCGCATCGTCGGCAAGGACTCCCAATCCCCCTCAGCTCCGCATGCGGCAGCACCACACGCGATGGCAGTCTCCATCCTCACCTCTGGTGAAGCACCCCGCACCCACTCGTACAACCAGCCCGCAACGAATGCATCACCCGCTCCGACAGTGTCGACGACGTCGACGGGCGCCGCGGCTTTTATGCACCGAACTCCGTCCCGATTGAGGCTTTCCGCACCCTTCTCACCTCGCTTCACCACGGCCTCATGCGCGCCCATCTCAAGGAGAGACTCCAGCTGACCCGGACCCGCGGCCACCCCCGTCAATAACTCGGCCTCATCCTCACCTGCGAAGATGACGTCCGCCCGTGAGGCCAATCGCCGGTACGCCTCTCGTGCCTCCTCGTTCGAGTTCCATAGCCCACTTCGATGATTCACGTCGAAGGAAATCCTCGTGTTGGAACGTTTCGCCACGTCAAGGGCGGAATCGACTGCACTCGCCGCACTCATGCCGAGCGCGGGGGTGATACCAGTGACGTGGAGAACTTCAGCCTCACGGATGGGGCTCTCTGGAATATCTCCCGCAGTCAACCGGCTTCCGGCCAGGCCCTTCCGGTAGTACGTGATTCGACTGTGTCCTGGACGCGGGCGCTCCTTGAGCATCAGGGCTGTCGGGACGTCAGGATCGAACGTTGCATGCACCTGGACGCCTTCGGCCCGAATCTCACGCGAGATCAGTTCACCGAGAGAATCTGAACCCAGCCGGCCGATCCACGCAGAACGACCTCCCAAGCGAGCAACTCCGATCGCGACATTCGATTCGGCACCGCCGAAGCCGAGGTCCATGGAGGGAACGTGTTGGAGGCGCCCGTGCTTGCCCGCGACGAGCAGCCCGAGGCTCTCCCCTAGGGTCACCACCTCCGCTGCCCGGCTCACTGCAGGCACCCCAGTGCGTCACTTACTTCTCGACGCACCGCGTCAGCACCCTGTGCGGCACCCTTCAGGATCCAACTGCCACTCACCGCGAAGACGTTGGGGCGCGATAGGTACTCCGCAGCGTTGGACGCAGCTACCCCTCCGCTAGGCATGAAACGCACCTGAGGATAGACAGCGGCGCAGGCATCAAGCATGGCGAAACCGTCCACGGCATTGGCTGGAAACAACTTGAGATGGTCCAGACCCAGAGAAAGCGCTCTTTGAACCTCCGACGGTGTCAGGACTCCTGGGAGCACCGGGACCCCCGCATCCGTGAAGAACTCGACAATATGCGGGGAAAGCCCAGGGGTCACTGCAAAAGCGGCACCTGCGTCTACCACCCGTTTCGCCTGCTCAAGCGTCAGTACAGTCCCCGCACCTACGGTGAGGTCCTGACGTTGGGCCAGTCGGCCCACCGCCTGCATCCCGTAGTCGGTGCGAAGCGCGACTTCTACGATCGGCAGACCTCCTGCCAACAGCCCTTCGGCACCTGCATCGGCCTCCGCCGAGGTCTTGAAACTGGCCAAGGGCACGATCGGGTAATCTCCCCAGGCACTCATCGTCCCAGCCACCCACCGTCTACCGGAATCACGGCACCCGTGACATAGGCGGCCGCGGCGCTGGAGAGAAACACAGCCGCCCCGCCGAGGTCATCCGCTGCACCCCAGCGCCCAGCGGGAATACGGGAGAGGATCTCCTTCGACCTGACTGGGTCCTCCCGCAGAGCCTCGGTGTTGTCAGTGGCGATGTACCCAGGGGCGATAGCGTTGACCGTGACGCCTTGACCTGCCCATTCGTTGCTGAGGGCCTTTACCAGACCGGTGATTCCCGACTTTGCGGCCGCATACCCGGGGACGCTGATACCGCCTTGGAAGCTCAGCAGACTTGCCGTGAAGATGATTCGTCCACTTCCTCGCTCGATCATCGAGGAACCGATAGAGCGACTCAGAATGAACTGACTGCTGAGGTTCACGTCGATCACCTCGTCCCACCATTCATCCGGGTGCTCAGCAGCTGGAGCCCGACGGATGGTTCCTGCGTTGTTGACGAGGATGTCGACCCGATGTCGGACCTTCCGACCGAAGTCCTCGACCTGTTCACGATCTCGGAAATCCACAGTGTGGCCTTCGAAGCTTCGGCCAAGTCCTCTGACAGCCCTTCCAACATCGCCCCCATCGGCCTCCTGGCTTGCTGAGGCAGCGATGATATCGGCACCCGCGGCGGCAAGAGTCTCCGCCATGGCCCTTCCGATTCCTCGACGTGCCCCGGTGACCACAGCTGTCTTACCTGTGAGGTCAAAGATATTCATGCTGGTTCTCCCTCTGATTGAACATCCACTAGGACCTTCATCGCTTGTGAACTGGACAGTCTGACGAACGCGTCTTGGGCCTTTTCCAGTGGGACTACGTCACTGATCAGACGGTGGACAGGTAATTCGCCCGCGCTCAGCAGGTTGACCGCTTTCTCGAAGTCCGCTCTCTCGTAGACCCGGGCCCCAAGCACTTCGAGCTCGCGCCAGAACATCCTGTGCAGGTCCATCGGAACCGGTTTGGGGTGGATGGCCACGATGACCACGCGCCCTCGGGGACGAGCGTGCTGCATGGCGTCGAGTGCAGTCATAGGCAGACCAGCAACCTCGAAGACCACGTCCGCACCAACCCCACGAGTACGTTCATGAAGCACTGCGGCAAGGTCTGCTGACCGCGGGTCTACGGTGTGGATCCCGTTCTCGGCGGCAAACTGACGACGTCCCTCGTCCGGTTCAGCCAAAATGACATCAGCTCCTGTCTGTTGAGCGACCAGGGCAATCAGCTGACCGATGGGGCCACCGCCGATGATCAGCGCCGTCTCTCCCGCCTGCAAGCGCGAACGACTGACGTCGTGCACAGCAACTGCGAGCGGTTCGATGAGGGCGGCTTCGCGCAGTCCAATATGGTCCGGAATGGGAATGACCGTTGAAGCCGGAACGGTCCACCGGCTTTGCATAGCTCCAGGAGAGTCGATGCCTATGAACTGAAGCTGTGGGCAGATGTGCTGGTGTCCCGCCCTACAGGTATCGCACTGGCCGCACCATTTGAGCGGCATCACCGTCACCGGTGCCCCAATCTCGATCCCTTCGACTCCCTGGCCGATGCGGCAGATTCGACCACTCATCTCATGGCCCAGAGTCGCGGGGATCTGGACCCGCTGGTCCATGTCTCCATGCAGCACATGCAGATCAGTCCCACAGATACCGCTGTACGCGACTTCAATCTGAACTTCGCCCGGACCGGGCAACACTTCCGCGGCCTCGAGATCCAGGGCAATCCGCCCCTCACCGGTGTACTTCGCTGCTCTCAACTCAGTGCCTCCCAAGCTATTTTGAAACTTAGTTCCATTTTAAGGTCCGTCTGGCAAAACTGCGTCCCATATGGTTATAGTAACTTACATCACACTCGGCGATGGAGCCGAGCATCCGATCAGGAGGACTCATGACCACGAACCGCATGATCAGCACTGGCATCGCGTCACTGGCAGTCATTTCATTGGCAGCTTGCGGCAGCAGCTCCGACGGTGGAGACAACGGTGGCGACGGCGCCACCGCCGAAACAGCCTTCCGCGTAGCCTTCAATCAGAACGAGGACCACCCGCAGGCCCAGGTGCTTGAACAGGTTTCCGAAGGACTGAGCGAGCAGACCGATGGCCAATACTCGCTTGATCTCTACACCGATGAGACTCTCGGTGACCAAGCAGCAACTATCGAGCAGGTCCAGTCGGGAACTATCGAATTTTCGATGGTCGCTGGTTCGTTGCTTGAGAATTACGAGCCAGACTTTGCCGTCGCGAATCTCCCCTACCTCTACGAATCGCCCGAGCACCAGATGGAGGTCCTCAATGACCTCGAGCTCATGAGCGAGCTCTACGAAAGCGTGGAGGCCGACAACATCAAGATCCTCGCGGCGTATCACGGTGGAGTACGCAACGTGTATTCAAGTGAGGGCCCCGTCAACAGTCCAGAGGATCTCTCTGGTCAGCAGATCCGGGTCATCGGTTCCGATACGAACGTACGGATGATGGAGCTCATGGGCGGGGTGGGCAACCCGATGGCTCAGGGCGAGGTGTACACCGCCATCCAGTCAGGCGTGATCGAGGGCGGAGAGAACAACGAACTCATCTACTCTTCCCTGTCCCACGACGAGATCGCCCCCTACTACTCCTATACCGAGCACCTCATGCTCCCCGACTTCCTGGTCATGAGCCAGGATGTCTGGGACGGTCTGGACGAGGAGGCACAACAGATCCTCATGGACCTTCTTGCTGAGTCCGTGGACGAGGAACTCACTCTCTTCGACGAGGCAGTGGAAGAGGCCCGCGCGAGTGCCGAAGAAACGGGAGCCGAGTTCAACGACGTCGATGTCGAAGCCTTCCGCGAGGCCGTGATGCCTCTGCATGAAGAAGCCATCGAGTCCGACCGCGCTCAAGCGATCTATGACGCTATCGAGTCCGCACGCAGTGACAGTTAGGACTTACTGACCGATGAGTCATCTACAGAATTGGGTCACATGGGTGCTACGGATAATCTGCATCGCACTATTCGCTCTGCTCGTGCTCATTGTCGTGTGGCAGGTCATCTCAAGGCTCGTACTCGGAGACCCCGCCCCGTGGACTGAAGAGGCTGCCAGATTCACCTTTATCTGGGTGAGCCTGATCGGCGTCTCGATCGCTGTCTCAGAGAAGACAGACATCTTCATGGGATTCATCGTGGAGCGCTTTCCCCTGCTGTGGCAGCGCGTCACAGAGATCCTGGCTCATCTGGCCACCGCGGCGGTGGTCGTTCACGTGATGTTGATTGGTGGCATGGATCAGGTCACCCAAGCGTGGGCTCAGACCAATCCTGTCCTCCCCTTCACCCAGGGTCAGCTTTATCTGGCACTGCCGATCTCCGGCGTACTGCTGCTGTTCTTTCTACTGGTTCACATGATCCATGCCTTATCGCCTCAGTACAGAGGGCGAGCTGGCGCGCTGGATGACGACTTGGAGGCGACTGCCCAATGATCGACCCATCAATGATCGGCCTCGTCCTGATCGGCGGGGTAGTCATACTGCTGGTCCTGGGTGCGCCCATCTCTACTGCCATCGCTCTACCCTCAGCGATCAGCATGATCCTGATCATGGGCTCCGATCGCGGCGCCATCACTTCGGCACAGAGAATGCTCCAGGGCGCGAATTCATTTGCGCTGCTTGCCATTCCTTTGTTCATACTCGCTGGTGTCATCATGAACAGCGGTGGAATCGCGGTCCGACTCATCAACCTGGCGCGCATATTGGTGGGCCGGTCTCCCGCTCCATTGATTCAGACCAACGTGATGGCCAACACCATCTTTGGATCGGTCTCGGGATCGGCTGTTGCCGCGGCGGCGGCGGTCGGCACAACGATGACCCCGATGCAGCAGAAGGAAGGCTACGACCGGTCCTTCAGCGCGGCGGCGAACGTCGCCTCGGCCCCCGCCGGCATGCTGATTCCGCCGAGCAACACCCTCATCGTGTTCTCGCTTGTCGGAGGAACTTCGGTGGGTGCACTGTTCCTGGCTGGCTATCTTCCTGGCCTGCTGTGGGCATTGGGATGCATGGTCGTGGTCTACCTCTACTCTCGACGCCACCCCGAGCTTCGTGGAAAACCCATGCCTCCGGTGCGCGAGATCGCCAAGGTCTCACTGGCAGCACTGCCGTCCCTGGGACTGATCGTCGTCGCCATCGGCGGCATCGTGGCGGGCTTCTTCACCCCCACCGAAGGAGCCGCAGTTGCGGTCGTCTACTCCTTGGGTCTTTCCTTCATCTATCGGACCATCGGCGTGCGGAACCTCCCGAGCATTCTGTTCGATGCGTGCCGCACCAGTTCGATCGTGGTCTTCCTCATCGCGGTGGCAAGCATCATGTCCTACGTCATGACCTTCGCGCGCATCCCGCAGCTACTGGCAGACAGCCTCTTCGGTTGGACCGACTCACCGTTTTTGGTCCTGCTGTTGATGATGATTCTGCTGCTGCTGATCGGCATCGTCCTGGACCCCACTCCAGCCATTCTGATCTTCACTCCGATCTTCCTTCCGATAGCCACGGCCCATGGTGTAGACCCTGTGCACTTCGGAATCATGATGGTCATGAACCTGTCTATCGGCGTCATCTCGCCACCTTCGGCGCCCGTGCTCTTCATCGGGGCACAGGTCTCGAAGGCCAAGCTTGAGAGCGTGATCGTCAAGCTCGTTCCGTTCTACGTCATGCTGGTCATCATTCTTCTGCTGGTCGCCTTCATTCCCGAGATCTCATTGACGCTTCCTCGTCTTTTCGGTCTCCTGTAGTTCAATTCTCGACTCAATCGTCCAACCCATGAGGAGAAATCCCTGATGTCAGAACAGTCAATCCCTATGCGCGGCCCCGTCTCTCCGGAGCAGGTCCAAGGTTTCTCTCAGCAGGACCTTCGAGACCGATTCCTGGTGGAGGACCTCCTGATCCCAGGCGCCATCCGAGTCGTTGCCACGCACTTCGACCGCTCGGTCGCAGTCGGCGCCGTGCCGATCAACGAGCCGCTCACACTGACACCTGTTCCCGAGATTCGCTCTGAGTACTTCCTCGAGCACCGGGAGATCGGCATCGTCAATGTTGGGGGCCTCGGCCACGTGGAGGCCGGCGGCACAGAGTGGAAGATGGAACCCGAGGCTGTTCTGTATCTCGGACGGGGTACTCGCGAGGTGAAGTTCTTCTCCGATGACCCGAACTTGCCGGCAGCCTTCTACGGCTTCTCTGCACCGGCTCACACGACCTACCCGAACGCCGTCGTCACCCCGGAGGAAGGTACGATCCGGGAGCTGGGTGATCCTCTGACCTCCAACCGACGAACTCTTCGCCAGTGCATCCACCCCAACGGCGTCCCGAGTTGCCAGGTGGTCATGGGGGTGACCCGGCTTCACCCCGGCAGCATGTGGAACACCATGCCAGCGCATACCCACGATCGCAGAACAGAGTTCTACCTCTACTTCGATGTCCCTGCGGATCAGCGAGTCGTCCATCTGATGGGCAAGCCTGAGGAGACTCGCCACATCGTCACCGGGGACAAAAACCTCGTACTGTCGCCGAGCTGGTCCATCCATTCCGGTGTCGGGACCAGCGCGTACGCGTTTGTATGGGCCATGGCTGGAGAGAACCAGGCATTCGACGACATGGACCACGTACAGATCACCGACATAAGCTGAGATCGTGACTATCCAGCCGAAAGAGTACCCGAGCGCCGAGGAATCAACCACGCGCGCGCCTTCAAGAGGGGCCAGCGAGAAGACCATCCTCGTGCTGGAGGCGGCTCTCAGCAACGAGCGGTTCACCGATATCACCGAAGAGACGGGGCTTACCAAGACGACCGTCCATCGGATTCTCAGCACGCTGGTGGACCAGAACTTCATCTCCGGTGATGCCAGGGGCGGCTACCGTCCGGGGCCTAGAGTCCTCGCGTTGGCCGGCAGAGCTCTGGACAGCATCGACATATCCTCCCTCGCGCAGCCATTCGTCGATGAGCTGGTGGCCAACGTGGACTGCACCGTGCACGTGGGTGTGGCTTCGGGGGATGAGATCGTCTACGTGATTCGGACGGATTCGTCGAAACCCTACAGAATGCGCTCCCGGGTCGGCCTTTCTCTACCCATGCATTCCAGCGGAATCGGCAAGGTGGTCTTGGCGGGACGGCCGGACCAAGAGATTCTTCGTCTTGCGGAACGTACAGGCCTTCCGGCGAGGACAAAGGCAACCATCACGGAGCCGGAAAAGCTTCTTGAAGACATCCGTGCGACCCGCGCTCGTGGCTACGCATTGGACTTGGGAGAGAACGAAGACGGCACGGTGTGCGTGTCTGCTCCGATCTACGATCATACGAACCGTGTGACTCATGGATTGTCCATCTCATCCATCGCTCTGGAACACCCCGCTCGAACGATCGAGACTCTTGCCCCAGCGGCCATGGCCACAGCCGCGAAGATTTCACGTCACCTCGGCGCAAACGTGGAACAACCCCACGGCAGATGACAGGGGCGCCCCTGTCGCTGTTCGGCGGGGGCGAACCAGGATCTCACGCCGACACTTCCTGGGTGATTGAGGAACCCGGTCGGTCTAGATTGACCGGAGATCTCAGCCACCCAGGGAGAGTGGGTCAGCGGGCGCGGGGGACCAGCCGTTCCAGCTGAGTCACGTGCTTCGGTTCGAGCTCGGCAAGATTCGGGACCTCTAGGAGCTTCATCGTGCGCTCCACCTGATCCGCAAGGATCTCGATCGTGCGGTCCACACCGGCTCGGCCACCGGCCATCAGGCCGTAGAGGTACGCCCGCCCGATCAGGGTGAACTTCGCACCCAGCGCCATGGAAGCGACGATATCGGCGCCGTTCATGATCCCGGTGTCGATGGTGACCTCGAGATCCTCTCCGACCTCGCGGACCACCTCGGGCAGCAGGTGGAACGGCACCGGCGCGCGGTCCAGCTGCCGGCCGCCGTGGTTGGACAGCACGATGCCATCCGCCCCGAGGCTCGCGAGCTTCTTCGCGTCCTCGACGTTCTGCACGCCCTTGACCACCAGCTTGCCCGGGAACAGGTCACGGATGATCTTCAGGTCATCGAAGCTGATGGAGGGATCCATCGCCTTATCCAGCATGTCCCCCACGGTGCCTCCGGTGGAGGTCAGCGAGGCGAACTCCAGCGGCGGGGTGGTCAGGAAGTCGTACCACCACCATGGCCGCGGAATGGCGTTGACAACGGTGCCCAGGCTCAGCTGCGGCGGGATCGAGAACCCGTTGCGCTTATCCCGCAGCCGGGCCCCGGCCACCGGGGTATCCACGGTGAAGAAGAGGGTGTCGAACCCTGCCTTTCCGGCCCGCTCGGTCAGATCATAGGAGATCTCCCGATCCTTCATCACATAGAGCTGGAACCAGTTGCGCCCCTCCGGATTCGCCTCCTTGACCGCTTCGATCGAGGTGGTGCCCAGCGTGGAAAGCGTGAAGGGAATTCCTGCCGCACCTGCCGCGGTGGCCCCGGCGATCTCCCCCTCGGTCTGCATCAGCCGGGTGAACCCGGTGGGCGCGATCCCGAAGGGCAGTGCAGAACGCCCGCCGAAGATCTCGCAGGAGGTGTCGACCTCGGAGACATCGCGCAGGATCGAAGGGTTGAACTCGATGTCCTGGAACGCCTCCCTTGCACGGGTCAGCGAGAACTCGCCCTCTGCGGCGCCGTCTGTGTAATCGAACGCCGCCTTCGGAGTGCGCCGCTTTGCGATCTTATGCAGGTCCTCGATGGTCAGCGCCGCGGCCAGCCTGCGACGTGAGGCGTTGAAGTCAAACTTCTTGAACTTCATCAGCGGCGCGAGATCGCGCGGCTTGGGCAGTTGACGCTGAACCATATGGGTCTCCTTGACCGTTCTCTCAAGGCGGAGAGGCAGGAGATGACTCCCACCCCTGCGCACACATGGCTCTCACGATGCCATTGAACTTACGAGTTGCCCACCCCCGCTAAGCGACCTTCACCTGCACCACGGCCCAGGAGAGCGCCGGCAGGCTGATCTGCAAAGTTGCTCCACCCTCCGCGATGCTGACACTCTCCAGCGGCACGAGACCCACGGCCTCCTGGCTCTGCAGGTCATTGGCGGTATGACGGTCCCCGCCGTCGGGAATCCTCAACACCTCGGCCCGGAGAATCTCCGTCGCCGTGAGTCCGCGCAGGTCAAGGGTCACCTCGGCGTCCTCGTCCAGGCCGCGGTTGGCCACGAAGATCGACACCGTCCCGGCCTCCGCGTCATAGGTGCTCGCGGCGTCGACGACATCCACATTCCCGTACCGCTCGGTGTGCACCTGGTCAGCCTGCACCGCAAGTCGCAGGATCTCCCCGGTGGCCAGCTCCGCGATCCGCGCGAAGGGCCAGAAGATAGTCTGCCGCCAGGCCGGACCACCCTCCTCGGAACGGATCGGGGCGATCACGTTGACCAGCTGGGCCTGGTTGGCGATGCGTACGCGATCGCCATGTCGGAGCAGCGAATGCATAAGCGTCCCGACGACGACGGCGTCCGTGACCGAGTACCTGTCCTCGATGAGCCGCGGGTGGGTCTTCCACCCCTTGGCCACCTGGTCCGGCTGATCCTCGGTGTCGAGTCCCTCCTGGTACCAGACGTTCCACTCGTCGAAGGAGATGTCGATCTGCTTCGAATGTTTGCCGGCCGCCTTGACCGCATCGACCGTGGCGACCACACCCTCGATGAAGCCGTCCATGTCCACCGCCTCGGCCAGGAAGGAGGCGGCGTCGCCGTCGTGCTCCTGGTAGTAGGCGTGCATGGAGATGTAGTCGACCTCCTCATAGGCGTGGGTCAGCACCGTGTGCTCCCAGGACCCGAAGGTGGGCATCCGCCGGTTCGATGAGCCGACTGCGACCAGCTCGATGTCAGGGTCGACGAGCTTCATCGCCTTGGCCGCCTCCTGGGCGAGCCTCCCGTACTCCTCAGCGGTCTTGTGGCCGATCTGCCAGGGGCCGTCTAGCTCATTTCCCAGGCACCACAGCTTGATCCCGAACGGCTCCTCGCTGGTGCCCATCGCGGCAGCATTCTTGCGGCGAAGATCAGACCAGTAGGTCCCGGAGGGGTGGTTGGCGTACTCCACCAGCGCGCGTGCCTCGTCGACCCCGCGGGTGCCCAGATTGATGGCCTCCATGACCTCCATGTCAGCCCGCCTCGCCCATTCCACAAACTCATGCAGACCGAAGGCATTGGTCTCGATCGTGTGCCAGGCGCCGTCGATCCGCACCGGCCGGTCTTCCCGCGGACCGACCCCGTCCTCCCAGTTGTAACCCGAGACGAAGTTACCTCCCGGGTAGCGCACCACTGTTGCCCCTAGCTCCTTGGCCAGGGCCATCACGTCCTTGCGGTACCCCTGGTCATCGGCCTCCGGGTGTCCCGGCTCGTAGATCCCGGTGTAGACACAGCGGCCCATATGCTCCACGAATGAACCGAACAGGCGGGTGGGGACATCGGCGATGGTGAAGTCGCGGTCGAGAGTGATGCGTGCGTGAGTCATTGTGCTCCTTGAGTTAGCAAGAATGATTGCGGTGGCAGAGGTCCGTAGTTGCTGAAGCCGGTAGTTACTGTCCGCCGAAGCCGGTGGTGGCCACGCCCTTGACGATCTGGCGCTGATAGAAGAGGAAGACGATGACCAGCGGGAGTGCTGCGAGCACTGCCTGCGCCATC
>Ga0265797_10010832_pt1 | contig 11531 bp, 18 predicted proteins | sample P2T30metagenome_FD_192433 | JGI IMG/M metagenome (GOLD analysis project Ga0265797, IMG submission 192433) | Plant litter microbial communities from East Loma Ridge, Irvine, California - P2 T30 | ecosystem: Environmental > Terrestrial > Plant litter > Unclassified | place: USA: California... | reverse complement strand
CGCTTCCTTTCCTCCGACTGTATTAGTGTACGTGTAGCTATCGTCAGCTGGGTCGGCAAGCGGAACTCACTTGTACGTCACCCCGTCTTTCACTGGTAGCAGGTCATTGACCATTGCTTGATACCAAAAATCGTGAAGCAGAGGTGCTGCCGGATCCATCGATCTATCGACAATCACAAGCACAGCTTTTGGTCTTCCATTTGCAGTCTAAGAGTCAGCCCGGACCCACTTGAAAGAACAGGACGTACCGGAAATTCGGGATTATTGGCCATATATTCATCCAAATCATTCTGCACCTGTACAGCAATCTTCTTGCACAAGTAATCTCCTACAGGTTCGGCGACTTTCGATGCGCCTCCCATTGCTGATCGCCATCGAAGGGATTGTGAGGTCTGAGATTGTTGAGGTGGTGGGGCTAGAGTGGAGGACGAAGCGGTATTTGCTAGTGGTCCGAGTGGGGCATGGTGGACTGGCTGATAGTATCGGATGTAGGGATTCTCGTTTACTGTCGCCAAGACATTGAGTATCTGGTCTCCTCAGCTGGTTACCATTTGTAGTCAGCAGCGGACTTACAGATCGTCCAGTAAGCTTGAGATCATCCTCAAACCCCTCGATGGCTAGATCAGCTGAAGCTGCTCCTCCCATATTCCCAAACATCGTAAAGAAGGCCTGGGGCTGGTTGATTGAGAATATTCGGTCCTCGACAGCTACATACATTAGTAGGTCTAGGCGTGATTGGCAGACGACTTACGCTGAACGTCACAATACAGCTCGACGAACGAGCGAAGTACGTCAGGCGGAAGAGAGCGGGTCAATCTCTGAGCGAGGTCGTCATCAATACCTATCGGTTAGCTTAAACCTCAACATCGCAGCTTACCATCGATGAAATAGAGGTGGGCTGAGCGATACGTCCGACGGCCGTCAAAATCGGCTATGATCCTATTGACATTCTGTGACGTTGGCGTCAAGAGATAGATGGCGTCCAAACTCTGAGGCTGTCTAGCTGATTGCAGTGGTTCTATGGCTACGTTGTATCAGTCTCGTTTCGGGTCCTGCGTTTGAATGGATTCTCACATGTCACATTCTGTTGTAAGATCTCCCCTGGCTTGTACACGGTATCCAGTAACGTCTGAGAGTGATCATCCGTAATGAGTATCTTCCATGTATTGCCAGGTATAGACTGCAACGCCGACTGTAGTCCTGTCAAGTATCAGCTCGAACTCTTGAAAGAGGTCGAGTAATATGAAGAGACGAAGGGAATGTGCACGGGCTTGGCCGGAATAGAATGAGGGAACACTCACGAGCTTTCAATAGATCGCGTAAAGGCATAGCTGCAACCAAGCTTGAATGCTGACAGATAAGAGCTTGATTCTCAACGATTGTTTATCGTGGGATCACCAGAGTGATACAGTGATGTCGATGGTGAGGCTGTCAATGCTGTTTCAAGTGCGGTAGAGTAGTCGAGCACAGGTGACGTCGTGACCGAAGCCGTGCTTGACCCCAGGCGGTGATCTCCGCCACTGTACGGGGTAGAATCAACTGTGGTATATATCTGGTCTAGGGGTATCACATCTCAATTTATGGTCGACAAGAATGCTACTAGGCACAAAGAGATGACATGGGCAGATACGATATGAACAGGTTCGCGACTGCTCTCTCAGCGTACGTATTTTCCATCTGGGTTTTACCGATGTTGACATATTCAGAGCTATCCCAAGCTCAGGCTCTGACGCGAGCACATCGTCTTACCTACGCGAATCCCCTCGGGTCGCTTCCCCACTAGACCCTCAAATCGTGGTCGAGCAACACAGATCAAGATCGCAGACTCGCCCATTATACGATGATCCCCGCTCAACCCACTATGAACCTCCCTTGACCAAATGGGATCCGGCGTCTAACCCCCGTCGGCCGGACTTACTTAGGCACAAAACAGAAGATGGAACTTCAAGGAGCGTCAGTCCTGGTCGAAGGGGTTTGAGTAGGGATAGGCGGGACCAGAATGTGAGGGTTGATGCTCTTGCCAATCGGAAAGGAGCGGGGCGGCTGGGTGCAATGGCCAAAGGCCCGGATGACAAGTATGCGGTCGGAGGTGGGATGGGTGAGTCAGCTGTGTCCCTTCGTGGCCCAGCTGATCAAGTAGCACTGAAGGTTGTTCAAATCACAAGACCGGCAAGCGGGGATGCTACGCCCGTTCCAGAAGAAGTATCTGGTCGGCGTAAAGCCCAGAGGGAGCAGGCACTGGGTAAAGGTCCCGGCGGTATTGGCGTGACGGAGGTGGTCAACCTCTGGAGGGGTTCGATGGCTGTTGGGAAAGGTGTGAACGATATATCATGGGGTACTGGCGGTAAGTGACCGTCAAGCACTAAATATGGACACTCATGGGGCAGCATTCGCTCATAAGCTCGTCACTGCTTCTCCTAGCGGGAATTTTCTGCTCTTTGACCTCAACAGGGGCAAGCTAGGTGAGTTAGAACAGCGATACTCCCTGATACATAGAGAAAGAGATCAGCGGTGGGCATCCCCGACCTCTCAATGTGGTACGACTATGTCAGACTCCAGCCCATGCCCATCTCTTGATAAGTGGCGGGACAGAAGGTCAAGCCAAAATGTGGGACCTGCGTGACCGTGAGCCAGTAAATCGGAAATACTTCAAGCACGCCGCCAGTATCACCTCGCTATGCTTCTCGCCCGACGATCCACATCAATTTGTTGTGGGACTTGAGAATGGTGCCATTCAGAGATATGATCTTCGACACCAGAAGAACGGGCGTGTCTGGGGTGCTCATGGCAGTAAAGCCGTTTTGGATCTTCAGTGGAAAGAGGGATCGGGGCACATGTCGGGTCAAGGATGGCTAGCTAGTGCTGGTGCTGACCGGACTGTCCAGGTCAGTACTATCTAATCGTTGTGACTAGACTGATTCTAGATCTGGGATATGGCTCAAAGCTGGGATCGAGGCCCAACTTCGATGCATACGCTACATACTGCCTATCCGCTTCGCCGGGTGGCGTGGCGGCCTGACCACGATACCGAACTTGTGGTAGTGCCATTGGCAGATTCACAAGCGGCCAGTCTGGTCGATCCATCTATCGCATCGGTATCGCAAGGACTAGGACAAGAATCCGTGGCACTGGATGAAGACTCGCATCTCGAGATATGGGATGTACGCCGGCATCATATCGCCAAATACACCTTGCCCACCGTGGATGGTACTGCTGTTGAAGCAGCCTGGGCCGACTCAGATACATTGGTGACGGCCCATCAAAATGGGATGTTTGCTCAGCTCGATATCCGAAACAAGACGATCCCATTGGATTCGATACCCAGACAGATCATGTCGTGGAGCTCAAGAGGGGAAGTGACATATGGGATAGATCGTTTCAAACAGGGTGAAATACCTTTCGATGATCCGAAACCAGAGTATGCGAATCACTGGGATAAGTTGGGCCAGAAGCAAAAGGGACCGGCTGATCCACCTTATGAACCACTACAAGCACTTGGTTTTCTGTCGTTACCGGTCTTTGATAATGACGAGTTTACATATCTGGCGAATCATTACAAGATTGAAGGTCAAACGGCGGAAGAGCTGTGCGCCTGGAATGGAGAGGTGAGTCATATCCGAAAGAAGAACAGCACAGGCTGACCTGTAGGTCGCAATGATGAGCGGTCGGACGGATGATGCGCGCTGTTGGGCTCTACTGCAGCAGTATATCGAAGACGTTGCCCCTACGCCCGACAACCAATTCAACGAGAATGTCTTCGACAAATCAGCTAAGACCAAGCAAGAGACAGAGCCGGCCTTGCAATCTCCTACAGCTGGACCTACCGCATTGATGAAATCACCTATATCGAACGAACCAGCTTCTATCTTCTCACCGGAAGCGATCCCACTGGAACGTCTTGGTCTACATGGTGACCCCAATGATGATGTTGAGGAATTAGTGTCCGATTCATCATCGTCTGCTGGTTCTGGTTCTGGTTCAATAACGCCGTCTATCAATCGCACGAGATTCATCACTTTTGCTCCTCATGGTACCGAGCGGACAGATCTGCGAGCATCTACCTCCACAACAGTGCCAACGCACTCAAACTCTCGTACACAGCCGCCTTCCAGAGAAAGATCTCGTCAATTGCGCCACAGAGTTCATCGGCCTCACTCATCGTCCGAAGAGGATGACGCGTATCCAGATCCATATGGTATCAGTATCCACGATCGTAGAAGCCGACAATCATCGACCAACACGTCTCAGTCATCTGCTCGATCCTCACCTAATATCGCTCCCAACCATCGTGTTTCGACTATCAAAGCTTCACCAGTCATGTTGCCTAGCCGAGCGACTCGAGATCGTGATCAAGCGCCAGGCCAGAGTTCTGGTTCAGGTTCAGGATCTGCGCGTCCCTCAATCGCTGGCTCCACTCGACCTTCGTTAGCTGGATCAGCTAGACCATCACTGGGAGGTGGAAACGGTAAGCGGGAAAAGTCGGGGTTGGTGCCCACCGGTCGAGGCTGGATGGATCCTGCTGCTTTGGAGCGTTACAAGAAGGAGCGAGGGGAGGCTATCTTGCAATGGTGGCGGTCATACGTCGACGATGTGAGTGGAACCTGCGATGCTCGGCTGACAGGCAGGGTGATGCTCAGATGAGCACTATCCTCTATGTGGTCGGTGGCGAAGTGCTCAAATTTCCAACAAGACAAGCAGAAAGAGTGGCACACTGCTACATCGGTACCTCATTGTGCACATATTGTTGAGCGAGCTGACTGGCAGAAATGCTAGAGCAACACCGCTTGGCAGTCCCGGCTGCATATATCCGCCGACACGCCAAAATCACCTCTCTTCAGATTGTACTAGGTGATCTCGGTGTGACACACCTCACGTATTGTTCACGTTGTGGAAGAGGTACAGGATCACTCGAAGATGTTGGGATGCATAACCACGGCAAGAGATTCTGGTATTGCAAAAAATGTCGACTTCCAGCGAAAACCTGTGTGATCTGTCAGGAAGGGGTTAAAGGATTGTTCATGTCGTGTGCGAAATGTCGCCATGGAGGCCATCAAGCTTGTATGCGGAGCTTCTATCGTGAGTCTCCGCGAAAACAGTATGGGAAGAAGGCGTCTGATAGTAGTTGATAAACCGCTCAATCTACCCCCACTCGATACGGCTGGAAATACGCTATCTGCTGTACCCAGTGCAGACAGAGACTATCTCCCCTTGTACGGCTATGGAACTTCTCACGAGTCATCCACCAATATCATGGGTGGTGATAGGACCTCTGGCGAGACTGCTCGATCAGATGGTACTAGGAGGCAGACTGTTTTGGGATGGACAGGTTGTCCGAAAGGCTGTGGATGTAAGTGCCGGATTGTCCCCGTCGAGACAGAACTAGACGAGTTGTAGTCTGAAACTGTCATGTAATCTTAGCATATGCAATTGCTCTCATCGTTGGCGTACATCTGGCCACTCGCTGCCGGTCGGGTCCAAGCATACAAAGCGACAGATGAAGCCCGCGATTTAGACAACGCCACCAGGAACGATCTTCGATGTCCACAAGTTGATGTTCCTTTTGTTCAACATTTCCGGTAGTTTCATACCTCCTATTGTTCTCACTTGCCCTGGTCCGCCCTCACCAAAGATGATTCCTCTTAGTAGATTATCAAGGACTTCATCGTCTAGATTGTTATCATCTGCATCAAGCTCCAGAGCTAGATCATTACACTCGACAACGACTCGATTACTATCAACGACAAGCACACCGTCATCGTCCAATTCGGCATTATCGCTGCTCAGAAGCAGGCATAGTACTGGACTACAAGCTGGAAAGAGATTAGAAAGTAGGCGGACATTGGCTAGTGCATCGACATCTCCATCGTGAGTTCCCAACCCCCACACGATCAATTGAACTTCCTTTCAATTCTACTTCCCATCGTAGATCATTCCATATTCATGCCACTCTCCATCCGGACCAGTCGACTACTTTATACTGCGCCTATCATCCTAATAGTAGCATTTCTAATGTCCAGAACGTCTCAGAACCCCAACAACACCTCCCACCCAATTCTATTACCCGACGAACCAATGATGGAGTCCCCTTTCCCACCTTGTCCACCTATCCCCAAGGCTACTGGGCCTGTCGATCTGATCCGACCACCAACGGATGACCGCGAACACAAGTATCTCACTCTACCTAATGGGTTAGAGGTAATTGTAGTTTCGGACCCAAAGGCAGATAAGGCGGCTGCTAGTATGGACGTGGGAGTTGGACATTTGAGTGATCCAGACAATCTACCTGGATGTGCTCATTTCTGGTATGCTCTCTTTTCATTGACTTTTCAAAGGAACCAGCTGATTTGCAGTGAACATCTACTATTCATGGGTACCAAGAAATATCCCTCGGAAAACGCATACCAGCAATACCTCTCATCAAATAACGGAATGTCGAATGCCTATACCGCTATGACATCGACCAATTACTACTTCGACGTCGCCCCTGACGCTCTCGAGGGAGCCCTAGACAGATTTTCCGGCTTCTTTATTGAGCCACTGTTCAATGAAGACTGTACAGAGAGGGAGATCAAGGCTGTTGATTCGGAACATAAGAAGAACTTGCAGAATGACATGTGGGTAAGTGACTCTCATCTCCTGAACCATGATCAGAGCTCATGGGACAGAGATTTTACCAGCTAGAAAAGCACCTTTCTAAACCAGGACATGTTTACAGGAAGTTCGGAACTGGCCATTACGACAGTCTATGGTCAAAGCCCAAGGAGGACGGTCGAGACCCGAGACAGCAGCTCATGAAGTGGTGGGAGAATGAGTATTGCGCCAAGAGGATGAAGCTGGTCGTTGTTGGAAAAGACAGCATCGAGACTTTGGAGAAATGGGTCAGGGAACGGTTCGAGGCTGTTCCCGTTAGGACTGAGGGAGCACCCGCTGTTGGACCCAATGGCCAACGGGTAGTGTTTGAGGACAGCCCTACCAATCCCGATAGGATGGGCGTGAGTCCAGGTCATCTACGTATGATTACAAGCTGATGAAAGATGGTCACGTTCGCCAAGCCAGTAAGGGACGATCGGGGTATCGAAATCACCTTCCCTTTCCCCGACACTGATCATCTGTACCAGTCTAAGGTAAGCTGAACATCCCTCATTGACAGATAGGAGCTGACTCTTCAGCCTTCCAGTTTCATCGCACACTTCATCGGACATGAAGGCCGAGGATCGGTGCTGTCGTACCTGAAGGGCAAGGGATGGGTCAATAGTCTACGAGCTGGGCCCTTCCATCCTGCCGCTGGATTTGACGCTTTCAAGATCACTATGGATCTCACTCCTGATGGGCTTGGTGAGCTTGCAACGTTAGTGCATTGGCGGTAAAGCTGACATACAGAACACTATGAAGAGGTAGCCGAGGCAATCTTCAAATACACCTCTCTACTCCGAGCAACCCCACCTACCGAAGAAGTCTTCAATGAGATCAAAGCCATCGCCGAGCTATCATTCCGATTCGCCGAACGAGGCAAGACAATGACATATGCCAACATGCTCGCTTCGTGGATGCAATCGCCTGTTCCCCGAGAGAAGATCTTGACTGCCAAATATCTACTAGAAGATTTCAAGTACGATGAGCTGGCAGCATCGCTGCAGATGCTAGATCCAAGACGGGCTACTGTCGCTGTCATCTGCCGTGAACTCCCAAAGAACGTGGACATCACATTTGACAAGAAGGAGCCAATCTATGGAACTGACTACTGCGAGCGAAAGCTCAGCCCAGAGTTCATGAAGGAGGTAAGCTAGTTGTCTCAATCGAGATCGAGTGCTGACGAGTAGGTCACGACTGGAACCCCTACTCCTGGTGTCTACCTACCAGGCCCCAATCTCTTCATTCCCGAGAAGTTGGATGTGCAGAAATTAGACATTAAGAACCCCGCTCTACGACCTGTCTTGTTGAAGGACTCCCCTCTCTCTAGGCTCTGGCACAAGAAGGACGATCGATTCTGGTTGCCTAAAGCCAATGTCGATATTGTCTTGCATTCGTATGTCTCACGTGTTCCGTTACGACATGACTGACAAATGTAGACCTATTCTGGATACCTCACCCCGAAATGCCGCCCTCTCCAAGCTATTTTGCGAGCTGTACTCGGATTCGATTACTGAGGATGTCTACGATGCCTCGCTAGCCGAATTGAGCTACAACCTCTTCTACGCTGGTGAACACATTTTCGTGGCTGCCGGAGGATTCAGCGACAAGCTCGCGGTGTTGACCGAGACAATGCTCGAGAAACTCAAGAATTACAAGGTTGATTCAGAGAGGTTTGCCAAGATCAAGGAGACTGTATGTTCTTTTCTTACATCGCGTCAGCCGAGCTGACAAGACAGCTCAGGTTGTTCTGGAGCAATTTCGCCCTGGCCGAGCCGTACAGAGTTGGAGATTGGTGGTCTCAGTATGCTACTACCGAGAGGCTCTGGACGCATAAAGAGCGATTGAGCGCGCTCGAGGGTGAGTGAGCTGTCTCTGTTCAGGGGTCGAGCTGATGTCAAGGTATCACCGCTGAGGATGTCCAGGCATTCGGGGCTGAGATACTTGGACGACTGCATATTGAGACTTTGATTCACGGGAACTCGACTGCCGAGGTACGTGGACGTATGTCTGGGTCGAGCCTTCACTGATGATGGCAGGAAGCACAGAAGCTGCAGGATACTATTGAGCGCGTGTTGGCTCCAGCGACTCTCAACGAGGACGAAAAGTCTCATCCCCGATCACTGCTTCTTCCTCCTGGTAAGCTGACTGGACTCCTTCCCCGGACCAAGCTGATTCATAGCATCCGAGCATATCCACGTCACCGATGTACCCAATGCTGCAGAAATGAACTCGGGTATCATCTACAATGTCCAAATCGGCTCTCCGACCGATGCTGAGCTTCGAGCCCAGCTCCAACTGTTATCTCAGATCGCTAAGGAGCCCACATTTAATCAACTTCGAACGCAGGAGCAACTCGGATATATTGTCATGTCCGGTATGACAGAGCAAGCCGGATCATTGAACTTTAGGTTCCTGGTCCAATCGGAAAAGAAGCCAGATTACGTTGAAACTAGGATTGAAGCTTTTATGGATTGGCTCAAGACTCATTTGGAGACTCTGAGTGAAGAGGATTTCGAGAAGGAGAAAAAGAGTTTGATATCCAAGAAGGAGGAAAAGCCAAAGAATTTGGGCGAAGAGACTCAGCGATTCTTGGGCAGGATTTCCGACAAGTACTACGAGTTTGACCGACGTGAGTGACTTTGATCGAACATCCAGGCCAAAGCTGATTCAGTAGGTGAAAAGGAAGTCGCATCTCTTCGATCAACGTCCAAAGCCAACGTTATCGACCTATTCATGAAATCCATCCACCCCTCTTCTGAAACACGATCAAAACTATCTACCCACCTCGTCTCGACCTACAGCGGTGTCAAATTCGACATGGCGGCTGCAGAGCCATTGATGGGCGAGTTTGTCAAGCACGGCGTCCCAGTCGATCAAGCTGCCATTGGAGCATTACTTGCTGCCAAGCCTGATTTACAGCAGGTCAAGGACTTCGCTCTCGACCTCGTCACGAAAGCACCTCTCGGCGACGATGTCAAATCGGAGCTAAAGACTATGATTGGTGGGCTGAAGGGCGTCGAGGCCGTAGCGGAACCTTCAGAGGTCTCTGTTCGGTCTAGTAATGTCTACATTAAGGATATTGATCAATTCAAGGCTGGCTTGACGCCATCCAAGCCTGCTTCCCCTGTGGAGCCATTGGTCGTCTCTGCCAAGTTGTAGTAGAGAAGGATAGAAGATTAGAAGATATATGTAGTACTCCATAATGTAGCAATGCATGCATAAACAACTCTGGCTGTGATTTACCAGATGACTAGTGACGATGTATAGGTTATAGGGCTAAAATGATTGGCCCTAATCAAAGTGCCACACTGGTAACGTGTACTAAAATCGCCGGATGCTCAGATCGGAATGGAACGCATATGTATGGTCAATCCATATACACCTATACACTTCATATCATACCCACAATGTCACGCCCCATCTCTCTGTTCAGCTCGTCACTTAGGGCATCTTCGTCACTACGACGCCCTGTATCCGCGCTCGGTCGCGCACCCGTCAGATTCTTGGCCACTCCAACTACTGGTCCTCAAACTGTATCTTCTGGACCGATCAAGACTCCTCACCCACTCGATGCTTCTACCAAGAGCAACCAGGATGACGGATCGAGGCATGGCGGCGAACAGATACCTGGATCGGCTGCTGCTGTGAAAGCTACTCAGGCTTGGCCGGATTATAGCAAAGGACCTAGTGCGCTAGACAAAGCTAGTCAATTGTTCTTCTTTACAGAAATTGTCAGGGGTACGTTGCCCCGAGCTGCCGTCAAGCAGTGATGGTGGTTGTGAATAGCTGTACTGACATTCAGGAATGTGGATCGTGCTTGAACAATTCTTTAGACCACCATATACCATCATGTACCCATTCGAAAAGGGACCTCTATCTCCTCGATTCAGAGGAGAACATGCTTTACGTCGATACCCTAACGGAGAGGAGCGATGTATTGGTGAGTTGAATCTACAGTGCAGGAGAGTCAAGCTGATAATGTAGCTTGTAAGCTGTGTGAGGCCATCTGTCCCGCTCAGGCTATCACGATTGAATCGGAGGCTCGAGAGGATGGATCGAGGAGAACGACAAAATATGGTGAGCTCTTCATCAAGGATGGAGATAGCGATCGCGTTTGCTAGTGCAGTCGCGATCGTCACCTCCATGTCCCTTCCCGTTGCGATGGACATCGCTAATCCCAGATCTCGATATGACAAAGTGTATCTACTGTGGTTTCTGCCAAGAGGCATGTCCCGTCGATGCCATCGTCGAGAGTAAGTCTGCATCTACGTTATACGAGGTCTGCAAGCTGACTTTTAGCCCAAAACGCAGAGTACTCGACCGAGACTCGAGAGGAGCTATTGTACAACAAGGAGAAGCTGCTCGCCAATGGTGATATGGCAGAGGCAGAGATCGCCGCCAACTTGCAGGCTGACCACGTACGCTACCCAAGCATCGTCGTAAGGATTACAGCTGACTTTTCAGTTCTACCGTTAATTCTGGACTACTGTCGGATCATTGGTGAGAGGTTGAGGGGTGAGAGGTGGCGAGGTCTGGAGGGAGACGCGTCCACGAGGTGCCATCTACTAGGGCATATGCATTGTTATTCTAATTTTGAGGCTTTCGCTTGGAGTTCGTTGCATACTTTACTCTTTCAAGTATGCGAAGACTCACATTGCAGCTGTTCTGCTATCTGGCGCGCATCTGCTGGAATCATTACCGAGAGGCACCGTACCCTTCGGAAGCGCATTAAACTTTTTCGTGTTTACAGCGCCCGGACGCGTCTATCTATTCCCCATGGACTACATGCATCCTCCAGCAAAGCTAATGGGCTAGAGCGATCCTGATCGAGACTGCACCGCCTGGACATACCGTGTTTCAGTAGCATAAAGGGGCGAGATGGAGCTCAGCCGGACCGC
>Ga0265797_10010831_pt1 | contig 11531 bp, 7 predicted proteins | sample P2T30metagenome_FD_192433 | JGI IMG/M metagenome (GOLD analysis project Ga0265797, IMG submission 192433) | Plant litter microbial communities from East Loma Ridge, Irvine, California - P2 T30 | ecosystem: Environmental > Terrestrial > Plant litter > Unclassified | place: USA: California... | reverse complement strand
CCACTCTTTCCTTTGTCATCAACCACAACAAGAATGGACGTCTATATCCAATTGTCACTACTACTGGCGGCAATCGAAATATCATTGACGCACGTGACATACTGTACCCATTCAGTGGTACTGTACTTCATGTCGGCAAGCTAGCCGGTGGTTTCATGCGGTCCACACGGCCGCATACAACCTTACACACTTGCCTTGTATCAATGGCAAGCTTCACCGTGAGCTCTGTGAGTGAGGTTCTGCTCCAGCCTCATTTCATTGTACCACATGCACGACATACATACATGCTGTGCCGCCTTCAGCTTTTGCTTGTGTCACGAGATAAACATTCAACATCCAAGGGCCCGTGCGGGCTCGCGTTTGCAGCGCGAGCGCGTGCTATCGAAAGGAGAAGATGCTCCCACCTCTCACTTCCATTCATCACATGCAACATGCCGTTTCATCTCCTCTACTGACATGTGTTAATTGATATGATTTGATCGACATCTCTTCCATTATGTGGCGCAGACTGTACCTCGCCTTGATTCTTCTGAGGCTGTACTTTGCCTTGTCGCCAAGCTACATCCACCCTGATGAACATTTCCAAGGCCCCGAAGTCGTAGCAGGTGAGACGTCAATGCGCCCTTGGAGCATCAGAAACTCGATGCGCAACTCCATTCATACTGACACCCTCAAGGCGCCGTATATGGCTGGCCAACATACAAGACTTGGGAATTCGACTCGGCCTCTCCCATTCGGAGCCTCTTCCCTCTCTGGCTCGTCTATGGAGTGCCTCTCACAATCCTCAAATGGCTTTGGGAAGGCCTGGGATATGGCCAGGTGCCCCCCACTGTCGCCTTCTACACCCTACGCATCATGATGTTCTTGTTGAGCTTTGTGCTCCAAGACTGGGCTGTACATGAGCTCATTCCTGCGCCTCGAGACCGGAGAATCGCCATCACTCTCATCGCATCGTCCTACGTTACCTGGACCTTCCAAACCCACACCTTCTCCAACGGCATCGAAACCCTCGTTGTATTGTGGTGTCTGGTCCTTATCAACCGCATCAGGGACGACAAGGATCATGTGCAGATCGGTGCTTGCATCGCCCTAGCCTTCCTGAGTATCTTGGGATTGTTCAACCGCATCACTTTTCCGGCCTTCATGCTTGTTCCGAGTATCCAACTTATCCCTCATCTGATACACAAGCCTCAGCGTATCCTGATTCTCCTGGCCGCCGCAATCACATTCCTCTGTTATGCCGTCCTGATTGACACTGCCTTCCACACTCAAACTCAATGGCCGATCAACATCCGGGATTTACCTGATCTCGCAATTTTCACGCCATACAACAACTTGCGATACAACTTGGTTACCTCCAACCTTGCCTCTCACGGTTTACACCCATACTATCAGCATTTCCTTGTAAACCTTCCACAACTCCTCGGTCCTGCCGTCATGTTCCTCCCCTTCACCAGCGCCACAAATTCACTCTTCTGGACCGCCGTCACAGGCACCGCCTGCCTTTCGGCCTTCCAACACCAAGAAGCCCGCTTTCTGCTCCCCGCCGTTCCTCTTCTACTGGCTTCCTTGCGTATTCCAAAGCGTGTTGCCCACGTATGGGCGGCGGCCTGGCTTATCTTCAACATTCTCGCCGGTGTCATCTTCGGTACCTACCACCAAGGCGGCGTGGTACCCATGCAAACTTTCATTGCTTCCCATCACGATGTGGATCAGGTGCTTTGGTGGAAGACTTACTCGCCACCACGCTGGCTGCTGAATGGCAGGAACGCCGAAATCTCGACGGTTGACCTGATGGGTCTGGCTGGCGAGGAAATGATTGCGCTTCTGAAAAATGATGCGGCATGTATGGGCGGAAAAGAGAACGGGACGGTCTTGGTCGCGCCCGCCAGTGCAAGGTTTTTGGATCCTTACACGTCGCCAGAAACCGCCGGTGAACAGCCTGAGCTTGCGTTTGTAGAGCTGTGGCGGTATAGACAGCACATTGGATTGGATGATCTTGATTTCGGCGACGATGGTGTGTGGCCAACGCTGGAGCGTGTGGTGGGGAGGAGAGGGCTAGTCGCATGGGATGTGCGACGAGCATGCTGAGTACGACCATTGTTCTTCCCTCATGACGCCGCCTAGGTACAAGCACCTACATGTACAGACATGCCTCATGACTTCGCAGGTTTTACGCTGCAGCGCCGCTAGTAAGTACTCGCGGAGTTGTGCGCCGCAACGTTAATAGTATCATTAATCTCGTCACTTCATACCCATCGTCATTCGTCATATATCATTGCCGTAGACACAAATCTGCACAGCCTTCTTCTCGTCCACGATCAAGTCTGCCATACCTCCACTACAACAGCAGCCTTGCTGCTGGTCAGGCTCTGTATCACGCATACGCTCTTCTAGCTCGCGAGCATACGCCTGGCCAACGGCGCCAATGACTCTCGGGTCGCGAACGCCACAGAAGTGCCCGAATGGCTCGAGAATCTCCTCGATATCTTGCGATATCCGCTGCACTTCTCCAAACTGCGCCTTCAGACTCGTCGTCACAGTGTTTCCACTGGAAATGCGTATGACTACCCTAGCCAGCCCTGGCCGCTCAGGTACTGACAACTCTTCGGTAGCGATTCCACACCCTTCATCCTGCCTGGCCATAGGCTGCAACGCGCATACCAGCTTCAACCCCTGTCTCCTGATCCCGTGCACCAGCCCTTTGCCGCTTACATTGTACTTGATCATCCCCGTGTAGCTGTCGACATGATCGACGGAGACAAATACCCTGCGCAGCCTGCACAAGTACCGCGCGGGTATCAAGTCCAGGAAAGCGTACTCGCGCTGCGGCGCCATGCCGCTCGGCAACAGGTATCGAAAACGAAACGTGATGTTCGAGAACGTGACGCCGAGCAGGAACGTGTTGCTCCCGTACACCATGTCCGCACACTCGTCGTGCAGCTGCCGGCACACAGCGAACAGACTCGTGTTGCCGCGGCGCCATGCGATGTTACTCGGGACGTTGCTGTTGCTGATTTGTCGTCTCACCGGTTCGGGTGAGACTTTCTTTTCAGGCGGCAGTTCCATCCCTTTGCGCACGCGCTTCTGCACGGCGGAGAAGTTGCGGACGTGCGATTCGAGCGCGTCCACATGGCTTCCGAGCTCTTGCGTGTGCGGGAGCAGGTAGGAGAGGATCTGCTGTCGCAACTCGAGAGGGAGTTTTAAGAGGGGGAACTTGGGCTTGAGGCTGGCTGGGCTGCGGGATCGTTGCTCGAGGTCAGCCCAGCTTTCGTGGCGCTGGAGGTGGGCATTGCGGATGTTGTTGGTGAGGGTGGTGGGTGAGAAGTGCGGTGTGATGTGGTAGTCTCTGCAGTTGTACGTGCCTGTGTCCATGGTTATGGAGAGCGTTTGGGTGGATTCTCTGGTAGTGCCATTGAAGGCGAACGAGGACTGTGCTTCGATAGACTGGGGTCGTCTCCATGTGGAGGTTGCCTTGGTGGCTCCTGCAGTCCTGCTAGCTCGCGCGGCTGATACCAAGTCGCGTCACTCTTCACGTCCCGTCATTATTAGTCTGCCCGTCCCTTTCCTCTCTCCTTCCTTTCTCTTCCCATCATCTCAATCATGGACACTTCGATTCTCATGGCAGTCACCAGCCTGGCCAAAATGCTCCACACCGTCTGCGATGGACACAACAACCCAATTGATAGCCCCAACGAAGGGGTGTTCGTTATCTGAGCATTCGACCCATCCCTAGACAGCAAAGCACCGTTGTCTAGCCTTCGAACCACATCCGGATCGTACAAACTACATTGTACGACGACGAAAGATAGTAATACAACCAGAAAGAACTCAAAATACCGAAAACCACGTCCTCATAATACACCAATCCAACACAATCGCCGCCATGTACTTCGACTCGCTCCCCACCGAGATAGTCACCCAAGTTTTCCTCTCGCTACCATCCGTTGATTCGGCTCTCGCACTCTCAGCCACCTGTCAACACTTCCGCCACGTATTCCACTCCAGCAAGCGCCTTCTGATCCTCACGCACGCCGCAGCCGCCGAGTACGGACCTCTGGACGACATCGTCCAGATCGTTACACAAAACTCCTCACAGCCTGCCCACATCCATCGTGATGTCCCCATCTCCGATGCTCTCATCAAACAGGTCGTAGCTACAGGCAGAGTTGCGCAAAAGTACGAGGAGATATACCCCTTCAAGAAATGGAAGACAGACTTCGCTTCCCGCCGTCTCCTCACTAGTGCTGAACGTTTCAACTTGCGCCGCGCTCTGTACCGCCTTTGGCTCTTCGATTCTGCTTTCCACAACCCGAGCCATGTTCGCTTTGCCCGCTCGCTGCCGGAGACCATGCGTGAGCGTGCCGCTCTGCTGCACAACTTCCGCACCAATGAGCTGGCCGAAATGCTTGACATGCACATGATACTACGGGAGGTTGTCGCCAATAACGTCTGTCCTTCCAACGGCAGGATTCGTCAAAAATTTCACAAACGCTTCCCAGACAGCAACCATCAGTTGATGTTCAACATCCACCTGAATTACCCACCCACTTCGTTCGTGCCGGACAGTGGGTACTACAACTCCAACCTCGCCTCGTCAAAGTACCACGCAAAGCTCACACCTTCGCGCTTCCACGAGCCTGGTGCCGAAGGTTGGGGCGACGACATCGGCCACTACTACGTCGTCGAGGATATGATGAAACTGGACCCAGGGCAGATCTTGTTGCTCAAGGAGCAATTCCCTATGAAGAGTCAGGTTGAGGCGTATGTGACAACTCTTGGAGAGTGGTGGGGCAACAACGGAGAGACTTTCAGTGAGACATTGGGCTTTGTGGTCCGGCAGAGAGGTGGTGACATGCAGGAACTGAAGACTGCTGTTGAAGAGCAGGAGGCTGGAATTGTAGCGTCGGTGGAGTGATCGTGAGTGAGTGCATACTGACATGTAGACTACATCGCGCTAATGTACTTTTATGTCTTTCTGTCACGGGTGCTGACTGATTCTTGCAAGACGCCATGTATACTATAGCCGTGGCTTTGGTTTCGCAACCCGTTGGCGCGCGAACAAAACGCATGTACCGGGACAGGAGGTATATACTGATCGTGCTGCAAGTCTTATCTGCATGCACCTGGTCGAATCGTGCACCGATATGGCGACTTGCAATTTTGTCTTACCCGTAAGCACATGAAGTATACACATCGGCGACGCGGCACATAATAAAGCAAGCATCTCCTCAACACAGTACCACCTGGTCTATACCAAAACGATACGTACCAGTTCAATCAACCCCAAGAACTACACAGATCAACAACAAACCCCGTTGATCAACAGAGCTCCAACCATCCAACCGGCCATCCATCCTGTACCACAACACCACACAGCGAAAAAAAACCAAGAAAAAGCACGCAGACATGTCTCCACCAACGCACCACCACCATCACCAAACCCCTGCAAGTAACCACTCCATCCTCTCCACCTTCACCACCGCCCTCTCCGACCTCTCAATCCTCAGCCCCACTCTCCACTCCCTCCGCCGGGACTACCTTGCCCTCGAGCCCGAGCTCCGCGACCTCATGCTCGAGAACTCCCGCTCGCGCTCTCTCGCGCAAGAACTCCGAGGAAGAACGAAGAGCTAGAAAAGGAGCGAGACCGCATGCAAGACGAGTGTGCCGCTGCTTTTGCGGGCGGGCTGAGGGCGCAGAATGGTCGGTTTAGGAAGGCTTTGAACAGAGGTTCGGGGGGCTCCGGCGGTTCTGGATCTCGTCGTCATAGTGGCCGTTCCAGCGGTGGCGATTGGAGGGATGGGGTTTTAGGGGAGGTTTGGGTGAGGAAGGGGAGGTTTGTTTGGGTTAGGAGGGAGGGAGGTGGTGCCGGGAGGATTGATGGCGTGGGAGGCGTTACGAGGGAGAGGGTTGTGGGCGGTTGGAGGGAGTGGAAGAAGAGTTGGGGGAGGAGGTTGGAGGCCTGGAGGGAGAGGAAAGAGAGGAAGAGGGTGGAGAAGGAGTTGGATGATGATGATGATGATGATGATGATGCGCTTGATTGGTATTGAAAGGTACCTATTTGGGGTCAAAGGTCACTCTCGGTTTATTTTTTCACGGAGGGACTATGTGTGCAATTGTTTGGTGGTGTTTCAGTCGGGATGGCTTTGTGGATCTACGAGTCGATGAGTGTAGGTTAAGAAGTTGCAGTCAGACTCATCTTGTCCTTGTTGGTTTCAACCACCCGGACTCAACACCGACTATTCTCATGTGCATCAGCAAACTCGCATCGAACCAAGGAGGCGCAATGTTGTGTTGAGACACGTGTATAGTAAATACATGCAGTCACATGTATTTCTCAAGACTATGGGCGGCTCGGCGAAGACGATTAGCGAATCTCCATCGTATCCATATGTGATAGACTCCCCGACCCTTTCCCCTTAAGCCATACAATAAGGTTCAATCGATCACCGGCTACTGCATGGTACTCGGGGTACATAGGTACACCAGTGTCCATCATCAGCTGCTAGCTTCAACATCACACGCAGCTTTACAACAAAATGTCGCGTGCCATGTTGAATCTATACAGTAGTACCTGTGATGATCACTCAGTCAAGGCTCAACGACGATCACCGAACGACGTAGATAGGTCTCACGCCCTTCGTGCTCAACAAGAAATCACCATGTCTTCGCAATCTCTGAGTTCCATTCCTCACCGCGACCACTTACTCGCGCCCTCACCGACATCGATTCAAGCGATTGAACAATAAAACCCCCCTTGGGCCATATTCACGATGCAGCAGCAACAACAGCAGCAGCAGACATTCCCACCACAGCAAGAATCCCTCCAGCAGGCTTCTCTTCCAAACCATCAACCGTCAACTCAATACCAGCAACAGCCGCAGGAGTTCAATCAACCAGCTACATCGCACCCCAGCACCTTCTACAACCAACAAGATCAACCCGTGTATGCGTCTGCGGGATTAGAACCAGTAGCACAGAATCCCCAACACAACACATCAACGACCATGCAGCAGCCGTCGTCGTTTGCAAACGCACAGCGACAGCATTCACAGAATCGCAGTACACCTGCTCCACTTTCGCAATCCGGTGAGTACCGCGCCTCACCATTTTGGTGATGATAGACAAACATGGCGATCTGTTCGCCACCGAACATGGAATCATGATGCTGATTTTCGGTGATAGGACATGGAGTACCACCAAGCATTAGGGAAAAGAGGAAAGTGAAATTTGGAGATAAGAACATATGGTTTGGTGGGGAAAGTGTTGTTGGGAGGAAGGGGGATGATGGTGAATGGATGGAGGTGAGATGCAGTGTGATGTGAAACAAGCTCGCGGCTTATGATTATGGTTCAGGTTGTGATCGTGTGTTGGAAGCCAATTTGCATAGCAGTGAATTCAACAAGCAGTTGCATTACTCTCCTCCCAGACGTCGTCCTTGACCACGAGAGTTCCAAGATCCTTGGCTGAACCCGCTGGCCCATCCGCCTCCCGCACCGGGCTGTCCTCTTCCCACGTTCTGAGCGGTGTTGCCGCTGTACGCGGTACCAAAGGAGCGCTGCGAAGGTGTGCCACCAGTCGTCGCGAACCATCTAGCAACGAATGTCGGAGTGCTAATCAGCTTGCGTCCTCCTCCATGCTCTGGCCAGATTTTGGTCAAGAAGTCGTAGAGGTGAGCTGCGAGCAAGCCGGTAGACTGTTCGAGAGCTGCTTGGGGGGATGCCATGACAAAGGTCATGGCAAGCATAGAGTACGGAAGGTACTTGGCGGAGAAGGTAACAATGAAGTAGCTGAGTTGCCTGTTGGGGTTCTCTTGGGCATAGGTGTACGCAAGGGCTAGAGTCAGGGCGCTCAAGAAGAAGACGCCGTGCATGCCGACGCCGAGGACGATCTACAGCGCTGTCAGTTTCGAGTTCGAAACGATCAGACGCAAGACAAAGGTCAAGACAATAAGATGTAGGGGCCAACAACCACCGTTTTGCCACATATCTCGGCGAACAGCTTTCTCAAGTGGAATCCCACCATGCCCACACTCCACGAACGCTCTTTAATATTTTGCGAATGACGAGCGCCGTACAGTGCAGGGGTAATTTCCCTCCCATCTAGGAACCGTCGCAGCTAAGATAAGCTGGCCGGGCAGTAAGGGAGGTTGCTTGCGAAGAAAGGAAAAGAGTGCAAAGAAAAGGCTGCGGCACGCCTGGAGAGGCGTGAATGCGCAAGACTCACCAGGATTACAGAGCACACGAAGGTGATGTAGGTAAAGAAGTCGCCAGGCTGGGAGAAGCGAGTGGCTTCGAGCTCGAGCTGACTGGCGTACGTCCACAGGAAGTACGGGTCCATGAGTAGACCAAACTTGGGGCCGGTGATGAAGAAAGGCGAAACAAGACGCCAGACCTCGGGCAAGGCGCGCAAAGTAACGACCTTTTCGTATATGAATGCAACATAGTACGGGCTAATCAAGCCCATGTGCACAGGCACGGACAGCGCAACAGTGATTGCTGTGAGGGTTCTGCAGATCAGTATCAGAAGTGTGTCTTTGGTTGTGGCGGCGTGAAAGAGTTGATATACCGAGCCACTGGCGGCGCGGCCCAGAACATGTCCATGGCAGACATGATTGCTATAGGCAGAAGAACAGGAGATGTTCGCCGACAGCAAAGTGGGAGAAGAAGGATGTGATTTGTGAAACTGTGAAGAACTTATCAAGCCAGGTGTAGTGCTATAGCTTGGCACAACCACTTTTGGCCTTGCTGCGGCTTCTCCCGAGCCCGAGACCGATCACGGCGATGGTGATGACGAGCGTGGGGTTCAATTGTTCTGTTCAGTTTTATGACTGGAGGGAGCCATTGGATTATTATTAGAGGGGTCCACGTCTTCACTTGGAGTGCTGTCTTCACTTTCACAGTCAAGTCCACCTCACAACAAGCACATCATCACAACCGCAATCATGTCCTCTCACAAGGTCCTGCTTCTCGGTGCCGGTTTCGTCACCAGGCCCACCGCCGTCGAGCTCGACAAGGCCGGCGTCAAGGTCACTGTCGGTAAGCATTAACGATTTATTCATACTCATACTTATGTCCATCCAGCCATCCATTCATTCATTTCATCTCTCATGTGAATATCACCAACACTTACTAACCCCCTCATAGCTTGCCGTACCCTCGCCAGCGCCAAAGCCCTCGCCGAGGGTCTCAAGAACGCCAGCCCCATCTCTCTCGACGTCTCTGACTCGACCGCGCTCGAGAACGAGATCAGCAAGAATGACTTGGTCATCTCCCTCATTCCCTACACCTTCCACGCCGTCGTCATCAAGGCCGCCATCAAGGTCAAGAAGCATGTCGTCACCACATCCTACGTCTCCGAGGCCATGATGGCTCTCGACCAGGAGGCCAAGGACGCCGGCATCACCGTCTTCAACGAGATCGGTCTGGACCCGGGTATCGACCACCTGTACGCCGTCAAGACCATTGACGAGGTCCACAAGGAGGGCGGCAAGATCACTGGCTTCCTCTCCTACTGCGGTGGCCTCCCCGCCCCAGAGTCCAGCGACAACCCTCTGGGTTACAAGTTCTCCTGGTCGCCCCGTGGTGTCTTGCTCGCTGCTGGCAACACCGCCCAGTTCTACCGTGATGGCGAGAAGGTCACCACTCCCGGCCCGGAGCTCATGAGTACTGCTCGCGAATACCCTATCTACCCTGGCTACGCCTTCGAGGCCTACCCCAACCGCGACAGCACTCCGTACCGCCAGCGCTACAACATCCCCGAGGCCCAGACTCTTGTCCGTGGTACCCTTCGTTACAAGGGCAACCCAGCCTTTGTCCAGACTCTGAGCAGCCTCGGGTTCCTTTCCACTGAAGAGCACGACTTCCTCAAGACTCCCATTCCCTGGGCCGAGGCCACCGCAAAGATCCTGGGTGCCAGTGGTCACTCCGAGCAGGACCTTAACTGGGCCGTCGAGAGCAAGGCCAAGTTCCCCAACAACGACGAGAAGGAGCGCATCCTCGCTGGTCTGCGCTGGTTCGACCTCTTTAGCACCGACAAGAAGATCGACCCCCGCGGCACCCCTCTTGACTGCCTGTGCGCTAGCCTCGAGCAGAAGATGCAGTACACCGAGGGAGAACGCGACATGGTCATGCTGCAGCACAAGTTCTTCATCGAGCACAAGGACGGCTCCAAGGAGACCCGCACCAGCACTCTGACCGAGTACGGCGAGAAGGAGGGCAGCGGTGGCTACAGCGCCATGGCCAAGCTTGTCGGTGTTCCCTGCGCCGTCACCGTGCTGATGGTTCTCAACGGCGAGATCAAGCAGACTGGTGTGCTCGCTCCCATCACCCCTGAGCTCAGCGAGCCCATCCGCGTCAAGCTCGACGAGCAGTACGGCATCAAGCTTGTCGAGAAGACTCTTGCTTAGATTCGCACGAATCTTGGACATTGGACGAGCTACAGCCATGAGTACTTTATGACGAATAGACATGTGAAAAGGAAAACGCTCCCATTGGAGCTTGTCTAAAGCGCTGTGAATAATGTTTCGCCCAGTTGTTTCATCAATTGTCAATGCATGTATGCGTGATTGCCGTGACCGATGAGCTGTGTTGATTTGCTGGCTGGCTGGCTGGCTGGATAGACTCCACGTATAGTGGTTCACTACTGGTCCCATGTTGTTAGGTTATTCTTCACGCTGGCGACAATGAGGTCCTGGGTAGATATGGTTTAGAATGGCAATGATTGAAGCAGGGTCGTAGAACAGTACCTCGCAGGAAGATGTGACTTGTGGAGTCATGGCTTTGATGTCTACACGAGTGTGCTGGAGTTCACAGACCAACATCACGAATGAAACTCACTTGGACATGAAAGAGGACGGTGTGTGCGGCCGGTAAAAGGAGTGGTTTCGCGATCGCTTGGGGTTCTCCCAAACGAACTCGTTTGGCTATTCTAGCGCGGGTAAAAAAAAAAACGTTATGTAAATTGCGCTGAGTCGGCTATCGAGCCCTTCATTCATATGCACACCCGTAGCTCGTGATAGATCATCGATCGTATTTCAATGAAGCTGGAATCGCAATTCGACAGATTTGCCTTCATCTCGAGATGCTTAGGCGGCTGCAGCAGCGACGGCCTGCACCTGCCTGACCTCCTCTTGCTCGCGGGCGAGGACGTTCTCGAGGACACCCAGAGCGCCCTGGCCGCTCTTCATACCTTCGACAACCTCAGTCAGGCCGAGCTGAGCATCAGTCCAGAGCGGCTCTACGGCTTCGGCGTCCTTCACGCCGACGCCAATGAAGCCACCCTCGCTAGCCCAGTCAGACGTGCGCTTGATGTTAAGCTCCTGCCAGACGCTTTCGAGGGCCTCGACAAGGTGGTCGCGGAAGCCCTTGTGGTGACCAGGCGTCGGGGTGATGCGCAGGCGCTCCTGGCCGACGGGGACGGTCGGGTAGTTGATGGCCTGGACGTAGATTTGGTGCTTCTCGAGCAGCAAGTCCGAGGCGCGCTTAGCGACCTGGGCGTCGCCGACCAGAACAGGGATGATGTGCGATGGG
>Ga0265797_10010830_pt1 | contig 11531 bp, 12 predicted proteins | sample P2T30metagenome_FD_192433 | JGI IMG/M metagenome (GOLD analysis project Ga0265797, IMG submission 192433) | Plant litter microbial communities from East Loma Ridge, Irvine, California - P2 T30 | ecosystem: Environmental > Terrestrial > Plant litter > Unclassified | place: USA: California... | reverse complement strand
GCGCCAATACCAGCTTCACGGCTTCTTCTTTAAGTTCTGGGGTATACGTCTTTTTCGATGTCTTCATAAAGGCTCCTGTTGGTGAACTTTACCAAACAAGAGTGTCCAGAAAAATCAGAGTACCTCACTACAAGAGAATGCAGCTACTAATGTATATTCGGAGATCGAATGCGATTGAGTTGCATCCTGCTACCCATATAGCCTTATTTGGGTGAAACTTGGTAAGATCGTCGAGCATCTGTCACCGCTGCTACGCGCGAAAGCCCACGTGCCGTCGCAAAACCCCCTGGCATAGCATTCCCTCCGATCGGTTGTCGACACGCAGCCAAGCACTTCTGTAGACGCGCGCCGTCCCTGACATTTGCGTGGCCCTCCCACTGTTCGATCGCTTTCGCAGCAAGGCGTTCGACCCGACCCCGACAGGTGACCGCAAACGCTGCCGACTTGTCGCTAGACCCAAGTATCGCTACTGAACGTGAAGCATTTTGAACAGACGTACTATGTTGACGCGTCAATCGCGTCAGGAGGAGAACCATGGCCACTGTATCTGAAGTTCCCGAAAATCTACTGGCCAGCACTACGCGGCGTAACTGGAGCGGAGCGCTTGTCGAAGTTAACGAATACAACTGCAACGGAGAGGTCCTGCATCGACTTCCACACAGCGACAAGACCCGCCTGAGTGTCATCGTTGAAGAAGTCAGCAAGTACCGATGCGAACCGCGTGAACATCGCTTGCTGAAGTGCCCCCACGAATCACAGCCTCGCGACATGACTTTCATGCCGGCGGGTATTGAGATCTGGGGATACAGTGCCGATGTGCTCTACGCGAAGGATGTGCATATTACGCTCGACCTTGAGCCGTTTGCAGAGCAGCTGCAGATCAAGCCAGACCCCGGCTTGGCCAGTGTGCCAAAGCTTCGTTTTACCGACGATCGCATTTGGCATCTCGTGCGCCTGCTGGCTAACGTCATTGAAGACCCGGATCCATCCATACAGCTGTACGGTGACTCGCTGATTTCCGCCATCGCCAGTTGCTTGCTCAGCAAGGTGCCCACCTCGAGCAGAAGGCCAGTTGGTTTGTCGAACATGCAACTGAAGGACGCCATGGATTTTCTGGAGGCACACATGCCCAACCGTGTGGAGCTCTCGACGCTTGCGCGCCTGGCAGGCATGTCTGCATCGCATTACTGCCGTGCCTTCAAGGCGGCCACGGGTTTTGCGCCATACCAGTGGCAACTCAACGCACGTGTTGAGCGGGCAAAGTGCATGTTGCTGGAGACTAATCAGTCGTTGAATCATATCGCCGAGGCAACCGGCTTTGCTGACTCGGTCCATTTCGGCAGGACGTTTCGCAAGCTTACCCAAACAAGTCCCGGCGCCTGGCGTCTTGACCGGCAGAGCTGACTGAATCGCCCCGGCTTCAAGGCATCGCTCCATTTTCTCAAAAAATGAAGCCGCTACACATCTGGGGCGGCTCACTGGCAAGACGCTTACACCGAGCAAGCCGAAGTTCATTGCGCAAAATCTGCTGCGGGCAGCTTTTCGAGCCTGCATCGACCAGGCAACCCTCGCCACACCGAACGACTACTCGGCGTGGCTAAAGCCATCGACTGATCTTCGCAAGCGAAGATCCATCAAGGCAGCTAGTTACTTTGCGGCTTGGGAAGCTGCCAGCAGCTGCACTTCCCATGCGTAGGCGATGCCGCTGCCGCCACCATGTTCAAGCACCACTTCGGTGTAGGGCACAGCCGTATCGGCCCGCGCCCAGTCGCGCTGCCACTCAGCACTCACGGCCATCCAGGTGATGGGTACAGCGCCTGCTTGCACCATGCGGCGCACGGCCATGTCATGCGCCTCGACTGAAACGCCACCCGAAGCGTCGGTCACGATGAACACCTCGTAGCCTTCGCCCAGCGCCTGGATCGCGGGCATGGCCAAACAGACCTCGGTCCATAGCGCGGCCAGGATCAGTTGCTTGCGGCCGCTCTTCTTGACGATGTCCGTAACGGCAGGGTCTTGCCAGGTATTGATATAGGTGCGGTCAATCGGCTTTTGATCCGGATACACATCCTGCAATGCCTTGATCAGATAACCGCCACGCTCTTCCATGACGGTCGTGAGAATCGTGGGCACGTTGAAGACCTTTGCCACTTTCGCCAGTCCCACCACGTTGTTGGAGATCAGCGTGGGCTCATGGCTATGCAGGTTCGCGAACTGATAAGGCTGGTGATCGATCAGCACAACGATGCTGTCTTCAGGGCGCAATAGCGCTTGCAGGCCGGTCTTGGTCATGGGGAAACTCCAGTAATAAATAAGCGCTTTAACGCTGTTGAGGGATGTCGTTTGAAACGTTCACGCGGCACTGGGAAAACTCACCAAGCGGTGCGTACGATCGGCATGGGCAGCCCTTGCATGCATCTCTTGCGGCCGCAAGCAGTTGAGTCACCGTTTGCCGACTGAAGCAATAGTGCTGCTTAAGTCGGCCAGCGTCACTGATCGATATTGTTGGCGATAGTCCAAATCGCTCATCGTTTGGCTGGTCAGGCAGGGTCACCCAGCGTAGGCGAGAAAATGCCGCTCGCCTGCTCCGACAATACGATGCACGCTCAATCAAGTCATGGGCCTGCATGCATGCACGGGAGTCGTCACGGAGCCCGAGCCAGGCGACACGAGGCACGAACGGTGCTCATGATGGTAACCAACACGGGGGTGAGACCGACGATTCAGCAAAATGAGACTGCTGGTCGCATCTTTAGACAGTGCACTCGGCAGATACTGCGGCCACACTGAATGCCATCCCATCAGCCCACGGTTGTACCAAGGTTTGGGATGCCTTGTTTAAATTGACCGACGGGAGATTTATGAATCAGATCAGTTCGCCAGCACTCTCAAACCAATACCCGATCGGGATGGTTTTCGATGTGACCTTCAAGGAGTTCTCCGCCCGCCTGACGACGCTGCCGAATAGCAAAATACAGTTCCACATCGATAACGGCGTCTACGCCAAAACCGAGGTTGTGAAGATGGCGGCGGACTGCATTCGTACCGGGGTATTCCTGGTCAGCTGGACCGAAAGCAACGGCGCCACGGTCGTCCACGTGGAAGACTTTGTGGAAAACAAGATCTACTCGCATGCCACGCTGCCGGATGGCACCTTCTTGAGGATGTCTGGTGCAATGAATGTTGTTAACGAACGAAATGGCCACCAATCATGATGAACACTTCCGACAAAAACAAAGCTCTGGTTCTCGAAGCAATGACAGCGCTGTTCCAGCGGCGTGATCAGTCCGCTGTTGCACGCTACTATGCTGCCGATTATGTTCAACACAATCCCGGGATTGTGCAAGGGCGCGAGGCGCTCGAGGATCTGGTCGCGCAGCTCTCGAGTGACGTCTTCTATGAACCGGGATTGCTGATCGCCGAGGGCGACTACGTCGCCATTCACGGCCGCATCCGGGGTTGGGCTCCCACGCCGCAGGTTGTCGTCGACATTTTCCGTATTCAGGGTGGCCTCCTGGCTGAGCACTGGGACGTGCTGCAAGATGAGGTCTCACCGGTCCAATTTGCCCATGCTGGCAAGCCCGATCACGCCATCAGCGGCGATAAAGATTGATGAAGCCGCTCGATACGATACTCAAATCACGCTGACACAGATGCGCCGGATGATCGATTTGATCTACCGAGAACAATATTGAGCAGTGATCGCAGAAGGCAATGCTGGCACCATGGCATCCAGCCAGCCGATACTGCACAGCCCCTGATTTGGCGTGCCGCGTCCTCTGCTGTGAAGACAACGTGAAGGAGCTCGAAAATGGTTGAATCAATGAATGCAGGCGCAGGCGTGGACTATGACGTTCTGATGCGTGCCAACCTCACCAAGGTCTTTGGCGAACGGGACGCCGCCAGGCGCCTGATCGCAATCGAACAGTTGTATGCCAGTGACGCTGTGCTCCACGAGCCGCATGCCTCCGCCAGGGGCTACGCACAGATCAATGATGCGGTGTCGGAACTACTGAGCAAGCTACCACCAGCCTTTGTTTTCACGCCCCGTTCTGCGGCGCTCGGGCATAACGGCATCGGCGTCCTCACATGGCGGTCGGGGCCTCTGGATGGGCCGGCTGCGGTTACCGGGATGGATGTGGTGCATTTACAGGACGGGCGCATCCATTCGCTGTCCGTCTTCATCGACCCGCCAGAAAAAAATTAACGCTGCGCTTACCTGGCAACGCGTGTATCGAGGCACCCCGCCCAGGCGTCCATTCGATCAGAGAGTCCCGAGCGAAACGCCATTGCCTGGCTTACCGCGAATACCCCCGAAATGTGCTGACGCGCGGTGAACGCCTTGCGGCCGTCGCGACGCGGTGATGACTGCGAAGCGAGAGCTCACCTCGGCAACTCCGGCAAGCCATTACCTTTTCAAGGCACAAGCAACCAAGGTTTCATCATGCCAATGAGTCAAAAAAATTCCTCCTCGCCCATCCGGATTGGGTACTGTCTTTCGCTGAGCGGCGCGGTTGGCGGCAATGGCCGTGCAGCGCGCCTTGCCCACCAGATTTGGCTCGATCGTATCAACGCGCAAGGCGGCCTGCTTGGTCGGCCGGTCGAACTGCTCTGTTATGACGACGGGTCCGACGCGGCCAACGTCGAACCCTTGTACCGGCGGCTCATGGACCAGGATAAGGTTGACCTGGTCATCGGAGGATATGGCACCAACACGGTACTTCCCGCGATGCGGCTCATAATGGAGCGCCAGCGGTTCTTCGTTGGCTTGATGGGACTAGGCGTGAACAACGAACTTTCCTACGAAAATTACTTCGCCATGATCCCTACCGGCTCCGATCCTAACGCGGCGCTCACGGCAGGCTTTTTTGAACTGGCGGCTCAGCAAAAGCCGCAGCCGTTGACGGCCGCGCTGCTGTCGGCCGACGCGGAATTTTCCAGAAATCCGATTCTTGGCGCTAGAAAGAATGCGGCCAGGTACGGCTTCGAGGTGGTGCATGAAGCGGTCTACCCGCTCAGCACCAAGGACTTCAAACCGTTCATCGACGCCGTGGCCGCGAGCCAGTGCGACTTGCTGTTCATCTGCTCCTACCTGCAAGATTCAATCGACCTGGTCAAGGCAGTTCACGCCCACTCTTTCCGTCCCAAGATGGTGGGCGCTTCCATGATCGGGCCACAGAATGCATTGGTGAAGGCGGCGCTCGGTCCGCTGCTCAATGGGTTCGTCAATTACGAGTACTGGGTACCGGTGTCCGCCATGCGGTTCCCTGGAGTGGACGACATGCTGTCGAACTACAGAGCGCGAGCCGTCGGACAGGACGTCGATCCGCTTGGCCACTACATGGCGCCCACGGCTTACGCCCAGATGCAGGTTCTTGAGCAGGCCGTGCAGGCTACTGGCGGCTTGCACGATGCGACGCTGTCAGCCTACGCAAGATCTGCTGCGTTCGATACCGTCATGGGCATGGTGCGCTTCGGCGTGCATGGGGAATGGACTGAACCTCGTGTCGTGCAAGTCCAATACCAGGGCATCGACAACCACGATCCCCTGCAATTTCTGGACGACGCCAGGCAGGTCGTTGTCGCACCTGCCTCGATGCGATCAGGCAAGTTGATCTATCCCTACACAAAAGCAGTTTGAAAAGCACGCCGCAGTGGCGGCAGGCTGCGTCCGATCCGATCGGATGTTAATAGCTCCCGCCAAGCCAAAAAATTTTACGATGAAAATGTCCATGAGAACTGATTACGGATTTACTCTCGCTCAGCGTGTTGCCAAGCCTCTTTTATTCACAGCACTCCTGACAACAGGATATATCTTCGCTGTAGCGACGTATGCCGCTGAAAAAGAAACACCATCCACCCGGGCAAGCGAGATCCGCATGTCCGGTGATAGAGTCACGCTGCCGATCGTCATGGTCCGCGAATTCCCCTTTATCGAGGGCCATGTTTCGGGGGTTGCGGGGAAGTTCATGCTTGACACCGCTGCCCAAGACGCGCTTTCCCTCAATAGCCACCGAATTCCCATTGCCAACCTCGAAACGGTCGGCACAGGGATGTTCGGGAGTGGGCAAAGCTTCACGACGAAGCTCGCTCCCGTCGTCAATGATATTCGCATCGCCGGCCTGCATTACAAGGTGGCCACGCGGGTAGGCGCGCAGGATGCTATCGATTTGGAAGGAATCACATCGGATTTCCTCGGATGGTTCGGCTTTCACGCCTGGGATGGATATACCCTAAAACTGGATTACCGCAAACTGCTGGCCATCTTCTATCGGAACACGGCTACCGCAGACTACCTTGCCGGCGAACGGCTGATTGCCGAGCTTCCATTTGACGTCAGGCGGCACCCTAATATTCCCGTCATGCCTGCAAAAGTTGGGGGGCTTGAGGTGACAGCAATCTTCGATACTGGCGGATATGGCTATCTTTTCGTCGACCAGGAAACAAAGGAAAAGCTCATCGCCCTGCACGTGCTCAAACCGAACGACGGCGAAGACGACTTTTCCGTCACGGGATTATCGCTAGGAGGCGTTTCGGTTCCCGACATCGGGTCTATCCGCGTCGATACCAAACCCTTCCCCGCATCGGGACCGACTGGACTCCCAGCAAGAAACCTTCTTTATATCGGTCACGGATTCCTGCGCGAGTACAAAACCGTCTGGGACTACCGGGGCAAGAAAATCTACGTGCTCGATAACCGTTGAGTCCAGATGGCGTACTCAGTCCAGCGAATCCCGGACGCGAAGACAATCTGGCTGTTTCGTGACCGCCTGGCGCAGGCTGGGCAAGCAGGTATTCGAGAATATGCGGCGCTGGCGCGCGTGCATGGACTCACGCCGGCGCAGATGGCGCTGGCCTGCTGCTATTCGCGCTGGTTCATGGGATCGACCATCGTCGGCGCAACCACGCTCGATCAGCCCAAGGAGAGCATCAATGCGGCCGAGATCGTGCTGAGCGATGAAGTCGTGAAGCAGATCGACGAGATCCACGGTCGGATAACCAATTCCGGGGCAGTAAGGCCAACATGCCCGTGGCGTGGACGGCATGGCCGTCCACGCGTTCAATCAGTCCATGCGGTGCCGCAGTACAGCCAGCCCCTTACTCTGCAGCCTTGCTAACGCCGGGCCCAGCCTACGAATCGTTCGACTGCGTCGATATCGCCATGCCCCCTGCATCGGATTTCTGACAGCAACAACATCTGTCACATCATTCCCACCGGCATACGCAAGACGAATTGATCGCTCGCTCGCCACTGCAATGGTAATGGGTGATGATAGCTATTTCACTCCAAAACTGGAGTGCCCGGGAAGAAATCACGACGACGACGGATTCCCTGATGATAGCATTGTGGAATCTTATGAAGATTACATCAACACGGATAAGAGTCCGGTAGATATAAAAGTCGCTGACCCGTTGCCGGAATATACGGTAGACAGATCGGTCGCCTGCCAAACAGGGAGCGAGGTGCCATGGACAGGTATGTGGTACCCCGGCACAGGCCTTGAAAATCAAAGTCTGACGTTTGCCATCAAGGGGCTCCGAATGCAGCCGGCATTCAGGATTGTTAAAACGGTAGAGAAATCAGAGGCCGAGGGACGCTTGCTTCCTCGACCGCAGACTATCGCTCTCATCACCACTTGGCACCCAGTCATCCCACTCGTTCGTTGGGAAGAGCCACAGGGAGAACTGCGCGCACAAGCCGCACCGCCTGTCCCAAGGCAGGTATCTGGCAACAGGTCGACGTCCGCGCTGAGCAGCGTTGCCATGCAACCGGCGAGACGATGGCGAACCTCGGTTCGGCCTACAGTCTCACCGTATGGCAGTGGATATCCGACTGATCGCGCATCTGGAACTAATGCAGGCTGCCCCGTCTACGCCACCGTCAACGTATTCATTGCGAAGGGAAAACCATGAAGTGTGTAATCCGCCTCGGCGATGCGACCTCCCACGGAAGCAAGGTAATCGCCGCTTCTGGTACTGCATTTGTGAACGGGGTTGCTGTCGCCCGAAAAGGCGACGCCTGTAGGTGCCCAATCCAGGTCCACACCGTCTGCGTCATCGCGCACGGAGATCCACGAGTGCTGGATCGGGACATACCCGTTGCCTTCAACGGCCACAAGACCTCATGTGGCGCAACGCTTGTTTCTTCCGCCGGGACTTCAGGAAAAGCCTGATAACGCTCTGGATGCGCGCACCAGCGCCGGGCCTCCTCTGATCGAATCACCTATCCGGTCCGAAGAAAAATGAAAGGGGCGCACGCCCTGTTTTCCTATTCCGTCGTCGCGATCGCCTTCTCGATATCCGCCCGCGTATACCCCTGGGCAAAGCGCTCGATGAAGTGGAAGGCATACGCCCGCAGATAGGTCCCGCGCCGCACCGCCAGGCGCGTCACGTTCTGCGCGAACAGGTGCGATGCCTCGATGGCGCGCAGGCCCTTGTCGCGGCCATGGTCGAACGCCATCGACGCCACGATGCCCACGCCCAGCCCGAGCGACACATACTGCTTGATCACGTCCGAATCCATCGCAGTGAGCACGATGTCCGGCGCCAGCCCGGCTTCGACGAACGCCGCATCGATATGGCTGCGGCCCGTGAAGCCCACGTCATAGGTAATGAGCGGATGCTCGGCCAGGTCTTCCAGGCGCAGCGGCGAACCGCTGGCGAAGATCGGGTGGCCCTCGGGCGCCACGATCAGGTGGCTCCAGCGATAGCACGGGAACGACACCAGATCCGGGAAGGCCGACAAGCCCTCGGTCGCGATCCCGATATCGGCCTTGCCCGATACCACCCACTCGGCGATATGTTCCGGCGCGCTTTGCTGCAGGGCGATGCGCACGCCCGGGAAGGCGGCGCGGAACGACTGCACCACCTGCGGCAGCGCATAGCGCGCCTGGGTGTGGGTCACGGCAACGGTCAGCGTGCCGCTGTCCTGCGCGGCGTATTCACGGCTGGCCTGCTGCAGGTTCTCCGCTTCGACCAGCAGTTTTTCGACGATGCGCAGGATGCCCTTGCCGGGCGGGGTAAGACCGGTAAGTCTTTTCCCATTGCGCTCGAAAATGACGACACCGAGCTCCTCTTCGAGTTCGCGGATCTGGCGCGATACGCCAGGCTGCGAGGTGAACAGGGCATTGGCCACTTCGGTCAGATTGAAATCGCGCCGGGCCGCTTCACGGACCGAACGCAGTTGCTGAAAATTCATGGGGCAGTTCCTTCGTCGACGAACACTTCGATACGACGCGGACGCACGACCAGCGTCTCGCCTTCTTTCAGACCCAGGCTGGCGAAGCGCTCGTTCGGCATCACCGCCTCGATCAGTTGCCCGTTGTCGGCGCGCTCCAGGTCGAGCTGGGCCAGCGGGCCGATCGCATGCGCGCGCCGCAGCTTGGCCACCACGCCCTGCGCGCCGGGCGTGTAGCGCTCGACGTCGAGGTCGTGCGGACGTACATAGCCGATGCCGGCGCCATCGCGCACGCCCACGTGCTGCGGCGCCTGGAAATTGACCTCTCCGCTGGCCAGCACGCCTTCATGCACGCGGCCGTGGAACAGGTTGACGTTGCCCAGGAAGCCGTACACGAAGGGCGACGCCGGATTGTTGTAGACCTGGTCCGGGCTGCCGAGCTGCTCGACCCGGCCCTTGTTCATCAGGACCACTTGGTCGGCCACTTCGAGCGCTTCTTCCTGGTCGTGGGTCACGAAGATCGAGGTCACGTGCAGGTCGTCATGCAGGCGGCGCAGCCAGCGGCGCAATTCCTTGCGCACCTTGGCGTCGAGCGCGCCGAACGGTTCGTCCAGCAGCAGCACGCGTGGTTCCACCGCCAGCGCGCGCGCCAGGGCGATACGCTGGCGCTGCCCCCCCGACAGCTGCGGCGGATAGCGGTCGGCGATCCAGTCCAGCTGCACCAGTTCGAGCAGCTTCTTGACCTTCTCGCGGATCTGCGACTCGCTCGGACGGTCCTTGCGCGGCTTCACGCGCAGGCCGAAGGCGACGTTTTCGAACACGGTCATGTGCTTGAACAGCGCGTAGTGCTGGAACACGAAACCGACCTGGCGCTCGCGCACATGGCGGTGCGAGGAATCCTGGCCATCGAGCAGCACGCTGCCCGAATCCGGATATTCCAGGCCGGCGATGATGCGCAGCAGCGTGGTCTTGCCGCAGCCCGACGGGCCGAGCAAGGCGGTCAGCTCGCCGTCGGGGAACTGCAGCGAAACATCGTCAAGGGCCTTGAACTGGCCGAACTGCTTGCGGATGTGTTGGACTTCGATCGTCATGCGATTACTCCGGCGTATGTCAGTGAGGGACGTCGAGCGAAGCTTTACGCGCTTCGTGCAGACGCCATTCGATCAGGGACTTGACGGCCAGCGTCACCAGGGCGAGCAGCGCCAGCAGGGACGCCACCGCGAAGGCGGCCGTGAAGTTGTATTCGTTGTAGAGGATCTCGACGTGCAGCGGCATGGTATTGGTCTCGCCGCGGATGTGGCCCGACACCACCGACACCGCGCCGAATTCGCCCATCGCCCGTGCATTACACAGGATCACGCCATACAGCAGGCCCCATTTGATGTTCGGCATTGTCACGCGCCAGAAGGTCGACCAGCCCGAGGCGCCCAGCACCAGCGCGGCTTCTTCTTCTTCGGTGCCCTGCTGCTGCATCAAGGGAATGAGCTCGCGCGCCACGAACGGGAAGGTGATGAACACGGTGGCCAGCACGATGCCCGGCACCGCGAACAGGATCTTGATGTCGTGCTCGGCCAGCCACGGACCGAACCAGCCCGAGGCGCCAAACACCAGCACATACATCAGGCCCGCGATCACCGGCGAGATCGAGAACGGCAGGTCGATCAGGGTCAGCAGAATGCTCTTGCCGCGGAATTCGAACTTGGCGATGGCCCATGCCGCCGCTACGCCGAACACCAGGTTCAGTGGCACCGCGATTGCGGCTGCGATCAGCGTCAGCTTGATGGCCGACAGCGCATCGGCGTCGATCACGGCTTCGACATACACCTCCCAGCCCTTCTTGAGCGCTTCGGTAAACACCGCCGCCAGGGGGATGAACAGGAATAGCGTCAGGAATACCAGCGCCACGCCGATCAGCGTGTAGCGCACCCAGCCTGGCTCGAGCACGCTGGTGTCAACGCGCTTGCCACGCGCGGCGTGCGGCTGCGCCGGCGTCAGTTTATCGAGGACGGCGCTCATGATTTACCTGCCCGTTTGCGGGTCCACGCCTGCAGCAGATTGATCGCCAGCAGCAGGATGAATGAGAACACCAGCATCACGACCGCGATCGCGGTAGCGCCGGCGTAGTCGTATTGTTCGAGTTTGGAGATGATCAGGAGCGGCGTGATCTCGGACACCATCGGCAGATTGCCAGCAATGAAAATCACGGAACCGTATTCGCCGGTGGCGCGGGCGAACGCCAGCGCGAAGCCGGTCAGCAGCGCCGGGGTAATCGTCGGCAGCACCACGCGGGTGAAGGTTTGCAGCGGCGCCGCGCCCAGGCTGGCGGCGGCTTCTTCGAGTTCGCGCTCGGCTT
>Ga0265797_10010829_pt1 | contig 11533 bp, 8 predicted proteins | sample P2T30metagenome_FD_192433 | JGI IMG/M metagenome (GOLD analysis project Ga0265797, IMG submission 192433) | Plant litter microbial communities from East Loma Ridge, Irvine, California - P2 T30 | ecosystem: Environmental > Terrestrial > Plant litter > Unclassified | place: USA: California... | reverse complement strand
AACACGAGGAAGAACATGGTGTACATGCGTCGACGGCGCTTCGCTCGCGTTGTCGGCAGGCGGAAGAGGCGCAGCGGAAGGCGGGGCATGGTATGCCGGTGTACAATGGGATTTGAGGATCGCGATCTTTCATCGTAGGGAATGCGGCGCGAGATTGGAGGAAGTCATGTGGGGTAGGTATTTAGGGTGTGTGTTGGGGATGCGCGTTGGTGGTTGCGTTGCGTGGGTGAGGCTTGCTCGGGTTGGGTTGTGGATCAAAGGGGTTAGGGGCACATGCAGGGTTGTGACATCGGGTTTAGCGCAGACACGTGCAGGCGTGGTTTTGAAGAAAATCGCGGTCCGTGAATTTTTCTCTTCTCTCGACAGCTACGCTCGCGCACGATGCGCAGTTTCTTCGGCAGCACGTCGCACAGGATTGACGCGTGTACGTCGTGTATGCTGGGCATGGCGCGCATCATTGCCTACAACTAGGTGCTTATGTCGTTTCCAGAGTTTGAAACGACTGAGGTCCACCAGGATATACGCGCCCGCGAACCTCACCCGTACTCGTCCGTACATCACGATCTTCAATTTTGTAGAATCAGGAACCAATTTGTCACGCTTGCTCGAACAGCTACAACTTCGATACAAGCCCTCTAAGAATGTTCCAAGAACGACCCCGTGAGCGTTTAATTGACCTGGCTGCCTTACTATGTGGCTACTCGGGTCTCATTGCGTTCATACATTCTTTGTTAAACCACGTTGCCTTGCCTTGTTTTACGAGGATGCTGTGCTATTTGGAAGCGTCTGGAATGTTGGATTCCGGCAGCACTACGGCTGTCGGGACGTGTTGAGCGGGTTGTTATATGGGTCTACCGGTGCCCCTACCCGTCGACATGATGATACGGACACCGCGTACCCTCCGCCCTTGTCACGACGGGGAAGCCTTGGCGGTAGTTACGGACGACCGCGGGGAATATCATAGGCATAGCCGCACTTGAAATCAGCCTTATGCGTTTCTCGAAAGGGTACCCTGGGACGTGCAAGAGCGCCTCACATTATCTTAGCAATTCCATATTGACTCTGGATGACTGATCTCATCTCCGTATATTACCAATCTGGTAGATAGTCGACGGCATTGTCTTGACCCGTATACGGCGACCAAGAAGTGATCATCGATAGGTGAATCATTGCTTACCCGTTTGGGACTTTCTCCGCGTACTTGCGATGTGACGGCTTAGCTACATCTTTAAGCTTTTAGCTCCCGTCAATGCTGTTGTACCGTTGAGACACATCATCTCCGCGACGCCTCAATTCGGCAGTTGGTCACAATTGCAGGTTCGCGGCTGATGCCTTGTCGGCGGCAGGAAGCGAGGCTGCCATCGTTGTCAAAAAGCAGAGTGGATGCCTGTAACGCGTTTCATCGGAAACAAGTTACCGTAGTGTGCGTGTTGGCATCACATCGTGATCCAAGACTTTGATGTGATGAGCGTCGACGCGCGTGCAGCCTTTGCTCCGGAGCATGTATTTGGTCATCTTGATCAACCTTCGGTCCAAAAAGTCAATAGTTTGGGCTTCAGAAGAATCGAGAGCAACACATAAGACTGATGTACATATAAGCCTCGAGGCCCATCGTACGATTATGATGGATGCCAAGTATGGAGAAGACTAATCGCTGCCAGAGCAGCACATGGTTCACATGGTTTATCGATTAGGAGTCTGCAAGGTTTCGAAAAGATGCCCCCGAGACTAAAAGATACATCGGTGTGAACGGCTTCAGGGTACGAATTGGGTAAGCGAGTAGATTTAGAGTGTAGGGGAAATCCCGAAGGTAGGGAAACTTTCCACACAAGAAGGCCCGATGCGCAAAAGGGATAGTCCAACGAGGTGGAACTTGGTGACTGGGTAAAGCTCGGATGAGAACACCATGTCGCATGCGGCAAAACTCTGCAACTTGGGCGAAGATTTGCAGTCTTGATACCGCGTTCCGGGAAAGCTCAAAAAAAGAAGTCCGATATACGACGAAGGTCCGAAGTCGATGGTAGTTTGGCTTGGTATTGCTACTACTGTTCCCAACGTTCAGGGCCGGCAACAACAACGTGATGGGTACGGTCGAGGATTAGGCCGCGCTCCCCTGCATGCCTTGTATGTTGTGCATAACATTACGGCTGCTGTTCGCACGGCTGGTACCCTCGTGGGCACAGGGTGCTCCTTGTGTAAGCGCGGTTTTGCCAACGATTGAAGTTCTTCTAGCAACATTCCCAGCCGCGGGGTCATGGCGCTAGGTTTGAGCACAATCTGCGGAGAGCACTCCGCGGCTCGTCTGGACCGACAAGGTTTGGCGAGCGATCGTGGGGGAGGCCTGAAACGCTCCTTGTCCTGAGATGCCGTCCTCGGCATTGGAATGTAGACGCGCGGGAATGGATGGAAGGTGTCAAAGTCAAGAGAACCGGCACAGGGATTTGCTGTACAATTAGGTATATTGAAAGGGGAATCTGGGTGTATCGGTAATTGCTGTCTATTGTCAAGACATGCCGCTGCAAGACCGAGAATATACATTGCGGTCAACGTCAAGAGACGCTAGATGTGCTGGTGCGCTACTAGTAGAATGTAACAGAGGTGCTCGTCTGACATGCGTATCCTACAGGTGTGTGTTGTTACAAAGTCGTAATGCATGAATGTACAAGGAGTGGTTTCGATGGCCCGTGGGCGGATGGGTGAAAGTCTGTTCGCGATTAGACTGGCGGCGTCTTGGGCTTTCTCTTGCCGATGTTGTAGCCCCAGCTTCTTAGAGTTTTGACCACCTTGGGGAGTACGGCTGCGGTAAGTGGCACGCGGAAGAAAATCAAGGATTTGTGGACGAGGTAGGCTAGGCCAAGCTGTGACCAGATCGCTGTGGTGGTTGTTAGTAGTGTATACAGTATTATAGGCAAAGGTCTTGCGTACATGCGTTTGACCCTCCGTCGTGTCCTACGGCCTTTCCAGCCTCAACGTAGCCTTCCCTCGCGGTGGCCTCGGCAGTGGTCTCGTCGGCTTCAGCTGTTGCTGGTTTCTTGCCAGCGTCGGGAATGACGAGGCGGACGACGCTCCAGAGCGCATTTTTCAGCACATGCTCGTAGTGGCCTATCCTGTCCGTGCCCAGTAACCGCACTGCCATGAAGCATAGGGGGAAGTCGATGAGGGACAGTCCCAGGTAGACGCCCACGGCCGTCCAGCCATATTCGCGAGAAAGCTTCTTCAGTCGCTGCGATACCGAGGGCGCAGGTTCGGGACTGCCAAGGTGTGGCGTGGGGTTGTGCGACTGGACGGGAGGTTTGTCGCTCTTGAAGCGCAGCGAGCGGAAGCGGCGGCCGAGGGCAGATCGTTGGTAGCGGAACAGCAGCAGGGCGCCGTGGTGCAGCGACTTCCTTCCTAGGCTGGACCGGGCGGCAGGTTGGGCAGAGGTGAAGAAGTTGCGGAGGAAGGGCGCCGATGGGCGTGAGGCGGCACCTCTGGCGGCACCGCTAAACGGCAGCGTGGCAGGCCACAGACGGACGACTCGTGGCTTCATGGCATGGACGATCGGAGATGGGCAGGGCAGGTGAATCGGCTTTCACGTGGGGCGGTGTGGTCGACTCAGGCTCGTTGTCGCACTCTCAAAACCTCGCCAAAGCTACCGCCGTTGGTGCATCGTCACCATTGCCATATAATTTAGTCAGGGTCCGTCCATCGGATCATGGTAATCCCGCCCCCCGACAGATTCACCGTCGCCGCACGAGGGCCCATGGCGCCATCCGTGGATGCACCGCGCGCGCATGCACTCTTCCTAACGCGATTGCCGACTCTGCTTTACCCGTAGACACCACACGCAGTCGTTGTAGTTGCTGCCCGGAGCATACCGTCGGCGACGGGCATCATCCATACACCGCGTGGTTCTCGTCTCGAAGCAGAAAGACGACGCACAACATCCCGCCGTGGACGCGCTAGAAAGAAGAAGCCAGAGTTTACCGAGTCACTGACCGAAATGTCGCTGCCTCAACCCTCGTGTCATTGTCGTGGCCATGTCGCATGTCGGATCCTACCGATGATATGTCACGCCGCACTGATGGCGTGAAGCAGCCCTGGTGGAGCAGCCGCTCAACAGTTTCGCCCATCTCTGCCAGAACTGTCTCATTTCCTGAACGCCTTCAGTTTCTACACGGCGAACTGACCCTGCCGTTCGTCCAAAGCCAGCACCCCGGGGTCGTGTCGTGCGCACAATCTCAGAGTTGCCTGACAGAAGCGTCAGCCTGCATTAGCCCAACCGTGGCCAAGAGCTTCCTCGGGGAGTCTCGAAGCGTGTTTCCTGCAAACATCTGTTGCAGTCCACGACCAGAAGGGCATAGCACGAAGCCCCCTTGCGGGCGGAACATGGGCACCACTTGCAGCGACGCACGCCCGACTCCTTCGCCTTCGCTTGGCCAGCAACATCAGTGTGATGTCTCGCAAGCGCGCCGGTCATTTGCAGTGCCAAAAGCCCGTCGAGCACGCCCGAAGTGTGGCGTTACTAGGTGGCCGCCTGCCAGCCGGCATCACACTCGAGATGCATCGCGCCAGCATGGACCTCCATGGCCTGCCGAATTGCATTTCACGCATCGTATTTACTGTCCATCTTGAATTCTAAATTGCGGGGTCACCACGCGTAGCTTTATTATCGACCGTGCGGGTCCTGCTCTCGCTGTATGCGAACCTGTTCGCTGGTACCGAAAGCGCAGGAGTAGTGGAACAGGAGTGCCCTCCGTTACAGAAGTCCAGTCAATACAATCGTTTCACAACCCACTCTCCTCGCAATCGCATGCCGTTATCCCGTCGCCTCGCCTCGCATGGGGTGACTCTGGGTGGGCGGTGGGTGGGGCTGATCATCCGTGGGTATGACAACTGCCTGCAGCATCTACATGGTCGAGCGTGTGCTCAAGGGCGTTGGCATCTCGCGGACGCATCCGGCCTCTAACAGTCTCTAACGTTTTACATTAGCCTGATTCGATCTGACAAGGTTCCACACATGGTTCCGCTGCGCTGCAGTCGCCGACTCGTCCTGATGCCTGGCGACGCGTTTGCAATTCCCGGCGCCACTCCCACTGCCGAACTGCATCACGACATCGTCAACCTGCGCCGACCGTATAGTATGCTCATCTGCTTTAGTGGGCGTTCACCTGTCATCAACTGGCTCGCCCTTCCTCTTCGTCCAACTCTCTAGCCGACATTCCTGCAGCACGGCTCGGCGCCTGGCTGCGAGGGCCTGGGAAGGTTTGCAAGTTGATCCTTTAAAGTTTTCGGCGTTCCCACAACCCTGCAACCGCACCAGTCTCAAACTTTGAGCTTTGGGTACTGAGCTGACGAGTGATGGAGACCACTATTCATCTACCTGGCCTTAACATCGCTCTCTTGCCGCCGCATTAGCCCCTTGATTGGCCCGTGATCACGAGCGTTCCTCTGCCCTCTGACGTCCCAAAGCACCGGACAAGGGCTCCTCTTCGAACGGCGCCAGCGTCGTCTGTCCCCCCTGCTAGCTCGGCTGGACTCTGGAGTTGATCGCCATGCCCTTGCAAAAGCTCGGCGCCGTTTGTGACTTCCTGGCGGACCAGGGCCCTGGTCTCTCACATTATTCGGCGGGATGGTACTGTGCTTTCGTGTTACACCCATTCCTTCGCTTCACAACTTGACAGCGCCCAAAACGGCACGCTCCCGGAGCCAACTGTTTGAGGCTTCGACTAAGCTCTTACCCTGCGCTGCTGCATGAGTTGTTGTTCAGGATCTGCCTGTTTCTCCACGTGGGTTCGTCTCATTCTCAACTTGCCTATTAATATGCCTTCGTATATAGACTACCTGTCCGCACTACTTCCTCACCTATTCTGCACAGTGTCTCACTACCCGTCACCGCTCTCTTGACATTATCTTCGACTCCCACGCTCCTTATCTTGTCAACACTACTACTATACTACTATCAGCCGTCGCTCCTTCCTCTCTCGTTTAGCCTCATCACCAACCAATATATCCTGCATTACACAGCAACCATGGGTGGTAACACGGAATATATAGCAGGCCACGGCTACCTCTCTCTTGGCCAGGCTGTTCACGTTGCTCAAAACAGTGACGGAGGCGTTGACCAGCAACTCGCCCAATTCCTTGAGAAACGCCTTGCCGTGGTCTGGTCAAAACTCAACGCTCAACCACAATCCTACATCCTCCCGCCAGACGAATTTGCGCTCATGAACTACTACCGCACACGATTCGGAGATAACGAAATAGTTCGCAACGCTACTAAGAGATTCTGGGACAATCACAAAGGCGGCCAATAAGAGCTTGCCGGAAACAACTGCTCTCGTTCTCATACGGCGGGGACCCACGGAATTAGCAAACAACGGAACGGCAAAGCAACAACGATCTACCTCGCAACCACCTATTCAAGCCTTCGCCCACAACACCTACTTTCCGCAACCTTCCGCCGCATTTTGAATGAGGCAACAGCTGCATTTTTGAATTGACGATGTAAGTTTCGCCTACTTGTCACAATTTACATGAAGTACTGACTCCAATCAGCTGGCAATCGCATCGTCATCGACTTTCTTATTTGGCGTTCATCGGTGTACCAAGATACCTGGACTTCCGCAAGATACCTCTCCAACGGAGTAACGGCGTTTTTCACAGCAAACCGCCACTGACCGGTTGCTAAAATGGCGTTTAGCGTGTGCGATTGGAAGCGCAAGAGCGATGGAATTCATGCAAGGCGTAACGGCGAACTATTAGAATTGGCATCACCTATGGGAGCGGTACCCAACAACGGACGACTGTGTCTCGTAACTCTGCTCTTAATACTAATGACGCTATCTCAATCTACTTCCGCTTTACTCACGACTACCCCGCTTGCGCAACCCTACCCCCAGACCGTGTCCTTGAGAAACCGTGCTACGAACGAATCATCTCTGCTAGAATGCCTACAGGTTGCGCCACCAGTCCTGAGTCCAGTTGATGCATGCCAGCAGACCTTGATGGTCCATACATTTGCCTCCTCGTACGGACAGCCATTCGTGGGACAATTCAACCCGCCGGAGTGCAGCTTCAACAGGGTTACCTTCAACTTTACCGTTACCTCTGCCGGCCGGCAGTTTGACCGGCTCGGTGTGATGTTCCTTGATGATACCGAAGTGTTCCGTACTTCCACCGCCGAGCCAACACAAGCCGGCATAATATGGACATATGTCAAGGACATGAGCAGCTACCAATCTCTTTTCAAGACGCCACAAAAGATAATCTTTGATCTCGGTAATATCGTCGACGATACATACACCGGTTCCTGGTACACCACGCTGACCGCCACCTTCTTTACTGCCGACGATGCTATCGAGCCCGCAGATGTTATCATCCCAATCTCGGCACGGAAGTCGGGTCAAGATGCATCCAGCGTATTCGTCGTACCGGAGACAAGAGCAGTCAACAGCGTTGTGCTTCCGCAGAACGCGAAGAAGGCGGCCTTCTCCATCTCCGCATGTGGCCAGGCTGCTGAGGAGTTCTGGTGGAGCAACGTCTTGTCATCAGACACCAACGCCTTCGGCAACGACACAACGCTATACGGTCACTCGGCCTTCCGAGAACTTCGTCTTCTCATCGACGGATCATTGGCTGGAGTCGCCTGGCCCTTTCCCGTCATCTTCACCGGTGGCGTTGTTCCTGGCTTTTGGAGGCCCATCGTAGGCATCGATGCATTCGATCTGCGAGAAGACGAAATCGACATCACTCCGTTCATACCATTGCTCAGCGACGGCCAGCCCCATAGCTTCGAGATTCAGGTTGTCGGCGTCGATGATGATGGTCGTGGGAACGGGAACTTTACGACAGCCATCGAATCGAATTGGGTCGTTACTGGGAAGATCTTCGTTTGGCTTGACAGTGGCAACAACGCCATCACAGGACCCGCGCCTACCACTGTTACGACTTCCAGTATCGTACTACACTCGTCAAAACGCGGATACTCGAACAGCAGCGCAGGCATCTTCCTAGACTACTCTATTCAAGTCACTCGCAATCTAGAAATCCAATCCACGTTCGACACGCCCGCAGGTTCAAAAGCAGTTACCTGGACCCAGAAGCTCACCTACTCCAACGTTGGAACTCTCAGCAACGGCGGTAACGACCAGATCGTACGTCAGTCGACAACAGGCACACATACAGCATCCACAGATTATTCCAAAAGCTTCGAATACCCTCTATGGGTGCAATCGTCCTACAACGCACCATCAGGCGGCAACGTCAGCATCAACGCAAGCATGTCGCGAAGCAAAAACGTGCATCAACAAGGCGACCTAGCCTTCCCAAACGACTGGAAGACATTCGACTACACGCGTCTACAATCGACGCCCTACAGCAACCAGAGCTTCCTGGGGTCAGACGTGAACAACTGGCAAAATGGCACAGCATCCTACCTGTCGGTCCCCGCGCTGAAAAAGTCCTTCGGATCAGGCAGCACAGAGCAGCGCCTCACACTCAGCGGTGTAGGCACCGCATCACAAGACGCAGCATCCCAGCAACTCTACCAAAGGCACATTGCCGCCACCAACGACTCGGTCGTGTATGACGACGAGAGCTTCGGGCGTCAAGTGCGAGGCCAGAGCAGGTATGCCGCTCCCAGCCTGCCGGGCGCGCCAGACGTCGCGCATGAGTATGCGGCTGCAGGCGTTAGAGCGATGCTAGGAAGGGGGCCAGCGTAGGCGACTGCGAAGCATGATGAGGTGATGGTGGTGGAGGTGGATCTGCATTGGGACGAAAGGAAGGTTTACCGGTATCTGCACGACATGTGTCGAGCAACGCGATGGATGGAAGGATGGGGCACTACAGGCATGGTCATCTTAACAGTCTGTGGGACTTTAGGTGGTGCGTACTAGCTGTCAAGTTCGCTTTTGGGACAAAGCAAGCGAAGTGGAGGGATGTGGTGGGTGGCCTTTGTGGAGGTCGACTATATTCGTTACACTGCATTTATTCTCCGTTATCGCACTGCATGCTGTTTCTCGACGTTGATGCTGGCTCTCACGACATATGCGCTGTCAGTCTTCTTTCGGTATCGTTTGGCGAGACAGCATGATCAAATCTCAATGCATACTGCACTGCACTCGCATTCTCTTCCAACAACGCGAACGCGGTGTTCTCATACCCATACCATGCAATGAGCCGTCCAATCCAGCTTAGGCGCCAGGGAACAACGGCCTTGCTTCCCAGCGCAACGGTAGTCGCAATACGAGTCGCGTGGTATAACACACACCTGCACCTCATCTCGCCATCAACGTCTTGGCTTCCCAGCCACCAAGTCCCACAGCATAAACTTTGCAAATAGTCATGAGGGCGAAGAAATACTGATCGTCCTATGATACCCTCAGTACAGTCATTCCCAGCTAAAAGCGAAAAAAATTTCGCTTGCAGCTATCCATCTTGGCTAACTACTCGATAGTTCGCTTTCATGCCGCTTCCGCCCCGCCTCACCCTATCCTATATCACCTTCGCTGCTATCACTTCCCGCCTAGCTTCCCTTACCCGAATGTATCATCCAGTACCCCACGCCGATCCACATAGAACGTCGACCAGGAGCCAGGATTTGTATTTTCCATCACCCCTTGGTTCTTGCAGCTTTTCACATCATGGGTCTTCCTTGAGCGCGCTAATGTCGCCATCTCCGAAGCGGTTTGCGTTGCCGTCGTGATGTGGGGAGGGGGAGAAGAGACGGTAAAAGCACACCAGTGACCGGATACCGTCTGTTCCGCTCGAGGCGCGCCATCATAGTCTCGATCTTATATGCCCTAGCTTGTCTTAACGGCGGCCTCAAACTTAATCGTAACGTTGAGTGGGCAGGCAAAGCGGTCGGTACAGCTGTCCGAAGCAGAATATCAAGGTCCCTTGCGTATATGACAACAGCAAATTTTTGTTTTTTGCCATTTTGAAATAGGCAATATTCGTAATGCCTTCATGTTGTCAAGGCTATCATGCAAAAGGTTGTTGGTGATACAGCGCGCTTAGGTCACGTTGGGTTGGAGAATCCAATCCCTTTTAGCCGACGGGCTTTCGTTAACGCGCGCTCCCGCGGGGCGCCTTGGAGCGGGAGATTTGCAGTCGATCTGTGCGTACGCTGCGTCTCCTCGTGGCAAGCCTGAAACGTCGGTAATGCACCGTGAACTGTGGTTTTCGCCTGGGGATTGTCTACTTGGTGCAAGAGAAATCTCGCGCGATGCCTCATTCCAAGGTTCGTAAGGGAGGAAAGGAACATCGCTAAACCAACACAGCACACTACGGCTAATGGTGCATCACTAATTAAAGAAGATGCGAACGCGAGCAGTTCGTCTCGGATGCGCATTTAGGGTTTGTAAAAGGAATGCCCTTTGCAGGTCGGGGGTTTGAGGCTGTCTGCCGCGGACACCGTCTTGCGAAGAGAGTCTTTCCGACCCCTGGAGGTACCTAGGCAGATCCACTGTGTTGGAAAATTACGTTCCCTTTCCTGGGAACCGTTAGCGATTGGTCGCTGGGAATGAGCGCTACAATGAGAAAGACATTCATCACACCAATATCACGTCGAGTGTAGCGCGTGCTGCCGTGTGTTCCAGCCTTATCCGCCCCATAGTATCCATACATAGCTGCGAGTCATGGTGGTCGTTATGAAACGCTCCACCACTCATTTTCCTTTTTCGTTCCAGCTTACTGGTGCTGTTATGGGTCCACACATGACGCAAGGATGGTGCACACTTCTTTCCCGAAGGTCGTAAAGTAAGTTCAGAGATTATCGCTGACAGCCGTGGTGCTGTGGTTCTCATCTATCTGTAACACAATGGGTATCCCAGTTTTGGTAGCCTGGCGCGATCCCCGTATGCGGACGTGTGACTGACAGGCCGGGGTGAGCGCTTCGCTTGCATCAATTCCAATGTGTGACGAGTGGTAGCGTTGGTGATGGTCAAGCGATATCCATGGATGGCAGACGGTGATGTTGTGCACTAGGGCAGTGGACGCCGTTTCGCGGGCTGGGAGATGCCGCAATTCGCTTTCGTGGGCCGCGGATTAGCGCTACTGATGCCGGTAGTGGTGTGCTGTGAAGTATTGAATATTGACAAATTCTCTCGAAGATGGAGCCCTGCCTGGATTCACCGGTTTGGTGTTGTGATATGTTGTCACACCTCAATCGAAGATAGTGTGGGACGCCTTGATCCGAGAAAGACACTGCAACACTCCAGCGTCCCTCATGGTAGCCTATCACCAGACCTGCGGCGACGTCCTCAGGCCGCCATCTTGTGGCTGCGAGCCGTTCGCCCGTTGAACTTCGTATTCGAAGTTTGTTTGAGCCACACACCCACGCGCGCAAGCATGGCTAGTCCTGTACGACATTTGACGTCTGCTGCCGTTCATCGGTGTGGTAAACCTTCGGTGGGCGCGACGCGCCGATGTGAACGCCTCTAACTTTGTCTCGACGACCCATGCATGACAACGGTGGGCTGATGGTTCCTTCATCAAGTGGATCAATGTGACTAGATGGCGATCAGGTCAACATTGAGCTCGTTCTCCGCGT
>Ga0265797_10010827_pt1 | contig 11535 bp, 15 predicted proteins | sample P2T30metagenome_FD_192433 | JGI IMG/M metagenome (GOLD analysis project Ga0265797, IMG submission 192433) | Plant litter microbial communities from East Loma Ridge, Irvine, California - P2 T30 | ecosystem: Environmental > Terrestrial > Plant litter > Unclassified | place: USA: California... | reverse complement strand
GTTGTATATCTTGTGGGTAGAGAGAGCTACTTGAGACTGAGAACACAGTACATATACTCTCCCGAAGTGATGCATACCCATGGAACGAGCTCAAGAGTGAGCGAGCAGTGTCGGACTTTGCTACCATTCCATCAAGATATCTTCAAGGTATTTTCTACTTCACCGTATGTAGCCATTCCATAAAGATCTCTTCAAGGAATTCTCCACTTCACTATATGTGTAGAACTGCATCGCGGCGATTTTAGAAGTAACAGAATGTCATGTTAATTAATAAAGAGATACCAGAGCCGTCACTTCGGCTAGAGAGTAGTCCAAGAAGTCAAGAGACAAAGGAGAGAGCAAGCTGTGCCCAAATTGTCCGTCCCACCCGTAGGACTCAAAACCCGATGACTTGCATCGACCCCAAAACTGCTGTACCAGCCAACAAAGAGAAAGAAAGTTTGTTCATTACGTCGTCCTGCTGCGATGTGTTATATCTGCTCCCGCCGTACGAAATTGATGAGTGCATAAGCCCCGCTCGCTACCGCTGCGCCCAACATCGGCCCTAGCCAGTATATCCAGTGGTAGCTGGTGAAACCAACGACGACCGCAGGACCGAAACTTCTTGCTGGGTTCAAACTGCCACCGGTGAAGTAGACACTGCATATCTCGGCGATGAATAGCGACATTCCGATGTACATTGGTTTCGCTGATCCAGCTTCCAGCATGAGGATGCTCAGGACAAGTTGCGCGGTGACGAAAGCTTCTAGGAATAGACCTCTTGTGACGGAGATGGATGCATCAAGCTTGGTGTCGATGGTGAGTTCGCCAGGCAAAAGACCGGAGACGAAGCCTGCTGCGGCTATCGCGGCGATCATTTGCGCTAGGATGGTTTGAAGCGCACGGTGCCAGTGGATCTTTCGTGTGAGCCATAAGGCGGCAGTAACCTGTGGAAAAGTAGATTAGCGTCTGTTACACTGCACGTGTATGATGGCTGTATGTGTTCCCGATGTTGCATATGGTGTTACCCAAGTGCCGGGGTCATACGAACACAGGCTGCGTGGCTAAACTTACTGCTGGGTTGAATTTACCGCCACTGATGTCGGCGAAGATGGCGACGTTGATGGCTAGAGAGATACCAAAGGCGAAGGCGATGTACAAGAGCTTTCCCACATCCGGTATGGGATTCGAGCTTGCGGTCAAGTCATTGGTGCCGGCAGCGTTGAGTGCGATCTGAGTACCAGTGAAGGCCAAAGAAAGGAACATGAAGGTGCCAATAAGCTCTCCCAAGAAGGCTGTGGCCTCAGTCCGTAGGAAGTGATGCTTTCTTCGGTCTTCCGAGGGAGGTGCTGTGGAAGGCTCATGGAAAGGCAGACCGGAGTCTTTCTCTTTGTCGTGGTCGAACATGGCGTATGGGTGACTAACAGCAGTGATAGAAGAGAAGGGCCTCAAAGGAATGGGAGGTGAAAGCACAATGGCAAGAGATGATCTCTGTTTGTAAGAAACGACGTGCTTTTCGAAAGCCATTATATCTGATCACTGAAATGGGAGGAGTAAGGTGGGCACTCCCGATTTTCATATTCGCCTGTGCGACCCGTGCTCCCGTGCCCACCTGAGAGAGATCATGGTTCCGTCCTCCTGGGCTGAACGTTGTCTGCTTGGATCAGCACGAGCCTGTTGTTGGAGTTGGGATCCATGCACCGCGCCAGGCCAGGAAGCGCTGATGCATTAGCGGGATGTGCGTTCCGACTGGTGTGCCGGTTGTAGCGAGATTGAAGAGTCAAAGCACGATGGAGCTAGAACCGAGAAACATCACGAGGGTCGTCTGACTACGCGCCACAGCAACTCAAAAGTGATGAGGGTTGTCTTCGTTGTCAAGATGGATCATCTTTTCCGAGCGCTACTGGACTCGACGTGGTGCAGCAGTAGGCAATGCGTCGTCTATTGGGAGCTATCCATGACACAGGAATGCCATCTCACCACGCGTCAATAGCCTCACTGTCGGTTTGAGAAGAATGAATGCGATTCCTGCGAAGAGGGTGTGCATTGAAGTTCGAGCGTTGCCAAGCGTGGAGCCAGTAGTCAGGCACGGCCAATGTTTTGACAGGTCGTTCGAAACGTTGGTCGCTCCATAGTACTATCCAGACGCGTGCTTCGCCCCCTAGTGGCGGCTTCAGGAGAAGATATTAATCAATGTCAAAGCGATAGTTGCGCAAAGATGCTTGTCAAAATTCCAGTGTTAGGTGCACAAGCGTAGAGTAGGATGCTGCAGTGCGCAGGTATGACGGAGGATTAGTCGCGAAACACAAAGCTTCAGTCCGCGGAGGTCGTGTACAGGTTGCTCCTGTGGACGCACTTGAAGGCGACGCGTGGCAAGTGATGCCGGGATCCTGGGAGAGATTGCAACACTGCACCTCCCTCCATGAAGGTGTAGAGCTTTTGATGCGCCTACCGCGTCGATTGCCTGTGTGAGGTCAGTTGTTGGAATCGCAAAACTTTGTACTACCGACCTATTTCCACATGTGTTATCCAGTTGCGTTGGTGTGCGACGTGCCTCAGGCCAATCCTGGTCTTACGAAAGTTTGGTTCCGGTGCACAGGACTGGCGTTGTACGCTTAGGCTGATCACCCGCCCACAGCCAAACGTAAAATGACATTCCCTGGGTGAACAGTACCTCCTTTACAATACAGCGACTATCAACTAGTGTATAGACAGGCTGACGTTTATTGGGATTTACCCCAGGTAATTTTGATAAACCGCCGGCATTCAATAGTGAGAAAGCTCTTTCATATCGTGCGTTTGCGCTACCAGAGGTCGTCTGAGCGCGTGCAGGAAGTCTGTAGATTTTGAGTTGGCCAGTTGCCGATGCAAATATTCCGATAGTAGGAGGCTCCCCACGATCAGTGTCGTGTTTGAAGAAAAGACTGCGCGACCTTGAGCACACTGCGCATGCTTGCTAGTGGTGCCGTTATCCGTGACGATTCAGACAAAGTGTGAGCTTGTGGCGAGACGTTGACATCTCCGCCACAATGCGCATTCAATGGCCTGATGCAGAACATGCGAAGCGCTGATGGGTTTCTTAGTATCGCCCTGTCTTTGATGAGTAGTTTCAGAGTCTCTGTAACAGCTATGATGTGCTCGGGCCGAAGTTTTAGCTCTAGCGCGCCGTTTCACTCGAAGATCGCCGAAACAAGACACGAATGACACTTTCGAAAAGGCCATATATGATCGGTGCGATGCGATGCGAGAACTTCGTAGGCTACTTAGGGCGACCAGGCTTTCCATCTTGTCGCCGGTCAACCTCGGGAGGATGCTATGGGCATGCCGGTCTTGATGCGAATCGCGACGTACGATTCAACAACGCCCAGATATCAGACAGTGGCCTGGAAGAAGCGCGAACAGTATGTGATGAGCAGCCGTCGCATTCACACAGCTGCTCACTCCGGACTGGCTGGTCTTGATCGCTCGTGAGGGGGCATGTTTCTCCAGACGAGCGCAGCGGGACCACCGGAACCTTCTGAAAGTTCGCATGGGCGAGAAGGTATTCCCAAGGCCGCAATGGTCTCCGGAGCAAAGAGCAGGGCAGTAGAGCGACTCCCCAGGTTTGTTGACGGGTTGCTGGGTGGGAAGGTAAGGAGATGGAGGAACTTCCGAACCCTGCGCAAGCTACGGAACCTTGAGGCAGGGGCAAATTTCCACGATCGTTAGCGAGCCGCCGCCGGATATCGATTTGGGTACGTGGAGATCACGCCAAGAGCTAAAGCTGTCGGATACGAAATAGTACCATTGCTTCTGTTGAAGCTAAAGCAGACTTCATGATTGAGTGTTGAGTTAGCTTCACCTTCACGGTATCGCACCCTAAATGAGTGTATGATCCCCATGCTAGTGCCGTCAGTGTACTTGTTAGACAGTGTCTACTAAACGGCGTCAATTGCAAGGGACGATCGGTTGTCTTTCGCTGTCGACTGAGAAGTCTTTGTTCTTTGCGGGTATTGTTTTGATGTTCGGCTTCGACGAGAATTGCTGCGATGTGCCGAGACGATGTGCCAAGACGACGCTAGTGCCTCCCGCGCCAGGGGCATTGCGGGTCTCGCTCGCACGCGAGCCTCCATCTTCACATCCCCCACGAGCCTGCAGCGCGCACGGCACTCCACGTGCATGTTCTGGACTACGAGGCTCTGCAAGATGCAGGGCTAGATCGAAAACTCGGGGGCGCTCCTCAACGTCGGCAGCAGAAGTGGTATGTTTCTCGATGTGTGGCTTGAGAACCACCAAAACTACGCGAGATTGGGACTGAACGAGTCAAGTGGCTCGTCAGGACTTACCTTCTTGTGGTACTCGAGCAGCCTATTTCGATATGTGGCACGATTTTGCTCGATTCACTCAGCTACGCCTCGAGAAAGCCATGATGTTTGTATGCTTCAGCTGCGGCGACTCCGTCCTGCATGGCGTAAATTTGTTTGGATCGTAGTCAGGACGAACTCTTGCAAGGCCTCATCATGAACATATAAAGATCCATAAAGGCACAGGAAGTATAGCCAGCAGCAACAGCAGCCTCTTCACTCATTCACTCACCCGCTCAGTCACTCTTTACGCTCGAGCAACCCACTATCTTTAATAATGAGGTATTCATACGTTTTCTCTGCCGTTGCGGCCTTTGCCGTGGTCGGAGCTCAAGACATCGACTTCGCTGGAGTTGATGCTACGCCTGGTATGATCTCTTCCGATGGAAGACTGGTATCATACTAACTAGAGATAGACCCAGTCATCAACATCATTCCCGGCTTGAAGGAACAAGCAGTTCCTTTCGAAGTCACGGAGGCTATTGCGGATGTCGTCTCCGAGGTCGTCGCTGATCCTCTTGACGTTAAGCCTGTGTCTGAGCCTTCGGCCATACCGGAGGTCAAGAAGCATCTGAGGCGTGGGGCCTGCGACCCTGAGCCCAGCAACCCCAACACTTACGGCTTCGACCTGTCCTCTGCTAGCAAGTTCCGCGCCGATACCAAGATTGCATCTGTAGCCAAGGGTGCTTCCACACCCTCTGGATACTTCAACACCTTCACCAACTTGCAAGGTGCCAGCAGTGCCTACGGGTACCTTGGCTACAAGGTAGTCGAGACCTACGACCCCTCTCACTGCGCATCTGAGTGTAACTCCAAGGATGGGTGTCTCGGTTTCAACATCTATGTTGAGCGCGACCCTTCGGCAAACCCAGGACCTGAATGCCGAGACCCCGAAGCTGTTGCCAACATCAAGTGCTCGTTCTGGGGCGGACCAGTCTACACCGACACCGCCAACAACAACGGACAGTGGCGAGAACAGTTTGAGGTCGCCATCGCTGGAAGCAACGGCTACTCGTCTCTCACGACACAGTCTGCTGAGGGCTACAAGCAGGTCGAGCTCAAGAACAGTGCGATCAACTCTCCTCTCGACTGCAACAAGCAAGGCTCCTACATGGGCTACAAGCTCTTCGTTCAGCCCGCATTCGATGCCAAGCTCTGTGCAGCTGCCTGCAAGGAGCAGAACAAATGGGCAACTGAACACCCACCTGCCGATGGCAAGCCGCAGTTGTGCCGCTACTTCAACACCTACATTCTGCTCAAGAACGGGGTTTCGCAGGGTCAATACTGCTCCATGTACACTCAGGAGTGGGATGCTTCCTTCGCCACGAACGATGGACAATACCGCGGCGATGATCACTACACCATCCAGTACAGTTTTGGTTTCACCGATGAGAGCGACGATGGTGTACCTGTCTGCCCCAGCGACGTTTCTTACCTCAAGTCCAGCGGCGAGGAATTCTGCAGCAGCTACATCGGCTACTCCCAGCCGACTACAACTGCAACCGCCATCGCTACCATCACACCAGCTCCACAGACTGCCACAATCACAAGGACAGTAACAGGCACCTCCACCTCTGGAGTTGCGATCGTCACTGCAGCGAAGTTCAACGGAAGACACGCTAGACGTGCGGATAACGGCACCGAGGTGACCAACGACGTCGTTGTTGACCCTTACGAGATCGCCATTGTGGACGTCAAGACTCTCTCGCACGAGGACGACCCAAGCATCCCAAAGCTCAACGAAACCATTGCAGCAGAGCTCAACAGGGCCGTTGAGAAGCGTGGTCTCGTAGCACCGGCTTCTATCGCAGCTTGGCCCACCAGCAAGATCTCAGCAGCTTGCTCTCAGGTCGCCACCGGCACCGCCACTACCACTCAGACCGTCACCACAACTGCTGCTACCCCATTGGCTACTGAGACCAAGAACTTCCAGACCGTCGTTGTCGTCCAAAGCACTTGCACCATTCCTGCACCAAGGCCAACAGCCCCTTCATACACCAGGATCATCGGTGGCAACCCATCAGAAGGTGTACCCATGGTACCCGGCCCCGCCGACCGCTCCTACTACCAAGAACAATTCACCCTCGCCCTGCCTTTCGCTGTCAAAATCTTCCAGACTCAGTCGACACAGATCACCATCAGCGTTGGTGGTGTCATCACAGTGGGTGATTACACGTTCAATGCTTTCGCCGAAAGATTGTACATGTACAACGGCTGGAACCACGGTCTTTTCTACCGTGTCGATGGCAACATGGGTTCTCGCAAGATTCATTTCTCCTGGTTTGCGGGTACTTACATGTGGGGTCACGAGCGCTTCCACATCACGGCCATGTTCGACGAGGCTAAGCCTGGTGTTCTTACCACTAAGGTCTTTGACACCGCAGGCCAAATGGAGGACAGACGTACCATTTCCGTTGCTGGTCCTGGCAAGAACGTCGTCTTTGCTCAGCGGGGTTCGACCAACGTCCATGAAGGCCAGGAGATCACTTTCGATACTACCGGTGCCGGCAGCGTCTCTGCCAAAGACTTTGATCGTGTCGACTGCTGCAAAAAGACTCAGTGGGAATGGCATGTGTGTTCTGAGGTCTAATCTAAGGCATAGACTTACCTCCATCATTACAGCTCCCTCGAGCTTCATATTCCCTTTTCAACATCCTATCACACACTGAAACCCAGTATCTCATATATGATCTAGTAATATAATGTAATGTAATCACATTTCGAGCTATTCTGCGCTTCTTCCCATCGTGACCCTCCAACCTGGACCCCCAGGCGAAAGTCACCTCACACTATCCTTAACATTTCGGTCTCCTTCAGCTCTCCCTCTCCATTCATAACTCCATGCAGATACGAATCACCGACGAGAGCGTACCCTTCACCACGTCTCCTCAATACAAATGGAACTCTGCACCCTGCGAAGAAACCAACACTATCCCCTACTCTGGCCGCAATCGGCACCAACCCGATTAAACTCTGTTTGGTGATGGCAAACTGTCGCCCCTGCATCCATTGCATATGCATAGACTCAAAGTCTCTTTGATGAGACTGTAGCTGGCCTTGAAGTACAGCCCAGTTTCTACTCCAAGCCACGTTGAACAAGTGAGTTAAGAGAGGAATGGCGAGCGGTACAGCGAATCGTAGAAACCAGCTCCGCCTCCGGAAACAGTAGCTCAGACTTGAGGAGAATGCTGTAGCGATACCGAGATACCAAGCCTTCGATTTAGTGTGTTCGTAACCGAGTTGCAATTCGAGAACGCGAAGATGGGCGAGATATGCGTCGTAGCCGCTTCCGTCTTCAGGTGGGTCGTATGCGCTGAAGGAGGTGCGGTTGCAGCATAGTGTGCGCCAGAAAGCTTCGTAATGGGATTCGCCGGTAGCCCGGTAGATGCCGTCAGTATCAGTGTTGTCGGGTCGTTGCATCAGTGCTCCCGCGCGGAGGATCCACTCGCGATAGCTGGAAATGTTTTGTAAGTCGTTGGTATTGCGTAATTCGACCTCGCTCATGAACTTTGGAAATGGGGCCGTCTGCGTTATGGTATCGAAAACAGTACCGCGGACGTGGAGAGACTAGCGATCATGTTAGTCCAGAGAGAAGCTTGGGGCTTAAGTGCAGCTGACCTCATCCCCATCTTTCGTCGGAAAATGTATCTCTGGCTTGCGTTCAATCTTGGGCTCTATTGAAGGATACCCTGTGACCATAGCCGTGCACATGGAGTACCGAGCCTTGAACAAATCCACCACCCAGCTTGGCTCTGTGATCTCCTCATCCTCTTCTCTTGTGAGTAATGACCAGATGTCGAACACGCTACCCATGGTGGGCTCGATCCTGCCATCCAGAAGCATGATATTCAGCACCTTCATCACGTCTTCGTAGCTTTTCGAGTAGTCCACGAAGCTCTTGTCGATGTCGTTTGTCAGGCTAACGAGCGCAAAGACCTTGTCTCGCGGATCCGTCGCATCGAACCAACGGGTCATCATGAAAAGGTACAGAGTACCGATCAACGCTTTTTCTCTGCCATATTTGATGGAGAACAAAGTTGTCGCGCACGATAGCTTGAATCTACCTGCTCGTCGTGCATCTTTGTCGTTGAATGACTTCACGGCCTCTTGGGTTCTATACACACAATTTATCATTTGCGACAATCGCGCAATGGCCTCGAGGATCGGGAACTCTTCATCCATTGTAGCCGGCCCGCACCAGATTGACACTTGGTGTGCGAGCACAAGCTCCTGGATACTGCGGACAAGTCAACATAACCTAAGCCCCAAACTATTTCTAGGAGAATCATGTGATACGTACATCCACATGCGGCTGAACCAAGGCCGTAGAAGGAATGCAGCCAATGCATCGAATTGTTCCTGTGGCAACTTGGGTGATAGCCATGCATCATAGTCTAACGCGTCTTGACCAGTCGGCAGGATTGGAATGTCTTTCGAGTCTGTCCAACGTGCATTGATGTTCTTTAAGCACTTCAGCGCCAGCCCGTCGGTCGCCTCTGCTTCGCCCAACCATACGACCACACACTCCGCTTCGGTGTAGATTCTGTCCATCATGCGAACCTGAGATGTCCGTTCAGAAATGTTAGACTGATTGATACATACAGCATCGACCCAGAGAGGTGTCGTAATTCCTCTGCGACGGTATTCGAGTAATACGGAATGCAGATTGGGCGTTACTGAGAGAGGATGCGAGTTGCACGTGATCTGAACGGGGGAATGGTCTGCGCCCCAGCAGTATGATAGCGCATGATAAACAGTCGGAGTCGTTTCCAGACATGTTTCTGATAATGTGCATCGTAGTGCGGCCGATGGTTCGCCCGGTTCGACAGTGAGTAGGCGGATAGTTCGTCCTGTAAGTTCATGGGGATAGATTGCGGAGTTGGCCATCACCAAGTAATGGTGTATGTCACCTAGGTGAGATCACTGGAATAGTACGAGAAGATGAATAAGGTGAGAAGTTGTCGACGGGCCGAGGCTGGGTGGCATGCCTGTCTAGACCTCCCTCGCTCAGCCCTGCAAGACCTGGCGGCCTAATACGAGGTCGCCCCATAGCTGGAAGGGGTGGTGAGCTAAAGATCTCATATGGAGCCGCAGTTCGAACATGATCTCGGCGCAAGACTTAAAATGTGTTGCAGAAAAGTGCATCAGTTGTTTTGAGAGTGAAGAGGTAAGAGTGATCCATGGATGGCAGGAGCTCCTGTCGGATGGCGGAAGAGCGAGATATTGCCGACGCTAGTCCTGATACGCACTAGCATCATCTCCTTTAGCGCCATCCAGGCCCTCACTCAGCCCTGGAGTCCATCGGGCTCGCGCAATAAACCTCCTCAGGTGTTATCACGGCCTGATACGTAGTAAATACAATGAATTCACTCGTCAACCGCAGCTGCGCCCCAATGACCTAAAACGCGTATACCATCCCCACCTTGTAGGACAAATCCATTCACACCCGGCGCCATGGTATCACCCGCCACAAAGCTTGCGAAGCCCCATATACTTCCCCCATCACAGTAGCTCCTGTACCACATCGTCGATCCATCCAAGACGGCTACAGGAATTGGTACCCCGATACGTACCTATCAGCCACAACAATGCCATGATTAGGCACAGCAAGGGAAATATGCACCGAATGCTAGTGGTCGTGTATGGCATCACCGTTCCGTGCTGGAACAATGTACCACGCAAACTCAGGGGTTTCGTGTGATGTGGTGATGACAGGTATAGGGTACATAAAGCCGTGACTGGGCTGTAGATATGATGCGTCTTTTTCGTTCACCTGCAAACATACCGATCCCAAGAAATCTTAGTCAAACCTGCAACAACACGATTCCAAGACCTAAAAGACCACTCGACATCATGCGTTTCTCCACTATCATCCTCCCCACCCTCGCAGGCTTCGCGCTCGCAGCGGAAACGTAAGTAACTCCCCATGCATACACTACCTCCTAGTCTTACCGGACTGCGAAAGTACTAACACTCCACCCTCAGCAACCCCGCCGCCTCCGCGTCATCGGCGGTTTCATCCGCCATATCGTCCATCGTACCCTCCATGTCATCCGAGGCCACAAAGACGGAGGCGAAGACTACCGCTACTGAAGCGAAGTCGACTGACGCGACATCAACGGGCGCGGCTGTTGCTATCGGCGCCGGCGAGGCCGGTGGTGTTGTGGTCGCTGCTTTGGGGATTGTTGCTTTGATGTTGTAGGACAGTTCAGCGCGCACAATGGGAGTGGGGATCAAGGGGATGAGGATGGAGTGTGGTGGTGGATGAAGTGAGCAGAATGAGTGTACAACAGAAGAAGGGTGAGAGTTGTGGGAAAGGATTTGAATTAAACAATCATTGATTCATAACCGATGTCTAAGCACCGTGTGCAAATATCTTACAAAACCGTTCCTATTCCAGTCCATGCATATGCTGTCCATATCTTCATGCCTTGCGACTATGCCCTCTTCTGCCATTACTCCTCCTCACTTATGCTCCGACCTGCACCTATAAGATAGCAATCCTCCTAACCTGCATCACCTGCGCCCTAGGAACAGTGACCTTGAGCGCACCATCCTTGAAGCTAGCGCTCACATTGGCGACATCGATGCGTTCAGGGAACCTGAAGGTACGCTCGAAAGATCCGTGGACGCGTTCTTGTTGCTGAGGCTGCTCTTGGGGTTGTTGTTGGGGTTGCTGGACTGGTACCTCGGGTTGTGGCTGGGTTACCACAGCGGTCTCGGTATTCTTAGGCTCATCGACGGCCTTCTCCTTGCCCTTAGGCTCGCGAGGCTCGGTGGGAGATGATGGTCGAGACGATGGGAAGTCAGCGGCGAGGTCTTCGAAGTCGTCCTCGACGGTGGGCTGGTATGACTTGTGCGATGAGGTATCGCTGTCGGGTGTAGCGGCGCGAGTGGTAGGTGCCTCGGTCTCGATGGTGGTCTCGACTTCTGGCTCCGAGTGTGTAGCGGTGGGCTGCTCAATGCTAGCAGCAGGTGTAGCCTGGGCTTCGATCTGAGGTAGTTGTAGCTGAGATTGCGACTTCTCGGATTGCCACTGGGTGTTACCAGCGATCTTCAGTGTGTGTTCGTCGATGACCTCAATGCTGATGTTGTCCTGTTCGAAGCCCTGGATGTCTCCATCTACCTGCCATCCCTGCTCGATCTGGTTGACTTGGAAGTCGGCTCGAAGTGCGCGCTTGCGCTGCAGCTGTCGCTGGCGGTAGGCTTCCCG
>Ga0265797_10010826_pt1 | contig 11536 bp, 9 predicted proteins | sample P2T30metagenome_FD_192433 | JGI IMG/M metagenome (GOLD analysis project Ga0265797, IMG submission 192433) | Plant litter microbial communities from East Loma Ridge, Irvine, California - P2 T30 | ecosystem: Environmental > Terrestrial > Plant litter > Unclassified | place: USA: California... | reverse complement strand
ATACTTTCTTCTCAGCCCTGCCACTCACTGCGCACCTCCTGTCTGCGCGTCCCCGGCTACGGCGGAACGGCTCATATTCGATGCGATAAATACCAAGCCACTATCATTTTCTCGGCAGCCCTGCGAGTCGCCTTTTCGTAGGCACGTCTGTCCTACTATTCGTTGCCGATGCGAGTTGTGAGAGCACACGCACCCACGGCCCCTTGGCATCATCTCCAAGGCTGAGTTGCGCCACACTCCTTACGACAGCCCTGCCAACTCTGACAGAACGTGACTGGACATGATTGGACATGACTGGCCTAGACCAGCATATCCCTTCCCTCTGCAGCGCGCGAGAGTGTGAAGACAGTGTGGCTGGGTCGAACTCAGCCACTCTCAATTACTGTCCTGGACTTCATCTCCGATCTTTGCGCTGTCCGATTTTCTTGTTGCTCCTACCTTGGAACGGTTGTCGTCATCCGGTGGACCGCCCAATTGCTTGTCCTCTCTCGCCAATCCTTTGTGGCGTGGCCTTGTGGCTGGCTATATCGAAACAGGGCTGAATTCTTGCTCTCCTGATAAACTCTCGCGGCCTTGTTACTTGTCACCCGCGGGCTGGCATCTTTACTCATAATTACGAAACAGTCTGTGGTGGCCATCAAAGTGTTTTACTTGGCCATGCTGGCTGGGCGACACGCCATCTTGTACTGTACATGTGTCTACCTACCAAAGCTGCTGGATATTATTGCCATCGAATTTCCCGTCCAAGCTGAGACACCTGCCAACTTTCGTGGCTTGACGCGATAGCAACTCACACTGATCTTATTCTCGGCCTCCATTGATAATGCGACATGCATGAGAAGCTCGGTTGCGGTGGAAAGCAAGAAGTTGCAGCAGCAACAATAATGTCTAGCTTATCACGCTTCAGAGTACACTCCATCTCTTCCTTTCGCAAAGCCGACACCTATGGAGCGTCCCAACCCCAACTAGTCTTTAGATTCTCGATCACCGTCCCGGTTCCCCAGGCATGCTTGCGATCGCATGCCAGCAAGATATCCACTACGGCATCTTGCTCCTTGCGATCTACGAATTTATCGCCTGCTATCACGATCGCCATTGCCGCGTAGCTGTAAAATCATGTCAGCTCCGAATGTTGTCGAGATGTTGGGCAGCATAGCGCTGGAAAAACAGAAAGCATAACACACTCACATGAAATTAGGCGGCGAGTCTGGATTACTCAAACAGATCCCGCAAAGGATGCGAACATACTCCATGATCTCAGCGTCGGCAGCCTTCAGCGCCGCAGTGCGAAGCGGTCCAAGTCGAGGGATCTTAGGATTATGCGCAATGAGCAGAATTTTGGCCAGGTAGTAGTGTTGCGTGCCGACCACGACGTCGTCAGCGACATAGCGCATTTCGGGGAACACGTTCTCGTCCCCAGCGGCCTGCTCGTAGATAGGCGTGAAGGATGCGGGCTTGCTAACAATCCACTGCGCAGTGCAGTCTACCAGGAAGTTATACATCGATTGAGGGTGGTCGCTGTCGCCGAAGCAGTAGCGGATGATGTCGGCAGCCAGCACCACCATGCGACAAGCCCAGATGTCGTCTGACGCTGCTTCAAATGATCGGTCGATGTTGCAGTGCTCCAGAGCCGGGATGATGGATCGCTGGTTCACAAAAGCCACGTAGATCTCCTGCCGCAGTCCCACCCAGAAAGCCGCCTGCCGTAGGCCACCGGAAATGGTGGCTCGCTCTTGGGCCGTGATGAACGCGTGCGCACCGAAAAGATGACTTTCTTGCTGCGCGGATTGTTGTCCTGACAGAGGCACCTCGAGCTCTTCGACGTGCCGCAAAATAATGGTCGACGCGAGTAAGTTCTCGTCTTGCAGCGCCGAGCTGTCATCGAGCATCGGAATGAGATGCTGCAAGCAGCCTTGAATATACTTATTGGATATCAGGTGATCATACTCTCCAATACGGCTCAGATGTCTCGCAGACAACGCGAAGATGGCGTTCAGAAGCGGCGGACAGATGGCGGCGCGCTGAGGTACCACCCGGCGGAAATGCTGCAGCGGATCTGTGAGGTCGAAGTTCCGTGCCAGGTGCTCGACATAGTAGCGAAGTAGTCTAGCCTCTTCCTTGTCTTTCAACGGCCAGACTGGGGCGTCGAGGTAGATTCTGGAGAAGGAGTCAGAGACTGTGGCGAAAGCCGCGCCTGTGTCGAAAGATATGGAAGGCTGGAGTCCTGCGAACGCTGGGTCCGAAGCTGCATTGTGTGGTCCGATCTCGAGGTTTGCGTCTATGCTCGCGGGCGTCCAGCCTGAATGTGAGGAGTTGTCCCAATAGTTGCTTGGACTGCTGAAAGTGTCAGTGGGCTGTTGCATACGGACGGGATCTCAATGTCTGATGTTGCGGGTTCCGGCTTACGATCGATTAATCTGGCCAGGACTGTTACTACTCGGCGCAGACCCATGGAACGAATCCGTGTAAGAGATGTAGCCAGAAGTGGTGAGGCGACGCCTTTTCTCCGGAGCCGCATTCTCGTGGAATCTGCTGTCGTCAACTCCGAAGAAGTTGCTAGGTGAATTGGCAGGAGCCGAGTTTGCGGGTGTTGCTGTCGCTGGTACGAGTTGGCTTGGAGATGAAGTTTGCGGCCGCTGCTGTTGCTGCTGCTGCGAGGCAGCATGCTGTGCCGAGTGATCAGAGACGGGCAATGGTTGAGCGTGCGGCTGGTTGGATGAACATGAAGTCTTTTCAGCCCCATAAGCGATGACATCGACGTAGTCTCGATCGTACAGGCTGTTCAGCTCCGGAGTTTCGTCCAAGAACGTCAGGTTTCGGTCTGTCCGTACCCAAGGCTGGCTGTCGCTGAAGTCGTAGTCGGTTTTGGCCAGCCCCGAGCCCTTGAGATTTGCAACACTGTATTCGGGTCAGCGATGGTTGAGCGAACAGACTAGAGAATTCACTTACCTAGGATTACTGCCATGCTTGAAGCGGATGTTATAGCCTCTTACGCATTCAATGCCAGCTTTCTGACACCTTGAGCATCCTGGTTTGCGGTCGTCGCCTAAAGGGGAGAAAGTGGTCAGTCCGCACGGTCTTGCCTTTCTGAATCTGGATGTTTATCTCATCAACTTACACTTCAGATGCCTAAGCCTACAGTTCTGACTAAACAAACAAGTCAGTCAGCTAGCTAGCTCCAGTACAGACAGCAAAATCATTAATCCGGTCTCCACAGCCGACCGGATCAATATGCTTACTACTCACCAACCAGTCCTCGTCCTCGGAACAGCTGAACCGGAATCATCAGCAGCGGTAGTGGAAGAAGCGGCGGCCATCACGTCTCGCCACCAACAGAGCAAGCGAAGCCGAAAGCACAGAAAAGGCCAGTGCCAGCAAGAGAGCCGGGCAGCGCGGGCATGTTCTGAATCTGATCTGACTTTGTCCTGATGGCCCGCGGGGTCGACGGTGCGAGTATGCAGTATGCCCGCAATTGTCGGTCTTTGGCAAGTCCCTCAGTCAGTCGTTGCTAGTAGAGCATCGTCGGTTCGGTGACGGGGGAGTAAGCAGAACGAATGCGGTATTTCTGGGCGATCCTTTCGATTTCCCCGCCGCACCCGTTAGAGCCTCAGAGGCTCATGCGTTTAGGGTTTTTGCGAGAGGTTGGGGCCGCAGGTTGACTGTTCACCTCAGTAGTGAGCCCTATGTTGGTGGAGTGGTGGAGTACGGCCCGTTTGTTTTCTCATGATTACATGTATGGTGTGGAGTCTGTCGGTCATTGAATGATCGCGTTGGTGATTGGATGAGGCGTCGAGTAAGGTGAGACTTATGATCGTCCATATATCAATCGTTTGTGGAGGATGGCCGCAACTACGTTGTAATTGTGAGGTAAAAAACGATCGGCCAAGAAGATCAAGGAAATGAGTTGCTTCATCAAAAGTGGAAGCGGCCAGGAACAGGAACACGCGTCTTTTCTTTGCGAGTCGCATTGAAAGCACAGGACCCATCATCAGACATGACATCCATAACATCTACAGCTTCGACTCACTAGCATCTCCCAAACTGTCAATCACTACCTTCAACACCAGCTTGCCGTCGACATCTTTCGTCTTGCCAGCCATTTCGAAAGCTTTGACAGCCTCTTCCAATCCCTTGAAACGATGCGTGACCAGTTTGGTAAAGTCAGGGCCGTCTGGTGACTTTTGACTCGCTTGTACGATTTCGATGCTCTCGGCGTATGTGTTGGCGTATCGGAAGACACCGACGATGTCAACTTCTCGTAGAGCTGCGGCGCCGAGAGGGATGGTCTGAATTGGGTGACCCATACCCACAAGCATGAGGCGACCGCCAGGCTTAGTTGACTGTGAAGGCCGTTAGTATTGGAGGAACCGAATCATCACCACCTGACAACTCACAAAAATTCCAGCTTGCACACAAGACGGCACGCCCGTGCACTCGAACACAACATCCACCTCGCCTACGCTTTCAATCTCACCGACAGCCTTCGCAGTATCCTTTGCTATCGCCAGATTCTCGTCGATATCCTTCCCCCTCTTCATCGGAACCAAATAACTCGAGTGTGCAAATCCATTCTGAACCGCGAAGTCCAACCTTCCCTGATCGATATCCGCAATAATGACTTTCTTGGCGCCCTTGATCTTCGCAACAGCCGCACACAGCAGTCCCACAGCTCCAGCACCATAAACTACCACACTCGCACTCTCCGGCATTAGACTACGCCTGAAAGCATGCAGCGCAACACCAAGCGGCTCCAGCAGAGCTCCCACATCCAAGTTCACCTCATCGGGTAGTTTGTAACACCACTTCGCCGGGTGGTTAATCCGCTCCTGCAGCGTTCCCTGGAAGTGAGGGAAGCTCTTGCCGCTGCTTCGGAATCGCAACTCTTTGCAAATGTTGTATCGCCCTTCTGTGCATCGGGCACAGCTACCGCATGGAAGGCCTACTTCGAGAGCGACTTTGTCGCCTGCTTTGAAGTTTGTCACGCCGGAGCCGACGGATGAGACGATACCGGCTGATTCATGGCCGAGAGATAGAGGTTCGCGGACTTGGATGTCGCCGTTGCGGTGGTGGCTGTAGTAGTGGAGGTCACTGCCGCAGAGGCCGGTGGAGGCGATGCGGATTTGGAGTTCGTCTGCTTCTGGGACGGAGAGAGAGCGGGATTCCTTTGGAAATGATGTTAGGTCTTACTCGAGCTCATGTCATAGTCAGGAAGATATTCACTGTTCGTAGATCTTTTGCTCCGTGGAGGACGGATGCTTGGATTTGCGTGGACATGGTGGCTTGAGTCGTCTAGTTGTGGGCTCGTTTGGACAATAACAGTTTGAGACAATGTATGTGTAGTGCAACTGCAGGATATGTCGGAGCAGAATAAGTGCAAGAAACAACGCAATACTACCCGGGTGGAGAGGGAATCGAGTGTTAAAAGAAAACAAGACGGATCATCGGCAATTGAGTCGGTTGATCGGCCTTTGAGTTGAGGTGGAGAAATATCGTCCCTCCGTCCCTCCACCGGGTGATTGTTTTGCTCTGCTCGCTCCCACTTCTTCCAAGAGAACAAATATCCTCGCACGCCTTCTTTGTTACATGGCGGTTGAGAGAGTCGAACTAGTCAGCGAACACCTCACAGCATCCCCCTCTAGCACAATGTCCACGATTCAGCAGCTCTTCGGCTTGGAGGGCAAGACGGCCCTGGTGACTGGCAGTACCAGAGGAATTGGCCAGGCTATGGCAATAGCACTGGCAGAGTCTGGCGCAGACGTCCTGCTTGTTCAGGTGGGTTTAAGCTCTATTCCATACCATCTACGAAGAAATCGGTTTAACCAATCTTGAACCACAGCGCGACGAATCCAACCAAACCACCAAACAAGCCATCGAGGCCCTAGGCCGCAAAGCAACAATCTACACCGCAGACCTCGCTTCACCCGAATCAGTCAACGCTCTCGTCCCCAAGGTTCTCAAAGATGGCCACAACATCGATGTCCTGCTCAACTGTGGTGGAATCCAACGCCGCCACCCTTCACACCAATTCCCCGACAATGACTGGAACGACGTGCTGCAAGTCAACTTGAGCACTGTCTTCACACTCTGTCGTGAGGTTGGCGCACACATGCTTGCTAGAGAAGCAGATTCTCACGGCCGTAGAGGCTCGATAATCAATGTCGCATCTCTGCTTAGCTTCCAGGGCGGCTTGACAGTGCCTGCCTACGCCGCTAGCAAGGGCGGTGTTGCACAGCTCACCAAGGCGTTGAGCAATGAGTGGGCCTCGAAGGGTATCTGCGTCAACGCTATTGCACCTGGCTATATCGCGACTGAGATGAACACGGCGTTGATCAATGATGAGAAGAGGGCGGAGAGCATCTTGTCGAGAATCCCGGCCGGACGATGGGGTAGCCCGGATGACTTCAAGGGCAGTGTGGTATTCTTGGCGAGCAGGGCGAGTGGCTATGTTAGTGGAGAGATCCTTACTGTTGACGGTGGGTGGATGGGCAGGTAAAGTTGGCTGCAGTAGATGCCGATAGACGGATGTACACGATTCATGCCACCGGTATACCCTGAGTGTATGATCCTGAAGGATTGTCGACTCATATCGACTCATATGACCATATTTGCCTGCCGCGATGTTGTGCGAGGACCAAACTATATCTTATAGGAACATCTGGCAACTGTTCCGTTCTGTACCTTCACTATAGATACCAGCAAAAGTACGTACCTCCATTGCTATTATTTGTCAATCTTCTAAAACATCAGCCAGTGGACGACCCAATCAGTGCCTATCGCCACTGGAAGGGCTTCAACGCAAGCGAGTCCAACTTCAGGCGTCTGTGGCGCTACTACGCGGCACGAGCAGAAGACCGTTCCAAATTCATCTTCCCATTCCGCCAGGGCGGCATGGTCATCCACATCTTCATACATCGGCGGGTACCGTTGCGGGAGTTTCTGAGGCTGATCCAGGAGTTCATCAAGGCGCAAGACGAGGTGAAGGTGTTCCAGAACGAAAACGAAAACATCGAGATCCGTATTGTCGACCCGGGAGAGGAGGGCCAAGTCTTGGACTTGCATGCACGCGACAGGCACCCGGATTACAAGACTTTCTATCCCAATGAGACCAACTTCAAGCGCATTTGTCGGTTTTATGACGCGCGAGCGGAGGATCGGTGTTGGATCGAATTCTCGTTCCGTCCGACTCGCATGAGTGCCTTCATCATTGTACACAAGCGAGTGCCGCTGCAGGAGTTCAAGTTGCTGCTCGAGAAATTTTACCTGCGGAGATTGGAGACGGATCTGATTGTCAGCAATGAGAACGTCGAGATTCGTCAGTTTTGGCTTCCCAATCTCAGACAGTATTATCAGGATACTCCGGGTGACTGGACGATCGGTCATAGCGAGGATCCAGATGATGAGGTTGTTAACTTAGACGGTAGGCCAGGTATATAAAGCTGTACAGATGCTTTGGAGGCGAGCTTGCGGTGTAATGTTTTGAAAAACATGTTATCAAGTCTGTAGCGGGAAATACGACTCAGGTTTGCGTGGAGATTATCCTCTTGTTGAGCCATCTTCGAGTGCTCTCTGTATGTACTTTTCCACGGCCCAGTACTACGCAGAAGTGCGCAAGCCACTCGAGCATAAGAAGATCGCGCTAATGAACTCGCAAAGAAGACGCTCTTCGCACGTGATTGAGACGATGTGAAATCTGAGAGCCGTACCAAATCCATCTGGAATAGTGGTAGTCATTGTCCCACATGTCGGGTAAACAACACACCGTCGAATTGTGAGTGTTTCACCTCCAGATTCTCTCGCCGTTCGGGAATCGACTTCCGAAGAACTCACCCAACCAAGTAAGTGAGGCGAGTATTTCCTCTTCGGACTCCACCATTTCCCGGGGTCTCCTCCATGGGGTAGGCGAACGGGTCGATCTTTCCAGTTGATGGTTGACGCTGACTTGCCCTGACCAACGACTGACCATCCATCGAACCCTAACAGCGTAGAAAACGCAAGTCGCGGTAAGGGATCCATCGGCCTGCCTTACGCTGTTCAACCTGCTCTTACGCTGTTCAACCAGAGCGAGCAATGCATTAGAAAAAGGCCAGTCGCTGTTTCTCCTTTGTCGATTCCCTTCCTCATCCTCACAGCAGCCATCAGCCTCACCTCTCCCGTTCTTCTCGTCGTTTCCCGGCGAAACATCCACCCGCAGACACCGCTTTTTCAATTGAATCATTGTCCTTTTAAACCACTCCTTCGCCGTTACCTCTCCCCAATCCTTTCCAGTCCTCTCTCCATCTCCCCTTCACCAACAACACCAGCAACAATGGTCCGCAAGCTTCAAGTCGCCGTCTCAGGCCTCGGCCGCATGGGCGCCCGCCACGCCCGCCACTTCCTCGAAAAGACACCACGCGCCGAGCTCGTAGCAGCCTGCGACCCAGACCCCAAAGCACGCGCCTGGGCAGAAGCAAACCTCGCCCCCTACGGCACAAAAATTTACGAAGACTTCGACGAGATGCTCAAACACCCTGGCCTCGAAGCCGTCTGCGTCGCGGGCATCACAACCGAGCACGCACCGCAAGCAATCCGCGCCATTGAGGCCGACAAGCACGTCCTGTGCGAGAAGCCGCTGAGCACTGATATCGCGACGTGCGAGGCTGTTGTCGAGGCTGCGCAAAAGAAGCCGCATTTGAAGGTTCTGTGCGGCTTCTCGCGCCGCTTTGATGCGAGCTACAGAGCTGCTTTCGAGCGTTCGGACAATGGTGGGATTGGACGCCCTACGATCTTGCGCTCGCAGACTTGCGACAAATTCCGCGATGACGATTACTTTGTGCACTACGCGGCGCACTCGGGTGGCGTTTTCGTGGATGCGACTATCCACGACATCGATCTGGCGCTGTGGTTCTTCGGCGCCGACAGCATTGTCAAGTCCGTCAGTGCTGTTGGCGTCAACGCCCGCTACCCAGGACTCGCACAGCACCAAGACGTCGACAATGGCGTCGGCGTGGTAGAGTTCTGGGGTGGTCGGGTGGCATACTTCTACGCCTCGCGGATGATGGCGGCCGGCCAGCACGACGTGACCGAGATCATCGGAACGCACGGCAAGTTGACGGTGAACCAAAATGCGGCGAACGATCTGGTCGAGCACCACGAGCCGAACGGCATCAGGCGTGAGATTGCGCAAACTTACTACGACCGTTTCGGCCCGGCCTTTGTGACTGAGAGCAATGAGTTCACCGAGTGTGTGCTCGATGACAAGAAGCTGCCGTTCAAGCTTAGCGGCGCTGTCTCTGCGGTCAAGATCGGTGCGGCATTGCAGGAGGCTTTGAGGACTGGCGTTAAGCTTGAGTTCAACGAGATCGGGGAGAGGATCTCTAAGTCGAAGTTGTAGATGGTTGCTGAAGACCCGGGAGTTCTTTATTTCTTAACTATTTTGCTTGATTGAACGATTGCTCGCACAGCACAGCGGAAAAGCCGACGAAAGACTTTTGTGTCTAGTCAATAGAGGCATTGATTAAACATGAGTATGATAGAAAGCAGCATAGCAAAGCAATCCACTCCAGAACACCAAAAAGCCACACGCCGATGCGCCTCGCTCCTGTGAAAATCAGTACAGTACAGTGATCAAGTCGTAGCCTCGGTCTCAAGCTCCCACGATAGCGCCATCGCGACAAACCGTCCCATCCGCTACACTCCCCATCCGCACCCATCCACCCTGATGACATGTTGAGAAGCCCTGTCCACCATCCGTGCACATCATCGAGTCATCTACGTCGCAATCCCCATCCGGCCTCGCGCGCACATATCGATCGTCGCGGTAGTATCCTTGCGGCGCTTTGTTTTGCTGCGCGTACTGTTCGCTGGATGTGGAATACGGTGTGAGGTAAGGAAGACATTCCATGCCGTCTGCTACTTTACGAGGAGCAGTGTAGACCCAAGCTGTAGATGCGCGGGAGGCATCGGTGGCGCCGTTGTAGTCGCACGTGTACCATTCTGTTGCTGAGGTGCAAATGAAAGAGTCTGGGACGCAAGGCAGGTATGTTTGAATCTCGGTGGCGGAGGCGTACGGAGGCCTACTGGGGGTTTGAGGTGGTGGTGATGAGTAAGCTGGTGGAGCACTTGATCTCGTGCTGGCTGAGGTTGCTGCGCTGACTCTTGTTGATGATGAGCGGGAAGTGGATGTTGTTGTACGGAAGCCGGATGATGTAGTTTGACCCTGCGCGATGCAAGCCCAAGTGCATGTACCAATCGAACGACAATCGTAGCCTGCGGCACAGGGGCATGCGGCGGATGTTCCAGTACATGCTGAGGGGAGTACAGAGGTGGTGTAAGTAGGCGGGCTTGAAGATACTGGCGGTGTTTCTGTGGGATAGATGGTCATGGTGATGGTATCGGGGCAGTCGATGTAGACCGTGGTAGTAGAGCGTGTGGATGCATCATCCGTGGCGTATTGGCCAGGGTCGATTGGGCTAGTGATGCTTGGTGATGGAATTTCTTCTTGGGTTGGCGCAACCTTCAACTGGCCGGGCGAGTTGACTGCAGGGTCTGGAATTGTCGCTGATGCCGGAGCCTTCTGATGTAGGTTAATGTCATACACGGTGTTGTCTGATGCACTCGACGAATTATCAGGTGCTTGTGCGTAGCCGTCGACTGGAGCGTAGCTGGTGTACGGGTCGGTCGAAGATGAGTCGCTATCTTCCGAGCTTGGCGATGTCGCATCGCAATCGCCTTCTGTCGCTGGACTCGAGCTATCCATGCCATCACCGTATTCAACTTCAGGGCCAGGGTGAGGGTAGACTGGATTTTCGCCTTCGACAGTAGCGCAGTCGTTGACAGCCTGCAAGTCGGCCTTCCAGATACCCGGTAGACTATCTATGTTGTCGAGTGAATCTTGTCGCCTCTGCTGTCCTCCATCATCTGACTCGATTTCTACCGCAGCGCAGTCCATGTAGAATTCTCGGTTGCCAATTTTGTTCTGCCAGGTCCATGCAAAGAGTGCCTCGCCACTTGGCGCTGATGAAGGTATTTTGAAGTCGTAAGTCAGGGTCTTTGGACATCCTCCGATCATACTTTTGATGACCCGGAATGTTTGCCCTTTGTCGTAGGAGAGCGAGAGTTGACATGATCCACCGCCGTGCGTCGCCTCGCCAGCGAGAGTGACGTTGTAAGTCGAGCCAGCGGTGTAACGAGCGGTTGGCAGTTGGTTAAGGTCATCGTGGTAGCCCTTGCAGGGATAGTTCGATCCGCTTGCGCTCAGCGGCGAAGAGATGCTGTAATCGATGAGGTTTTCGGGTGTTGATGGGTTGTATTTCGAACGTAGAGGAGCCGGCCATGTCATCTGGACGTGACATAGAGCTGGCGGAAGAGCAATGAGAAGTATGTACAGCGCCGAAGCGCTTGAAAGCGTTGCTGAGAACATCGTGTGTTGTTGTGTTGAAGACAGCGAGCGTGATGGCGAAAAGGGAATACCACGGCGGTGATGGTTGTGTAAAGGAATATAACGAAGAAGAAGAAAATGGACCTGCCACTACTTACCGTGCATGATCGAGGTATGAAG
>Ga0265797_10010825_pt1 | contig 11541 bp, 7 predicted proteins | sample P2T30metagenome_FD_192433 | JGI IMG/M metagenome (GOLD analysis project Ga0265797, IMG submission 192433) | Plant litter microbial communities from East Loma Ridge, Irvine, California - P2 T30 | ecosystem: Environmental > Terrestrial > Plant litter > Unclassified | place: USA: California... | reverse complement strand
ATTGTTTTCGTGTCTGATTAAAAGTTTGCGTTTAAAGAGAAACCAAAGTTTCTAGATGCAGCTGTAGAACCTACATCAACACCTTGCGACCACCATTTATTACCTAGTGGAGCCTCAGGATCTAGATCTTTTAATGTACGGTGGATATAGAATAAATTACGTCCGATCAATGAGAACCTCATATTACTAATACCGATTTTCTTAGTGAAAGTTGAGGGAATTTTGTATCCCAAAGTAATTTCTCTCATTTTAATGAAATTATTTTTGAAGATTTCTGCTTCGGTTAATGATCCTTCACCCCAGTTATAAGTAGTAATGTAATAATCAGCTGCAGAAAGAATCTTTGTATTCGGTAAGCCTGTAGTTTCATTTACACCTTGTAGCAAAACACCGTCATTATAGTTTTTGCCATTAGCAGTATAAGCCAAGCCACCACTTGCAGCATCTCTAAACTCCATTGAATTTTCTAGCATCCCCGCTCCACGCATAAATTTCAAGTTTGGAGCGATCATTTTACCACCGAAGCGATAGTCGATTGTAAAATCTAATGAGAAATTACCATAACTGAATGTGTTTGAAAAACCACCCACTGCTTTTGGCATGATATTTCCAACTTTAACATAAACTGAGTTATCCATTACATAAAAGCCATCGTCATTAATCACGTAGTTTCCATTCGCATCGGTTTTTCTTGGACGGATGTAAATGTTTCCTAAGTCCTCACCTGCTCTCGCTACAATTTTAGCAGTTGCCTGGTCTGAGTTATAGAAGTTAATTTCTGAGTTGGCATCTTTTAAAGAGTTTACTTTAGATTTATTTGTCGAGAAATTGAAACGCGTATCCCATCTAAATTTCCCAGTTACAGGTGTTCCGTTCAATGCGATTTCCCAGCCCTTATTACCAATCTCGCCAACATTAACAATTTGACTTTGTGCACCGTTTGTAGATGAGACATCTAATGGTAGAATCTGGTTTTTAATTTTATTATCGTAATAACTTACATCTAATCCCAATCTCCCTTTTAGAAACCGAGTTTCTAAACCAAATTCAGCCTCATGTTTCTTCTCTGGCATTAAACCCCTATTGCCGTAGGCACGAGCGGAAACTATTGAGGGAACAGAACCGTTAATGGTTTGCAGCGAATTCTGAGTATAAGAAATATTTGCCTCATACATTGGAGGGGCATTACCTACCACGCCGTAAGATGCTCTTAATTTACCATAATCCCAGAATGAAGGCAGCTTCACAACATCACTAAATACAAAACCACTGTTTACAGAGAAGTAAGAATATTGATTATTACCGGGAGGCAAAGTAGAAACATACTCTCTTCTGCCAGTTGCTTCTACGAAAAGGAAATCTTTATAGCTAAAGTTCGCAATACCCAGGTACGCATATTTCAACTGTTCTTTTCTTGATTCAACAGTTTCTGCAACATTGAATGAGTTAGATAGTGCAAAGAAATTTTCCGTTACTAATCCATCTCTTGTATTAGACCTTAAATCTTTATAGGTCTCTTTTCTACCCTGGTAACCGCCGCTTAATGATAAGCCAAAATCTTCACCAATTTTGTTAGAATAAGTTACCAATGCATCACCATATAAAATGGCGTACTGACCTTGGTTGGTAGTGTACGATCCTGTACTGGTATTACCATTTAAGGCACTTGGGATTTCTGTAAATTGTCTGTTCTCTGCTTTAACACTGGTATAATCATTACCGATACGACCTCTGAATTTTAAATTTTTCGCAAAATCGTAATTCAATGTGAAACTTGATAATAACCTGTTCTCATTTTCAGTATACTGATTTTTTAATTGTTGCCAGTAAAAATCTAATAAGTTAGTCGCTCTGATATTATAAACAAATGGTTCTGGTCTATCTAATTGATTGAATTGCGAATATTTGTAGCCATTACTGGTTTGGAATTTTTCTTTCATCAAATTCATATCTTCTGCACGGCTAAAGAAACCGCCGAACGACCCTAAAACCTGACCTAACTGATATGGTCTGTTAACAGTTTTAGTGTTTACATAACTCACGATTACATCAGCTGATAATTTAGGCGCTAATTTGATCGTGGAGTTTAGATTAAATGAATTTTTTGCGCCGGTATTACCTGGTTGTGTTCCTTTATAATCTAAACGCGAAGCTGAAAATCTGTAATTTAACGCGTCTGTTTGATTCGAAATAGCAACATTTGCGTTTGAAGTGTAGCCATTTTGATAAACATCTTTATAGTTGTTTGGTTGAGGTGAATAAGAACGAATTGATCCATCCCACCATCTCACTTGCTGACCTTCCATTTTAGGGCCAAAGTTAGCATAGGCTCTGAAATATGGTCTTAAGCCTGTTGGTGAAAGTGGATCTGCAATCCATCCTTCCTCTGTTGCACCATTGGCTACGTTAGTTTCTCTATCGTAACCCGGACCGTAAGTATTTTGAAAGTTCGGTAAAAATGCAACCTGATCAATTGATCCCTGATAGTTGAAATCGACACCTAAGCCACGGTTTTTAGATCCTTTTTTAGTGGTAATCACAACTACACCACTTGCTGCATCTGATCCATATAATGCAGATGCACTTGCACCTTTTAATACCGTTAAACTTTCAATATCAGCCGGATTAATATCCAGGATACCATTACCACGAACACGCTGATCATCAAAATAATTATTGTTGTTCGCACCAGTAGCGCCATTTTGTCCATCATTTCTGATCATTACACCATCTACAACATACAATGGCTGTTGATTATAGTTAATGGAGTTTATACCACGAATTTGAACGTTTACAGCACTACTTGCGCCACCTGGTGCAGTGGTAACCTTAACACCCGCAGCTTTACCATATAATGCAGATGCAAAATTGGTATTACCTGCTTCAGTTAATTGCTTTGCGGTTACGGTACTTACCGCATAACCAAGAGATTTTTCCTGTCTCTTGATACCAAGGGCTGTCGTCACAACACTTACCTCATCAAGTTGATTAGAACTCTCTTTTAAGGTTACATTTAATGTGCTCTGGTCGGCATATACCAATTCTTGTCTTGTGTATCCAATCGCAGTAAAAACCAACGTTTCTTTGGCGTTTACAGCAATCGAAAACTGTCCGTTCCCATCTGTCTGGGTAACTTTTGATGTCCCTTTAATGGAAACACTCACTCCTGGAAGCGGTCCCGAGGCATCTTTCACCGTTCCGGTGATGCTTTTTTGTGCGTAGGTTGTTATTGTTAACAGGGTTAACAACAATATACTTAAGCACCTTAAGTACACTTTTTTCATAATTTTGCTTTGTTTAAGGTTATAGTTGACTTGATACTTCTAGGTTTTTGTTTTGTTTATATGATTAGCTATTTAATTACTCGAACTGACTGTTTTCTACCATGATACTAGCTGCGGCTAAAAGTTCGGCCTCATCGGTTAATGTTGATAATTTGATGGTTGTAAATTCTGAAATACGTGGCATACAGAACTGATTAATGGCTTGCTGAATTGATGGTAAAAACATATTCCCTACTTTTGCTCCCCTGCCACTAAGCACAATGCACTCCGGATTCAGGATATGCATGAGTGTGGAAATCCCTTTACCAATCTGAAAGGCTGCTTTTGATAAAATTGAAATGGCAAGTGGATCTTGCGCCTGAACGGCATCCAGGAAATGATCTCTCGGGTGCTTGGTTTTGTCTTTAAAAAGTTGCTTCATGCTAGATTCTGCGCCTTCTTCCAGTGCTCGCTCTGCTTTCTCTGCCATTACCAACAGCGATGTGTCAACTTCCAGACAACCTCTTTTGCCGCAAGCACATAAATTGTTGCTATCAGACAATGGAATGTGACTAAACTCTCCGGCATAACCGCGACTTCCACGATACAACTGGCCATTTACAATCATTCCTAAACCAGTTCCCCAGCCAATGTTGATCACCATTACGTCTTTTAAATCTATCGCTTCGCCGAAGTTAAGCTCTGCAAGGGCAATTAAACTCGAATCATTGTCTATCGATACAGATAAATTAATTTTTTGCGAAAGGTAATCCTGAAGTGTTTCGCCATTTTTGATGGATAAAAATGAGGAGTTAATCCCCAGTTCCGCATTAACGAATCCCGGCATACCGATTCCAACCCCAATAATATTAGTTACATCAATTTTAGATTTCGCAATGCTATCACTAATAAAGCTCGCCAGTGTATCTACGTCTTCAAACGAATCAGACATGTGAAGATCCAGGTACTGGATTGGTAAAATAACTTTCCTGGATAAATCATAAATGGTAAGCCGCGTAATGAGCTGATCCATCGCAACTGCGACAATATATTTATGATGATCTGGATTTAAAAGATATATAGATGGGCGCCTTCCTCCTGTTGAAGGGGCTAAACCTTGTTCTGTAATATATCCTTCTGTAATTAAACCATTTACAATTGAAGTGACCAAAGGCAAGCTCTTCTTGGTGAGTTTGCTTAAATCCGTTAAGGATAAAGCCTTTTTGTAATAAAGATGCTTGATAATATCAGCCCGAAGCCGCTGACCTTTCTCAATGATTACCGACATTTTTATTTGGTTTATCAACAAACTTAATAAATATTTTTAAAACAATAACCGACTTATTAATTTTTTTTAAAAGTATTTTTCCAAACAAAAAGAGGCACGGATCGAACCCTGCCTCTTTTTGTTTGGTTTTACTGTAGAATTTTACCAGAAATCTGGCAAAATTTTAAAATAACAATAAGATAATATCAGTTTTATATATGATTACTTAGCTTTTATATTAGAAACCAAAGTTGGATTGGCAGTTCTACACCGAAACGACTAGAAGCTACGTCAACTCGCATATCATTACCTAAAGCAACAACAATTTTTGTGTTCATACTAATGTATTCCTTTAAAAAGCCGGCTCCATCTTATTTTATTTAAAAAAGAGCCTTCACTATCAAAACTCATCCATATAAAAAGTGCTTTGCCTACCACATGATCTTCTGGCACAAAACCCCAATACCTGGAATCTGTAGAATTGTGTCGGTTATCACCCATCATCCAGTAATAGTTCATCTTGAAAGTATAGTTAGTTGCTACCTTATCGTTGATATACCAAACGCCACCTTTCTGCTCTACTTTGTTTCCTTCGTAAGTGCGAATGGCACGATAATAAAGCGGCATCGTATTACTATCTACCTTAACGGTCCATCCTTTCGCAGGGATTTTAACTGGCCCAAAATTATCTACGTTCCATTTGCGGTTAGGATCCAGTGGAAAAAGATCGCCATCATAAACAGACGGTGGCTTTACAAACAATTCAGCTGATTTCACAAAATCAAAGGCCTTTAATTCCTGAATCATTTCTGGCGTGGCATTTCCAACATAAGTATTCGCATCAAGTTGTTGCATCTCTCCAACCTTGAAGCCAAGATTACTGAGCACTTCTAAATTGATATTTGTTGTGGATGACTGAATTTTATATGGCATTTGACCGGTGTTTTTCAGTGGTTCCGCTTTGCCATTTATGCTTACTATACCCGCACTCATACTAACAATGTCACCAGGAACCCCGATACATCTTTTAATGATATTTTCGCGTTTATCTACCGGTCTGCTAGTGATGGTATACTGGCTATTTACTGTTTGCCAACCAGACTGACGAACTAAACTATAATAGCTTGGCTCCTGGTTTTCCAGCGCGACAGTATCGCCTACAGGCAGATTGAATACAACTACGTCATTTCGCTTAATTTCTGATAATCCGGGCAAACGGTGATATTTCCACTGAATGCCATCCCAATAAGATTTTGTTCCTATTATTGGCATGGTGTGATGGGCAAAAGGAAACGCAACAGGGGTCATTGGAATCCGTGCACCATAATTCACTTTACTAACGAAGAGGAAATCGCCTATTAAAAGCGATTTTTCCATCGAACCGGATGGAATGGTGTAGGCTTCAATAAAAAACACCCGGATAATGGTTGCAGCAATCACTGCAAAAACAATGGCGTCTAACCATTCGCGGGTTTTTGTTTTTTTCTTTTTAGGAGCGCTTTTCTTTTGCCAGCTTTTCCAGTTCATATTGAAGATTGATATCGTTGGGTTTAGATGAAGTGGCGGTTTGATTGTTACAGAATGGTTTTCCGCTGCGCTGGCTTGCCTCGGCTAGCCGCCGAAGGGCTATCTTCTTTATTCTTGATAATAAAGAAGCAAACAATCAAGGCTTGGAACTGATGTTGGATAAAAGCGTTAAAGCTTTATTTCGGCAGCACAAGCACCCGATGAAAAATCGGGAGAGGACGCGCTGCCTTGGATCATGGGGTATGAAAGGTTGTGGTCGAAGCTTTAAACGTTTTCTCCTTCCACCATTTCCTAGGCCGGTGAGCAGGGTGGTGATAGCGGGGTGAGAAAAATAGGATGCGGACTTAGATTTATAATAAGGATTGCGATCGCTATCACTACCTAACAAGGCCAAACCACCGTTTCTTCGTTCTGCTCTTAGACCGGCATGGTCAATTTTTTGGGATGGCACTGACTAAGCCTATCTACTGACTTGAATAAAAAAATTGCGAGCAGGCAGTTTTGTTTCTTTTGCTGTCAAAAGAAAAAAGGCCCGTCCGGCCAGGACAAAATAGAATCCTTTTAAGTCGAAGCGTAAAAGACATTTTTTTGCACCATTCATCTATCGGCTGGTGTCATCACCTGCTGAAAACTTTTCCCCGCTGCGCAGCCTTGCCTCGGCTAGCCGCCGAAGGGCTATCTTCTTTATTCTTGATAATAAAGAAGCAAACAATCAAGGCTTGGAACTGATGTCGGATAAAATCGTTAAAGCTTTATTTCGGCAGCACAAGCACCCGATGAAAAATCGGGAGAGAACGCGCTGCCTTGGATCATGGGGTTATGAAAGGTTGTGGTCGAAGCTTTAAACGTTTTCTCCTTCCATCATTTCCTAGGCCGGAGAGCAGGGTGGTGATAGCGGGGTGAGAAAATAGGATGCGGACTTAGATTTATAATAAGGATTGCGATCGCTATCACTACCTAACAAGGCCAAACCACCGTTTCTTCGTTCTGCTCTTAGACCGGCATGGTCAATTTTTTGGGATTGCACTGACTAAGCCTATCTACTGACTTGAATAAAAAAATTGCGAGCCGGCAGTTTTGTTTCTTTTGCTGTCAAAAGAAAAAAGGCCCGTCCGGCCAGGACAAGAGGAATCTTTTACTTTGTCATTTGTTCTCGCTGCGCAGCCTTGCCTCGGCTAGCCGCCGAAGGGCTATCTTCTTTATTCTTGATAATAAAGAAGCAAACAATCAAGGCTTAGAACTGATGTTGGATAAAATCGTTAAAGCTTTATTTCGGCAGCACAAGCACCCGATGAAAAATCGGGAGAGAACGCGCCGCCTTGGATCATGGGGTATGAAAGATTGTGGGAGAAGCTTTAAACGTTTTCTCCTTCCATCATTTCCTAGGCCGGAGAGCAGGGTGGTGATAGTGGGGTGGATAAGCATGGTTTTGCTTTTCGCAGTTATTCAGGTCGGAGAATCATTACCAAGACCGTTAATATACATCTCCTCAAAAAATTCGTCCTTGCGAAGCAGATTTTTCATCTGCTGAAGCAATCTCCATCCAAGAATCTGCAAAGGAGATTGCTTCGTCGTGCCTCCTCGCAATGACGCAAATACTGAGATATTACCCTCCCTGTTCATTCAGAGTGTAGCGAAGAATCCCTGCAGTTTTCACTGCGTTTGATTAACACGAAGTTTTCTAAATCGCTAGCCGCGAAAAATCTTCTTCTCGCCTTTTTCCTCCGGTGAAAATGGTGCTGATCGGCGGATAGAGGCTGTCACCAAAAAAGCGCCTTGATTAAATCAAGACGCTTCATATATCCTATTGTAATGTGACTTTTAATGTATGCCTTTGAATAATCTATTCCAGCGGATTTTGCTAAAGAAAGAACCTTCACCATCAAAACTCATCCAAATAAATAAAGCTTTCCCCACCACATGATCTTCAGGAACGAAACCCCAATAACGTGAATCTGCAGAATTGTGACGGTTATCACCCATCATCCAATAATAATTCATTTTGAAGGTATAGTTAGTGGCTACTTTATCATTGATATACCAAACACCACCCTTTTGCTCCACCTTATTACCTTCGTAAGTTCTGATGGCCCTATAATAAAGCGGCATTGTATTGCTGTCGATATTTACCGTCCAGCCTTTGGCAGGGATTTTAATCGGCCCGAAGTTGTCTCTGTTCCACTTACGGTTAGGATCATGTGGAAATGTACCTCCAGGTTCTTCACCTGCCGGATCAGGACTCATTACAACTGATTTCACAAAATCGAGTGTTTTAAGTTTTTCCACGATTTCCGGAGAAGCGTTTACTACATAGGTATTCGCAGCTATCGCAGGGCTATTCCCTAAATCCAGCTTATATTCATCAAGTGCAGAATAATTGAAATCCATTTTTTTGAATTCAATGCGGTAAGGCATCATTCCTGTACTTTTTATCGGTTCTGGTTTACCATTCACACTAACCACACCTGCAGACATAGACACTACATCTCCGGCAATGCCGATACATCTTTTAATGTAATTTTCTCTTTTATCAACAGGCCTGTCGATAATGGTATACGTATTCCTCACCTGTTCCCTGCCGCTCATTCTAACCAGATCGTAATAGCTCGCTGCCTGGTTTTCTACCGCAACTGTATCACCTTCTGGAAAGTTAAATACCACTACATCATTTCTTTTAATATCTGAAAGTCCAGGTAGACGACGGTATTTCCATTGTACTCCATCCCAGTATGCTTTCGTAGAAGTTGTTAATGGCAGGGTATGGTGAGCAAAAGGAAACGCTACCGGTGTCATTGGAATCCGTGCGCCGTAATTCACCTTACTCACAAAAAGGAAATCGCCAATTAATAACGAACGCTCCATCGACCCTGATGGAATAGTGTAGGCTTCAATGAAGAAAACGCGAATAATGGTTGCAGCCACTACTGCGAAGACAATCGCATCTACCCATTCGCGGGTTTTTGTCTTTTTCTTTTTAGTGGCATCAGTTTTCTTTTGCCAAAATTTATAATTCATATTCTTATTTTCGTTGTTCGTTTTTGGAAACGTTGTTCGTTTTTCGTCTGTCGTTGTTCGTCTGAGATTGATCGTTTGAGGTTAATCGTCTTTGAACTTTCAGCTTACTCAAATATATCGGTAATACTGAAAAATCCTTTTTTATCTTTTAACCATTCGGCAGCTACAACAGCACCTAACGCAAAGCCCGCCCGACTGTGAGCGGTATGTTTAATTTCAATTTCATCTACCTCACTACTGTAAATAACGGTATGTGTACCTGGAATATTCTCAATTCGATGTGATTCGATCAACAGCTGTTCTGCTTTTGGAAACAATTCCACATCGGTGCCAACCACTTCATTTAACCATTCTGATTTTCGCTCCAGATTATCCACAATTCCTTCTGCGATGGTGATGGCTGTCCCGCTAGGTGAATCCAGTTTTTGTGTATGGTGAATTTCCTCCACCTGTACCTCATAAGCAGGATAATTATTCATCAGTTTTGCTAACGTTTGATTAAGCTTAAAGAACAAATTTACCCCAATACTGAAGTTAGAACCATAAAGCAAGGTATTGTTACTGCTATCACAATCATTTTTTACTTCCTGCAGCTTACCATACCATCCGGTTGTACCTACCACAACAGGGACATTGGCGTCAAAACAGGCATTGATATTTTGCAATACAGCATCTGGCGTACTAAAATCAATAGCCACATCTGCATCTTTCAGACTTTGCCTGGTTAGCTCTTCCAAGTTATCTACTGATATTTTTAAAACGATTTCATGACCGCGTTCAAGGGCAAATTTTTCTATAATTTGGCCCATTTTGCCATAACCTAAAAGCGCAATTTTCATCTTTATAATTTATTGTTAAAGTTGCTGAAGCGACAATGATCCTGACTATTATTTAAATGTATAATTTGAAAGATCCTGTTGTTTCATATTATTAAAATGTTAATGATAATTTTAATGATGGAGTGGCATTAAAACCATACATGGTACTGGTCGTAATTACTGATGGTCGCACCTGGAAAGTCAGGTTATCATCAATATTAAAAAAATGTAGCCGGGCAGCCACATAAGCATCGACAATATTGGCTGCATAAAGTAAACCATAAGAAAAAATAACAATCTGACTGTTTCGCTTAAAAACACTTTTATTATCTAGCACGCCCTGATCAGAATAGCGGGTAAGCGCTGGATTTGGCTCAAATTCATTAACCCGTTGTGAAACCGGCAGCTGGCGCGATTGGCCTTCTTTCAAAAAGATTTTGTAATTTTTTCTGCTTTCGATATAAGATAAGGTAAGTGCTGTAAATCCACCATAAATGGCAACGATTTTACCAGTAGTATAAATTTTCTGGAGTGTCTGACTTTTACCTGCCCGCGTACCATAGCCATCATTAAGTAGCTGCATGTTATACAACTGTCCCCATCCCGGAATAATCATTGATCTAAAGACTGCTTTTCGTCCAGCAACTTTTCCCGGATTTACATACCTGGCTTTGGCAGAATCCCGCCTAGACATCACCTTAGGCGAATCAACCTTCAATGGCTTATAGTTACGGCTTTTGAGCGTATCAGTTTGTTTGCCCGCTGTATCCACTACCTGAGCTGATGTAATGTTAGCCAGAGAAAAAGTAATTAAAAAAACCAGTAATAAAACCTTCGTAATACGCATTACCAGTCTAATAATTCTAAAATTCTATTCAAGTCGTCATCACTCATGAAAGGAATTTCAATCGCCCCTTTACCGTTTTGACTCACTTTTAACTTTACACGGGTTGCAAACTTAGAGGCCAGATCGTCCTGTAGTTTCTGATATTGAAAAGAAACACCCTTTTCTTTAGGCTTTTCTTCTGTTTGCAGCGGTGAATGGTGCAGATTTCTCACCAGTTCTTCTACTTTACGCACCGAAAGGCCCTTATCCAAAATCTCCTGGTGAATAAATAATTGCCTGTCTACCCCGTCTACATTAATCAACGCTCTGGCGTGGCCCATAGAAATTTTTTGATCACGAATAGATGCCTGAATTGCTGGTGGAAGCTTCAACAAACGAAGGTAGTTGGTTACCGTTGTCCGGTTTTTGCCAACGCGCTCTCCCAGTTGTTCCTGCTTTAAACCTACCTCATCGATCATTCTCTGGAAACTTAAAGCCACCTCAATTGCATTTAGATTTTCGCGCTGAATGTTTTCAATGAGTGCCATTTCCAACATTTGCTGGTCATTGGCACTGCGGATATAAGCTGGAATTTGTGTTAGCCCTGCTAATTTCGAAGCCCTGAATCGTCGTTCGCCGGAAATTAACTGATACTTATTTGCACCTAATTTCCTTACGGTGATGGGCTGAATTAAACCCTGTATCTTAATGGAATCTGCCAGTTCGTTTAAAGCTACCTGATCAAATTCGGTCCGTGGCTGATATGGATTGGTTTCAACTTCAGTTAAACTTACGTGACTGATATTACCAATCTGGTCTGTTTCG
>Ga0265797_10010824_pt1 | contig 11541 bp, 6 predicted proteins | sample P2T30metagenome_FD_192433 | JGI IMG/M metagenome (GOLD analysis project Ga0265797, IMG submission 192433) | Plant litter microbial communities from East Loma Ridge, Irvine, California - P2 T30 | ecosystem: Environmental > Terrestrial > Plant litter > Unclassified | place: USA: California... | reverse complement strand
CACCCTTTCTGCTACAGCCCTCATCTCTCTCCCTCTCCGCGCCATGCCGTGCCTCCGAGAGATGATGTACAGGGCAATCACAAATGCATTGCCTCATCATCTCTCCTGGGGCTCCCATGCACAAGCGACTCAATGCACGAGTAGTGTGCCCACGCCACTCTCTCATCCTTCTTAATCTACCACTCTGCGGGCCGTCTTTGCCTGTGCGCTCGACTTCCACGATTCCATGCCCACAGCTCCAATGGCTTTGCCACATGTAAGACTTGTGAAATCATCGACGCGCAGGCCTGTCTTGCAAAGCCACCACGTTGGAAGGAAGAAAAAACTGCCAGCGAAGGTCCCTTGGTCGTGGCCGTGGTGGCCCAGAACAGCTCCAAAAACCGGGCCATCACAAACATCCAACAGCTCGCTCGCATGCCTCCGCGGCTTCCCCGTCCATACATGTCACGCTGCCAATATCAATATAGACCCGCACCAGCTGTAGCTGTGTGTTGTTGTGATCATGCTGCATCTTGCAGCCCAAGGTTAAGGCGAACTGCGGTTCCCTTTGGTCCTCCCTGCAGGCCAGCTGCAGCCATGCTGACGGGAGCTCTACGCAAGCTCTACCCAAAGCAAGCTCCCATCCGGCAGCCGGCATCATCAAAGGACGCGCACTAGCCGCGAACTCACATGACCCAGCTCGAAGATTCGAGGGAATGGAAGTAGAATCTTGGAAGAAAGCGCACACACACGTACGCTACTCACGTGCGATATGCGAGCGAGCTCAGACAAGCGTGCTCTAAAGGCGGTAAGCTTAGCCTGCCCTGTTCCCTCGCTGAAGATCGGTCAAGCGTGATCAATTGATGTGAAATCTTTCTCTCCCTCTATTTGACATTAATTCTTCTCGTTCCATGTTCTCGAAACCACACGACCTCAGCTGCCTGTCATTGTTGATCCTGCGTCATCTGCGCCAGCTAGCTAGAACGGCGTGACGTATCCTTCTACGGTTATTATAGTGTTGCCGTTGTTGCTACTGGGAGTCTCCTTGCTCCGGACGTTGCGACTTGGTCGTGCGCTTCAGCCTCCGCGATCTGGCCTTACGACATGTTACCACGTTACCATGTCAGCACGGTTTGGGTTGGCGCACGCGCGCGCGCGCAATCCAGCAGCACGGTGTTGGCTGGCCCTGTTGGGCGACAACAATGATCTGACCGGCACGGACTCCTACAGACTGCACGACATATTATTGCGCACGACTCCGTCGCGATGGAGGATCCGACGAGTCAGCCAGAGCCGTGGAGAGGGCTTAGTCGATGCCCAGCGCGCCGCCGCCTTGTCCCCATCTGTCTCATGTAACCCTCACTTGTTGTCGGTATGTTCCAACCACGGGCCTTGACCTTGCGTAGACGCTCTCGTCCTTGGTCTGTCCAAGGTCGGTGTATGTATGACTCTCTCTGCAACGCCAGCGCGTGAGCTGCAAGGCTGGTTGGCAGCGCAACACACCCTTTCAAATGTCAAAAACCAAGTATCGTCTTTCTAGAACTAATTTCTGCGTCAATCCCTCGTCACTTCCCATTCCACCACTAGACACCCCATCGGAAACACCACCACCTCTGCATGTTCTGTCCCTTGTCTTGCTCGCTTGAGTCTTTGATTCAGTCGTAATGAGACCAGGGCCAGCGCCAACTCCCATTCGAGCCTCAAGCGTACCCTCAATCCCCCGTTTCAGCCTGAACCTGATCCAGCCTGGAGGTGATTTCCTTCTCAAAAGAAGGGCCCTCTCTCAATTCAAGGTGGTCCCTTGAAGCTTAACGAAGTGAGACCCGTGTGTCTGGAAATGCCATGACTTCAACCTGGAAATTCGCCATGCAGAGTCAGGTTCAGCCCATCCACACACCCCACCCCATACTTGATCACCGTTCACACCGCGTGGTTCGAAGAAACGACGCTTGTTGCGACCGGTCCTGTAATTTAAAGCGTGGCTTGCGAGCTTGCGCTTTTGCTTCCGCTTCTGGGTGCGACTTGCAAGACTGTGCTTCTGCGCTGAAGATGGCCGTGCTGGCGCGCGATCGACGATGGCTTTCCTTTCTGGGTGTTGGGAGTAGTGGTAGAGAACCCTTGGTGAAGACGATATGAAAGATTAATAATTCATGCTATTTGCGTGGGGTTCGGTTGTTCTACAGGATATCTGGATGTGCCGGATCATCAATATACTGGTCTCGTAGTCTTCTTTTATCGCGGACTCTCCAATCTGGCCAGCATTGGATCTCCCAGGCTCCCAGGCTATTTGAACCGAATGTATGATGGGACGTGCACAGCTCTCATGTCTCTGGACACGTGCATTGATGGTTGAGGTTGGGGTTATTAGGGTTGACGTCCTCACCACTAGATTTTGTATATGACAGCACCCTGGCCGCTCTTGCTATTTTCGAATCGTTATATATTCGTGTATTGAAGCCGACTCTAATTTTGGGATATCTACGAAGCCGCAGTGTGCGTGGTGATGTGATTCCTGTCCCATGCGTGTGATTGCAGTTTGCAGCCGACATGTGCCGACGTTCGTGCCTGCCAACTTCAGATGTTCATCAACAACTTGAAATATTTGCTCTCGATGGACGCACTATCCCAAGCAATATGATAACTGCGAGGATCGAAGCATCATCTCAGCCAACTCCGCCACGTGCAGTATCGCCGCAACGGTCGAAATCGTGGGAAACATGCGCCAAGCCGCTTCCACTGTGCTAAGGAGTGCAATACAGCACAGCCAACCTGCACTATTGTCTCCACCGAGAAGACCTATAACATGATCATCGAGGCCGCCGCAGTGCTACGTCGGACTAACAATAACTACCAGGTACATCATCACATGCGCCTGAGCGTGATAATCAGGTGATGAGCTTATGTACCCCGCTGCTCGAGCGGAGGCACCAAGCAATGCACATCACATCCTACCGAGGGCAAGAGGATGATGGGTCAGATCTGCTTAAATAGAAGATGAGTACGACCGAAGAAGATGGAAGACAGACTGACCAAGTTGTAAGCCATTCATATCACAATCCTGTCAGAACATATCAGATAATCCAGCAATTGCTTTTGACCAAGTCGTAGTCACCTACCTGTATATTGAGATCACATATCCAACTCCACCATGAGTTCCGAAGCACTCCCACTACACAACAATGGAATTTTCAAGAACCTGCCCACCTTCTCACCCGAGATCCAAGGCCTCACAGCCATAGTGACAGGCGCCAATGGCATCTCAGGCTTCTTTACCATGCGAGTCTTGCTCGAGAACCCGCAAAGATGGCGGAAGATATGGACGCTATCCCGCAGTCCGCCTCCCAAAGAAATGATGGATCTGCTCGCACCAGAGCAGCGTGACAGAGTCGAGCACATTCCTGTTGACTTTTTGGGCAAGCCGGAAGATATTGCTGAAGCTTTGAAAGCGAAAAGCGTCACGGCCGATGCTGTGTTCTTTTACTCGTACCTGCAGCCGAAGACGACGATCAAGGGCTCTCATCCTTGGGCTAATGCCCAAGAGTTGGCTGATGTCAATTGTAGGACTTTCCCCGTGTCAGGAGATCGTAGTGCCAAAACTGACTTCGCCCTGTAGCGGCTCTCCTGGGGAATCTGCTCGATGCGTTACCATTAGCGAATATCCAACCGAAACGTTTCCTGCTGCAGACGGGAGCGAAGAACTACAATGTAAGCCAACGAAGGCACAACACTGAGTGCACATCCTCCTAACAAAACCCAGGTCCACCAAGGCCCAGCAAGGACGCCATTCGTCGAATCTGATCCTCGCCGCTCCATCGAGCCCAACTTCTACTACCCGCAAGAAGACAAACTCTTCGCATACTGCAAGGCCAACGGAGCAGACTGGAACATCATCTGCCCAGCCTGGATCATCGGCGCAGTCTCGAACGCCACCATGAATGCCCTGCATCCACTGGCCGTCTACGCAGCCGTACAGGCACACAAGAACGAAGAGCTGCACTTCCCTGGCGACTATGATGCGTGGCTTGGCACTTGCGAGCACAGCACGGCTATGCTCACGGGTTACCTGAGGTAGGACACGTTATATCTGTAATAAATGTTAACATCTGCTGACACCACTTAGCGAGTGGGCGGTGCTGGAAGACAAGTGCGCCAACCAGAAATTCAACGCGAGCGATGGCTGCCCGCTACCAAACAACCGCCTGTGGCCAGAACTAGCTCGATGGTACGGATGCCCCGGCTCCACCGGCCCCGAACTCGACGAGAGCAAAATCACAACCATCGATCCGGGAGACGTGCCCACGCCACTGGGCTACGGACCTTCGCACAAAACGCGCTTCGCATGGACGTTGGTTGACTGGGCGAAAAAGCCCGAGAACCACGATGCCTGGAAAGAGATTATGAGCAAGCATGGTCTCACGCAGGATCCTTTCGAGGACATCGACGCGCATTTCACGTACGGTGATGCGGCGGCGTGGGGTCTGGCAATGCAACTCAGTATGAATAAGGCGAAGTATTTTGGGTTCACTGGCCATGTTGATACGCTGGAGAGCTTGTTTTGGGCGTATGGGGAGCTGAATAAGCTGAAGATGCTGCCTCCGTTGAAGGTGGAGAGGGCTAATGCGTTGATCTAATCTGTTCATGTTGGCGTCATCTTTCCGAAAACCAGAATGATGCACTGAGGAAGCAGTCAACAAGGCACAAAGACGCTGAACAATGGTGGTTTCGTCAAGTAATGCTATGCTTTGCTCGAAGAGCGTGATTTTGCCCCGTCACCAACGAATCCTCTTGTGAGGCTTAAGATAGTCGAGACCAACCCCAGCGATCAGAAATCCTCATTCTTCGCTGACTTCATTATGTCAAACTGCTCACCATGCACATCCTCGATTTGCATCTGAGCAGCCTGTCTCGCAATCAAGTCCTCTCCCATCAAGCCACGGCCTTGCAAGGTGGCAGGATCGGACATGGGCATAGGATAATCCGGAGGGTACGTTGGCCTCCACGGGATGCCTGGCTTCAGGTACAGGATGAGTCGGAATGCTGTGTTGCCGTTGAGATAGTATCGATGAAGTCGTTTTGTGCGAATGAAGCCCAGGTTCTCGTAGATGCGTAGTGATGGGGTGTTGTCGACTTCTGTTTCGAGAGCGATCTTTATATTTGTTAGTATACGCAAGCGGGACGATTTAACGATCAGGGAGATTGCTTACCTCGTCGGCGTCTTCAGAGATCATCTTCTCGATGGCCATCTTGACTAGAGAAGTGGCAATTCCGTGGCCGCGGTAGTCTTTGCGCGTTGCTAACATGGCAATGTAGCCACGCATAGGCCCGCCTCGGTGCGGTTCGAGCTTGCAGACGATAACCCCGATCAAGTTGTCATCATCGTCTAGAGCCTTGACACGATCATTAGTATCGCTACAGAGATATAAATGTACACCATATAAGACGAACCATGAAGCACAAGTGACCCCACTGATAGAGAAAATAGCGATACACATAAATGCTGTATGGCTCAGACAGATCATTCGAAATCAGCTGCCGAATCGCCGGCAGGAACGGTGACTCCTTTTCCGTGCCATACGATACATATCGCAGGTTGGGACACGGCTTCTTGGGTGGTAGTGCTGGTTCTGCAGTGGCAGAAGGATTAATGCCGCTCATCAGGGCTTTTGTGTGCTGCACAGCGGATAAAAGCTTCTGCTCGCCAACATCGGACCCAGCGCAACGCTGTCTCGCTTTGTTGGACTCCGGGTACTGCTCCGTGCAGATGAAACAGAGGATTTGAGTGAGGTTGAGGCTCGGCACGTGGGCTCGGTGGGATGAGCAACAGCAAGCATGTGAAAGTACAAAGCGAAGATCACAAGCCTGCCCTGGCCGCGGGGAGGCGCCTGCGTGCTTGAGTCCTGGGCTGTGCTGTGCTGTGACGTTGGCAGTAGTGCCACTTTTAAGTTTAATGCATGCGCTGCGTGTGTTTTTGCGCGAACGGCAGTGACTGGTCTTGTTTTCCTTCGCATACACCGCGTCCGTGAGTGTTCGTACGTCGAGCCATGGCGGATCTCCGACGACGCATCTTTGGCGTTGGCACGCCCGATAGCACGCCCAGCAGCTCCCGCGACAACAGTCCCGCTCCAGCCCGGCCTGGCGATAAACCCACCGATTACAAGATCGTTCCTGCAGATCAGGCGGCGAAGATCTCGAAACAAAAGCAACATGGTCGCAAGAGAAGGAATGCTTGGGTATTTGGACTTGGAGGGCTGGTCGGTGTCCTGGCGGCAGGGATCTTTGCGTCTCCGACAGGCTCGTTTGACCAGTTGGTCGATATGGCAGGATGGAACGATCTGAACTTGGACAGCATTCTTGATGTCCTCCCGGCTGGTTTGATCAAGGATGTACAACAGCTACAGGTATGTCTATAGACAGGCGAATATAAGCCACATCCAAACCTTCAGGGCTGATGGTTGACCAAGTCATTTTAATCCGTAGAGCCATGAGAAAGAAGCGGTAAACTACGATTCATTTTCCGTCGGACTCCACGCGCGAAGCCAGGGTATTGAAGCAAGGCATCCAGTCATTATGGTTCCGGGTGTGATCTCTACCGGACTGGAGAGCTGGGGAACAGAAGAAGGATCAAGACCATACTTTCGCAAAAGGCTTTGGGGATCATGGACGATGATGCGCGCCCTGGTGTTGGACAAGGCAGGATGGAAGAGACACATCATGCTCGACAAGGATACTGGACTGGATCCTCCTGGAATCAAGCTTCGCTCTGCTCAGGGTTTCGACGCTGCGGACTTCTTCATCACTGGCTACTGGATCTGGAACAAGATTCTCGAGAATCTGGCAACTATTGGATACGACCCCACAAACGCATTTACTGCTGCTTACGACTGGCGACTCAGCTACATGAATCTCGAGATCCGCGATCAGTATTTCACGCGCCTGAAGAACCACATCGAGCTTGGAAAAACGGTGAGCGACATGAAAGTAGTCCTACTCAGCCACAGCATGGGCAGCCAGGTTCTCTACTACTTCCTGCACTGGGTCGAGGCGGAGGAGCATGGTAATGGTGGACCTAACTGGGTCAACGATCACATCGAAGCCTGGATCAACATTTCTGGATGCATGCTCGGCGCATTGAAGGACGTCCCTGCGGTCCTTTCAGGAGAGATGAAAGACACAGCCCAGCTCAACGCCCTCGCAGTGTACGGCCTTGAGAAGTTCCTCAGCAAGAACGAGAGAGCTGAGATCTTCCGAGCTATGCCTGGCATCAGCAGCATGCTTCCCATTGGCGGCAATGCCGTATGGGGAAACACGACCTGGGCGCCAGACGACAAACCCGGTCAGAACTTCTCGTATGGCAACTTCCTCAAGTTTGCACGCGAGAACTTTCAGGACGATCCTGGTGACCTCACCATGGATGAGGCCCTTCCGTACCTCTGGAACAATACCGAAGATTGGTACTCGAATGCTGTCAAGTCGTCTTTCAGTCACGGCGTTGCTCACACGAAACGAGAGGTCGAGGAAAACCAGAAGAACCCTAACAAATGGATCAATCCTCTCGAGACACGCTTGCCGTACGCCCCAGATATGAAGATATACTGCTTCTACGGCGTCGGCAAAGACACAGAGAGAGCCTACTATTACCGTGAAGAAGTAGATTTACTCCGCAACCAAACAGTGGCGGCTATTGGTTCGTAGTCCCCCATCACTCCACAAAGGCAAATTGCTGATTTTGTACTAGATACATCCATCTTCACAGATGCTGGTGGTATGGTTGACCATGGCGTGGTAATGGGCGAAGGCGACGGAACAGTCAGTCTGCTGTCGTCTGGCTACATGTGCAATCGAGGCTGGCGAATGTCTCGCTACAACCCAGCACAAATCCCTGTCAAAGTCGTTGAGATGCGACACGAGCCTGATAGATTCAGCCCCCGTGGCGGACCTAGCACCGGCGACCACGTTGACATTCTGGGCCGCAGCTCGCTAAACGACTTGATCCTGCGGGTTGCAGGCGGCAAAGGCGACTTGATCGAAGAGACTGTTTACTCGAACATCAGGGAGTACTCTGATAAGGTCAAGATTTGGGACGAAGAGTAGCTGTTGTACAGCAAGATACTTAGACGTATGATTGGCATGTGATAGATTTTAATGAGATGGTTTTATGCCGCGGCCTCGTAATCGTTTAGTTTGCGCGATCCTGCATACTGTACCTTCCATGGTACTCTGTACGATGGCCATAACCGAACCCGCCAGTGATACCCGCGCCTTCGTTTAATGCTGCAGCCTAGCTAGCCACCGTACTTGAATCAATTTCGACTACCCAGCGTACCGTACCTGCGGCTTCAAGGTCACGCAATTGCCTTATTACCGTTATACACGTTTGCGGAGACAATAGATGAACAACACCAGGTGACCGGGTTTCTACCGAGGCACAGTTCGTAACCGATCACGTGTCACGATCGTTTAGCAATTTTTGACTAGCGATTGGCCGCTTCGTTCCTAGCGTGACACACTGTGAAGAGCGGATGCCTGCTTTCCGAGCTGAACGAAACGGGCGCGGCATGGCAAAGGCACACTACTCGCGTGTCGAAGGATGGGTGGATGCCGCCAGGGTGCCTAAGGAGAGCTGCCGCTCTGGAATGATGCTAATTGCTAGGCGATCGCGCTGATGGTATAACTCTGTAGTCGTCCGCTCGTGGTCATCATCGTCCTTGTCAGTCAGCAATCTTTTCCAGGCCTTCAGGGTTGACCGAATGACTATGCTGCTCTATCTCATTGACCGCGTCGGCGCGCCGACGTGTATTTACGGCGCGGTGGCTTGGGGATCGTGGCAGCTCCGCGAACTCACTCATCTGTCCCTCGCTTACGGCATCATCGCTGTGGCATCGCTGTGGTACTTCAACCTCTTGATCGCCGCTGTCAATAGCGAGATCAAGCTCGCACGTCTGGGTGCGCGCGCTCACAGCATTCGCACATGGACGCCGTACAACCTCTTGTTCATCTACAATGCTGTCTGGCACATGCTACGCCACCGCAACCATGAGTTCTGGTGGACGAACTTCGAGAAAGCCGGCAAGGGAGGTCCCTCGCGATGGACTATTGAGACTATCACTTTGGGCGAGCGCGTCGTCCTTACCGCCGATGAAGAGAATATGAAGGCTGTTTTGGCAACGCAGTTTGGAAGCTATGGCAAGGGGCCACAGTTCCGCAAAGAGTGGAAGGACTTTCTTGGACTGAGTGAGTTTGCCTTCGTGAGATATATGGAAAGCAGATCTCGGAACTGACTTGTTTGCACAGGCATCTTCACAACTGATGGCGACATGTGGCACAACAGCCGCCAATTGATTAGACCGCAGTTCATCAAGGACAGAGTGTCCGACCTAAACACTTTCGAGACTCACATCCAGGCTCTGTTGCCTTTGCTCCAAGGCTCCCAGCCTGGCTCGACAGTCCGCGTTGACGACCTCTTCTTCCGCTTCACACTCGATGCAGCCACCGACTTCCTTCTAGGAGACAGCGTGAACTCCCTGGAGAACCCCAAAGCCGAGTTCGCACACGCCTTCGCCGAAGTACAGCATGTCCAGGGCGTCATCGCCCGTGCTGGACCTGCCCAGGGTCTCATCTCAAAGAAAGGCTTCTACAAGAGTCTCAAGGTTCTGAATGCCTTCGTTGAGAAGTACATCGACCAGGCACTCGCTCTGTCCCCTGCTGAGCTCGAGACTAAGACCAAGTCCGACCAAGGCTACACATTCCTCCACGCTCTGGCTTCGTACACACGCGATCGCACCGTCCTGCGTGACCAGCTCGTCGCCATATTGCTCGCCGGCCGCGACACCACCGCCGTCACACTCTCATGGCTCTTCTACTCCTTGTCCCAGCACCCCGAAGTCGTAGCCTCTCTCCGCCGCGAAATCACCGCCACCCTAGGCTCCGACCCCACCGTCAAACCCACCTACGAACACCTCAAATCCATGCGCTACCTGCAACACACCCTAAACGAAACCCTCCGCGTCTACCCAGTAGTCCCCTACAACGTCCGCGTAGCCCTAGTAGACACCACCCTCCCCCGCGGCGGCGGCCCCGACGGCACCGAGCCCGTCGCCGTCCTCAAAGACACCCCCGTCGGCTACTCAACTCTGGTGTTACAGCACCGCAAGGACATCTACCCCTCGCACTACCCCTCCGACCCCTCGAGACCCTTCCCCGACCCTCAAAAATTCGACCCTTCGCGCTGGGACTCGTGGACGCCGAAATCTTGGACTTACGTTCCTTTCAATGGAGGCCCGAGGATTTGCATTGGGCAGCAGTTTGCGCTGACGGAGATGGGGTATACTGTTGTGAGGATTTTGCAGCAGTTCTCGGGTGTTGAGGATCGTAGTGGTGGGGAGTTCCCCGGCTGGAGGACGGATATTGTGCTGCAGCCGGCTAATGGTGTGCATGTTGCGTTTACGCGTTGAGACTGAACATCATAATGAGATGGGGACGAAGACATGCGAAAAACGGCATTGCCTGCGGGTAACGATTGTGATAAGAAAAAATCTATGGAAGTACAATTTGCAAGTTAGTTATGTTATCTGTTCACTTGCGTGCAAAGATTCAAAGGCTTGGCCAGCACAGAGACTGCAGAAGCGCAGTAAGGTTTATAATGTCTTCATGAATGATTTGGCGAACAATGTCAAACATTTGATAAGGTAATGGACAGTGAGGGCACATGATTGAAATGCTGACGCTTATAGCTGAAGCAGAACCGAAAACACAGCAGAGCAGATTGAATTTTACAGGTGAAACGTCGACTATTCATCCTACACTATCTTAGTAATGTTCCCAATTATTTGCATTATCTAAACAAGACCCATCGCCACCTTTTCTATTCCCAAAAACATGTCTCGCAGAACCAGCGCTTGGCTCGCTTCAACCAAAAAACAAGACTCGCTCCAAGTGATCATAAAAAATGAAAAGCAACGCAAAAGCTCCACTATGCAAGTGCAAAAGCAAACGCGAAAGCCACAGCAAGGATACTGCAAGCAGTTGCCCACTGCGTAAGTCGCCTGGCCGAGGTGCCGTCTGACGAATCTGCAGCTGTTGTGGCGATGCCCGGACCAGAATCTGTGGGCAACACAATACGGCCGGAAGAGGTTGAGACACCTTGTTCTGAGCCAGATTGCTGGCGGAAGATTGTGCTCACCTGCAAGACTTCGCCTGCAGCCATCGGGTAGTTCGACGTCGGGCAGTTTGCTGGGTATATTGTTGTGGGGAATCCACGATCGTCGTATCCGGTAGAGATGCCTTCGGCAACTGTGGCAGTGACGAGGAAGCCATGCACGTCGTATGATGTGACGATTTTATAGCCAGAAGCGGAACAGTAGCCCGTAGCTGAGGGCGCCAGTGACAAGGACGATAACACGGGAAGGGATGTTGACTGTGAGAATTGTTAGCGAATACGTTCAATAGTTGTATGGCACACTGGGAGGTCCTTACTCACTGGGGCCGCACTTTGAGGAGGAACGACCTTGCCGTTGCTCGAAACGGTCCAACCGGATGGAAGTCCGGGGTAGTTGGTGTTTGTGA
>Ga0265797_10010823_pt1 | contig 11544 bp, 6 predicted proteins | sample P2T30metagenome_FD_192433 | JGI IMG/M metagenome (GOLD analysis project Ga0265797, IMG submission 192433) | Plant litter microbial communities from East Loma Ridge, Irvine, California - P2 T30 | ecosystem: Environmental > Terrestrial > Plant litter > Unclassified | place: USA: California... | reverse complement strand
GTCGCGGAGACCCTCACGTCGAAGCGTCCCCCACCGTTCTCGATCGCCGCCACGGTCGCGCGAGCAGCACCGGGGGCCTTGAGTGCCGTGGTGCGACCCGAACCCGCGGAACAGAAGGTGCCGTTGTCCGCCTTCACGACGTAGAGGTAGGTGACGCCGTCCTCTGCGGACGAGTCCGTCGCTCCCCCGCCGGCGAGGGGAACGGGGTCACCCGGGGTGTCGCAGGACACCGGCCCGTCCGAGCCGGCGACGCGGACCACCCGGTACGTGGGAGCCGATCCGCCGTTCGCGGTCGACGGCGTCCAGGTGATCTGCACGCCACCGCTCACGGGGGTGGCCGTGACCTGGGGTGCCCCGGGGCTCCCGACGGGTACCACCCGCGTCAGCGACGCCCGGGCCCACGCCGCCTCGCTGTCGACGTCGGCGTCGTTCTTCGCGAAGACGTTCACCGTGTAGTTCTGGTTCGGGACGAGGCCGGGGATGACGCTCTGCTGCACTCCACGGTGAACGGTCTGGGAGCCCGTCGTGGGCCCGGACCACTCGACGACGTACGACTGGATCGCGGAGCCCGGCCGGGGATCCGGCGAGTCCGCCCATGTGATCCGGGTGTCGCCCTGGCCCGACGGCACCGCAGTCGCGCTCAGGCCCGTGGGTGCGGCGGGCACGTAGTCGGCACTGTAAGCGGGACTCGGCGCCGATGCAGCGGAGTCCCCGACGCCGTTGGTGGCGACGACCGTGAAGGAGAACCGCTGGCCCGCGGGCAGGTCGGTCAGGGTGCAGACCGTCGCCAGCCCGCAGGCCTTGGAGTACGAGCCCCCGGCCGAACCCGCCCCGGTCAGACGGTAGCCGGTCAGCGGCGAGTTGTTGGCCGCGGGAGCCGTGTAGCTCAGGGTGAGCTGTCCCCCCGTGAAGGTGCCCGTTCGGACCGGAGCATTGGGGGCGTTCGGGACGTCCTGCACGCTGATGGTGACGGTGCCCCAGACGTATCGGTCGGGGTCGTCCGTGACGTCGGCGACCTGGTACTGGAGGTTCGTGTCGCCGGGGGCCGCGGAAGCCGCGACCGAGACGGCGAGACTCCGGTTGTCACCGCTCGGCGTGATCGAGACGCCTTCCGGCACGCTCGACCCGTTCAGCCCACGGATCGCCACCACCCGCAGCGCCTGCCCGGGGAAGGGATTGGTCGCCTGGTCGTTCTGCAACACGTCGACCGAGGTCGAGGCCCCGCGCTTGACGACGGCACGATCGGCGGCCGGTTGAGCGAGCGGGCGGGTCGATCCCACGACCGACACGGTGACGGCACCGCTCCGGCCCGGGTTGAGGGCATCGCTGACGGCGACTGGGAGCGACCTGCTCGTCCCCTTCGCGGTGCCGGCCTCGGCCGAGACGGTGAGCTTCGACCCGGACAGGTCGAAGCCGAAGCCCGCGACGCCGCCCTGTTCGACCGAGTACCGGAGCTCGTCGACGTCGTCCGGATAGGGGTACGTGGTGAGCCGAGCGAGGTCGAGCGTGCGGGACTGGCCCGGTTCGAGGTCGATCGAGGTGCCGTTGAAGACGGGTGGCTGGTTCTCTCGCGACGTCACCGTGATGGGCAGCACGAGCGACGCCGTCCGACCGTCCGGGTCGTCGGCCGAGCGACCGTCGGTCACCTGGAACGAGATGGAGGCCGTACCCGAGAACAGGTCGGCGGACGTGAACCGGAGGGTCGTGTCGTCGACCACGAGGGCGTCGCCGTTCGAGTTCGTCGCCCGGACCGTCGCGGGGTCGGTCAGTCGGACTCCGTTGGTGCCGGCGGAGATCACGTAACGGTCGAGGTCGATCGTGACGGCCTTCTCGCTCTCGACCGTGATCGGACGGACCGTCCGGTCGACCTGCGGAAGGGCGTCGTCGAAACCGGGCACGACGATGAACGCGTAGGAGCGGACGCCCGGGTCGTCCTTCCTCGAGACCGAGAACGGGATGATCTGGCTCGAATCGGTGATGCGGACGGTCACGCGCGAGTTCGGCGTCACCTCGGCCGTCGAGCCGAATCCCGGGGCAAGTCCGAGGTCGAGCTGCGAGGTGCTGCCGTCCGAGAAGAACACGTTGGTCAGGGGGTTGACCGTCACGGTCTGCCGACCGGCGATGTCGCTGAGTCCGAGGACCGTGTCGTCGGCGAGCGGGTAGTTCAGTGGTGCGTCGGGATCGACGGTCACGGTGACGAAGGTCGAGCTCTGCCCGCCGCGCTCGTTCGACACCGTGTAGACGAGGCCGTACGTCCCGGGGGTCTCGGGGGGCGTCACCGACACCATCGTCCCCGACACGACCTTGGCGACGACACCCTCGCCGTTCGGCTCGACGGCGTCGACCGACAAGGCGCCCCCGTCGGGGTCGGAGTCGTTGTCGAGCACCCGGACCGTGATGGAACCCCCGGGTCGCATCGTCACGGCGTCCGCGACGGCGATCGGGTTGCGCGATCCGTCGGCGCGGGTCGAGATCCCCACGCGGACCGTGCCGGTGGCCCGGGCACCCAAGCCGTCCACGACCGCGTAGGTGAAGCTGTCGGTGCCCGCCGAGCTGGCGTTCGCCTGGTACTCGACGTAGTCGGTGCCGACGGTCGACACGCTGCCCTTCTCGGGGTTCGTGCCCACCCCGAGCAGCTGGACCGAGTCGCCGTCGGGATCGATGCCGTCGAGCGGAACGCCGATGCGCACGGTCTCGCCTGCGACGACGCGCGCCGTCACCGACTGGGGCGCGGGGGCGGCGTTGCTGCCCGCGTCGACCTCGCGGACCGCGATGGCGACCTGGGCCGAGGCCCGCTGCCCGTCGGGGCCCTCGACGGTGTAGGTCGCCGTGACGTTGCCCGGGGTGGTGGGGGCCAGGTACCGGAGACGGTTACCCGACGCGAAGAGCAACCCGCTGCCGGCCGGGACGTCCCTCTCGAGTCGCGGCACCAGCGTCAACTCGTCGCCGTCGGGCTGCTCGTCGTTGGCGAGGACGTCGATGTCGATGGAGTCCCCCACCCGGACGGTCACCTGGTCGTCGGTCGCGATCGGCGGCTGGGTGATCGCCCGGCGCGGGATCTCGACCACCGTCACGGTGCCGGTCGCGGAGGCGAGGCCGTTGCTGACGGTGTAGCCGAAGGTGACCGGCCCGTCGTCGAGCGGGGCCGCGAGCGTGATGCGGGCGTAGCGCTGATCGAGGGTCTCGACCCTGACCCCGGACGCGGCGGGCACGGCATCGGTCGCCGTGAGCATGAGGACGTTGTTGGCCGGGTCACGATCGGTCGCGACGACGTCGAGCGTCTGCGTGCCCAACGTCTCGACGAAGATCGTCTTGGGCGTCGTGACGGGCGGTGTGCCCGCGTCCGGAGGGGATTGGACGTCCACCCTGACCGTGCCGGTCGCCGTCTGGTCGCCGTCCGTCACGGTGTACTCGAGCAGGTGGGTCCCGGGCACGTCGCTGAGGAACCGGAACGTGCCCTGTTCGTAGTTCGGCGTGACGGTGACGTCGGCCTTCGCCGGGACGCTGTTCAGCTTGACGGTGCCCGTGCCGCCTCGAGCGTAGGTCAGCGGCCGCACGGTCAGCTGCTGGCCCGCATAGGCCTGCTGCGAGAAGGGCAGGGCTTCGAGGGGCACCTGCCCTGCCCCCATCACGGTGATCGCGAGCGATCCTCGCCCCTCGTCACGGCCGTCCGAGACCGTCAGGGGGACGTCGACGGTCGTGTCGCCCGCACCGGCGTCCTGGTAGACGACGTCCCCCGAGGGCTTGTACGAGAGCCCCGCCGCCCCTCCTGCCGAGGTCAGGTAGAAGGCATCACCGTCGGGGTCGATCCAGTCGCCGAGCACCGAGGTGGTGACCCGGCCCGACGACGACACCGACGCCGACGTCCTGCGCGCCTGCTGCGGCGGCGAGTTCTCCGACGGTTGGCGCACGGTGAGGGCGACCGTCGCGCTGGCCTGACCGCCACGTCCGTCGGAGATGGTGTAGTCGAACGAGAACGTGCCGGAAGCCGAGTCGGTGAGGGTGAGGAGCACCTGTTGTCGGTCGTTGACGAGGTCGATCCGGCCGACGGCATCGTCGAGTGCGGACACGTCGTCGATCACGAGCGGGTCGCCGTTCGGGTCGTAGTCGTTGAGCAGCACGGGCAGGGTGCTCGCTCGACCGGGTCGTGCGCCGAACGCGTCGTCCACGGCGACCGGTGGTTTCTGGTCGAGATCCAGCTCGGGCGGTTGCTGGTCGTCGTTCTCCTGTTGCTCTTCTTGGTCGCGGTCCTCTTGGAAGAGGTCCGACCAGTTGTCGATGAGCTCGCCGGAACGCTGGACCGCCCAGGACCGACCCGACGCCGGATCGTTGAGCACGACCCGGCGCGCGTTGACGTCGAAGACGAGGCTCGCCCCTCCGGTGACCTGGTCGAGGTCGAGGACTCCCCCGCGGGCCGACGCACAGTCGCTCCACGCCGACCCGCCCGCCCAGGCGCCGAAGCGGCAGTCGCCGACGACGACGGGTCGCGCGGGCTTGCCCTCGCGTCCGCCGACGACCTCGGCGACCCGTGAGGAGTCGATCGACACGGACAAGAGGCCGGTGGACGTCGCGACCAGGACCTCGTCGCCCGTGTCGGACCCCGTCTGCAGGGCGAGCCCGCCCGAGGCCCGGTCGGACAGGTCGACCTGCCGTCCGTCGACGACCAGTTCCCCCGTGACGGCATCGAGCACGGCCCAGTGACCGCCGACCGAGGCCACCTGGTACCCGGAGGACGACGAGGCGGGCACGTCGTGCGTCTCGGCGACGTCGGGTGACACCGTTCCGTCGAAGATCGACACCCTGCCGGTGTCGGACGAGTAGGCGACCACACGGCCGTCGGGCGTGACGTCGGTGACCAGTCCCTTGCCGAGGCTGAGATCGGGGTCGACCTCGTTGCTGAAGGACGCCAGGTCCGAGAGCGGTTGGCTCCAGACCTCCCCCGTGCCCTGTGACACGACGAGCACACGGTCCCCGGCGATCGACACGTCGGGCGATTCGGGCGGGAGCGGGACGCTCTCGGCCACCTCGGCCGTGGCGGTGTCGACGACACCGACCGTGGCGTTGCTGCGATCCACGAGCAGGACGTCCTGCTCGCGTTGGACGACCGAGAGGTCGGCACCGGTGCCGCGCACGGCGGAGTTGAGCTGCAGGACGTCGGTGTTCGCCCGACCGATCGCGGCGCGTTCTCCGTTGGCGACCCAGACCGTTCCGTCGGAGAGGTCGACGCGCTGGGCCTCGTAGCCACCGCTGGCCACGGCGACGGTCGTCACGAGCGTGGCCACCACGACCACTCCGACCCCGGTGACGACGGCGGATCGACGACGGGAGGCCCAGTCGAGCAGCCGCCCCATCAGCCCTGACCCGCCGTCGCGCAGTTCTCGTTGCTCTCCGGGCCGGTCGAACCACCGCGGCTCACGGAGACGGTGATGCAGACCTCGTCACCCGGGTCGGCAGGGGTGGCGACGAACCGGTCGGCGGATTGCTGGCTCGTCTGCCCCCCGGTCGAGATGACGTAGGTGTCACCTGCCCGGAGCCCCGGGTCGCTCCAGGTGAAGACCACCGAGGAGCCGTCGCTCGACGACGCGACGTCGGCCACCCGGGGGATGTCGGTCGACGTCGAGCGGACGAGCACCAGCGTCGCGGCGGCTGCGAGACCGATCCCCACCACCGACGCCGCCACGAGGGCCCACGTCACGACGAGCAGCGACCGACGCCGCGTCGGACGTGTACCCGTGCTGCGAGGCACGGCGCGGCTCTGCTGGAGCGAACCGCCGTGCTGCGCCTGGACCTGGGCCTCGGTCGCCCGGCGCCGGCGGCGACGCCGCGAGGCCTGCACGGGGGTCACACCCCGGAGGCGCGTCTTGTCCTCGAGGTCGGCCACGGTCGCCAGGGCCCAGTCGTCGACCGCCACCTCGATGGGGGTCTGCGCGACGCCGATCTCGCTCTCGACCTGCTGGAGCTCGCGCACGAACTCGAGGACGCTGGCCTGGCGGTTCTCGGGGCGCCGCGACATGGACCTCGCGAGCAGTCGCTCGAGGGTGGGAGGGACGTCCGTCCGTCCGGTCGGCACGAGCTTGGCCTTGTCGATGCGACCGATCAGGTCGGACGCGCCGTTCTTGTCGCCGCCGAGGACCTCGAAGGGGCTCCGGCCCGCGAGCAGCGAGTACACCGTCGCCCCGAGGGACCACACCTCGGACTCGATGGTGCCGTTGGTCTCGTCGAGCAGCACCTCGGGGGCCGACCACGGGATCGACATGCCGACGACCTCTTGCGGCTCGCTCTCGCTGAGGGACGCGGCGATGCCGAAGTCGGACAGCACGGGGTGTCCGTAGGCCGTCATGAGGATGTTCGACGGTTTCAGGTCGCGGTGCAGGACGCCCTGCCGGTGGGCCGTCTCGACCGCGCTGCCGATCTTGACGCCGATGCGCAGCACGTCGGCGACGGGGATGCGGTCGCGCCGGTACCGCTCGCTCAACGACGACGAGCAGAGTTCCATCACCAGGTACGGACGGCCGTCGGCCGAGACGCTGGCCTGGAACACCGTGAGGATCGACGGGTGGGCACTCAGCTGGGCCATGAGGTTCGCCTCGGCCTGGAACATCTGGCGGACCTGGTCGTTCACGACCTCGCTGAGCATGACCTTCACCGCGACCTGCCGGCGCGGCATGTTCTGTTCGTAGAGGAACACGTCGGCGAAGCCGCCCGACCCGAGCACGCGCACATGCGAGAATCCCGGCAGGACGGGGGGCGCCGAAGGCAGTCGTCGAGCCACGTCGCCTCCTCTGGGGATCGATGCCGGGTCGGCTGGGCGGAACAGGTCGGCGTCGGTCCGACCGCAGCCATTCTACGTGGGGGTCCCCGACGCCCGAGAGGCCCGTGGGCCCCCCTGTGGACGGACCCGGTCCCCCCATTTCGGGGGCGGGGCCGTCCGTGTCCGCGTGTCGCGCCTACTCGGCGTCCGTCGTCTCGGCGCTCCGGACGTCCACGACGACGGCCGTGACGTTGTCGCGTCCACCCGCCTCGACGGCGGCCTCGACGAGGGCCGTCGCCGCCGGCTCGGCACCGTCGACGCCGCCGAGGAGCTCGGCGATCCGCCCGGCGGACAGTTCTTTGGTCAGGCCGTCCGAGCAGACGAGGAGGCGCAGGCCGGGTCGGGCGGGCACCCTCCAGTAATCCGGACGCGGGTCGACGTCGAACCCGACCGCCCGGGTGATCACGTTGCTGTCGGGGTGCTTCTCGGCGTCGTCCGCGTGCAGGAGCCCCGCGTCGACCATCTCCTGGACGACGGAATGGTCGACGGTCACCTGGCGGAGACGGCCGTCCTCGAACATGTACACGCGGGAGTCGCCCACGTTGAAGACCGTGAAGTCGACCTCGGCGCCTTCTCCCTCTCGTGAGAGGAACGCCCCGGTGGCCGTCGTGCCGACCCCGAGCTCGGTGTCGGCCGCCGCCACCGCGATGTCCTCCGTGGCCACGCGGAGGGCCGTCTCGACGTCGTCCGTGGTGGCGAACGGGCGTGACGCGATCTCGCTCATGCGGCGCACGACCGCGTCGCTCGCCACGTCGCCCGCGCTGTGCCCTCCCATGCCGTCGGCCACGACGAACAGCGGCGCCTCTGCGAGGTAGCTGTCCTCGTTGTGCGCTCGGCGACGACCCACGTCGGTCACCCCCGCCCAGTCGAAGGTGAGCCCCGGGCCGTCGAGGCCGAGGGCGTGGGCGGTCGTGGGGCGGCCGAGCTCTGTCACAGGAGGGGTTCTTTCGTCGGGATGATGCGCTGGGGAGGCAGGATCTCGAGAAGGTTCCCGTCACCTACGTCCACTATCGTGCCTGCACGGGCGACGAGCGACTCGCCTTGCCGGAGAACGACGGGAACGCGTCCGGGCTCGATCACCCGGGTCCCGTTCGTCGAACGCAGGTCGGTGACGACGACGGTGCCCCCTTGCTGGCGCACGTCGACGTGCGCCCCCGAGACCTCGTGTCGCGGAGACGGCACGGTCACCAACCGTGGCAGGGGTCCAGAGCCCACGCGCGGCCCGGTCGGGCGACGCCCCACGATGACGGGCACGTCGAGCGACAGGTCCTGCCCGGCGACCCTCACCCCGTGGAGGCGCGGGGTGGGTCGGCCCGACGGGTTCGGCTCCCCGCTCGTCGGCGGCCGTGCCGGCGGGGAGACCCGGAGGACCGTGTCGTCCGCGTCCGTCTCGTCGACGCCCGAGGGGCGGGCCGGGCGACCGACGACCGTGTCGTCGATCGAGCCGACTCGGTGCCACGATCCTGGTGACTGTTCGGTGGGCATCTCGTTCCTCTCACCGGGGGCTCTGGCGCGGTTCGGCGACCACGACCTCCACGCTAGCGCCCGGTGACCGGTCCGTTCGGGTGCCGCGTCCACACCCGCGCCCAGGCTGCACCACCGCACGTCTCCTCCCCACGCCGGGTGCGGCAGCCGTCGGTTCACACCCGGCCCGTTCTCCGGCGTCCCGACCGGGCGGCCGCCCTAACGTGACGCCATGACCGACCTCGTCCTCGTACCCCCGCTGCCACCCGGCCGTGCCGACGACGACGAACCGCCGGGGCTCGTCCGACTCGACTCCCCCGTGGGACGAATCGAGATCGTCAGTCGGCACTTCGCCGTCGAGGGCCTCGCGATCGAGCGTGAGGGCGTCCTGCCTCACGACGGTCAACCCGAGCGGCCCGACAACCTGCTCGATGCAGCCCGACGTCAGGTCGACGGCTACTTCGAAGGAGTGCGCACGCGCTTCGATCTTCCGCTCCGCCTGGTCGGTTCGAGCTTCCAGCGCTCGGTCTGGTCTGCGCTGCTCGAGGTCGAGTGGGGACGGGCCACGACCTATGGACGACTCGGCGGGACCTTCGGCAATCCTCGGGCCGGGCGAGCCGTCGGTGGAGCGGTGGCGGCGAATCCGCTCCCCCTGCTCGTCCCGTGCCACCGCGTCCTGGGCCGGACGGGCGGCGTCACCGGCTACACCGTGGGCACAGGAGTCGAGACGAAGAAGTGGCTCCTCCGCCACGAGGGCATCGCGTTCCGAGAGGGTCCCGTGCCCCTGGACTGAGACAGATCTGAAGCGTCGCCGCCCGCCCGGCGATCAGACGGACGCCTGCAGGACCGACTCCGCCACGAGCACGCTCTCGTCTCCGGGTTCGAGCACGAAGCCTCGACCGCGGGCCCACTCCGTCAGGTCGCCGAGGTCGGCCAGGTCCGGACGATCGGCCAGGAGGGCGCGAACGAACAACCCCTTGCTCTTCTTGTTGAAGTGGTTGAGGGCTCGGCGTCGGTCGCCCGCATCCGAGACGACACGGACGTACGTCGACCTCGTCCCCGCCGGCCCCAGACCGACGTATCCCTCGGATCGCAGGTCGACGACGAGTTCGCCGACGCTTGCCAGGACCGCGGACACCGGCCCTCGCCAGAGTTTCTTCAACGACGTCCGGGGAACCCTCGAGTCGTGTGAGAGCCGGTAGGCGGGGATCTCGTCGCCAGCCCGGAGCAAGCCGAACAAGGCCGAATGCACGAGTACGTGCCGGTGAGCCCACGTCCACGCGTCGGCACTCATGCCTGCCACACCGAGAGGGTCGAAGAGGACCCCCGTGTAGCGCGACAGAGCGGGCATCGTGGGCGACACGGTCACGAGCCGGTTGCGCTCGACCTCGTGAGCCTGCGTGGGACCGAGTTTGAGTGCGGCGGCGGCCGCCGCGACGTCGGCCGACATCTCGTCGAGCAAGGCCAAGGAGGCGCGGCGAGGGCCGTCGAGCTCGTCGAACGACAGTGCCGTCACATCGAGCCGCGAACCGACGCTGCCCCCGTCGAGTTTGGTCTCGGACGGGGGCAGCAGGAACAGCATGTCGTTCGGTGGTGCAGACGGGCGGAGCTCAGTTGAGCTGTGCGTTGCGCGCGACGACCGTCACGGTGTCGTTCTCGACGGACAGGAAACCGTCGTCGGCAGTCGCCTCGACGGTGGTGCCGTCGGACAACCGGACCCTGACCTGACCCGAGGCCAGGATGGCGAGGATCGGCTCGTGACCGGGAAGGATTCCGATCTCACCCTCGGCGGTGCGAGCGACGATCGACGACGCCTCGCCCGACCACACTTCGTGGTCGGCCGAGACGACGCTGACAGTGAGAGCAGCCACGATCAGCCGTTCTCCTTCTGGATCTGAGCCCACTTCTCTTCGACGTCCGAGATGGAGCCGACGTTGAAGAATGCCTGCGTGGCCACGTGGTCGAATTCGCCGTCGGCGATCGCGGTGAAGGACTCGATGGTGTCCTTCAGCGGGACGGTCGAGCCCTCGACACCGGTGAACTTCTTGGCCATGTAGGTGTTCTGCGAGAGGAACTGCTGGATGCGGCGCGCACGCGACACCGTGATCTTGTCCTCTTCGGAGAGCTCGTCGACACCGAGGATGGCGATGATCTCTTGCAGCTCCTTGTTCTTCTGCAGGATGGCCTTGACCCGGATCGCCGTGTCGTAGTGCGCCTGGCCCAGGTAACGCGGGTCGAGGATGCGGCTGGTCGACGTAAGCGGGTCGATCGCGGGGTAGAGACCCTGCGACGCGATCTCACGCGACAACTCGGTGGTCGCGTCGAGGTGCGCGAACGTCGTCGCGGGAGCCGGGTCGGTGTAGTCGTCGGCAGGCACGTAGATCGCCTGCAGCGAGGTGATCGAGTGACCGCGCGTCGAGGTGATGCGCTCTTGGAGGACACCCATCTCGTCGGCCAGGTTGGGCTGGTAACCCACCGCCGAGGGCATGCGACCCAGAAGGGTCGAGACCTCGGAACCGGCCTGCGTGAAGCGGAAGATGTTGTCGATGAAGAGGAGCACGTCCTGCTTCTGCACGTCGCGGAAGTACTCGGCCATCGTGAGGGCCGACAGCGCGACGCGGAGACGGGTTCCCGGCGGCTCGTCCATCTGGCCGAAGACCAACGCGGTCTTGTCGAACACGCCCGCTTCGTCCATCTCGGCGATGAGGTCGTTGCCCTCGCGGGTACGCTCACCGACGCCGGCGAAGACCGACACACCACCGTGGTCCTGCGCGACACGCTGGATCATCTCCTGGATGAGGACGGTCTTGCCGACACCCGCACCACCGAAGAGACCGATCTTGCCGCCCTGCACGTAAGGCGTGAGGAGGTCGATGGACTTGATGCCCGTCTCGAACAGCTGGGTCTTGGACTCGAGCTGGTCGAACTTCGGGGGCTTGCGGTGGATGGGCCAGCGCTCGGTGATCTCGACCGTCTCGTCACCCTCGAGGTTGAGGATCTCGCCCGTGACGCTGAAGACCTTGCCCTTGGTGACGTCGCCGACGGGCACCGAGATGGGCGCGCCGGTGTCGATGACCTCCTGCCCACGGACGATGCCGTCGGTGGGCTTGAGGGCGATGGCACGGACGAGGTCGTCACCGAGGTGCTGGGCGACCTCGAGCGTGATCTGCGTGGTCGTGTCACCGATGGTGATCTTCGTGGTCAGCGCGTTGTAGACGCCGGGGATGGCATCGTGCGGGAACTCGATGTCGACGACGGGGCCCGTGACC
>Ga0265797_10010821_pt1 | contig 11547 bp, 9 predicted proteins | sample P2T30metagenome_FD_192433 | JGI IMG/M metagenome (GOLD analysis project Ga0265797, IMG submission 192433) | Plant litter microbial communities from East Loma Ridge, Irvine, California - P2 T30 | ecosystem: Environmental > Terrestrial > Plant litter > Unclassified | place: USA: California... | reverse complement strand
GGTGCTGCTGTCGCTGCAAGCCGATGTGGCCCAGACCTACTTCCGCTTGCGCTCGCTGGATGCCGAGCTGGCGACGCTGGAACACACGGTGCGCCTGCGCGAGGAGAGCGTGCGCATCACCGGCCGCCGCTTCGAGCTGGGCGATATTGGCGAGTTCGATTTGTCGCGCGCCCGCACCGAGCTGGCGACGGCGCGCGCCGAGGCCATCGGCCTGCAGCGCCAGCGCACCACGTCCGAGCATGCGCTGGCGGTCTTGCTGGGCAAGCCGGCCTCCGTGTTCAGCGCGCCGGCCAGTCCGCTGGAAGACGCGGCCAAGCTGCCCGTGATTCCGGCCGGGCTGCCGTCGATGCTGCTGGAGCGCCGGCCCGACATCGCCAGCGCCCAGCGCAACATGGAAGCGGCGAATGCCCGCATCGGCGTGGCCCGCGCGGCCATGTTCCCGGCGCTGAGCATCGGCGCCAACGGCGGCGGCGTGGCCGGCACCTTCGGCGACGTGTTCAAGTGGAGCAGCCGCTCCTGGCTGCTGGGCGCCGCGCTGTCGATGCCGATCATCGACGGCGGCCGCAACCGCAACAACATCGTGCGTAGCGAAGCCGCGCTGGACGAGGCGGTGGGCAGCTACCGCCAGAGCGTGCTGACGGCCTTCGCCGAGGTCGAGGACAACCTGGCGGGACTGCGCATCCTGGCAGGGCAGAGCGCAGAGATCGAACAGGGGCTGGTGTCGGCACGCCGCTCGGCCGACCTGGCGCAAAAGCTGTATGACGCCGGCCGCGGCAGCTACCTGGAATTGCTGGATGCCCAGCGCAACCTGGCGACGGTCGAGCGCAATGCCGTGCAGTTGCGTGGCGACCGCGCCGTTACCACGGTGGCGCTGATCCGGGCGCTGGGTGGGGGCTGGGATACCTCCAGCAAACAAGTGGACGGGATGGCCCAGGCCAGCCGCTGAGCTGCTGACGCTGACAGTTCACCCATGATTTGATGTGCCCTTTTGCGGCAGCACGCGTTGAGCGGCTGCCGTTTTTTTCGTTTTGTCGAAAAATTTTACAGCCGTCAAATCAGTCAGTTTGATCAAATTGCAAAGGTTTTTACGCCCTTGCCCGGGAAAGTGGAATTGACGATGCCATTTTCTTGAACACTGAATAATATTTTCTTGTCGGAAAATTTTACAGTAAGTCAGCAAATACAGTATTTGAACGCGCTATTGCTTTGATTTGGCTCAACTTTTTCCTGCTGGCATCAAAATTGCTCTAAGTAAATTAATGGTACTCAATAATATTAATTACTTTTAGGAATTTAAATGCGCAAACAATTGATCGCTGCTCTCGGCCTGGCCGCTGTCGGCCTCTTCCACACCGTTGCCCAAGCCACCGTTATCGCCAGCAACACCACCACCATCACCCAGGGTGCCCAGGGCTTCAGCAAGACCTTCGCCCTCGACGGCACCAAGTATGCCGGCGTGACGGTATCGATCACGGCCAAGGGCGACTATGGCACCAACTACAATATCTGCGACGACGAGTACTTCAATTTCTACATCGATGGCCAGCAATTCACCCACTGGAGCAGCAGCACCGTCACGCCGGGCCTGTCGGTCACCGAGAACAGCAAGGACACGAGCTACACGCTGAACGGCACCCTGAGCCTCAGCGATGCCCAGTGGGCCAAAATCTCGTCGGACAACCTGATGACGGTCGGCTGGCAGAACGGCGCCGACGTGGATGCCTACTGGTCGCTGTTCTCGGGCTGGCTGGGTTCGGTGAGCTTCAATGTGCAGGGCACCCCGGTACCGGTCGCCAGCGTGGCGCCGGCCACCAGCCCGGTGGCGATCGCGCCGGTCGTGACTGTGCCGGCCACGAGCGCATCCATGTCCGCAACGGCCGCCAAGGCCGTGCCGGAACCGGCGTCGCTGGCGCTGCTGGGCCTGGGCCTCGCCGGCCTCGGTTTCGCACGCCGCCGCAAAGCCTGAGCTGCAGCGCCTGATTCGCAGCGCTCGGTCAGCCGTGTGCACCGTAGGGGAAGCGCAGACTGAAGACGGTGCGCTGCCCGGGCACGCTCTCGACCTCGGCTTTGCCGCCATGCAGCTGCATGATCGCGCGCACAATAGCCAGCCCCAATCCAGAGCCGCAATGAGCGCGGGCTTGGTCGGTGCTGTAATAACGGTCGAAGATGTGGGGCAGGTGCACGGGCGCGATGCCGGCGCCGCTGTTTGTCACCGTCAGGGTGATCCAGCGGCCGTCGCGGCATGCCGCCATGCTGATCGCGCCGCCCGGCGGCGTGTGCGTGATCGCGTTCGAGACCAGATTGTTAACGGCGCGCCGTAGTAGAACGGGATCGGCATGCAGTGTCAGCCCGGGCGCCGTGTCGCGTGCGAGAACGATATTCTTGTCTTCGGCGAGCATCTCGAAGTATTCGCGGATGTGTTCGAGCTCGGCCTGAACGTCAAGCACGTCGCCGCGCAGGGCCAGCTGCGCGTTGTCGGCACGCGCCAGGAACAGGGTATTCTCGACCATGCGCGCCAGCCGTTCGTATTCTTCGAGGTTGGAGGCCAATAGAGCCTGGTACTCCTCGCCGGTGCGCTCGCGCGAGAGCGCGACCTGGGTCTGCATCATCAATGCGTTCACAGGCGTGCGCATGTCGTGGGCAAGGTCGGCCGCGAAACCGGACAGGCGTTGCACGCCATCCTCCAGTCGGTCCAGCATCGCGTTGAACGCGATCGACAGCGCGCGCAGCTCCGCCGGCAGGCCGGCCACCGGCATGCGCGTCGTCAGGCGCCGTGCATTGATGGCATCGGCCCTGCCGATCATGCCGTACAGCGGACGCAGGCCGCGTCGTACTGCCAGGAAACCAAGGCCTATTGCGGTGCACGTGCCGGCGATCAGGGCGCCGAGCAAGTCGGCCGCGTAATGTCGCAGGATCGCCACGCGGTCCGAACGCATGCGCACCAGCGTGACCACCAGTGGACTCGTATCGCCTTCGGCCAGAACGCTGAGTACCCGTTTGGTGCCGTCCGCTTCCTCGCGGCCGACGACGTCGGAGAGGACCGGCTCGCGGCCGAGCGGCACGGCCGCCGCCATGGCGCCGGGGTCCGGCAGGGCAGGGCCGACCAGCACCCAACCCGACGCCGTGACAACTTGCAATACGACGCCGTCCTGGCCGATGACGCGTCCCAGCAATTCCTCCATGTGCGGCGACATGCGATCCTGCTGCGGCATGGTATGCAGCAACTGGCGCATCAGCACGGCCTTGTTGAGCAGTTCGGCGTCGTCGCGGGCTCCCATCTGGCCGGCCAGGGTCTGGTACAGGTACTCTCCCACGGCCAGGAACACGACAGTCGCAATGCACGCGAATAAGAGTCCAAGCCGCAGCGCGATCGACAACGGCTTGAGCATCAGCCGCGGTCTTCCAGCAGGTAACCCATGCCGCGCACCGTGTGGATCAGCTTCACCGCGTGCGGATCGTCGATCTTGGTGCGCAGGCGGCGGATCGCGACATCGACGACGTTGGTATCGGAGTCGAAGTTCATGTCCCAAACTTGGGAGGCGATCAGCGAACGAGACAGCACCTCCCCCTGGCGCCGCGCGAGGAGTTTCAGCAAGGCGTATTCCTTTGGCGTCAGGTCGACCCGTTTGCCCGCGCGGAGGATGCGGTGGCGGCGAAGATCGATTTCGAGATCGGCCGCCGTGAGCAGCTCGGGTTCGCGTCCGGGCGTGCGCCGCAGCAGGGTGCGTACGCGCGCCAGCAGTTCGGCAAACGCGTAGGGCTTCACCAGATAGTCGTCGGCACCCAGTTCCAGGCCGCGAACACGGTCGGCGATCTCGTCACGTGCGGTCAGGAACAGGACCGGCGTCTCCTTGAACTCGCGCAGCCTGGCCAGCACCGTCCAGCCATCCATCTGCGGCAGCATCACATCAAGGATCACCAGGTCGTAATCGTGTTCCATGGCGAGATGCAGTCCGTCCACCCCGGTGCGCGCGAGATCGGCGTTGAAACCAGACTCGCGCAGACCCTTGTACAGGTAGTCACCCGACTTGGGCTCGTCTTCGACGATCAGTATGCGCATATTTTCCTCATCGGCACATTGTGCCGGAATTTTTATGCCTGGTGAATGACAAGTGTGTCGGCCGGCTGTCATCGAATTGTCATTTTCGGGTAATCCGCCCGTCAGCGGCCTCTCCTTACACTTCAGTTATCCCAACCACGAAGGAGTGTTCCTGTGAACCGATCGATCCGCCACATTTGTCTGCCGCTGTTCGCCTTCGCCGCGCTGTTTGCCGCCAAGGTCGACGCTTCGCCGCGTCACAAGGAGCCGGCCAACTACGGCCACCTGGTCAAGCACGACACCGGCGCCCACCGCAAAGTCGTCATCCATGAAAAGACCCGCCACGTCAACGTCACCAACGGCGAAGTCGTGCTCTTCGAGGTCAATGGCAAGCGCTTCACCTTTGCGTTCAACGCCTGGCCGAACGACAGCTCGGTGCCGCTCTCGGTGATCGCGCCGAAAGATGTCGAGTTACCTGAGGTACGGGTCTACATCGCGCCAAACCCCTATACCCAGGGTTAAGGACGCCACGCCACGCCGCTGGGCTGGGCCGATGTCGCAGCGAGGTTCTTGCATTGCTTCACAATTAATATTCTGGAAAATTTAGTGCGGCCATGGATCAGATTATCAAAAATCGCTAATTAAATATCGGTGGCCGCATGTTTCGAATATGACGCGGACTATTCTTGTGCAAGCGCGCATTGTAGTAGCAGACAATGCGCGCCACATGGAATATCGAGTGGGCTATCGATTTTCTTGCGCCTGAGAAGTGCGAACATTATTGGCGCTACTACGCCAAGTCCTCAATCCTACGCACTATCGTGCGAGACGGGCATCGGGAACTATGTCAGCCCGTTTTAAATAGCAGATTTTATAGCCTCATGACCCTAAAAAATTTAAAATACGACTTGCCGGCAGGTATTGTCGTATTTCTCGTTGCCCTGCCTTTATGTCTCGGCATTGCACTTGCCTCCGGTGCACCCTTATTTTCCGGCATTGTCTCGGGTATTATCGGCGGCATCGTCGTCGGCTTGATTAGCGGCTCCAAAGTAAGTGTTAGCGGTCCGGCTGCCGGTCTCGCTGCCGTGGTGCTTGCGGCACTTACGAAACTGGGTGCTTTCGACATCTTTCTGGTGTCCGTTCTCATTGCCGGCATCGTACAGATCGGATTGGGACTCTTTCGCGCGGGCTTCATTGCCGACTACATTCCATCCAGCGTCATCAAAGGGCTGCTGGCGGCAATCGGTTTGCTGCTAATCCTCAAGCAGCTTCCGCATGCCATTGGCTACGACCCTGCCAAAAACAACGGCTTTTCGCTACTTGATGAAAATGGCAGCCATACTTTGACGACATTGACAAATGCGTTCGATGTCATCACGCCAGGGGCATTGCTTATTTCAGTGGTCTCGATGCTTGTCTTGTTGTTATGGGATAAAATTCCGTTCGGTCGAATAAAAGCCTTGCCCGCGCCCTTGTTCGTCGTGATTGTGGGCGTGATGCTGAACCTGTTATTCAACGAGTTCAGTCCCTACCTGCAAATTGCAGTAACTCAACTGGTAGATATTCCGCCTGTCGATACGAACAATCTCGGGGCTTATCTGCATCTGCCTGATCCGGTGCATTTCACGAACGCCGACGTATGGGTCGTCGGGATAACCATCGCCGTCGTCGCATCACTGGAAACCCTGCTCAACGTCCAGGCGATCGACAAGCTGGACCCGCATAAGCGGACCACGCCTGCCAACCGGGAGCTGGTGGCGCAGGGCGCCGGCAACGTATTCGCAAGCTTACTGGGCGGACTACCCCTTACCTCGGTGATCGTGCGCAGTTCGGTGAATCTCCACAGCGGCAACAGAACCAAGGCATCTGCTGTGTTTCACGGCGTGCTGCTGTTGGCGAGCGTGCTGGCACTGGGTCCGATCATGAACTTGATTCCACTGTCGGCGCTGGCGGCCATCCTCATCTTCACGGGCTATAAGTTGGCGAAGGTGTCCCTGTTCCACGACATGTTCAAGAAAGGTTGGGATCAATTCTTGCCATTCGTGATTACGGTGGCCGCTATCGTGCTGACGGATCTGCTGACCGGCGTATTGATCGGCATTGTTGTCAGCCTGTTCTTCCTAATGCGAAGCAATTTCCGTATGCCGTATTCGATGGAACAGTACCGTCTTCATATCGGAGAGGTCATCAAAATGGACTTGCCGAACCAGGTGTCGTTCCTGAACAAAGCCACCATTAAAAACGCCTTGTGGAATATTCCTAACGGATCGAAACTCGTTATCGACGCCAGCAATGCGGATTACATCGACCACGATGTGCTGGAGACCATCGAGGAATTCCAGCAAGTGGCGGTAGAACGTGACGTGCAGTTGAACGTTCTCGGCTTGCGCCACGATTACCAGCTCAGTGATCCGGTCCAATTCCAGCCAGTACTGGACAAGGACACCCGCGATGCACTTCATCCCACCGATGTGCTTCAGTTACTACGGGATGGCAACGAACGGTTCCGTTCTGGACGCTGGACGACGAAATATTATCTACAGCAGACGAAAGCCATGGTGGCCGGCCAGCATCCCATGGCGGTCGTCGTGAGTTGCATCGACTCGCGCACGGCGCCAGAGATCATTTTCGACGCTGGTCTCGGCGACGTGTTGACGATCCGTATTGCCGGCAACGTCGTCAACCGCGAGATCATCGGCAGTCTCGAAATCGCCCATAAGCTGGGTGCCAAGCTGATCGTCGTGAAAGGCCATTCGAGTTGTGGCGCAATCGGTTTGGCGCTAAAAGACGAACACGCTCACAACATCGGAGCAATCACCGGCAAGATCGGGACGGCTGTTCGGCAATGCAGTTGCGGTGCACCGCACCCCACGGATGCCAAAACCTTGCTGGAACAGGTTACGCGGCGCAACGTCGAGAATTCGTTGGTCGAGATCATTGATGGCAGCAGCTATTTGCGCGAGTTCATTGAACGAGGTGAGATGGCCCTGGTCGGCGCCTATCACGACATCGGTGCTCGCACGGTCGAGTTCGGAGAACTGGTAACGCCTGCAAACGTTGAGCGCTACAGGCTGCCTGCGGCTGCCGCCGCAGGCTGAACGGAAACAGCCGGTGTAGTACTCTACAGGCGGATCCGCAAGCATCCCTGCACGTGCCGCGCGGATCCGGTAATGCGCGCCAAATAGCGGCAAGCCTTCCGGCGTTATTCATTGCATCGTTCAGCTAGTTGAGCCTTCGGCAGGTCTCGTCCGCCTCGTCCGTAAGCAAGCCGCTAGAATTGTCCCATGCCATCCACCTCGCACATTTTACCCGCGCTACTGACGGGCCTCGCACCCGTCATCGCCGCCGACACGCGCATCCTGATCCTGGGCAGCTTCCCCGGCAACGCATCGCTCGCGGCCCAGCAGTACTATGCGCATCCGCGCAACCAGTTCTGGAAACTGGTCGGCGCCTTGGTCGGCGAAGATCTATACGGTTTGCCCTACGCCGAACGCCTGCCGCGCCTGCTGGCCCACCGCTTCGGCCTGTGGGACGTGCTGGCCGCCTGCGAGCGCGAGGGCAGCCTCGACGCCGCGATCCGCAAGCCGGCCGCCAACGATTTCGAGCGCCTGCGCCACTTGTGCCCGGCGCTGGAGACAGTCGGTTTCAATGGACAGACCTCAGGCAAGTTCGCGGCCCAGTTCGAACAGGCGGGCTACCGCAGCGTCGTGCTGCCCTCGAGCTCGCCGGCGCACATGACGCTGAGCTTCGAACAGAAGCTGGCACGCTGGCGCAGCCTGGTCGACGGCACGCCGGACGCGCCGTCAAGCACGCAGATGGACTTGCTGGCTTGAGAAATAGCGTCTTCCCAGCGAAGAAGTCTGTTGTCGTGTAGAATGCTCTCTTGGTTTGTACCGAATACGAAGAAGTAGGCAGCGCAACCGAAATGCGCAAGCCGGCTCTTTTTTTTCAGTGCAACATCCCCATATGGGATTGATCCCCTAGTTCGCAGTCGCCACCAGCAATCGGCGCCCTGCGTTTCCGACTTTTCCCATTCTTGAACTGCACGTTGGCAGCGTGTCCCGAAGGCGGTGCGGCATTCGCGTTTCTGCGTTTTGCATTCCCAGCCACGGAAGAGTCGCATTACAATCGTTAAAGGACATGAGATGAAAGAAGAACTGATCGAAATGAGCGGCAAGGTCACCGAAGTGCTGCCGGAGATGCGTTTCCGCGTCGACCTGGAAAACGGTCACCAGCTGGTTGCCTATACGTCGGGCCGCATGAAAAAGAACCACATCCGCATCATCGCCGGCGACCGCGTGACGCTGGAAATGTCGCCCTACGATCTGAACAAGGGCCGCATCACCTTCCGTCACATCGAAACCCGCGGCCCGGCACCGACCGGCGCGCGTCCGCAGCAGCGCCGTCGCTGATCTGTTGATGTAAGCGTGGCGTCGCCGACGACGCCATAAAAAAAGGGCCGGTCTCCGCAAGGAGCCCGGCCCTTTTTTCATCCATCGGCGCAGCGCGCCGAGGCCTCATTCGTTGTGGAAGGCTTCCACCAGCTCATCCAGCAGCTCGGCGGTTTCCTCGTCCGACAGGCCGAGGTAGGCCATCGCGCGCGCGCCGCCCTTGTGCCACTCGAGCGAGTCGCCGTGGCCCTGGTAGGTGCTGATGGCGCTGTCGGCCAGCAGCGACAGCGCCACCATCGAGCGCACCGTGGCACTGGTGTCGGCGTCGTCCAGCACCTTGTAGTCGTGGTGGTGGAGGATGGCCCAGCCGATGTCGCCCGACAGGCCCCAGTTGCGCGCCAGCAGGCAGCCGACCGCCGCGTGCGAAGTGTTGTGGCGTTCTTCTTCCAGCGCGGTGAAGGGACGTTCCGCTTCCAGCGAGGCGGCTTCGTAGGTGGCGGCATAATCGGCGAAGCGGTCCATCAGCAGCGGCACGCCGGTATCGCAGAACAGGCCGAAGGTGTGGGCCACATCGGCCTCGCCGATGCGCAGGCGGCGCGACAGCAGCACCATCGACTGGGCGCGCCGGGTCGACACATCCCAGAAGCTGGCCAGGGCCGCGCTGTTGGCGGGGATGGCCTGGCGCGCCAGCAACCCGGTCATCAGGGCCGCGACCTGGTTAATGCCAAGGAACAGGATGGCCTGCTCGATCGACTTCGCCTTGCGCCCGCCATACACCGCCGAATTGGCCAGCTTGAGCAGGGCGCCCGACATGCCGACGTCGCTGGCGACGATGCGGCCGATGGTTTCCGGGCTCGGATCCGGCGAAGCCAGCTCGCGCTGCAAGTCTGCCAGCAGGCTGGGGCGCGGGGGAATGCGGATCGACTTCATCAGCGCGTCGACCGGGTCCTCGGCGGCGCTGGGACGTGCCAGGGCGGATGCTGTACTCATGACTCAGGGGGAAATTGATGCTGCACAGAAATAAGTGCGAAGGGCATCACTATAAACCAGCGCGCTGAAAGTTGCAGCAAGGCATTCCACTTTTGCTGGCGGTTTCGTCAAATTATGTGGCGAATCCGGCAGTGCGCAAAGAGGCATGCAACCTGCATCGACGGTGCGACCCGGCAAACGCGACCGTTGTAAGATACCGACATGTCCCCATTCATCCTCGCCGGTATCGATTTCCTGGCTCCCTCCCACCGCGTCGCGCGCCAGCTGATCGGGGTGACCGTGCTGGTGAACGGCGTCGGCGGGCGCATCGTCGAGACCGAAGCCTACGATGGCGAAGACCCGGCCTCGCACAGCTTTTCCGGTCCGACCGAGCGCAACGCCGCGATGTTCGGTCCGCCCGGCCATGCCTACGTCTACCGCTCGTATGGCATCCACTGGTGCCTGAACTTCGTCTGCCGCGAAGAGGGCCATGGCGCCGGGGTGCTGATCCGCGCGCTCGAGCCGGTGCAGGGATTGGAAGCGATGCGCGAGCGGCGTGGCACGCAGGACGAGTGGCTGCTGTGTTCCGGGCCCGGCAAGCTGTGCCAGGCACTGGGCGTGACGCGCGCGCTGAACGGCAGTTCTTTGCACGCGCCGCCCTTCGAGGTGTTGGCGGCGCCGCAAGGCATCGAGGTGGTCAGCGGCCCGCGCATCGGCATCTCCAAGGCGGTCGACGTGCCGTGGCGCTTCGGCCTGGCCGGGTCGCGCTACGTCAGCAAGCCTTTCCGCTGAGCGCGAACCGCGTACCGTAATGCCGTCGCCCCTGCCCTAGCCGGGCGCCTTGGCAGGGGCCCAAGTTGCCAGCGCAGCCGGAACGCATGCAAACGGCCCACACCCAAAAGGCCAGCACCGAATAGAGACACTCAACCGTTGGCACGCCTGCGCGCACTGCCACGCGCATCAACCACCCGGTGCTCCAGCGCCGGCCGTGCCCCCCGCATCCCACTGTGCGCGGAACGCCGTTCCGAGCGCACCGGCTGGATGACCTCTTCCTCCTCCTCGTCCGCTCCGGCATGAATCGCATGCTCGCCTTCGATCTCGAACACCGACACCGCGCGTGCCAGGTTGACGGTCTGCTCATGCAGGCTGGCCGCCGCCGCCGCGGCCTGCTCGACCAGGGCCGCGTTCTGCTGGGTCATGTCGTCCATCTGGCCGACCGCGAGATTGACCTCGGCGATGCCCTCCGCCTGCTCGTTGCTGGCCACGCTGATGCGGTTGATGATGTCGTTCACCTGCTGTACCGAGGCCACCACGCTGCCCATGCTGGCGCCGGCTTCGTTGACCGAGGCACTGCCGTGGTCGACGATGGTCACCGAATCGGCGATCAGGGCCTTGATTTCCTTGGCGGCCGAGGCCGAGCGCTGGGCCAAGGTGCGCACTTCCGAGGCCACCACCGCGAAGCCGCGTCCCTGTTCGCCGGCGCGCGCCGCTTCCACCGCCGCGTTCAGCGCCAGGATATTGGTCTGGAACGAGATGCCGTCGATGACGCCGATGATGTCGACGATCTTGCGCGAGCTGGCGCGGATCGATTCCATGGTCGCCACTGCGCGCTGCACGGCCACGCCGCCGCCTTGCGCCAGGCGCGCCGCTTCCGCCGCCAGTTCGGTGGCCAGGCGCGCATTGCTGGCATTGTCCTTGACCGCCACCGTCAGCGTTTCCATGGCGCTGGCGGTCTGCTGCAGCGAGCCGGCCTGCATCTCGGTGCGGGTCGACAAATCGAGATTGCCACTGGCGATTTCCTTGGAGGCGGTGTCGATCGAACGCACCGAACCGAGCACGCTGCGCAGGGTGGTGTTCAGGTTGGAGATGGTCTGGTCGAGGGCGCGCGAAGTGTCGGCGATCTCGTCGCGGCCGTCGCTCCCCGCGCTGCCGGTCAGCTTGCCCTCGGCCATTTCGCGCACCACGCTGGAGATCGCGCCGATATCGCGCAGCATGACGCGGCGCAGGCGCATCGTCACCGCCAGCGAGACGGCGATCGACAGGATCACCAGCGCCGCCATGCTGGTGCCCAGGCTGTGGAATTCGGCGCGCGCGGCGGCGTAGGCTTCTTCGCTCAGCGACTTTTCCAGCATCGCCAGATGGGCCAGC
>Ga0265797_10010819_pt1 | contig 11549 bp, 14 predicted proteins | sample P2T30metagenome_FD_192433 | JGI IMG/M metagenome (GOLD analysis project Ga0265797, IMG submission 192433) | Plant litter microbial communities from East Loma Ridge, Irvine, California - P2 T30 | ecosystem: Environmental > Terrestrial > Plant litter > Unclassified | place: USA: California... | reverse complement strand
CAATCGAAAAAGACCGTTTCTCAAAAAAGAAGGAAAAAGAAAGAAGCTCAAAAACGTAATCCTTTGTTTCGCGTCGTTCGTCAACCCTCCTCCTCCTCCTCAAAGTCCAAGTCATCAAGGCGAGACACGCGGAGGAGAATCTACAAGAAGTATTCGCCGGCGCCTCGCCTACCTGCCGGCACAGCGCGTCTGTGATCCGGCACCGCGCTGAAGATCTTGAAGTCGGGCTCCAGGTCTTCGCCGAGCGTCATGATGGACGCCACGTTGCCGCAGCGGTAGCAGTAGTTGGGCGCTGACCAGACGGTGACGACTTCTTGCGATTGGAAGTGGTATTTGTAGCCTTCGTTGACGAGCTGGTGGGCGCGGGCGATGAGTTGTAGGTTGTTTACATGGTTGAACTGGAAAATGTAGGGTCAGTATGTCGAAAATATGTGTAGAGAGATCTTCCGCTTGCGTACCTCTGAGGAGACTTTTTCGCCAAAGAGCCAGCCAGCACCTCTAGGTGACACTGCCCATGTGTCGACATCTTCGGGATCAGACCAGACCAGGTCACAGAATGCGCCCTCGTGAGGAATCTCCTGCGCGCGGGCTACCACGCGGATCTGGTCGAGCGTTCTGATTTCCGGAGAGAGACCGCCGTGAACACAGAGCACTCTGCCGTCAATGATGGCGGCCAAAGCGAGGAAGTCGAAGACTTGACAGCATGACTTCCACACCGAAGCGTTGCCGTATTTTTGCTGACATTCCTCGTAAAAGCCGTAGACCTGCGTGATTTGACGCGATTCGTGGTTACCGCGCACGAGTGTGATCTTGTCGGGGAATCTGTTCTGATCAGCTTCATTGCTCCAGCAGTCCTTAGCTGGTCAACTCACTTCGCCTTGAGACACATGAGCAGAGTAAACGTCTCCAATGAAAAGTAGCCTCTATCAACAAAATCGCCAAGGAACACAAAGTTCTGGTTTCCGTTGGCATGATCTCTTGCCGCTGTACTCTTACTCCGACTAGCCCCAGGGCTCCTGACCCCAACCCCACTGTCCTCACTGTCGTCCTCGTCGTCGTCAGACTCGGCCTCCTCTTGTTGCAAGCTCCGACTCCTGACTCTACCTCTCGGCGCTTCCTCCTCTTCCCCTGGTTCAGATCCAGCATTCGACGCATCGCTAGTGTATGCCGAGTCTTTCTGGAACCGTCTCTTCATCTTCCTCCTGACCTTAGGGTCGCTGATCTGCGTCGGTGGCTCGAGGTCTGCAGGGTTAATACTACTAACCCTGCCGGGGCTGAGCGGTTGCTTCGCTGCCTCTGTAGCAGCCTTCTCCTTCTCCTCTGCCTCCCCGGGCATGCCGCCCGCGACTCGGAATAGCTCGAGCAAGTCATAGAACTGACCGTGGATGTCGCCGCACACTGTGACGGGCGAAGATACTGGCTGAATGTTGCTTTCTTCCATCAGACACTCTTTGACGGTCTCGCAGAGGCGCTTCATGTCGGACTCGGGCAGGTAGCGGCAGAGCTTCGCTTGCGCGAGCCACTCGTCGGGTCCGGCATGCGAAGTGAGGACGGCGGGTCCGGGTTGAGGGACATCAGAGTCGCGGTCGCGTCCCATGGCTGGGAAACGTGCTTGTGGTGGTGGGTTTAGATCAGGGCGGAAGTGATGGTGAGGTCACACGAGTGCGGTTGGATGCGGCTGTCGTTTGCTGGAGCGCTGTTTTCGTCGTGGTGAATGTTTCGTGTGGAAAACGTCCTCGAGCGCCGAACAAACGGCGAGTGTTTTGACTGGATTACAACTGTTGGGTTCGCAGGTGGAAGGTCATGTATCGTGAGGCAAAGGTTCGAGTCGCTCTAATCAGCTGTCCGTCCTCTGGACCCTTGTGCACACATGGCAAGTTCCGCCTACATCAAAGCCAACGTCAACCAACGCACCGAGGAAACACGTAGTCAGGCTCACAAGCATGTTGAGGAATCATTCGCTTTGTTTGCAGCTCATCTGCGAGCATATTGTTGGCGAAATATGTACATCGTATATTCACAGGCCCTCCATTTCTGGACTACACTCCAACGTCTCGTTTCAACATATCAAGAATGCTGTTCGCGTCCAACGGCTTCTCTTCTTCTCGTGAGGCTGCCAATGCACCACCTGTGCTTTCGTTGGTCCGTCGCAATAAACCATCAACCTCCGCCTCCTCTGCCTTCTGCAATTTGTTGTAGTGCTCTTCAAGCATGAAACCAGCGGGTAGTGCGTCAGATGCATTGGGCAGAGCATAGACAGTGGGGAACTCCAACACGGTTTGACCTCTTAGACAATCGGTCAGCTTCCCAGACGAATCAACCGGTATTAGTACAATCGACTTGGATGCTGTGAAAGGCTTGAGGAGGTAAAAGTGCTCCGGTGTTGAAGGCTTTTCGTCTTCGAGGCGTTCTTCAGGGTGTTCTGAATTCGCATTTGAGGGGCGTTGTGCAGCTTCTTCGCCAAGCTCGTCTGATGGCAGTTCTGACGGCTTTTGAGGTACGGGTTCAGTCGCGTGATCGTTCGTGGGCACCGAGATGCTGTCGATAGATCCAGATCCAGGTCCAGGCTGTGACAACAGTGTGCTGTCATCGTTACTGGATTGCTGTTCACTTTCCTGCGCAACGGAATTTTGCTTCACACCCGACTTCTCGATCTCGCGCTTCCTCTTCCTGCCCTTCTCCGCGTTCAAACGCTTTGCCGACACCTCATTCCAAAGATCACTGATCTGCCTTCCCTCAGAACACTCATCGTCGACAATCTTCTTTCCATCCGCGCCTACCCATTCCACAGTCCACATCACATTACCTTTGTGCGTGACCCTCGTGAGGTTGGCCTTTTGCCGACTCATGCCAGTCGGCGCCTTTTCGACCATGATGTTGTTCTCGGAGAGATACTTCTGTAGCGCACTACCGGGGACCCAAGATTTGGAGACTTTTTTGTTGCTGGCAGTACCTCTTCCGCCACCGCCACCGCGCCCAGAGTCGCCGGTGGAAATGCCTCTCTCGCGGACATCTTTCCCTGTGGAATCTACATGTCGCTCGACAGACTTGAGGTAGTTGTAATCTCGATCAATACCAGAAGGCGTCGCCCATTCTGATCGCTTCAGGTAGGCGGCCGGATCACGCTGACCGTTACACGACGCACGTTGCTGGTGGCGCTTGTAGCAGGATAGAGAGCAAGTCTGCGTCTTACACCGCGGACAGCGGTACTTGGGCTTTTCCGTGTAGCTACAGGAAGTCAGTGCTGCGATGAAGGGCAGATGAATGCGAGCACGTGATCCTTGGGTGGGCCCAAGTGCCGAAGAGGAAAACGTGTGAAGAAACCTTACCAGATGCTACACAATTCTGCAAGGGATTGCGGCTGGTCGCTCATGATGAACGTGGTTGTATTAGGGCTGCGCAGATGCAGAAGTGGTGCGTCAGCGATAGCGATGTTGAGTTGGGGATGGATGGCTGGTGGGGGAGCCGACGGAGATTGTGCTGGTATGGCAAAGACCAGTAGCCGTAAATGGAGTAGCTGGAGGTGTGGCCTGCCGCAAGCCAGCGCAAAGTCAGTTTCAAGGCTGGAAGGTCGAGAAAAAGTGGAGGGGTCACGATTGGCGATGAGCCGGTCGCGTCGCGACTGGATGTCGATGCAGTCGACGAATGAAATTGGCAGCGAGCATCGTGAAGGGTACAAAGTTCGCCACCAGCTTACAGCATCTTCCCTGCACGAGTGTGAAGATCGTAGGGTGTAAAACTCTCTACCAGACAACCACGCGTGTCACGATCTGGCGACTGGCCCAGCACTTTGGAGTTGTGGAGAGCCGAAATCTTCTGAAACTGGACTACCAGCCGCCTCTACTTCCGCCACGCGAGGAGGCTACCTAACCTTGCGCAACCTATGGCATGGCATGCGTGCATGCATCGGATACAGTATGCATTTACGATTGCGACACAGTCGTGCATAAGCATATTGGATGGGCGGATGATATGTGGGACAGCAGGAAGCGAGCGAGAGGCGCGCTGACACGACAGACGAGGCCGTTTGCGCAGAGAGCAAGAGGTGGGTGGGACATGACTTGCCATCTGTGTGTTGCCGACCATCATCATTACATACATAGTATGTACCGCGAGCGTGTTGAATCTGCTGAACGCCACCCTGATCAAATAGTGTTGTACGCTGTTTGAAGCCAATGTAGGTAGGTGTCTTGGAAAGGGATGGAAAGCCTGTCAGCCGCCTGGAAGATACATGTGAATGATGGTCAGGAGTTGACATGACGAGAGGAAAGACCGGAACCTATATCGTCGTCTGCTCTATATGCAAGCAGGCGGCGGACAAAGCATGAAAGCCCTCTGTGACCATGGATTACCCTCGTGTACTTATAACGCCAGCCGAGCAGCTGTGAAACACGAACGAGTCGGCCATGTTAGCAGCCGCGCGGATATGATTGATTCCTGCTGCTCCTCGAGCCCCTTTCGACGCTCCTCCTACCGTCCGCTACCATAAACCCTATGCATAATGCCTTACTAGTGCATGTCTGCACGATTCCCCGGCTGGCTGCATATCGGACTACTCTAGTGCCAGTAGACCAGCCCCGGCAGCTGAGACTTACCGATGCTTGAGACGGACAATGATGGCGGAAGGGATGCGAGCACGGCAGAGTCGAACAATCCAGACTCACACCTACCATTCTATCTGGCTGAGGTAAATCGTAGAGTTCTATATCGGCAACACAAGACTGGCTTCCCTTGCCTTTCCCCCACAGCAGAACCTAACATTCGCGATCAGAAACAGCGCTATCGTTCTCGATCCTTCGGATGCGCGGCCGTCCTGCGTTTACTGCATTGGCCTTGCTGATCGTCAATGTCACTCGCCGCTAGGCCTGCAGAGGCATCCGCCCCGTGCGTTCAATAATCAATTGCAGGGGTTAAACATCGCCCGGCGCGCCCTGGGGAGCCTGCTGCGCTTGTCCGCCCGTTGCACTCAAGACTCCCTCCCGGAGACGGACGAAGGTATCTGCTGGAGAGCTGCGCTGCTGTCTGCCGCCCGCCTTCGACCTCTTCTTGTCTTCTCTCGACCACCAGTCGGCCCTCGAGCTGCTGTCCCTACCCGCGTACTGCTGTGCCTGCGAACAACGCAAACGCAACTACTCTTGCTCTCCGGGACGCTGGAATCGTCCATACTACACCCGCTGCAGCCTGCCTTCGACAACTTACGGGATTCCTGGAGCATCTAGCACCGTCCTCCTTCGCAGCCTCACAGACAGAGGCCTTCCATTAGCTACTCGTCGAAAGAATCGCCGTCCAACACCTACCTAATACCTACACACGACCGCCCCGTCATGGCGCCTTCCTTCACTTCCAGGCCGCATTCCAGCGCCTCTCGCCCGGCGAGTCGCGACCAGGACGACCTCGTAATTCCTAACCGCACATCCTCTCTGCATTCCCGCATTGCGCAGCCTACCGGACAAATGAGCCAGCCCAAGGTCAACCAGCGAGCTCCCAAGACTCTCACCCATGCATATATGGTTTGCGGTGTTGGCCGCGAGCCATCCCAGTGGGCACGAGCACCCACGCCACCTCAGGGAAAGATTGGGCACATGAAGGGTGCAGTCGGCCAGTTCTGGCTACCCGAGATTTTGGGAAGCAGCCCGAGATTGGAGCAGGACAATGAGATCGCAAGGTCATTGCACGCAGCGATGAGGGTATGTTCTGAACTTTGGATGTTCGTCATTGATTTACTGACAGTTGTAGGCGTGCTTCCCTCACGACGTCGAGATCTGCACTGGAGCCAGCCAGCCTCACTGTGTCCACCACGCTTTTGTCCTCCAGCAGGACTCCTCGCACACGCTGTATGGTATCGCCCTTCGCGTTTGGTCCCGCGCTGACGACAAGCGCGCGGAGACCATTCGTGACCTTCGCAAACGCACCGAGCCGGACTACTTCGACACTCCTGGCGAGACCTACTGGATCCCGTATTGCTTGAGCTTCCTGTCGCGTTACCCGCTGTACAACCTTCTTGGTGACTACCTGCGTGGTATGTGGATCCACTGGAACAAGGCTACTAACCTGTTCCACGCCGAGGAAGTCTCCCGCATTCTCAGCTTCCCTGCACCGAGACTCAACGACCTGGTGCGCATCGACATGAAAGACTATGCTTTGTGCTATCAATTCCCCTCCTCGCCGACCGGCTTCCAAAATTTCGCCATGTGGCCTCTCTTCTGCTGCCTGAGCATCCCTAACATCGTCGGTGTACTCGAGGCAGCCGTCTCGCCAACTCGCCGCATTATCTTCATCTCTCACTACCCGGCGATGCTCACCGTGGCTGCTGAGACTATTCGTTACATGGTTCGCGTTTACGAGTGGAGTGGCCTTTACGTGCCTGTCGTCCACGCACGCCATGCAAAGGATCTGGTTCAGGAGCCTGGCCCTTACATTCTCGGCGTGACTGCAGAGTGCCGCACTTTGTTCACTGCACCACCAGATGCACTTGTCGTTGACTTGGACCGTAACTTTGTCTTGACTTCGAACCCACCCAACGCATGGTCTGCCAGGCAGAGGTCCAAGCTCGTCAACCGCATGACCGAGTCTCTCAGCGGAACTGTTTCGCCTTCCGGTGTTCCTCAGCACCTTCGCTCTGCCTACGGTGGCGGAAAGCTGATCCCAGCTGGTCAGATCATTGTGATGCGTGGTGAGGTCGAAAGCGTCCAGGATCCGGGTTGGTGGAATCAGGATGATGTGATGAAGGTCATGGACCACGCATGCGAGAAGCTGGTAAGTGCAATACGCTATGTTGAATTTTCGGAACGACTACTGACACATCTCAGGGTAAGAACACCGGCATCAAGGCCGTATTTGGTGGCTCCCAAAAGAAGCCATTGATGACTAAGGTCTCGATGCGCCACCTTAACGAGATCGTGCGCGAGCGCAACCAATACTCCCGTGATGCTCAAGAGGCTTGGCAAGACTTCATCAATCTCAAGGGCCGCATGGATGGCGAGCTTACAAAGGTCACGAAGCGCAACAACTTCTTGGTGGACGAATTGGAGAGCTGGAAACAGCAATTCCTCAAGTTCCAAGCATTCGCCGAGCAGCTCACGAAGGAGACCAATGAACTCAAGGTCAAGATCGAGAACCACAAACGTGAGAACCGTCGCCTGGGCTCTCAGATTGACCAAGAGAAGGAGGCTGTTGCCAGGCTTACCGTCCGCCTTGCCGGGACCGAGAAGCAGAGAGACGATTCCCTTGAGGCGCTCGTCTTGCAACAGGAAATTGCAGAGGAGCTCGAGCGCGAGCGAAAGCGCAACAAGAAGGATCTGTCAGCCCTGCAACACACCAACACCACACTCCTCAGGCAGCGAGACGAAGCACAACGTGTTGTGCTTCACCTCAGAGCACTGATCGATGGCCAAGCTCACCATATGCAGCACATCGTCAAGTCTATCGGTGACTCTCCCGATGGCCTGGCCGCGGAACTTGGCCTCGAACAAGCGCAAGAAGAGCAGGGTGAGGGCCTCCTCGGCTCAAGAACATCGTCCCGCAGCAGCACCAGACAGTCGACTCGTGGAGACGAAGACATGACCCGCGACATGGAGTCCCGCCAGTCCATCTCGCGCAAGAGTAAACGCTTCTCTACACTCAGCATGAGCGACGTCAGCGACCGTAACCTTCGTGACAAGACCGACTCCATCGCGTACATAATTCGCAACATCTCCGAACAGTGCGCGGCAGCTGTCGAGGGTCTCGACCTCGCTCGCCGTGCCGACAGCGTCAGCACTGACAACGACGACAATCGCTCAGATAACGGCAAAAGATACAGCAAGAGGCGCCTGCAGCGCGCTTCGTCGGCTGAGCTCGAGCGGGCAGAGGGCGCCAGCACCCAGTCTGGTTCTGAATATGGCGATGCCCAGAGCGAAGCCACGAGCTACCTTCACCCTCACCGTCTCTCCAGCATTCCCCCAACGCCTGATCTTGAGCACAACCGCAGCTCCACAAGCATGAGCCTTGGCAGTGAGAGCACCGCAGCTACACCCCAGCGACAAAGCATCAACAGCCAGTACAAGACAATTCACGAAGAGATCCCCGAGGTCCCCACACGCATCGTCGACCACGAGGGTGCTAGTGAACTCGGTGCGGAGGTGGTCGACGAGCCTGTCGCCAAGTACAGCTCAAGCGGCTACACACGTGGACGCCAACCGGCAACATCTTAAATCAATGCGGTCGGTTCGCCTGCACGTTACATTCTACCCTTTGCGTTTTCGCCTATCCCAGAATTTTGTCTGGTAGGCTTTGCTATTTTCAAGAAACGAGATACCTGACGCGCGGCGCTTGCTTGGAGCGGACAAGCATGTGTTTGTCCCGATTTTCTTTTGTCATTTCATTTACTTTCTCGGACGAAGTATTCGGACCGTTGACGTTTGGCAGAATGGCCTTTATATTTCCCTCTAAACTACAGCCATTTTGTTAGTATACTGAATTCTCTATCACGGCCCTTTTAGCTACCCTTCATTTCCTTGAAAGCATGTGAGTTCAGCTTCGATGCCACCTGGGTGAGGATTGAGATTCAGCTCCTGAGACGTTGTCCTTGCATGCGAATTTATCCTGCTGCGGCGTGAATAGGCACGATCACTGTATTGCGCGTTTTCTCTCACGTGCAAATGACAGGTAGCGTTCGCAGTACGACTTAGCGTGTCAGGAGCGCTGCGCTGAACGCACCTGCCTTCGGGTTCCTCAACCCAACGCACCTCAACTTTAGACCACCTCGATATGAGATACAACCACAGCCCTTTGTGCATCTGTCCGGACCACGCTCTCTCGGAAAGATAGATCGTTCCCTCCCGGGTTCGACTCACTTTTGGGAGCGCCAAGTATGGACTTCCAGTTGCGCTGCAACCACCTTCGCTGCCGCGGGAAGCTCAAGGAAAAGGCCGTCGTCACTACCTGCAGCCACATCTTCTGCCTCGCATGCTCGGACTCTTCATCCCTCGGTGCAAGCGACAGTACCGCCAGGTCTTGCCCGGCATGTGGCACGACCCTTGACAAGCCCTTCGATGTGACGGTGGCAATCCTTAGACCCACAGACGACTACAAGATGAGCATTCTGAGCGGCCTGAGCCCAACAATCATCATGGAGTGTGCCAACAGCGGCATGGCGTTCTGGGCGTACCAGAGCTCCCAAGAAATCTACTACCAAGAACACGCCAACAAGAGCCTGAAGCAGCAACTTGACGTCAAGAATCAGGAGCTGAACGGAGTGAAAAATAATGCGCAGAATGAAATCAGCAAGCTCGAGGATTCGCTCCAGAATGCTTCGGAGAAGATCAGCAAGCTGAGTCGTACGCTCGCGGAGCTTGAGGACGGTCGCAAGTCTTTGGAGAGAGATCGCAACAAGTTCCGCACCTCGTACGAGAAGCTCAAGCAGAAGGCTCTCGTACCCGGCATCGAGAGCGCGGCGGAGGAAAATGCAGCTTTTGCGGCGCAAGGCGGCGATTACGGAGGCATGTTTCAGCCGCGTAGTCGGACTGGAAGTGAGGGAAGCTGTGGCAGACATCAAAGCAACAAGTACTTCACGGCTCCGAATGGCAACTCTCACAGTGTTCCGCAGAGCGCGAGTGAGTATACCTGATATCCTTACGCCCGATTGTCACTGACACTGATATCTCACAGGGCGCCCTCACGTACAGCTGAATACATCTGGCCATCGCCAGCAGCCGCAGTCAGCATATGACACTCGCGGATCGTACATGCCTCCGAACTACATGTCCATGGCCAACACTCATCAGGGGACTCCGTTCCGACAGCCATTGGGCAACAGGGAGCAGCACTCGGAGCAACAACAGACATACACTTCGCAAGGTGGAGGCGTTTATGGTGTGAGTGGCATCAAGGTCGGAAGGCAGCCCAATGGCTTCATGAGCCGTAATGGAATGAACAGCGGTCGTCCTATGGTTGGGATGGGCTTTCGCTGAAGCATGGCGAGGCGTAAGAGCATACTGATGTTCCAACATGTTCTCTACTGAAGCTGCCGTGATACGCTTTGTTGTCTGTAATGTTGACCACCAAAAAACCGTCAAGATATTCAAAGAATTCATCGAGTTTTCGAGTACCTTGTGAGCGAGCCCTGTAAATGTATTCGGAGAAAATCGCGATTTGTGTGTTGCGTACGCCATGCTGTCACAACTGCAGGTTAGCGTTGCTTGTTACAGTAGTACTGTATATTAAGGCTTCCATTCTCCTCATCTTTTCCATCCCCGATGCCTGCTTCCTTGCTAAGCATTGCGAGCCTGCCAAAGTGTCTCTTCTTGATTGTAGCTCCTGCCATTTTTTATTTTTTTTGCAAATTTGACGATGGATTTGTCTCAGCCCGGATTCGTAGGTGTTCAGGCCGTTCCTTCTTGTCCTGCTGGTGGGCGTTTTCTCAGACGGAAAGAGCACGACGATTTACTCTGTCTTCTTCCATCTCACCCATTCTTTTGCTTACACTCCATCATCACCGCCCATTACCCACCACCTTATCGCCGCCTCGCATTCTTTCACTGTCTCGCCGACCCCTGGGGCAGAAACTCTTGCACGGGCACTTCTTGTCTCCCACGATACATCACGTTCACTTCCGCCGCCACCCACCGCAAACTTCACTCACCCACAACCCGCTACAAAGCATAATAACCATCGGTTCACTCGCCACAAAATCCGTCCGCAACAACATTCACGTCCTCAGCAGCTCTTTCTCCGAATACTGTACAAAGTCGGACAAAAGAGTAGTTGGGTACAAGAAGAGCACGGATCTCACAAGGACGAAAGACTGGCCTCGTCAACAGGCAAAAGTGGTACTGGCTTGTGCTTGCTGTGTTTCGACCACGCATCAATCATCGTCAGTGACGGAGCACCTGGCAAAAATCCGCTTCTTCACCCGTGATCCTTCTACCTAAGGCCATTTCGACTCGCCAGCTCACGCCATCCAGATCCGACCAGCAGCAAGCACTCTCAGACCGACGAGATATTTAGCCTCCAGCCACGCGCTAGCCGTCTGCTACTCAGAATCCCAGACGCCAAAGCACGATTGGAGCGCTTTGGCATTGCGGTTGTTCTCAGCCACGACCCACCACACTTCACTTGGCCACGCCTGTCCAATCCGCAATGTTTGCCGGCACGAGTAAGAGGGAACGGAAGTTTGGCGATGTCGCCTGTATCTTCGTCCATGCCGGCGCCGGATACCATAGCACTGCCAATGAGATGATCCATCTCACGGCCTGCAACGAGTGAGCACGTTATGAGATGCTTCTGAGGTCCTTTGCTAACTATTTTCAGTGCCGCGAGACTAGCCATGAACGTCTTGAAGACTGGAGGATCTGCCGTCGACGCTGTAGAGATCGCCATCAAATGCCTCGAAGATCGCGAGATCACTAATGCGGGTTATGGTAGCAATCTCGCCATGGATGGCGTTGTCGAGTGCGATGCACTCATTGTGGACCATAACGGACGTAGTGGTGGTGCCGGAGCCGTCGCTCGTATGTTCCAGTTGTTCTCTGTCTTTTTTTTTGTTTGATGAACTAACATTTCCCAGAGAT
>Ga0265797_10010818_pt1 | contig 11549 bp, 8 predicted proteins | sample P2T30metagenome_FD_192433 | JGI IMG/M metagenome (GOLD analysis project Ga0265797, IMG submission 192433) | Plant litter microbial communities from East Loma Ridge, Irvine, California - P2 T30 | ecosystem: Environmental > Terrestrial > Plant litter > Unclassified | place: USA: California... | reverse complement strand
AAGCACTGTGGAGAAAAACCGAACCCACACCTTCATCAATGTATTGCCGTCGCTGAGCCCTGATTGTGCGGGCAGCCTCTATGGGCGAAAGTTCAGTCGTGCGAAGCCGTCCCCAAACTCCAGAAATGAAAAATGTAAAGACAAAAAGAAAATTGGTCGACGCCGTGCCAATTCCGGTGATGCCAATCCGTCGCCATGCTCGCAGGAATACCAAATAATCAATCGACTCCAAGTGTGTAATGAGAGTCGCAAGGGCGTCAAGAACGTCGCAGAAAATTCTACCACTGCCCGTGACCCACGCCCAGCTCAGGTGCACCGTAGGTTCCAGAAAGAAGCTGTTGACGAATTGCGGCACGCTGGTCCATGGCGGTAGGAGGTTGTTGCTGCGGGACAGCCTGAGCGCCTGCAGTAGACTGCATGTAGCCTGTGGCGGCTTGGAGCTCGCTCACAGCTTCGCTCATACGACCACTGCTCTTCTGGTTGTGCTCCACCAGCTTCTGGTCCCAATTTCCGAGCTGCAGCCTGAAACCTCCTGCAGTTTTTGCCGCTTCTCTGATGACCAATGCCCATGCCCTTCCAATTTCGTCGTACGCCTCGTTCTTGTGTCGCTGATGCTGGTATGTATCCCAATCCGGAAGTCTGTGAATCATGTTTGTGACGGCGTCAAGGTATGTGAGAGAAAGTCCGGTCTGAGTTTCTTGAGGTGGAAGATAGTAGGGTGTGTAGTCGCGGAGGGCCTCGATGAGCTGGAGCAAATTTTGACGAACCCTGTTATAGGCGTAGTCGGAGGTGTGACGGTTGCCCAGTGGGAAAGCATCGCGCAAGTCCTGCTCGTATTTTGCAAGGACTGTGAGGGTGGAGTCGACTGAAGGCCTCGGTGCCTTTGTCACAATAGTCTCGCGGATGTCGGGGCGCTCATTGCAGATGTTCTGGACCAGGTTGCGGAGCTCGTCGGCCGAGAGTGTCTGAAGAAGTCGAGGAAGGGGCAGAGGGCGGCCTGCAGAGGTGTGTGTGCGGGTACGCTTGATGTTGCGCTGTGCGTGTGAGGGGAGGCCTCGGTTTTGGATGGAGGGCGAGGGCGAGGTGGACATGCGCTCATTGTCTAGTTCGTCATCGGCCTTCCTCTTCCGGCCGGACATGTTGTTTTGCTGAAGGGCGTCTGTGGCATGAGTGTTAGACTGGTGCTGAAGACAAAGGCCGAGGCCGGCAAATACGGAGTGATTATGGCTGTGGGCGGGGAGCGGTGCTGGCTTACCAGAGCGGGAGGGTTGCAGGCGAGGATCTTGGAAGAGATGCGGAGCAGCCAGCGGATTGTTGGGAATCACTGTGCTCATGGCGACAGCGGGGAGAGCAGCTGGCTGCGGGTGAAGGAGGGTGTTGCAGATGTCGCGGTGGTGGTGGAGGTGGAGGTGAAGGTTGGTATACGCAAGGGCGGAGCGGCGTTCAGAAGGTCAGTCGGTCGGTGGTAGAGTAGCGAGTAGTGGCGGCGGCGCTGTTGGAAGCTTGTGGCCTGGTGACACGGCGCAGAGCAGGCGAAAGTTAAGCTCCCTCTCTGCCGCCCATCCCGCAAAAAAGCACAGACGGCAGCAGCCAATGCCCGACCGACGAAGACAATGGAAGCCCGTGAGCCCTTCTACCAGTCGCCATGGACAACACTACAATATATTGCCTGCCCGCCCGCCACATACACACACATACACTCTGCTCGTCATGTCTTGCCTGCACTGAAACTTGTAGCCAGTGACGCCATTCATCATTCACCTCTCGCCTACAGGATATCGGCATCTTTCTACTGCTCCTCCTCCTTGGCTGGTTCCCACTCCATAATCATGGCACGGTGAACAAAGCGTCACGCTTCCTCCACGGCGTCGGCCTAAAGCCACGCATCCACACTGCATTTAGATCAAGGTTCAGGGACCAACACTCCCAGGCTACTCATATAACCCATCATGGATCATCGCGACCCGCCTTCTGAGCACCAGGAACCGCTGCTGGACAGCGGTCGCTCGAGCCTGGACATCGAGCTCACCCACTTTGGCCACAACAATGAACAGCCTTCACTGCTGCCCAACGCAGGAGCCCAGAAAGGCGCGCCCAAATCTTTCATAGCAGCCGCACTTGTGATTGCCATAGCTGGACTCGTCACACAAACCGAGTCGACAGCATACTACGAAGATGTACTGGGCTGGAAGAAGCCGTTCTGCAGCTTGTATATCATGCACAGCTCACTGGCCCTGCCTTGGTTTCTCCATTTGATGTACCTCCGCTTCAAGGCATCCGATAAGCCTTACACCCTGTGGGTGAGAGACTACAACAATGAGTTGCGAGCTTCAGTCTCCACTGTCGAGGCTTTTGCAGTTAGTGGTCCTTCCATCGTGATCAAGCGCGCCGGTTCTCTGGGAGGGCCTCTAGACTACCTTGCAACCACTATGGGAATTGTCACTCTTGTCCTGACCGTGAGCGGCGTCTCTTGGTTCCTCTCGCTGGTTTTCACGACACCGAGTGATCTCACCGCTATTTACAATACCTCTACATTCTTCGCTGCCGCGTTCAGCGTACCGATCTTGCGCCAGAAAGTGGGATGGGCAGGCATTGTAGCTGTAGCTCTTTCCATTATAGGCACTTTTACAATTGCCTATGGAGATACTACTGCCCATTCTTCGGACGATACCGACGAAAATCCTGCTGTAGGAGCATCTCGCTTGTTCGGCAACATCATCGCCTTGATCGGCGCAGTTGCATTTGGTCTTTACGAAGTCCTCTTCAAGAAATGGGCCTGCCCATCCCACGCCGTCCGCCCGTCGTCGAGCCTAAATCTGACGCTGGCCGCTTCAGCATTGACTGGCATATACACCTTCTCATTCTTCTGGATCATCCTTATAATCATGCATTTCATTGGAGTCGAGCCCTTCGTTCTCCCTAGTCTGCACGTATTCTCCTACGTCATGCTATCCGTGACCGCAGGTTCAAGTAAATCTCACATCGCTTTCCATCCACCGGCCATACGCTGACAAAGCCTCCAGTCTCCATGACAGCCCTCCTCGCCCTTGTCACGTGGACGAGCCCTGTCTTCGCCTCCATTGTTTCAGTGTGAGTCATGTTTCGCTCTCCACTTGCGTCCTTGTGTGCTAACTTCTATCAGATTGAGCGTTTTCTTCGTAGCCGTGGCAGACTGGTTCCTCTTCGGCCTCGATCCGTCACTGGCTACATATGCTGGCGGCAGTCTGATCATTGTGGCTTTTGGTTTGTTGGCGAAAGAAGAGTTGGGCCATGGCAAACATTGAGGTGGCAATGCGAAGCTATTGGTGGCGTGCAGCAGATGGTTGCTTGTCGCAAGTTCCTGCCCTGCGGGTGTTCGTTTGGTGGCAAGCAAAGTGCTCTCTTGTGAGACGTCGTATCGGCGGATGGTCACAGGCTGCCTCGTGGCGTGTCGTGCCATCTCGGTCGCATTTCCTGCTGGATGCTTATGTCGCAACAGAAATCTTAGGTTCGCAGATCTTGGTCTCTGCGTAGATCGAGAGGGACGGCGCGCTGCGAAAGCAGGTCCACATCAACGCTCCACGTCCACCATGACGTGAACCCTACGCTGCTCTGCGATATAGATAGCACGCCATCAATCAAGAGAAACCAGTTCCCCAGGCCAGAAATCTCAATCACCCCTCGCAAAAACGCAGACTAAATTCCAGTAGTCCTCATCTCCAGCCTCAGACAGCAGCAGCCGAAGAGTAATAAATCCGACTCTCAAGTTTCAAAAACGCCTGCTTGCCGTTCTGCTGCTGGTCTCCGCCAGGCTGGAAGATTTTGCTGAAAGCCGTGTAGAAGTAGGTCAATAGCGCAATTAACACGAGGCCGGAGGCTAGGTTCTCTGGGTGGAGGTGCATGATGTGGTGCAAGACGGTGAGATCTGAGGGCGAGATGGCGGTGTTGTGGGGTGTGAAGGAGAGAGGGACGGCGATGGTGGGCATCATTGTTGGTGTTGGTGTTGGTGGGTTGTCTGGAGGTCCGTTTGGTCTGTACTGTGATAGCTGTTGGGGAAGTGCCAGGAGTCACCGCGAGGAGTGTGAACAAGCTCTCAGAAAACATCCATATAAGTACGAATTCCCTTTTCTTTTGTCACCTTCCCACAGCGAACTTCCTCGGATCCGGCATTCTTATCACTTGTCCTTATAGGCGAGAACCGCAAAGCCCTACAAAATACGTGCCGTGCAGTGGTAAGAATAGCTATACTTTCCAAAAGTAGCTGCTACATTAGCTGCTTCAACTGCTTTCCGCCCGAAGCACGTCCGTCGATAGTGCTTGTTCTAGGGCGGCTTTTAGATGGACGGGCTGCGAGTCAGGTCTTTCGAGAATTTGTGAATATTGCGCATTCCGGCCTGGATGAAGTGCCTAAAATGAGCTGGCTGTGTGAGTGGGCGGGGTTGTTGTAGAGCATGCTGTATGCAAGATACGAGGGTTCGTGGGATGGACGACGGTACATGATGGGATGATGGATGGATGTTGTTATGGATGCAGAAGTGCATCTTTCGTTGAACCGATGTCACGACACCGCCGGCTGATGGGTCGCCAGTGCCATCTACGCAAACCTTCGGAGAGCGAGTGAACAGGAGTAGCAGCATTCTATGGCCATCAAACTGAACCTTGTACTGTAGGCGTCTGCACAATCTTCACATTCCACAAGAAAAGATAGTCTGCAGTGAGATCGAAGCGGCCAAGTCAAGTCGGCCTCTCGGTCCAAAAGTCCAGCCCGTTGTTCCACTGTCCCGTACGTGTGCCCCGCCAATGGTGCAAAAGGAGGCAGACGCTATTGCCTCTATGCAGACAATAGTACGCAGCGGAAAGACCAGGAGGAAAAAAAAGTGCAGCAAGTTATGCAGCCCGTCCATGCAAGAAGGAAACCAGCCGTGTTTACATATCATGTTGTGAGCGCGCAATCGCGTCTGACCGGCCGGCAGTTGTGTCGATCATCCCATTCCCACGTGGGCCCGGCTCTGCGGAAATTACCAAGGCTGCTGTTGCGCGAAACGTTTCCAATGAGGGCACAGCAGCTTGCAGTCAACAACGAAAAGACCGTTTGGTACCGAATCGTGAGGATGGTGGATTTGTGGGAGATGGAGAGTCAGGGGGAGATGTGGTGCTTTTTGCTTGATGGCGATGTGCGGTGTGTACCTTATATTGCATAAAAGGTACATGTACAGTAGATGGGGAGTCGTAATCAGGCATGCGGGCTGCTGATGTTGTTGTTGACATGGCGGCATGGGAAAGGGGCCGATGCGTTTGTAGAGAGAGATCCAGACATCTGACTGGCTGTACAGCGTTAGACGCGTTGAGGTTTCCTCATGCTGTCTGGGTGTCATTTCACCTTTGAACGGGCGGTGAGCGGTTGACCTTGTGCCTGAGTTACATGCCCTGTCCTTCAGCTCATGTGCACATGTTTACGTACAATGTTTGTACTTTGGGCCAAATACGGTTTTGTTACCGGGTTACGGAGGGAATATCCGGATAATCCTCAGGAGACGAAGTAGAGAAGGAAGATGCAGAGACCTCAAAAGGGGACCTTGCTAGCGTTAATGACTCCAAGCAAAGTGGTGTGCCATCGTGATGATGTACGTAGACTTGTAAATGAACGCTTCTCAATAGCTTTACTGAAGAGGGGAGACGGCACTACCAACGGATGAACCTATCAGACAAAAGCACAATATGATGTAGTGTAAGGTATTGTGTGTTGCTGATTATACTATGCATTATTTGACATTATACCAATATGGTATGTCCACCACTAACTGCTCATCATTGATGAGTCCACAACCTCGGCGTGTCTGGGTTTCCTCCAAGACCGCCTCAAGATATCACTGGTCATTATGTTCATTGTCTCCAACTGCTTCCCTCAGCGCGAAGCTACGCAAGTCCACCCTTCAATGTGGTATCATCCACTCACTAATCCAGCACCGTCATCGATGTGTTGATGCGGGCGTGGTGGGACCATGTCCCGGAGCGATGAGCACCTTCACGATGCGGCAAGTTGGATGCCTTGATCGCTTTTCCAGTTGAGGATAGCTGGTATATGCTGGGTCGGTGTGTCGACCAAAGTGGGAGCGCCAGGATGATTGGTGCTTTCGTGTATGTGGTGTATTAATATTAATAGTTCAGTCGTAAAGAAAGGTAATGAATGTGGTTGGTCATGCTCGGCGTTGTCTACCGGCTTATTATTAATTGCTCAGTTGCTGCCGAGTCTGGTGTGGCCGGAGGTAGTGCGAGAGTGCATGCTGGGACGGTTCCTCTGGTGCTTCTGGATGTAGGCGGGTGGCATGATGAAGTCGCCGATTTGCCTGGAGCGACCACGAGAGTGCAGAGCGCGAGACTGGTTCCTCTTGTGCTGGGGTGTCCATCCAGAGTGAGTCCTGTAGTGTGCACGTGCGGGTGTGGTCACACTCTCAGCAGCTGAGTCCTCAGGAATGGCACCTGCGGCCATGTGTTCCGGGATGGTGAACTGCGAGAACCTCTTGGGAAGAGACAGACGGCTAGTCCAGACAGGACGAGAGAAGTTGAACTGAATAGCAGTGCCAGTGATTGGTGTGTCAGGAACAGTGGGTGCTGTTGCCGGGCGAGGAAGAGACAGATGTTTCTCGTTCAGCTCTTCGACCTCCTCGGCGGGGCGAATGAAGCGGTTGTAGCAATAAGCAACTAGGAAAGCAACGGCAATTGAGCATGCCAGGACGGAAATGATGAGACCAAGAAGAAGACCCCAGTTTGTAGCCATGGTGATTTGTGTGTAGTAGTAAAGAGTGTCTTGGGTGAGTAGCAAAGAGTGTCTGAGTGAGTTGACAACAAGAACAATGAGTGTCTGAGAGAGTGAAGACACAAGTGAACAAGGCGAGATGAGTGATTAGAGAATGTGATGAGAGAGAGAGACAGTAATCAAACAGCGAGAGAAAGAGGTATTTGAAGTCGACGCAGCCTACCTCTGCCATACTCCTCGACGGGCAGCAGCACGCTGCAGCGTAATCTTGCACTGCAGCGATCGAGTCTGGCGGTTTGGGTGGTAGAATGAGATGTCTAATGAGGCAGCAACGATGTCTTGCTGGGTGCGTCACGCCGGCTAGGTAGACAACGTGGGGACGATGAAGAGTGAGCACAGCTGTAATGGGAGCGTTGAAGAGTGCTCGCATCTGGAATGGCGGACGTTGAAGAGTGCTCGCATCTGTAAATGGCGAGCGTTGAAGAGTGCACGCAGCAAGACTGTGGACGTTAGTGAATGACGGCGATGCAGGCTTGAAGAGAGACAGCAGCCTATATCAGAGGCTATATTCATTTGGGCCCGGGCAGGTGAAGAGCGGAGGAGGACTGTGGGCTTGGTGTACCTAGGGATTGGAGATTGTCAACGTCTGCCAGACGTCTCTTGGTCCGTCGATGTGGATCGCCGCTGCCATAGCCCGATCTTGCCTGCGTCGCGGGAGCGGTCCGCGTTTCGATCTTTAACTTGCGATTTTATAACAACGCCCTCATCTTGGCCAACGCCTGCGCAATCTGGCCGATCGCAATCCGTACGGTCGCCCACTGCAGCGCTCAATCCCGACAACAACAACAACAACACCACCCGACCGGTCACCTGACCATGGAGGACGAACTCTTCGACGTCTTCAACGAGACCGGCGCCAAGCCCGGCAGGAAAGAGAAGAGGAACAAGAAGCGCTCGCTGAACGGCGACATCAAATCGCCAGAGCCTGCGCAAAATGGAGGCACCGTCGTCGTCGAAGACCAGCAGATGGGTGGCGTGGCCGAAAATGAGGATGACAACGCGCGCGACCAGAAACGACAACGGAAAGACGATGAACCAGAGCCGGTGGTGACGGATGAGTTTGAGACGCAACAGTCGCGCGAGGTCGCCGCCTCGGCAGGTCTTCAAGCACAAAAGGATGACACCGCCGTCGTGCTCTCACATCAAGTCCGCCATCAGGTCTCTTTGCCCCCGGACTACGACTATGTGCCCATCTCTCAGCACAAGCGCCCGGAGAAGCCTGCACGCACATGGCCTTTCACTCTCGACCCTTTCCAGGAGGTCTCTATTGTGTCGATCGAGCGCAATGAGAGTGTCCTGGTGTCTGCACACACTAGTGCAGGTAAGACTGTGGTGGCCGAATATGCGGTTGCGCAGTGCTTGAGGAACAACCAGAGAGTCATTTACACCAGTCCCATCAAGGCGCTGAGTAACCAGAAGTACCGTGAATTCCAAGCTGAGTTTGGTGATGTCGGTCTCATGACGGGAGATGTCACAATCAACCCAACTGCGACGTGCTTGGTCATGACAACTGAGATTCTGCGATCTATGCTTTACCGCGGTTCTGAGATCATGCGCGAAGTCGCATGGGTAGTATTCGACGAAGTTCACTACATGCGTGACAAGTCGAGAGGTGTAGTCTGGGAAGAGACCATTATCTTGCTTCCGGATAAGGTCCGTTACGTCTTCTTGTCAGCTACTATCCCCAACGCCATGCAATTTGCCGAATGGATCACCAAAACACACAATCAGCCCTGTCACGTTGTCTACACCGATTTCCGACCTACACCACTTCAGCACTACCTGTTCCCTGCAGGCGCGGACGGTATCCACTTGGTTGTCGACGAGAAGGGTGTCTTCAGAGATGAGAACTTTGACAAGGCGATGTCTGCTGTCAGCGCCAAGGCTGGTGATGACGGCACAGATCCCATGGCGAAGCGTAGGGGCAAGGGTAAAGATAAGAAGACGAACAAGGGAGGAAAGCAAGATGGTCCTTCGGACATTTACAAGATCGTGAAGATGATCATGATGAAGAACTACAACCCTGTCATCGTCTTCTCGTTCTCGAAACGTGAGTGTGAGACAAACGCTCTGCAGATGAGCCAGCTGGCGTTCAACGACGAGTCCGAGAAGGCGATGGTGTCAAAGGTCTTCAGCTCAGCAATCGAGATGCTATCGGATGAGGACAAGGAACTGCCACAGATCCAGCACGTTCTGCCACTTCTGCGCAGAGGTATCGGTATTCATCACTCTGGACTTCTCCCTATTCTCAAGGAGACAATCGAGATTTTGTTCCAGGAGGGACTGATCAAGGTTCTCTTTGCGACAGAGACGTTCTCCATTGGTCTGAACATGCCCGCCAAGACTGTCGTCTTCACATCCGTTCGCAAGTTCGACGGCTCAGGAATGCGATGGGTCACGCCTTCCGAGTTCATTCAGATGTCTGGTCGCGCTGGTCGTAGAGGTCTCGATGAACGTGGTATCGTTATCATGATGATTGACGAGGCTATGGAGCCTGGCGCAGCTAAGGAGATTGTGCGTGGTGAGCAGGATAAGCTCAACAGTGCTTTCTACCTTGGCTACAACATGATTCTCAACTTGATGCGTGTTGAAGCTATCAGCCCAGAGTTCATGCTGGAGCGCTGTTTCTTCCAGTTCCAAAACGCGGCTTCAGTCTCTGGTCTCGAGAAGCAGTTGGCCGAAAAAGAGCAGAAGCGCTCATCTATGCGCATCCAAGACGAAGCCGAGATCAAAGAGTACTACGAACTTCGTCAAAACATCACCGGCTACACGCAGGACATGAGAGCTGTGATCACACACCCGCAATACCTACTTAGATTCTTGCAAGGCGGTCGTCTTGTCAAGGTCAAATACCAGGATCACGACTTTGGCTGGTGTGTTGTGGTCAACTACCTCGAGGAGAAGCCCCAGAAGGGCCAGAAGAAGGAAGACATTCCTGCCAGTCAACAGTACAGGATTGATGTTCTCATGCTGGTTGCCAGCGATTCCATTGCGCCACCAAAGGGCGCCAAGCCTACAGACACATTGCCTCCAGGCGTGCGCCCACCAACAAACGGCGAGAAGGGCAAGATGGAAATCGTTCCGATTTTGAACGGCACCATCGAGTCCATCGGACACTTGCGCCTTCACCTTCCCAAGGATCTGCGAACCGCAGAGCAAAGAAACGCTGTCCGCAAGCAGATGGAAGAGGTCAAGGTCCGCTTCCCCGATGGCATTGCAGTCCTCGATCCTATCGAAAACATGCACATCGAAGACGAGAGCTTTAAGAAGCTTCTGCGTAAGATCGAAGTGCTCGAACACAGACTGCTCAACCACCCCATGCACGAGTCTGAGCACCTGCCTACACTCTATGATCAATACGCCGCCAAGGTCGAGCTTGGCAACGAGATTAAGGGTCTCAAGAAGCAGATCCAGGACGCTCTCTCTGTGCTCCAGCTTGACGAGCTCAAGAACCGCAAGCGTGTACTCCGTCGTCTGGACTTCGTTAACGACGCCGACGTGGTACAGCTGAAGGCTCGTGTTGCTTGTGAGATCAGCACTGGTGACGAGCTGGTGCTGAGCGAGTTGCTCTTCAACCGCTTCTTCAACGAGCTCACCCCAGAGCTTTGTGCTGCAGCGCTGTCTTGCTTCATCTTTGAGGAGAAGACCAAGGAGGAGGTCTCCCTCAAGGGCGAGTTGGCCAAGCCTTTCAAGGACATCCAACAGCAGGCCAGGAAGATCGCCAAGATCAGCATGGAGAGCAAGGTGCCATTGAACGAAGAGGAGTACGTGCAGACCTTCAAGAAGGAATTGATGGAAGTCGTGTACGCCTGGACCAACGGCGCCAGCTTCGCTACCATCTGGTAAGTTCTCTCCCTTCAAGCTAATACCTAACGCCCGCTGGCCCCGACACAAATGCTAACATGACATGTTTTCCACAGCAAAATGACAGATGTCTACGAGGGCAGCTTGATCCGTCTGTTCAGACGTCTGGAAGAACTACTCCGTCAAATCGCCCAGGCGGCCAAGGTGATGGGCAGCGAGGAGCTCGAGCAGAAATTCGAGACGGCGCTGGGCAAAGTGAGGCGCGACATCGTCGCCGCGCAGTCTTTGTACCTGTAGGAGAATAGAAAGTGAGATATGGGGGGTTGTTTGTATACTGCACCACACACACACTTATAGCAAGCGGATTTTCTCTTGAAAAGTAATAGAAGAAATACCACGGATGACTTCGGAGGGTCATCCTCTTCAGATCTATTTTAGCCATTTGTTATCAGTGAGGAAGGGTATAGCTTCCATGTTCGATGACTCGAGAGAGAGAGCGGTTCTTCGGCGAATTGGGTACATGTACATAGTAGTGCTGTTGAATCGTGATGAATGCAACATCAACGTCGTAGACACGATCGCTCGCTCGCTCCGGTACGAGTAAGTACGAGGTACGGCGATGTTCATGTGACAGTTCCTTGGGTGTTGGAAACGCCGAGAAGTCGAGCACGCCATTCTCTCCACAACAGACACCACCTCTCAAGCTCCTCAAGTCTCCGAGACACACAGCAGACGGAAACCAACCCGGAGAAGGAACTTTGGGATATCGTTGAAATGGTAATATAATAATGAAAATACAATATATGAGTTCGTTAGACGCGAAGGACTCCGATTACATAAACTGACCCTCTCTCAACCGGAAACCTCACTCACATGGGCAATTAAACCCTGCGTCGATTACCATCGTCGGTTAAAGACACAGCAGCACGACCATTCTTCCAATGAGAAC
>Ga0265797_10010817_pt1 | contig 11549 bp, 18 predicted proteins | sample P2T30metagenome_FD_192433 | JGI IMG/M metagenome (GOLD analysis project Ga0265797, IMG submission 192433) | Plant litter microbial communities from East Loma Ridge, Irvine, California - P2 T30 | ecosystem: Environmental > Terrestrial > Plant litter > Unclassified | place: USA: California... | reverse complement strand
ACTCTTTTCCGTCCTCGCAGCCGTCAATGGCCCAGTCGAAGTCTCCCGCCGCGACGAGCTACCCGAGGAAGCAACGATCGAAGTCAACGTGCGCCCCGGATCTGGTGTAGGTGGACCGCGTGAGCGCTGGCTGGAAACCGTTGTCCACTCTCTTCTGCGCAGCATTGTATTGGTACACCTTCACCCACGCACGCTGGTGCAAGTCACGCTACAAGTTGTGCGGGAGCCTGGTGTCAAATTCTTGAAGGGCAGAGGAGAGGTTGCGATGCTGCCGGCGCTTGCTAATGCGGCATTCCTTGCGCTTGTGGATGGTGGTCTGCCGTTAGAGACCACCGTGAATGCAGCTTTGATCGCTGTGAACAAGAGCGGGGACGTCGTGGCAGAACCTGGAGCGGAAGAGTTGGAAAATTGTCAAAGCGTGCATGCGATGGCTTTTGGAGCACACGGAGGAATGTTGCTGGACGAGTCGACGGGCAGTTTCGAGCTGGAGGCTTGGAAGGCTGTGGCGGACAAGGCTGAAGAACGCTGTGCTGCTGCTTTCGTTGACGGAGGAGAGGACGAGGCTATGGCGAATGGAGATGTTGAACAAGAGCCATGGTTGAGGCAAGCGTTGGAGGAGAAAGTAAGAGATGCGAACTCGTGGAGGGAGAGCACTTGAATGCGGATGCGAATTAATTGCGATTCATTGCGAGGTCTCTGGCATTGACAGGTCCTCAAACATGCATGCAATGGCGCCGAGATCCCAACGACAGCGCCAGCACGTCTGTTCACTAAAGGAGACGTTGCACAGTTCGCGACGCGCGCTCGCGAAGGCGGGTCTACCACAAAATATTGTGGCACTTTGAACCCATGCAAACGACCGTCGCTCAAAGGTCCGAGACAAGGGCTGAGTCGGAAAGATGCAGATTGAATGACAGGTTCGCACAGCGATTGCCAATCGTTAGCTGCCTACTGCATGCCGCATGGCTGGAAACCGACACTCATGCATGTGACGACGACTGACCAAGATTGAGGAACAATCAGGTATCTAGACAGGTATCACGAAATTACGCAGGCCAGCTCAAAATTCTGACAAGACGTGAGGTCGACTTTAAGCTTAATCACAAGTACCAGTTCAGGCAGGAGCGATGTTCGTGCCTGCCTCAGTAAGCAGCAATATCAAGCATCTCACACCTTTGACCACCTGTTCATCACCGGAACACCACAATCTGACAAGACAGGCACCCGACTCAAATTACTTGGCGATACCATGGCAAACTCGCACAAGGACAGCTCCATACAGGCATTCTTCCACCCGACCCTATCGTCTTCCTCGCCAACGAAGCAGCCCTCCAGCTCTTCCATTGGCGATGGCTTCACCTCCGAAGAGCTTCAAGAAGCACTCAAGCCGACACCCATTGAGCCATGGCAGCCAAAGGTCGAATACCTGGAGTGCGAAATCCGTGACCTCTACCCTGGACCTCGCGCCGTGACTTTCATGGGCCGTGTCGCCAACATCTTCGACGTCGCGAACGCACCCAAAACTCCCAGGAGCGCGAAGGGATGCGTCAAGCTGTGTGTGAAAGATGACCACGATGCGGTGACTGTGCGTCTCTGGTATGCAGACCACTGCCCGCGTGTACGGTTGGGCTCGCTGGTCTCTGTCTGGACAAATCATAGTTGGTCGTCACTTGGGCTAACGATTTGCTCCTACTTACTGACCGCTCGCAGTCTCAAACGGCGAGCTCGGCAGTATGTCCAGCGCATCTGCGCCACTTTTCGCTTCACTGTTCCCCGAGAGAGACCGCAGCTGCCATCTCATGGTCCACGAGAACAGCGACAATGGGACTATGTTCAAGCGCCCACTTGGGCATCGCGAAGGTCGCCAGATGTCCGACTTGATGACGCTTCAAAACTTCATCGAAGGCGGCTACGATGTCGTAGGAGCCAAAGTACTGGTGGTTGTGAAAAGTCTCGGTCAACGCAAGCGGAGTAGGTCGATGGATCGTGCCTCTTTTGCGGTCTATGCTGACTGATTTCAGTTGAGCGCAAAGACGGAACCTCGACCGAGAACATGAACGTGCAGGTGCATGACGATACCGCTGACGCCACACTAGGTCTCTGGGGCACTCCGGCATTGTCACCAGCCGGCGCTGTCATGGAAGCCGACGAAGCCGAACCAACGAACGATTCACCAGCGAAGGGCAAAGCTCCATGGAAAGCCGGCGAGACTGTACTCTTGCTCGAGGCGCCTGGCTGGAAAATCGGAAGAGGGACCTACCTCAGTTTGTCGACCGCCACGGTCGTTGATATCGATCCTGCTATCGCCGATGCGGACTGGCTACGACGGTGGGCCTCGAAGCAGAAAGTCCGTGAAGCCATCAACCTGCCATTCACCGAGGGCGTGTTCGACCAGGATGCATTGATCACAAGCCCACTACGATGCCTCTACACTTTCGCTGATCTTGACGAGTTCTCGAGGGCAGCACCCCAAGAAACGTTTCAGGGTTATTTGAGCGTGCTTGTCATGGAAGTGAAGCTCCTGGAAAATCGAAAGAGGGGAATGCTCATGTGCGGGGAGTGTTGTTCGATGCACATTTACGCCAATGCGATGTCAGGGATCTGCAAAGGCTGCGACAAGCAGATCGAGCTGAGACTGAATCCAAGAGTAGTGAGTGGACGCCTATCACCTCTCTCGAGGGACAAACAGACTGGGACAGGCGTGGGCGACGTTGGTAGCAGCCGCTCCATCTGGTCCGTCCCCTGAGAGTCACTCGAAGTCATATGCTGACCTTTTTCAGCTTGGGCAAGTTCTCGACGAAACCGCATCAGTAGCTCCGGGCAAGCTACTCCTCAGCACCAAAGCGTGGCGCGAGCTTCTTGGTCATTCTGCTGAAGACTTGATCAGTCTTGGTAAGTGAGATGGCAGTATCTTGCTGTATGGCTACTGACTTCGGTCAGACTACGAGAAACTGAAGTATATCTCGGACCGTCTCCTCTTCAGCCGACTGACTCTGCAGTTTGGGTGGACTGGAGATGAGAGCAAGGCGGGAGGGCGTATCTGTGTGATGAGCGTGATGGCAGGGTGATGGAATATGGTGTGGCGGGCTGCTGAAAGACTTTGATGCAAGTCACCTCAAATAATCACTACTACAAGGTTTGATCTTATCTCATGAAAGGCTTGCTTGCAATGACAACGTCGTTCGTCTTATAGTCTTATGAAGATATCTCACTGGTGATAGCGTGTTTATGCCACGCTGAAGCTGCCAATACGGCCATGTGTAAACATTGCAATGAGTGAGGTACCAACATTGAAGTTCTGTACAGTGGTCCATTGGTATCTGACTAAATCAAGAATAATTTGATTTGCGAAAGATGTAAGCATGATTTGGCAGGGGAAACCGAGCTACTGCACCTGCCTTTGCCAAGACCTGGTTTGTTTACTTCGGCCGGGCTTTCTCCACCCTCATCACCAATCTGCACGCGCCACCTTCACAACCACGACGAACACAAGACGAGCATCATTACTACCGACACCACGCGACCACACGCGCAATCGCTCTGGAACTTCTCGAATACACAAACTCAGCATATGCGCACACTGCGCGCCCGCGCCTCATAGTTTCCCGACGCGCAACAGACGCGCCTACCAACCTGATCAAACAATCACACCATTGACACCGCCACTGCGCACTGGATTGAAAAGCGGGCAAAGCGATGTCCATGGTAGTCACGCGCTCGCCTCTTACAGCAATTGTGATGAACGGCGCGGGACCGGCGGCTCCCAAGCGACGGAGTGCGCGCTTGAGTGTTGAAGCACAGGAGGAGGAGGAGCAGCGACCGAGCAAGAAGACGAAGGTGGATGCGACGCAGAATGCCGAAAGCGCGAAAGAAAGTGGTGTCGGGAAGAGGACGCGCGGAAAAGGTAGGATTGGATAACCGTCTTACACGACTGAGCGAGCAGGCGAGGATTGTAGCGGAGAATGCTAACACGCGGATGCAGTCTATGACAACAAGGATGGAGATTTCGAGTTCACAAAACGCGCAAAACCTACCAAGAAGGCTGCAGCTCGCGGCGCGAACACTGAGAAAGCCCCAAACGCGTCAGAGCCGGCGGCGAGCTCCACGACAAGTACAACACGGGCGAAAGCGAACAAATCTGGACCTGCACCTAGTGAGGATGTTGCACCAAAGACCGTTCAGAAGAAGGCCAGAGGGAAGCTCCCTACAAGTCCGGAGGGCGAGGCTGCACCAAAGACCGCGCGCCGACCCAAGCGTGCTTTTCAAGAAGTGCAATCACCCTCACCACACAAGGCAGCGCATGCCAAATCGCATACACATAACGATCGCTCACCAAGTCCTGGATTTCGACCAGTCACTGTGAAGAAAAAACGGACCACCCAGCAAGAAACACCAGCGCCTGCACCAGAAGAAGAGGACAAGACCACGAAGATCGCCCTACCCTTCGCCGATACACCTGTTATAAATCGCAACAAGGAGATGCGCAAAGCAAGCGCAGACACGAACAGACGGAGTAGCTCAGGAATGCGAGGACGACGCGCAAGCAGTCTAATCGATGAAGGAAGAGGCAATGGTGAGTCTGACCGTGATCTGCAACACACGCCCAGCGAGGTGCTCGGATGTACGATTGGATCGCCTGGGGCTTGAGAATTTGAACTGACAAGATGATCACAGCAGTACCACACCCAGAAGTACCTACAGCAGAGTTCTACAAGCACATTTCCGCAGATCTCACGGAGCCACGACGAATGCGTTGTTTGCTTGGTTGGTGCGGCAGCAGGGCTTTGCCACCCAAGCCAGATGCACCAAAGCACAGTTCGAAGGAGGCGCACGCCGAGTTCCAAGCATTGCAAGCTGGTATGTATTTTTTTATGTTCTGAGTTCGTTAGAACAAATTAGCTGACTGCTTCAAGCTCGCGTCATACAAGAGGAGCTTTCACAAGATCTCGTATCGAAAGGAATTCTCAGCGATTGGTTTTCACGGGACGACGAACCACAGCAACAAGTGGCATTACGGAAGAAGCCCAACCCTCGGAATATTGCCAATGCTGCAAAGGCTGAAGAGCTTGAACGCGAACTTGAAAGGTACGTTACTTCGTTGATGGATACGCAAACAAAATCACCAACATCTTTTAGACTCAAAAAAGAACGGCAAGAATGGGACAACCTTGCCAAATCCGCCATTCCAGCACCAACACCCGAAAAGGCTACTCCAGCGCTTGAACCAGCTCTGCGAGGACTTTCGCCACTGAACTCAGATCTCCTTAGCAGCCCAGATCGAGCCATTTTCGCTCAGCTCAACGGACTCACATCTTCATCATCAGGCCCGACTGCTCTACAACAACGTCTCCAAAGCATATCCTCCGGCCTTGAATTTTCCATCGACCAATTTGCGCACGGCGTACATGCTATGGCCACTACTAGGGATACGGCCGAACGCGTCGCCGATCGATCACTGCGGGATGCCACTGATATCCTTGAGGAACGCGACAAGGAGAAGAAGCAGAAGAGCGGAAACATAGAACCGATGGGCGCTCTCCGTGGTCTGGCGAAGGTGCTGAATCGGGGAAAGAAGCAATAGAAGCACCGAATGAGATTGCTGTGTCGAAGGCAATATTCACCACTGGCTGTACAGAGTCCGGGTCCTCTTTCGTCCATCTTCAATTTGTTGGCCAATACCAATGTCTAGGGCGATCGGAGCTGGTCTTGTTCTTGAGCGTAACGCGGAAACGAGTAGATACCTTTTTTGATGACTTTTATCTTGCAAGAATGAAGACGGATCGATGTTGGAGCCCTTTTTCTATATTTCCTCGAAGCTGTCCGCTAACAGTCCTTGTCGCACTCTGAGTCATATCTACCCAAGTATGCGGGCTTCTCCAGCTATAGCTTTCAAATATGTGTCGCCATTAGACACACAATTGTGAATGAAGTACTTTGAAACTATCATTCCAATCATTGCTAAAATACGTATCATTAATCTCTCTGTCCAGCCCGTTCTCAAGGCGATTCAAATCATAGGTTCATTCACCTTGGTAACAACCAATGGCCGGAACGTGCGAAGAGCTTCGCTCATATACCTAGAATTGCTGGATGTGCCAGCTTTGACACCCGCCATTGCCCCAGTTCGCCTTGCGTCTATCGTTCTTGTTCATGTTGACGCACAAGTTCCAGAAGTTCTTGAAGCAGTAGTCCATGGGAACCCACTGAGCGGGCTTGCACTTGCCTATGAAAAATAGAATACAAGTCGTCAGCACTCGGATCCGGAAGAACATGAAGTCCTATCAAGATAACTCACCCTTGATCCAAACGGAGAATTTGCCTTCCTTGGACCATGCACCCTCTCTGGCTCTGGCTGATGGTACTACCTGGTGCTTGTTAGTGACGTGTAATGGCTGTATCTCCAGGCACCACTATACTGACCATGTCCTTGTTCTTCCAGCAGAATTTCTCAATGGCGTTGCCGACGTTCCTGTTCCTCTTGAAACATTCGTTGCGGTCGTTGGGCTTGGGTGGGTTCCAGGCGAGAGTGCTCTGTACTAAGCAGAGGCAGGCCACCACGACCATGCATATCGTAAAGAAGCGTTTCATGATGTTCGAGTTGCGATCAATGTATGTGGCGTTCGACAGATTAATGGCGTCGTGTCAAAAGAGAGACAGAGAGTGTGTGTGAAAGATGCCAGAATGTAGCTCCACTGGGATAGGATTTGACTGCAACTGACCTACCAGCATTGTTATCATCGTCTTTCCTAATTCGTTGAACTCGGGCTATGGCTCGGGGTGTCTAGTGGACTCTACAAAGAAGTCAGTCATTAGTATTGTGCGTGACGGTTGCGATTCGCGACGTGTCGGCTTTAGTATTATTGGGTGCGAACAAAGAATTTCTTCACCGCTGTGATACTACGCAAAAACGTAGTGGGCTGAGATTGCACATGCAGGACTGTGACCGATATCGTCAAGATAGAAGTCGACAAGTCGAGGCCATCAAGTCCAAACCGTGTGGCCTTTCCAGACCCACACACAGAGACACTTCACCTTGCACGGCGGGTATAGTATGGTGAGAAAATTCTCCACTTCCGTAGTATGATTGTCCACAGGTCGATATGTACGCCAGGTCTTGTTCGTTAAATGCTGCTCTTATACAGTTTTGTATGTAGAAAATATACCTCGCTGAGACCTGGAGGCGTCGGAACAGTGTGGCAGTGCAAGGGAAGATGCTTTCAAGAGACAGATTAATCGAGACAGGCCACTGCCAGCTTCGCCCAGATATGTCCCAGTCGAATTGTCCACCAAGAGATGGTCCAGCGCCAGTGAAGAAGCTGTCCATTTGCCCTAGATTCACAGCTAGGGTGAGCTCGGATGATTCTGTTCGCATAGTTCGCGTAGTTCGCATACCTACAGGTTTAGTTGGTTCGATGAAAGATGAAGTTCCTATCCACAGAGGAAGGCAGGACTTCGTGTGAGCGCTGAACGATGTGCTTGGCAAAGCGTGAGTCCGCGACAACAACATCTCGCAGCACTATATAATTACAGTCAACAACACATCCGATCGCTCGGGTTCCTTCGTCAGACGCGACGTCGCATTCGCTCTAAACCGGTGACGCGGCCACGCGCAACTTGGCGGATTAAACTCTCGTACCTGGAGCTTGGAGGATCAAGCCGACAGCCGTTGAAGTCAATCTGTGCTTATGAAAACATCATTGGCCTGGTGGACGGGCTTCTAGGGCTGCTTGTCATGGAGGATTACCCCCTGGACGATGAATCGCGCGCAGAATGCTGGCAGAATCTGGCCAGCGCAGGCAGCACATCAGTGTGTCTCCTACAGCCTACAATGCCCATACCGAGCACCCAGGCGTGAACATAAAGCCGATTGCTCGGAAAGTCAACATTACATGCCTCTCGTCGCAGCTGGGCGATGATGCACTCGCCCTTTTGCGCGGTCTCGGGGTGGACCACGGCCGTGCTCGTCCTGGTTTGCAGCTTTGCATCTATCAGCCAGGCAGACATCAGATTCACCGAGCCCTCAGCCGGTGACAATCTCAAAGCAGGCCAGATCGATGTGCGATGGGAGGACTCAGGCATTAGCCCTCCCATCTCAGAGCTCACGCAGTACACACTGTCGCTGATGGTGGGAGGCAACGACGATCAAGACATGGTATGTCTGGTCCTGACTGATTCGCCTCATGAATGACCGCAAAGCTGACTTGCCTTCCTAGCAACCACTTTCAACGTTCCAGTCAGAGGGCACGTTCACCGCCGGAAATACTGCACAAGGAACTGTACCAGAAGGCATCGCTGCTGATGTACCGAATGGTTTGTATGTTCACTTTGTGTCCTTGGTCAGCTACGGAGGAATCGCTAACCAGCTATATATTAGCTTCTTCCGAATGACGTCCACGAGACAAGAGGGTGGCGTTTTAATCAACTATTCGGACCGTTTCAGTATAAATGGACTCTCTGGCGACACCGCTTTAAATATCAAGCAAGCTGCAAGTGCTCTGGATGGTAACACAGATGGCCCACCAGCAGTGGGCAACAGCGCGTCATCCAGCAGCTCAACAGCAGCCAGTACATCAGCTCCCTCCGGAGCAACGAGTAGTCCGACATCCAATACTTCCACAGCCGCAACACTAGCGCAAGACGTGCCAACCAACACCGTCACATCGACCAATTCACCCGAAGATAACAACAACGACGACCAAGACGACGATTTCACCGGCATCTCAAAAGGCGCCACAGCCGCCATAGCAGTAGCGGTCACCGTAGCCGTCATAGCAACCTGCGCAGCACTGGCAAGATGGTACCTCGTCCGGCGCCGGCGAAAGCAAAACGAAGTCCAGGAAATCAGCCCCGACGCGAGTTTCACAGACTCCCACACGCCGATGAACGAGCTCTCGGCCGAAAACCTCTTGCTGAGTCCCAGGAGGGCCTGGACGAACCAAACCGAGCTGAGCTCCGACAGTATGGTCCATGAGGCCGGGTCAGGCGAACTACCAGCGGAGCTGGATCACATGGCTTTCCGCGCGGAGTTGGAAGGAGACACACCGCTGACGAGGCCGAAATCGCCAGGGCTTGACATACGGGCGTTCCGGGCAGAGCTGAAAGGCAGTCGGCCTGCGACACCGGTTACGCCGTTGTCGAAGATATGATTGTCGCGACACCGCCGGTCATGTACAGAAACAATTTAATAACAAAACAGAAAAAAAAAACAATACATTTCAACCTCAAAAGTACACGAAACTTTTGCTCACGAAAGAAACAGCCCAAGAAAGTGAACAATGGTGTACATTCGCTCTCAATCTCGAGTTTTAAACCCACTTTTGAAAGTAACAAAATCACCCGTCAAAACGCATCCTCGATTCTGGTTTTATTCTCTACCTCCCTCCAATCTGGCCCTTGGGAAGCGGCGGCACCCAAGCCATGACGATATTGAAGGCAATGATCATGCAGCCCATGATCCAGAAACTCTCGGCGTAATCCGTGCCATGGAACCTGAACAAAATGGCGAATATGACGCCGCCGAAGTTGCCCATGGCACCCACCGTGCCACTGAGGACACCGTTGGCGTGTGGATGGACGTGCGGGACAAGAGCGAAATTGGCCCTGTGGTTTCGGTGTTAGCGATCTGAAGAAGCGATCGGAAGGAGAAAGGGAAGGGGATGAGTCGTACCCATTACCGGCTTCCAAGAAGAAAGCCATGCCGGCTATCAGCCCGAACATGAGGGACTCGTCGTGTGGGTCTATTTGGCCGATGGCGATGAGGAAGGCGCCGGAGATGATGCCGACGGAGATGATCCAGCTTTTCTTCAGCCAGAGGTTGGTGGTGACGTGTTTGTAGAGGAGGTCACTGACAATGCCACCGAGCGGTCTGGGAAAAAGAATTGCTCGTGTTAGTATGTGGAGATCTTCGAGGAAGTGAGGTCTTGAAGAAGTCAAGACAACTCGCGTACCTGGTGACCACATTGAGAAGACCAAACATGCTTGCCCATTGCCCTGATCTAGTCTGGCCAAGGTATGGGAAGTTTTTGTAGTAGTAGGCCGCAATGTAGCTGTTGATGGCAAGTTCACTATACATGCATGGTCAGCAATGCACCGAGGCATGTCCAACCAGCGAAGTTCAACTCACCCTCCAAACGAACAGATGTATGTGCAGCAGTGGAAGCCTGTCTGCAACGAGAAGATGACCTTCATCATCTCTTTCCCTGTTGGAGCGACGACGACCTCGCCCTGGGCAACAGCACGCATCTCGTCCTTGGACATGTGCGCCTCCCGCTCTGGAATCACGCTCACACTTCCCCTGCCATAGTCGACTTCCGACGGCCTGCGGTCTGCTGTTTTCTCGCCTTTCTCGACATCGCTGTCCGCGAGAACGTTGGGGTTGTCAGCGCGCTCGGACGGCGGCGAAGCGTTTGTCGGCGAATCGACATGCGCATGCAAGAGGGATTGCGTTGCCTGGTGGCGCTCACTCCATTTGCCAGTCGGCGTGTCGTCGCAGAGGAAGAACATGCCGGCCGCCGTAGCGCAGATAAGAATGAAAGGGACGATGAAAGCAACGCGCCACGCCTGCGACGAAGTCAAGCCCTGGTCGAGCCGGAGAGAGTCGTAGATCATGGGCATCAGGAAGTAGGTGATGCCGCCGCCAGCATTTCCCCAGCCTCCGATCAGCGCATTGGATGTTCCCACAACGTTCTTGTCGAAGAAACCCGTCGACCATACTTGACACGGCACGAATGTGCCGCCCAAGATTCCGACGAAGAAGCGCAGGGCGATGAGGCCGGAGACGTTGTTCACGAGGCCGGCCATTGCGGTCGGGATGGCTCCTGCCAACAGCACACCGATGTATGTCCATCTCGGACCGAAGCGATCGCAGAGAGGCCCTGCCACGAATCGTACAACGAGGGTGCCGGTCAAAGCTGCGATGTTGGAGTTTGCGATGTCCTCCTGCTCCAGGTTGAGATCCACTCTGATAGACCGCGTGAGCAGCGGTGGAAATGCGTACCTGTATCGTTCATGAGTCTTGTGCGTGTCGTGCGATGAGCTGCGATGATGGCTTACCAGGACCAGAACGCGATGAAGAAGCCCCACCAGGAGAAGAAGAACACCCTGCCATACTGGTTGATGGGATTGAAGACCGGAATAGATCTAGCTTTCCTGTTGATGGGGTTGATAGTAGGTGCTGACCAGAGCACGGATGGCGAAAACATCTTTGATTGTTGCTGCGCTCTGAGCTCTTCTCTTGGGTTCAGGGTTACACGAATTGATCTGAGCAGTAGTACAGCCACGGATACCTACATCCTCAAGAGTTGTGCTCAGTTTATATAGATGCACTGTCTTGTCACCACACTTGGCGACATGCCGCGATCAAAAGCAACGATTTGCAGCCGCGCAGACGGAGATGCTCAAATCAATGGTCAGCCAAGGCACCTGGGCGTTTTAAGCCGTGAGTGAGGCTTCACGATATCTCAACATCTGGTCTTTTGATTATCAGGATTGGTGCGTATCAGTCTGACTATCACTTGGGGGGGGGGCTTCGAGGATGATGGGATTGTTTG
>Ga0265797_10010816_pt1 | contig 11549 bp, 12 predicted proteins | sample P2T30metagenome_FD_192433 | JGI IMG/M metagenome (GOLD analysis project Ga0265797, IMG submission 192433) | Plant litter microbial communities from East Loma Ridge, Irvine, California - P2 T30 | ecosystem: Environmental > Terrestrial > Plant litter > Unclassified | place: USA: California... | reverse complement strand
CCGGTCGGCGCGTCGGGGGCGCCACTCCAGTGTGGGCGACGGGTCGCCGCCGCGACTCGACCGGACGGATGAGATCCCGCCGCCCGCCGCTCGGCGGGAGGGGTCAGGCCCGGTGGCGCCAGCGCTGGGCGACGACACCGGCGACGAGGCCCGCAGCGGCCAGGAGGGCGAGCGGCGCGTCGAGCCCGACCGTCGCCGCGGCGCCGATCACAGCGGCGAACAGCAGCCCGTCGAGTGCCCAGAGCACGCGGACGGCCGCCATCGGGTCGCCCATCGGCGACGAGATCGGAGTGAGGAGCACCGGTGGCAACGGGCCCTTCAGCGCCTGACCGACCCGGAGCAGCAGGGTCGTCACCCCGAGCGCCATGGCCGAGAGGATCGGGGCTCCGTTCGCCGCCGAGAGCGACACCACCACCGCGGCCGAGACGAGCACGAGCACGACGACCGCGAGGGGGAGCATCGAATGCGAGACGAGCAGCCTCCCGTCGCCGATGCCGTAGAGCGGCACGTCGGCCGCCACCGCTGCGGCGTGCCGGATGCCGTCGGTGAGCGGCCCCGTCGCGGCGAAGACGATCAGCCCGGCCGCAGCACCGAGCAGCCAGCCGGGGCCGGGTGACACCACCGCGTAGCCGAGCAGCAGTCCGCCGACCCCCAGGGCGATCAGCCCGACGACGAGTCGACCGGGCGTGCGGGCGGCACCGATCGCGTCGCGCACGAAGAACGCGACGCCGAGACCGTGCCCCGGTCGCACGGCCCGCACGCGACGGCCCACGTGGGGCGCCTTCCGGTAGACGGTCGCCGCCGCCCCGAACTCCGTGCCCAGGGCCGAGCTCGTCGCGGCCTGCCACCGCGCCGCCTGGACCGCCGTCTCCGCCGGGCGCAGCCGCGACAGCAGGGCCGGCACCACGGCGACGGCCACGAGGGCGAGTGCGACGAGCCCGGCCAGAGCCCCGGGCGGAGGAGGGGCGGTGCCGAGCGGGTAGGCCAGGCCGACCCAGCCCCACGGGGTGCTCGCCTGCAGGGCGGGCGACGACAGGCCGCCGCTCGCGAGGGCGACGACGCCGATCGCGACGGGCAGGGCGACCCGCGGGTGCGTCTGCCCGGCCAGCCAGGCCGCGGTCGCGACGACGCCGACCAGCGCCCCGACGATCGTGAAGACCACGGCCTGCTCGGCGCTCGCGAACCCCCGATGAGCCAGGGAGGCGCCGGTCAGGCCCGCCGCGCCGGTGCAGATAGCGACCACGAGCGCCCCGCATCTCAGCAGCGGGCCGCGGAAGACGACGCGATAGGGCAGGTCGCTGGTCGCCAGGGCATGGAGGAGGAACGGCGGCAGCAGCGCGGGCCCGCGCTCCCGCCCGAGCAGCAGGGCGGCCGCCCAGACGGCGGCGACGATCAGGCCCGCCGACGCGGGCGCGGTGGACGTCGTCAGGGCGGCGATGCCCTCCGCGCCGGTGAGGCCCTGCCACAGCGCGCGTGCGAGCGGGGCGACGACGACTCCGGCCACCGCGACGAGCAGGTAGCCGAGGTAGAGGCGGTCGCCGGTCGTCGTGGTCGAGCGTGCGCGCCAGATCGCGACGGCCGGGCGGGGGCGCGGGCTCATGCCGCCGGGTCCAGCTGCAGGAAGCGGTCGCCGATCGCCTCGGCCAGCGGTCGGCTGTGGGTGGCGACGACGAGCGTCGCACCGCCGTCGCGGCGGGCGCGGAGTGCTCGGCCGACGACCTCGAGGTGCTCGGGGTCCAGTCTCTGCTCCGGTTCGTCGACGATCAGGACGTCGAACGGCCGGGCGAGCACGAGGGCGAGGCCGAACAGCTGCGTCTGTCCCGACGACAGCTCGTGCGGGAACCTGCGCCCGAGCGCGCTCAGGCCGAGCTCGGCGAGCACCGACCCCGCGAGCGATCCGGCGGTCGACTCGTCGACCCAGGTGGCGGCGACGAGCAGCACGTGGTCGGCGACCGTGAGATCGGGTGCCATCGGCGGCAGTCCGATCATCGAGGCGACGCGTCGGCGGAAGCCGCGATCGCGCGGATCGACGGCGTCGCCGTCGATGCGCACGACTCCGCTCGTCGGTCGACGCGAGCCCGCCAGCACCCGCAGGAGCGTCGTCTTGCCCGCGCCGTTCCCGCCCCGGACGACCAGCGCCTCCCCGGGGCCGACGACGACCGAGACGGGCGGGAGCAGCGTCGATCCGCCTGTGGCGACAGCCACTCCGTCGGCATCGATCATGCGTCGAGGGTAGCGGCCGGGCCCCGCCGCCCGCCGCCCGGCGGGACGGGTTAGGTCGTGCTGGCTTTCGGCGGAGCGATCGGGTGCCCTACCTTCTGACCATGGAGATGCTGAACTGCTTCAAGTGGTCGCACGAGGGTCACTCGTACATGGCCTGCGACTTCGGCGCCTTCGTCCAGATCCGCCACTGGATGTCCGACTCGGAGGTGCGTCGGTCGGTCGACATCGCCGAGGGTCGCGAGTGGTCGCACAAGGTGCAGTCGAAGGGCACCCGCTTCACCGTGCGGGCGGAGTCCGGATCCCCGTTCTCGGTGACCGCCCCCGTGCTCGTCGCCGATCAGCTGCTGCGTCTGCTCGAGCGCGTGGCGCCGTCGACGACGCCCTGACCCGGGCCCGGTCGTCAGGCTCGCGGCCTGCCCGTCTACCACGACGTGGCCGACGTGCCCGGGGTGAGGTGAGGCGGGGGCGCGTACCCCTACGAGCCGCCCGCCTCGCCGATCGACTCCCCGAAGAGTCGGCACCGGTTCTCACCCGAAGAGGACCGGTTCGGCTGACCCCTGTCTAGTTGCACGACAGCCGTTCCTCTACTCCGCCAGGCTCTTTGCCAGGAACCGGGCGCCCTGGGGCGCTTCACCCGGCCCGCCGGGGCCGGCGCTGACGACCGAAGAGGGCCCCGGCTGATGCCGGGGCCCTCTTCATGCGACGGGGGGAGGTCAGTCGGCGTCGACGACGACGGTCGTGATGACCGGGGTGCGACGGTGACGGCGCAGGAACCAGCGGCTCAGCCCGTCGGCGATGGCGTTCTCGGCACCGGCTCCGTCGACGTGACCGCGTGCGGTGGCCTCGGCCAGCGCCTTGGTCGCGACGTCTTCGGCCTGCGACATCCAGCCGGCCTCCTCGACGAAGCCGCGGGGCAGGAACTCGACCGGGTCGACGAGCTTCTGGGTGCCCTCGTCGAAGATGCCCAGCACGGTGATGTGGCCCTCTTCGGCGAGCGAGAGACGGTCTTTCAGCGCGTCCTCCGTCGCGACGCCGATGGTGGCGCCGTCGACGAAGACGTACGGGGCGGGGATGCGGCCGGCGATGCTGGCGCGGCCCCGGTCGAGGTCGACCACGACGCCGTCCTCGACGACGAGCACGCGGTCCTCCGGCACGCCGGTGGCGACGGCGAGGTCGGCGTTCGCCGTGAGGTGGCGCCACTCGCCGTGCACGGGCAGGACGTTCTTCGGCTTGACGATGTTGTAGCAGTAGGTGAGCTCGCCGGCGCTGGCGTGACCCGAGACGTGCACCTTCGCGTTGCCCTTGTGCACGACCGTGGCGCCCCAGCGGATCAGGCCGTTGATGACGCCGTAGATGGCGTTCTCGTTGCCGGGGATCAGCGAGCTGGCGAGCAGGATGGTGTCGCCCTCGCCGACCTTGATGATGTGCTCGCGGTTCGCCATGCGCGACAGTGCGGCCATCGGCTCGCCCTGCGAGCCGGTGCAGATGAGCACGATCTTGTTGTCGGCCATCTTGCTCAGCTGCTTGAGGTCGACGACGAGGCCCTTGGGGATGTTGAGGTAGCCGAGGTCGGACGCGATGCCCATGTTGCGCACCATCGAGCGACCGACGAAGGCGACCTTGCGGCCGTGCTTGTGGGCGGTGTCGAGAACCTGCTGGATGCGGTGGACGTGGCTCGCGAAGCTCGAGACGACGATGCGCTTGGGCGCCTCGCGGAAGACGCGGTCGATCGCCGCGCCGAGGTCCTTCTCGGCGGTGGTGAAGCCGGGCACCTCGGCGTTGGTGGAGTCCGTCATGAAGAGGTCGACGCCCTCGTCGCCCAGACGGGCGAAGTGGTTGAGGTCGGTGATCCGCTTGTCCATCGGGAACTGGTCCATCTTGAAGTCGCCCGTGTGCAGCACGATGCCGGCGCTCGTGCGGAGGGCGACGGCCAGACCGTCGGGGATGGAGTGGTTCACGGCCACGAACTCGAGGTCGAACGGGCCGGCCTGGTGGCGGTCGCCCGCGGCGACCTCGTGCGTGATCGGGGTGATCTTGTGCTCCTGCAGCTTCGCGGTGATGAACGCGAGGGTGAGCTTGGAGCCGATCAGCGGGATGTCGGGGCGCTCTTTGAGGAGGTAGGGCACGCCGCCGATGTGGTCTTCGTGACCGTGCGTCAGCACGATGGCCTCGACGTCTTTCAGACGGTCGCGCAGCGGGGTGAAGTCGGGCAGGATCACGTCGATGCCGGGCTGCGTCTCTTCGGGGAAGAGCACGCCGCAGTCGACGACGACCAGCTTGCCCTTGTTCTCGAAGAGGGTCATGTTGCGACCCACGTCGCCGAGGCCGCCGAGCGGCGTGACGCGCAGGGCGCCGCGCTTGAGCGGCTGGGGCTTCTTGAGGTCGAGGGAGTGCTTGGTGGTCTGCATAGAGGATCTTCTGTCTCTGAGGTGGGTTCTGCGGGCCGCACCTCTGGGCCAGGTGCGCGTGGTCGTACGGGTGGTGCTGGGGAGATCGGAGAGTTGCTGCCAGAGATCTCGGGGTGGTGCGGAAGTCTGTGTCGCGGGCTCGTGCCTCGTCGCCGACGTCATCGGTCGGAAGACCAGTTTTGCACGCCCGGTGCCCTCGACGGCACCGCGCGCGACGGTCGGGCGGGCGAATAGCCCCTCAGGGGGTCGGTGTCAACCCGCTCGACGGGGTCGGACCGGCCAGGAGCCAGCGCCCTATCGTCGGGCCGTCAGGCCCTCCGCCGCCATCCGGGCCCGGGCATCACGACCGCACACGACGTCAACGGAGAACCGACATGAGAGAACTGCCGATCGTCAAGGCCCTGGCCGCCGTCGAGGACGCCTCGGCCCTCGACCCCGTCGTCACCCGCGTGCAGCGCGTGGTCGACGCCGTGCTCGCGCCCCGCGCCCTGCGCGACCTGCTGCACGGGGTGCCCGCCGGGCATCCGCTGCACCCCGTCCTGGTGCTCGTCCCCACGGGCTCGTGGATCAGCGCCGCCGTGCTCGACGCGATGCCCGGCCAGCAGCGGGCCGCCCGCACCCTCGTCGGCGTGGGTCTGCTCGCCGTGGCGCCCTCGGCGCTCGCCGGGTTCGCCGACTGGGCCGCGTCGCACGAGCAGCAGAAGCGGGTGGGTCTCGTGCACTCCGCGGCGAACCTCGTCGCCACCGCCCTCTACGGCGCGTCGTACGTGCAGCGCCTCCGCGGCCGCAGCACGAGCGCGAGGCTCCTCGGCTGGACGGGCCTCGGGGCCGTCGGGCTCGGCGGATTCATCGGCGGGCACCTCGCCTACCGCCAGGCCGTCGGCGCGAACCACGCCGAGGACGTCCCGCACCTCGTGAGCCCCGGCTGGCACGAGGTCGCTCGGCTCGACGAGCTGCCCGACGGCGAGCTCACGGGCCGCGAGGTCGACGGGCAGCCGATCGTGGTGCTCCGCCGCGGCGATCGGGCCGACGTGCTCTCCGACACCTGCAGCCACCTCTCGGGCCCGCTCTCCGAGGGCGCCCTGACGACCGAGCGGGGCGAGGCCTGCGTCACCTGCCCGTGGCACGACAGCGTCTTCTCGATGCGGACCGGCGAGGTCGTGCACGGCCCGGCGACCTCGCCGCAGCCCGCGTTCACGACCCGCGTGGTCGACGGCGTGCTCGAGGCGCGACTGCCGAACGCCGGCTGACGGACGTGCCCCGCGCCTCCTCGGGAGGTGCGGGGCACGTCGTCACGGACCCGCGACTACTGCGAGTGGACCATCCCCCGACCCGTCGCGTCGTCCTGCCACAGCGTCAGGTGCGGGTTCTTCAGCAGCACCGCGACCGCGCAGGCGCCGGCCTGCGCGAAGAAGATGACCTCGTCCATCAGCGTGAGCCCGGTCGGGGCCGCTCCGAAGAGCTGCGGGTCGGCCATGCCGACGAGCCCCAGGACGAGGAACGAGAGACCGGGGATGGCGACGAGGATCCGGATCGTCAGCGCCGACGCCGGCAGCAGGGCCGCTGCCAGCAGCAGAGCGGCCGATCCGAGGTAGACGACGTCGAGCGCTATGTCGACGGTGAAGATGCCGAGCATGTGCTCGCCTTCGATGAACAACCCGATCAGGCCGTGGCCGCCGACGATCATGGCGAGCATGAGGGCGATGGACTTCGTCATGACTGTGCTCCTCCTGGAGGTTCGGCGGGACCGCCGGCTACGCGACGTCGCGAGTGCGACGTGCGGTCGACGGTAGCGACGACAGGTGTCGAGGAACTGAGGCGATCTGTACCCCGAACGGTCGGGTCCGGCTCGACCGGCGCTGCTTGGATCGGGGTCATGCAGAGCGAGCGCCGCCCCGTCGTCGAACAGGCCGTCCGCCGAGCGGAGCTGGCCCTCCGGGCGGCGACCTCGGCCTACGTGCTCACCTGCGGGGTCGGCCTGGCCGTCCGCCGCGGCCTCCTGCGGACGGACCGCGCGCGCTGGGTGCACCACGCCCTCTTCGTGTCGACGGCGGCCACGACGGCTCTCGCGGTCGCCGCCCTCGCCACCACGCGCGACCGTGCGGCTCTCGCGCTCGCCGCCTCGGCCGTGCCATTCATCGCCCTGACCCGGGTCCCGGCCCGCACCGGTCCCCACGCCCGGGTGGCGCTCTCGGCCGCGCCGGCCTACGCCGCCGCATGGCTCGTCGTCGACCGCGGCGGGCTGTCGGCGCGGGCGGGGGCGCGCTGATGGACTTCTTCGACGTCGTCCGCCGTCGACGGACCATGAACAGCCATTTCACCGACGAGCCGGTCAGCGCCGCCGACCAGCGCCTCCTGATGGAGCTCGCCGGGCGGGCCCCCAGCCAGCTCAACAGCCAGCCGTGGCGCTTCGTGCTGATCGAGTCGCGCGAGACGATCGAGGCCGTCGCCCGCATCAGCGGCGAGAGCATGACGGAGTCGATGGCGCGCGGGGCGTTCTTCGACCGGTACAAGCCGTTCTTCCGCTTCAGCCCGGCCGAGATGGAGCGGCATCGCGACGGCATGCTCTTCGACCGCCTGCCCGCGCCGCTCCGGCCGTTCACCCGCCAGGTCTTCACGAAGCGCGGGCGTCTGCTCATGAACGCCCTGCGTGTGCCGCAGACCCTCGGCGCCGAGAACCGCAAGCTCGTCGCGGGCGCCCCGTTGCTGCTCGGCGTGATGCTCGACCGGTCGTCGTTCCGACCCGACTCGCTGACGTCGTTCTATTCGACGTTCAGCATGGGGGCCGCGATGGAGAACGTGTGGCTCGCGACCGTCCCCCTGGGGCTCGGCATCCAGTTCATCTCGTTCCCGATGGAGCTGCCCGAGCGCTGGGCCGAGATCGAGCGCCTGCTCGCCGTGCCCGACGACCTCGAGCTGATGGCCGTCTACCGCATCGGCCACGTGCCCGCCGAGCAGGTGCGGCCGGCGATCGACTGGGTCAGCCACGAGCGCAAGGTCATCTCGCAGTACGTCTTCCGTGAGGACTGCACCCGTGCCCAGGAGGGCTGGGACGCCCCGCCGCAGCAGGCTGCTGGGGCGAGCGGGGGAGTCGAGGAGGCGCGGGTCGGCTGACCCCGCCCGTCACCCCCGGTCGGTGTCGAGGCGTCGCACGAGGGCCGCGACCGCGGCTCGACCGGCCCGGTTGGCCCCGACGGTCGACTGCGACGGGCCGTAGCCGATCAGGTGCACGCGGGGGTCGAGTCGGGCGGCCGTCCCGTCGAGCGGCACGCCGCCGAGCGGGCCGCGCAGCCCGAGACCGTCGAGGTGCCTCAGATCGGCGCGGAACCCCGTGGCCCAGACGACCGCGTCGACGCTCGTGCTCGAGCCGTCGGACTCGATGACGTGCCGTGCACCGAGCGCCGCGAACATCGGGCGACGGACGAGCACGCCCCGCCGGCGGGCCTCGACGGCGTACGAGGTCCAGCCGAGGCCGGTGTACGACACGATGCTGGCCGGCTCGCGCCCGGCCGCGGCGTCGGCCGCCACCCGGCGCTCGACGTCGACGCCGTCGAGGCTCTGCGTGAAGTCGTGGTCGAGGAACACCGGTTCGCGACGCGTGTACCAGAGCGTCGTGGCCACGCGGCTGATCTCGTCGAGCAGCTGCACCGCCGAGATGCCGCCGCCGACCACGGCGACCCGGAGACCGGCGAACTCGTCGGCGGAGACGTAGTCGCGGGTGTGCAGCTGCCTGCCCGTGAAGACGTCGCGCCCCGGCAGGTCGGGGACGCGGGGTGCGTTCCAGGTGCCGGTGGCGTTGATGACGACCCGCGCCTCCCAGGCTCCCGCGGTGGTGTCGACCCGCAGGTCGCCGTCGGGGTCGTCGTCGACCGCGCGCACCCGGTCGACGTGCACGGGGCGCACGATCGGCAGCCCCTCGGCGGCCTCGTAGGCGGCGAAGTACCGGGGGACCGCGAGGCGGCTGGGCTCGCCGGGGTCCACCGACGGCAGCGGCATGCCCGGCAGATCGAAGATGCCGTTCACCGTGGCCATCCGCAGCGACTCCCAGCGGTGCTGCCACGCGCCTCCGGGAGCCCGGTCGGCGTCGAGGACGACGAAGGTGCGGTCGCCCGGGGCGTCGGTCGGGCGGGCGTCGAGCGCCGATGTGAAGCCGCGACGCCGCAGGTGGTGGGCGGCCGACAGCCCCGCCTGCCCACCGCCCACGACGACGACGGTCGCGTTCCGTGCGCTCATCGCGCGGCGATGACGCTCTCGGCGACCTGCACGAGTCGCGGAGCCTGACCGGCGTCGACGGGCCCCTCGTAGATCACGCGCATCCACGAGTCGTCGACGAGGACGTCGAGGTAGCAGATGCTCGACATCCCGTCGCACTGGAGGAGCCCGTCTTCGGCACCCGTCACCGTCACCGTCGTGAACCCGTCGGATGCGCCCGGTCCGGCGACGGCGTACTCGCGGAACCGTTCGTAACCCCACCGTGCTCCGGCCGAGACGTTCACCTGGATGCTCGTGTAGATCGGCAGGCCGTCGTCGTCCTGAGTCGTGCCCTCCGACCGGCAGTCGTACTCGTCGGAGGCTGCGGCGACGAGCGCGTTGCGACCGTCCGAGGTGGCCTCGGACCATGATGCGTCCAGCGACGGGTCCGCGAAGATCGTCCCCAGGGGCGTGACCAGGTCGAGCGTCGAGCAGTCACCCGTCGCGACCCAGCGTCGCGAGGCGGCGTCGGCGGCCCACGGCGCCCTGGCCTCGAGGGGGCGCACGACGTCGGCGATCCGTCCGAGCTGGGCCACGACGAGATCGGTCGTGTCGCCGCCGAACTCCTGCGACTGCTCGTAGCCGGCCTCGATCCAGTAGCCGCCGACGACGACGGTCGCTGCACAGCGGAGAGCGTCACCGCAGGCGAGGGCCGAGTCGTCACCGAGTCCGAGGTCGGCGCCGGCGCCGCCCTCCCGCTTGGCGGCGAGGGCGTCGGCGGACGCCGGGTCGTCGAGGCTGATGTCGACCTCGAACACGGCGAAGTCCGCCTCGCTCGACGACGTCCACTGGCAGGTCTGGACTCCGTTCTGACGGAGCGACGCGTCACGGGGAGTGAAGACCAGGCCCTCCTCCTGCGCGAGCTCCGGCGCGCGCAGCAGCGACGTCAGCGACGACTCGGTCGCGAGGGTCGCGCAGTCCATCGGCAGATACGGCTGCGGCGTGCCGCCGACCGGCTGGGTCGAAGGAGGCGCGCTCGGCTCGGGCGTCGGGGTCGCGGTGGGCGTCGGGGCCGGGGGAGCCGAGACGGAAGCCGACGGCTCGGGCTGCGCGAGACCTTCGAAGGGCGACGGCACGAAGCCCATCGCGACGGCGCCGCCGGCGCTGCCCAGTCCGATGAGGGCGACGAGTCCGAACGCGATGCCGAAGCGCCGACCGGGTCGACGACGGGTCGTGTCGGCGGCCCGCTCGAGGACGTCCTTCTTCATCGAGACGAGCATGCGGGTGAGGTCGTCACCGGTGGGGGGCTCAGTGTTCATCGTGCGTCACCGCCTTTCGCAGTCGCGAGCGTGTTCGGGAGACCCGTTTGGTGACCGCCCCGACGGTCATGCCGAGACGGTCGGCGGCCTCGCGGTACGAGAGGCCCTCGATCAGGCAGAGCTCGCAGATGGCGCGGTCGTCGGGCGAGAGGGCGTCGATGGCCTCGCGGACGAAGCGCAGCATCTCGCGCGCCTCGGCCCCATCGGGCGCGACGAGGTCGTCGGGCAGCGCATCCGCCGCCGCGAGGGCGAGCTTGCGGCGCTGATTCGCAGCGTGGTTGCGGCAGACCACCAGCAGCCACGGCAGCAGCGAGTCGGTCGGCAGGGTCAGCCCGTTGCTCTTCTTCCAGAGCGTGACGAAGGTGTCCTGCACGATCTCCTCCACGTCCATGCGACTCGGCGCCAGAGCCCACGCGTACCGCGTGACCGTCGTGGCGTACCGGTCGAACAGCGCGGACAGCGCCTGTCTGCTGCCGGTCGCGGCGCGCTTGATCAGGTCAGCGTCGCTCATCGTGTGCGGATCCACATCCACCCCCTCACTAGAGGAGTGTCGCGTAAACGCCGATCCTGACCGAATCGGCGGGAATCCCTCTTCCGAAACCGCTTGGCCGCGAAACGAGTGCTCGGCGGCGTCTGTCTGGAAGCTCGCTGAGGGGGCGTGACCCCTGCCCCGATGGATGCGTCTGAATGATGTGTCCGCTTCACGGACTCGATGCCCGGGCCGCTCGCCCCGCATCGTCAGGAACGAAACAAGGAGAGATCATGAGCAACGTCACCCCCGCCACGACCGGGACCGCCGCCGCCAAGCACACCGCCTCCGACGCGGCCGGCAAGAACACCATCGTCGACGGCGTCGTGTCGAAGGTCGCGGGGATCGCTGCTCGCGAGGTGCCCGGGGTCCACGACCTGGGCAACGGAGCGGCCCGTGCCATCGGCGCCATCCGCAACGTCGTCAACCAGCAGGACCGCGGCCAGGGCGTCTCCGTCGAGGTCGGCGAGAAGCAGGTCGCCGCCGACATCGTCATCGTCGCCGAGTACCCCGTCGAGCTGCAGAAGGTCGCCGACGACGTCCGCAAGGCCGTCACCGACGCCATCACGCAGGTCGTCGGCATGGAGGTCGCCGAGGTCAACGTCACCGTCTCCGACGTGCACATCCCCTCGGACGACAACGACGACGCCGACGAGAGCCGCGTCCAGTAGTCGCTCGCGACACCCTCCGGCCGCACGGCCGGTGACCCTCCGGACGGCCCCCGCCCACCCTCGGCGGGGGCCGTCCGTCTGCCCTCAGACCCTCGAACCAGGAGCCACCATGACCGACGACAGCACCCCCGAGACCTCCTTCGCCGACCGCCTCCGCGGCCAGATCGGCAGCAAGGCCATCGACCCCGTCATCCGGGCGGTCCGCACC